>TARA_R110002049_G_C9175812_1_pt1 | contig 14606 bp, 17 predicted proteins | sample TARA_R110002049 | Tara Oceans TARA_R110002049 (sample SAMEA4396941) | marine metagenome | biome: Polar Biome; feature: [SRF] surface water layer (ENVO:00010504); material: water (ENVO:00002006), including particulate matter (ENVO:01000060) such as... | depth 5 m | reverse complement strand
TTCGGAGTGCAATTAAACAAATCATTTAACTAGCAACTTGAATTACATTAATATTTTTTAAAATGAAAAGTGAAAATTTTAGACATACTGTCTTTTTTTGGTTGAAAGAACCAAACAATCAATCGCACAGAACAGCTTTTGAAACGTCTTTAACAAAGTTTATTGAGTGTTCTGAATTTGTTCAGAACAAGCATTTAGGAATTCCTGCAAATACATATAGACAAGTTATTGACGCAACTTATACCTATTGTTTGGCTTTAAGTTTTTTAAATAAACAAGATCAAGATAACTATCAAGTGGAACCTGCTCATAAAATATTTATAGAAGAATCCGAAGCCTTATGGGAAAAAGTTTTAGTTTATGATTCTGAGAATATTTGGTAAACTTAAAAGGAGGAAAAGTAATTTTCCTCCTTTTAAATATTGAAACATATGAACCATAAATTTTTAAATCCCTATAAAATAAAAGCCAAATGTTTCTATTGTTTATGATAGTTTTGGGAACGCAAATTTATAAAAGCACTCCCTTTTTTTTGAAAAAAGATATTCTCACTTATTAACATTTGTTAAGGCGGCTTTTTTAGTGAATCAAGTCATTCAAAATCCTCAGATAAAAGTTACTTTTGCCAAATGCAATTACATAATTATACCAAAGAATTTAAATACAATTGGAGATTGGCAGCACCTGTAATGCTGGGCATGTTGGGCCATACTTTTGTGAGTTTGGTAGATAATATTATGGTTGGGCAATTGGGCACAGCGCAGTTGGCCGCAGTTTCGTTAGGCAATAGTTTTGTATTTATTGCCATGTCTATTGGTATTGGTTTTTCAACAGCCATTACGCCTTTGGTAGCAGAGGCTGATGCCGAAGAAGACTTTATTAAAGGAAAATCATCCTTTAAACATGGTTTGTTTTTGTGTACGGTTTTAGGCGTTTTATTGTTTGCCATGGTATTTTTGGCTAAACCGCTGATGCATTTAATGAAGCAACCTGCAGAAGTGGTAGAGTTGGCAATGCCTTACCTTGATTTGGTTGCCATTTCCCTGATTCCTTTAGTTATATTTCAGGGGTTTAAGCAGTTTAGTGATGGACTTTCGTTGACCAAATTCCCTATGTATGCCACACTATTATCTAATATTATCAATATATTTTTTAATTATGTATTGATTTTTGGGAAGTTTGGTTTTCCCGAAATGGGTATTGTTGGTGCCGCTTATGGTACTTTGATTTCTAGATGTATTATGGTTTGGCATATTTGGTTATTGCTTAAAAGGAAAGAAAAATCTAAAGACTTTTTAGTAAATATTAAATTTTTCGTTTTGGATAGATTGATGCTAAAACGCATTTTGAATTTGGGTACGCCAAGTGCCATGCAAATGTTTTTTGAAGTAGCTATTTTTACTGCTGCCATTTGGTTAAGTGGTTTGTTGGGCAAAAATCCGCAAGCTGCCAATCAAATAGCGCTTAATCTTTCATCCATGACCTTTATGGTAGCCACGGGCTTGAGCGTGGCGGCCATGATTAGAGTGGGCAACCAAAAAGGATTGAGAAATTATTTTGAATTGCGGCGCATTGCATTTTCCATTTTTTTATTCGGAATAATTTTGGCGGTTGGTTTTGCCATTTTCTTTTTAGTGTTCCATAAACAATTGCCCATGTTATATTTAGATTTGAACGATGCGCAAAATTTCACGGACAATAACGAAGTGGTAACCATTGCCTCAAAATTATTATTGGTGGCAGCCGTTTTTCAAATAAGCGATAGTATTCAAGTGGTCATGCTGGGTGCTTTAAGAGGCCTACAAGATGTGAAAATACCCATGCTGTTGGTGTTTTTTTCATATTGGATGATAGGGTTTCCTATTTGTTGGTTTTTAGGAACAGAAAATGCTTATGGTAGTTTTGGTATTTGGGTTGGTTTACTGGCAGGGTTGACAGTTGCCGCCATTTTATTGTATATTCGATTTAATTATTTGACAAAAGCACTAATTTTGCAATCAACTAAGAACTGAAAAAAATGACACTTCCAAAATTTATATTAGGCGATAATTCAGAGTATCCAAATGCAATTTTTGTAATCCATACGGAATTTCCAAGGTTTATCATTAATCTTGAAGATGATGAGGTGGAATGGTTTGAAGATTTTGATGATGAAGATGAAAACGAATTGACAACCGAAACCGAAAATGCTATAAAATTGGCTACTGAGTTTTATGATAACGAAATAGCCAAATATGACGAGTAATTGCGTTGGGGATTGAAGAAGAAAGCCCGACCTGTCACATGGAGCGCAGTCGAAATGCAGGTAACGCCCAAATATTTTAAATGATGGACCAATTATTAAATTACGATACCAAATTATTCTTGTTTTTGAACAATCTAGGTACAGAAACATGGGATGGTTTGTGGTTGGTTATCACAGATAAGCTAACGTTTATTCCGTTATACGTCTTATTGCTATTCTTGCTTTATAAAAAATATGGGGCTAAATCCTTATTGATTTTGATTGTGATTGTGGCTTTAATGGTAACCTTTACGGACCAAATAGCAAATCTTTTTAAAAATGGTTTTGAACGGACTCGGCCATGTGGCACAGCGGGTGTTGTTGATAATATGCGCTTTATTGCTATGCGTTGTGGTAAATATGGTTTTTTCTCAGGGCATGCAGCAAACTCAATGGCGGTAGCTGTTTTTGCAGGCTTGATGTTGAAGCTTTTTTATAAAAATTTAATTTTTGTGCTGCTTTTATGGAGTGCCATAGTGGCTTACAGTAGAATTTATGTTGGGGTGCACTATCCGTTGGATATTTTTTGTGGGATGGCTTTTGGCGCTATGTCTGGGTACTTGTTTTATAGATTGGCAATCTATATTTTAAATCGATTTGTGGAAAAGCATTAAGGTTAATAAGCTATCACGTTCAAAGATTTTTCTAAAATCGATAAATTGATTTCATCCTCTTTAATTTCGAGAGATTCTCCATCAATCTGTGCATGGAAAGCTTGTTTTTTTGTCTGTGAAATCTTGAGGTGCTTAGTTTGAAAACTTCTTACTTCTTTCAGAACATGGTGCTTTTTAAATAAAGCCAATAAACAGAACATAACCATTTTAAAGGCATTGAGTTTGGTTACCAGTAAAACATCCAATAAGCCATCTTGAAGTGAGGCTTTAGGTGTTAAACTTACTTTGTAACCCAGTTCATTTGAATTGGAAATGAAAATCAATAAAGGATTTGCATAAATTTTTTCGCCATTAAGGTTTATTTCAATAGCATTGTTGTATTCTATTTCTTTTAATGATTTTATAGAGGCTTTTAAATAGGCCAATAACTTTCTGTTTTCTGATAATTCATAATTTTTTACCACACGGGCACTAAAACCAAAACCAGTATTACTGAAAAAATAATGGGTGTTTAAGCATCCGATATCAATTTTTTTTATGGATTGGCTTTTAATCAGTAGCAAAGCTTGGTGCAGTTTTTTTGGAATTTGAAGGTTTGAAGCCAGTCCGTTTCCAGAACCAATAGGAATAATGCCTAAAATAATAGGGGTTTCAATTAAGCAAGATGCCACTTCGTTTATGGTGCCATCTCCGCCACAAGCTACAATAATTTGAGCGCCTTGCAGGATGGATTCCTTAGTTAGCGATACGGCATGTTTTTTATGGGTGGATTTTTTTAAAACGATGTTGAAATATTCTTCGTTAAAATAGTGGCGGAGAACACTTAAGCTAATACTGTTATTGCCCTTTCCAGCAATAGGATTCCATATAAAATGAATATGTTTCAATGATTTTCGCTTTAATTTTATATCTTATTTTGATTCAGGTAATCTGCTATTTATAAATGATTTCTTTTTGAAAGAAAAGAGTGCAAAGATAATTTTTATGCAGTATTTGTTTTGAGTTTTAACAAATAAATAATTAGCGTACTGATTGCGACCGAAAACTTACCTAAGCGGTACGGCAATTTTAGTATGGTCCCAAGCCATGGTCAATGACAAATTGTCTGTAGAATTATCAAATGCGATGGTAAATTGCTCAACAGTATTTGGTATTTTTTGAACAGGCACTTTCAAATCCAGAACATCATAGTTTGGGTCCCACATGGGGTTCATTTCTGTATCGACACCCCAAGGGTATTGCTTTTTGTTGAATATAACGTGCCAAACCGTATCGTTAGGGACCGTCCATAACGTGTATTTTCCAGCGGGCAAAGAATCGTTACCAATTTTTAAAGCTTTATTGGTTTCAAAAGTAGTGGCTTCGTTGGCACCCGTTCTCCAAACCTTGTCATAAGGTACTAAGGCACCAAAAATTTCACGTCCTTTTTTGTAGGGCCTGTTGTAAAAGACTTGTAATTTTAAATCGTTCAGTTTGAATTCTACGGTGTCTTTGGGGCTCAATCGTGGAGCGAAAATATTTTCAACAAAAATAGAATATAAAAAAAGCCCTAAAGCTATGATGGACAATGTAATAAAGGTACGTTTTAAAAAGGTATTCATAGTGTTTTTTTTTCAAGGCATAAATATACTGAACTCTTAATGACTTTCTATAATTCCCAAGAAAATTTTAACTTTTTGGTTTCATGAAGAAATTCTAGGTAAATTCATTTAAAGCAATCATCTTTTCAAATTTAGAAAACGTCTATTTTTTGTGTTCGTTATGTTGAAATTAAAAAAGACATGGATATGAATCAGGTGTTATCAATCCCTTAACTTTTCCTTGAAAAAAGCAATGGTGCGTTCCCACGATAGGTTTGCCGCCGCTTCATCATATCTAGGCGTGGTGTTGTTATGGAAACCGTGATTTACATCAGGATAAAAATATGCGGTGTATCCGGTATTGTTTTCTTTAAGTACTTTTTCAAAAGCAGGCCAGCCTTCATTAACACGTTTGTCCAATCCCGCATATTGTAACAATAGGGGGGCTTTAATTTTAGCCGCATCCTCATCGCTAGGCTGCCTACCATAAAACGGAACGGCTGCTTTAAGGCCTTCTACTTTTACGGCCATCATATTAGAAATCCAACCTCCAAAACAAAATCCAACTACACCAATATTGCCATCACAATCTTTATGGGATTTCAGATAGTCATAAGCTGCAATAAAATCTGCAAGCATCTCGTTTTGGTCGCGTTTACTTTGCATGGCTCTGCCTTCATCATCATTTCCAGGATACCCGCCCAAAGGGGATAAAGCATCTGGTGCGATGGAAATAAATCCTTCAACAGCAGCACGTCGTCCAACATCTTCAATATAGGGGTTTAAACCCCGGTTTTCATGCACTACCACAATACCGGGTAATCTCTTTTTGGAATTTTTAGGTTTGGAAAGTAAAGCTTTGATGTTGCTGCCGCCTTTTTCAGAGGTATAGGTAATATATTCAGATGTTATTCTTGGGTCATTTTGTTTTACCATAATAAAATCGACATAGTTTGGCATGATAAAGCTCAACAGCGATGTTATGGTAATGCCACCAATAGCGTAAAGCGATAGCCTTTCAAGAAATTGCCTTCTGTCTATTTTGCTGTGTGCGTAATCATCATACAAATCAAAAACTTCTTGTTTAATATCTTCTTTTTTCAACTTTTTCATGAGATTCTATCTATTGATTTAAAATGATTACTATGTTTTTAAATGTTTGATTTCCAATAAAATTAAGCTATATTTTATTAAAATAAAAAAGTGAAACCAATTTTATTAAAAAAACAAAGCACTCCATTTACGAAGTGCTTTTCTTTAAGCTTTTTTAAAAACCTGTTATTTTTTCTTAGTAGGCTTTGTTTTAAATTCATCCATGTCAATAAATCCATCAGAGTTTGCATCTTTTTTAGCAAATACTTTTGCAGGATCCATAGGCTTTTTGTTTTCATCGCCCTCTTTAGCCTTTACAACTCTAGCTTTGAATTCATCCAAGCTAATTTTGCCGTCTTTGTTAGTGTCAAGTTTTGCAAAAGCAACTTCAGGCCCCTTTTTGTCTTTTTTTTCTTGTGCATTAACTTGTGAAAACGCTAATAAGCCCAATACTGTAACTCCTATTTTAATTAGTTTCATTTTTTAAATATTTATTGTTAATAATACCATCAGACTATTTTTTTTTAAAAAGGTTTAATCAATAATAACAATAAACTCAATAAAAAAACCACTTCGTTGGAAGTGGTTAAGATTTTCAATAAAATAGGCGTGTTTAAAGTTTATTGGCCTTCACGGTTACTTTCATTTCTATATCATCGTTAATGAATTTATCCTCCAATTCATCAAAGAAGGTTTTCGATTTGAATTTGATATCCCATTTTGTCCTGTCAATGCTAAATGTTTCGCTAGAAAGGGTCATATTCTCATTTGTGTTATTGACTGTAACAGGAAACGTAATGTTGTTTTTGATGTCTTTAATGGTCAAATTACCAGAAAGCATGGTCTTTCCATCGGTTTTTTCAATACCAGTAATCTCAAAAGCCGCACTAGGGTATTTCTCTACATCAAAAAAATCGCCACTTTTCAAATGATTTTCCAATTTGGCATCATTTTCAGAATCTTTTAAGGAATTCATACTGATTAAAAATGAACCACCATTTATAGAACCGTTGGAGGTGTTGATGATGCCGTTTTCAATGGTAATGGTGCCGTTGTGAGAACCAGCAGGTTTAAAACCCTGCCATTCTATGGTTGATGCCTCAATATCCACAGCATATTTTTCAGAAGCGAGTTCTGCTTCAATCACGGCTTCTGCGTCTGTAGTTGTGGCTTCTTTGGCTTTGTCTTTACAGCCTACCATTGTCAAAGAGATGCTTGCAATGGTAAAAAATGCGATGAGGTGTTTTTTCATTGTAAAATTGTTTTTTAAGATTAATTATCAAAGCTAACTATTATGAATATACAAAAAGCAACACAAACATTAAAATTATTTTGTGACATTTTGACAATTTAATAATAATGGCAGTACTTTTGCAAACTGATTTGATTATTGGAAAAATTAAAAAAACCGATGAGTAAAAAAGATAATAAAGATACAGAAGAAAAAGACGCTGTAGCTATAGAAGATCAAGTTGTTGAAGAACAAATGGCTGAAGAACTGACGCCAGAGGAAAAACTTCAAACCGAGTTAAAGCAAGAAAAAGATAAATTTTTACGTCTATTTGCAGAGTTTGAAAATTATAAAAGACGCACTTCAAAAGAACGTATTGAGTTGTTTTCTACCGCCAGTGAAGAGGTTATGAAAACCATGCTACCCGTTCTTGATGATTTTGAGCGTGCCTTAAGCCATATTGAAAGTGATAAAGAAGCTGAAGAATTGCGCAAAGGGGTATTGTTGATTTATCAGAAACTGGTAACAACTTTGGAGCAAAAAGGGCTTAAAGCGATTGTAGTTGAAAAAGGTGAAACTTTTAATGCAGATAACCACGAAGCCATTACCCAAATACTTGCACCAAGTGATGATTTAAAAGGAAAAATCATTGATGTAGTGGAAAAAGGCTATAAACTAGGCGAAAAAGTGATTCGTTTCCCTAAAGTTGTTATAGGAAAATAAACCAAAACATGGCAAAAAGAGATTATTACGAAGTATTAGGTATTACTAAAGGCGCGAGCGCAGCCGAAATTAAAAAAGGATATCGCAAAAAGGCTATAGAATTTCATCCAGATAAAAATCCTGATAACAAAGAAGCAGAAGCCAAATTTAAAGAAGCGGCCGAAGCTTATGAAGTATTGAGTAACGAGAATAAAAAAGCACGTTATGATCAATACGGCCATCAAGCCTTTGAAAATGGCGGCGGTGGTTTTGGAGGTGGCGGCATGAATATGGACGACATATTCAGCCAGTTTGGAGATATTTTTGGCGGTGGTGGCTTTGGTGGCGGTTTTTCTGGTTTTGGTGGCGGTGGCGGCCAACGCAGGGTTAAAGGCAGCAATCTGAGAATTCGCGTAAAATTAACACTAGAGGAAATTGCCAATGGTGTTGAGAAAAAAATAAAAGTCCGTCGTAAAGTACAAGCACCGGGCACTACATATAAAACCTGTTCTACCTGTAATGGCAGCGGACAAGTGACCAGAATAGCCAATACCATTTTAGGAAGAATGCAAACCTCGGCACCTTGTAATGCATGTGGGGGTGCAGGAGAAATTATAGATAAAAAACCAGCCGATGCCGATGCACAAGGTTTAAAAGTTTCGGAAGAGACGGTATCCATTAAAATTCCAGCAGGCGTTGTTGACGGGATGCAACTTAAAGTATCTGGGAAAGGAAACGAAGCGCCAGGAAATGGCATTTCAGGGGATTTATTGGTCGCTATTGAAGAAGAACCACACGAAAAATTACAACGCGAAGGCGATAATTTACATTACGATTTATACGTCAGTTTTCCGGATGCCGTGTTAGGAACCTCTCAAGAAATTGATACTGTTACTGGTAAAGTACGTATCAAAGTTGAGGCAGGTGTACAATCTGGCAAAATTTTACGCTTGCGCGGAAAAGGCATACCAAGCATCAATGGCTATGGTAAAGGCGATTTGTTGGTGCACGTGAATGTATGGACGCCCAAAACCTTGAACAAACAACAAAAAGACTTTTTTGAAGCGATGAAAGATGATGAGCATTTTTCTCCAAAACCTGAAAGTTCAGATAAATCATTTTTTGAAAAAGTAAAAGATATGTTTTCTTAATTTTCAGTTGAAGCACTAACTAAGATTCATTCTAAATTTGAAATTTATTAGAAACTCTTAAGTGATTTATTAGCTGTTTATAAAAAAAATAGTATATTTGGTTTACCACTAATTAATTTTGGTGGTAATTTTTCTTTTTCATAGCAATTTTTTTCCCATCCTTGATTTTTTAAGGGTGGGTTTTGTTTTTTTATTCAGAAACTAAAAAATATGGCAAAAGTTATCCTAAAGCATCAAATAGCTCTGTTAACATTTAATATATTTACCAACTTATTATTTGTCAATAAAAAACATACATGCATAACTTGTTAGAAGTTCATTCAGTTTCAAAAAAATTCGGAAATTTTACAGCACTTAATGATGTATCACTATCGGTACATAAGGGTAGTATTTTTGGTCTGCTAGGACCCAATGGTGCAGGGAAAACCACCCTTATCAGAATTATCAATCAAATTACTATGCCAGATTCGGGGCAGGTTTTATTGGATGGTGATTTGCTTAACAATTCCCATATTAAAGATATTGGCTATTTGCCTGAAGAACGCGGTCTATACAAAACTATGAAAGTTGGCGAGCAAGCCTTGTACTTGGCACAGTTGAAAGGCTTGGGCAAAACAGAAGCCAAAACCCGATTGAAATATTGGTTTGACAGATTGGAAATTGGCGATTGGTGGAACAAGAAAATCCAAGAATTATCTAAGGGAATGGCACAAAAAATACAGTTTGTGGTTACCGTTTTACATGAACCTAAGCTGTTGATTTTTGATGAACCTTTTTCTGGTTTTGACCCCATAAATGCCAATTTGATTAAAGATGAAATCCTAAGGTTGCGGGAAAACGGCGCTACCGTTATTTTTTCAACCCACCGCATGGAATCTGTAGAAGAATTGTGTGACGATATTGCCTTGATACATCAATCAAACAAAATATTGGACGGTAAATTAGTGGACGTTAAAAGACGCTTCAAAACAAATACGTATGAAGTTGGGATAAAAGCTTCAGACCAAAAATCATTGGAAGCGCTTTTAAGTGATAAATTTCAAGTCTCCAAAACCCATTTTAAATCGCTGGAAGATGATTTGAAATTGAATATTAAACTTTCAGAAAACGATACGCCAAATGATTTGCTTCGCTATTTAACCACCCAAGGCAACGTATCCCATTTTGTGGAATTGATACCGAGCGTGAACGATATTTTTATCCAAACCGTTAAGAATAATTAAAAGATGAACCATTTATCACTTATCATAAAACGTGAATACTTAACCAAGGTTAGAAACAAATCCTTCATTATCATGACGTTTATGAGTCCAATGATTATGATAGCGCTTGTATCTATTGTGGCTTACTTATCGCAATTGAATAATGAAAACCACCGTACCATTTCTGTTTTGGATGAATCGGGAATTGCAAAAGGTGTGTTTGAAGACTCCAATAATCTGTCTTATCATTTTTTGGAAAACATGCCTTTGGAAACGGCTAAAAAATTGGTTGAAGAAAGTTCGGGTTATGGTTTATTGTATATTGAAAATGATGCGCATATCGATGCCATTTCAAATCACATCAAATTTTATTCAGAAGAAACCCCTTCATTGAGTATCATTTCAGATTTAGAATCTAAAATCCAAAATAAGCTCAATAACTTGATACTGGAAAGAAAGGGTGTTGATATTGAATTGATAAAAAACTCCAGGACCCATGTAACCATTGCCCAAGAAAGCTTTGCTGGTGAAGCATCTTCAAAAATGGATAGCATCGTGAAACTGGCTTTTGGCATTGCCGTTGGGTATTTGCTTTTTATGTTCATAATTATTTATGGAAATATGATTATGCGCAGCGTTATTGAAGAAAAAACCAGTCGTATTATTGAAGTCATTATTTCATCTGTAAAACCCATCCAATTGATGCTCGGTAAAATTATAGGGACTTCGTTGGCTGGGCTCACCCAATTTTTGGTCTGGTTGCTTTTAGGTGGTGTTTTGTTAACGGTTATTTCTGTGGCTTTCAATATAGATGTATCACAGATAAAATCGCCGCAACAAGAATTAATGCAGCAAGGTGTGGCAAACCCAGAGATGAATGGGCAAGTCCATGACTTTATGGTCGCTTTTTATCATTTGCCAATAACCAATCTTATTTTTGCTTTCATACTGTTTTTTATAGCGGGTTATTTATTATATAGTTCACTTTATGCAGCCATTGGTGCGGCCGTTGATAATGAAACCGATACACAGCAATTTATATGGCCAATTTTAGTACCTTTAATGTTGGCGGTATATGTAGGTATTTTTACGGTTATTGAAGATCCTCACGGCACGGTTTCAACGGTGTTTTCTTTTATCCCATTTACATCGCCTGTGGTTATGGTCATGCGCATTCCTTTTGGGGTACCGCTATGGCAGCAATTGGTGTCGTTGTTGATATTGATCGGTACTTTTATGTTGGCGGTATGGTTTGCTGCAAAAATTTATAGGGTCGGTATTTTAATGTATGGTAAAAAACCGAGCTATAAAGAATTGATAAAATGGATTAAATATTGATATGTATGGTTCAAGAACTGAAAAAAATTGAAGATACGATTACCGAAAGTTCATTATGGGAAAAAATGAAAGAGTTCCTTAATCAGCACTATGATTTTAGTAAAGATATAAGCATTTCGGTAAGGGATATATTGGTCATCATTACGGTAGTTTTCATTACAACCTTAATTCTAAGGTTGGTTTTGAAATTAATAACCAGAAACTTACCAGAAATTGATAAAAATAAATTCAATGTCGTTTACGGTTATTTCAGGTGGTTGGTATATTTTCTCATCTTGCTCATTACATTGCACGGTGTGGGCGTAAATGTTACAGCGGTTTTTGCAGCTTCGGCAGCTTTAATGATTGGTATTGGTTTGGCGTTACAAACCTTGTTTCAGGATATTATTTCTGGCATTTTTATTTTAATAGACCAAACGGTGCATGTGGGTGATATTATTGAGCTTGAAGGCAAAGTGGGCAGAGTTGAAGAGATTAAATTGCGAACCACCCGAGCCACCACGGTAGATAATAAAGTATTGATCATCCCAAACCATTTATATTTAGAAAACAGTTTATATAATTGGACACAAAATGGCACATCCACAAGAGAATCGGTAGAGGTTGGCGTGGCTTACGGGAGCGATGTGCGTTTGGTCGAAAAACTTTTGATACAAGCAGCAAACGCGCAACCCCAAGTGATTGATAGGGAAGATACCGCAGTTCGGTTTTTGGATTTTGGAGATAGCTCACTCAATTTTAAAGTGGTTTTTACGCTCAATGATAGTTTTAATGCGAGAGTCCCTCAAAGTGATATTCGGTTTGAAATCGATAGATTATTTAGGGAAAATAACATTAGCATCCCGTTCCCACAGCGCGATATCCATATCATTCAAAGGCCAGATCAGAGTGTGAACCTAAGGCTTAATCCATCAGGATTAAATACCGATTTAGGTAAAGACTGAAAATAAACAAAATTTTTAAAAGAAAACATACATGCCGAAAATTTTAATAATAGAAGACGAAGCTGCCATCAGGCGCGTATTGGTAAAAATACTATCAGAAGAAAATGATACGTATGAAGTGGAAGAAGCAGAAGATGGCTTGGTTGGTGTTGAAAAAATAAAAAAAGACGATTTTGATTTGGTGCTCTGCGATATCAAAATGCCAAAAATGGATGGTGTTGAAGTGCTTGAGGCTGTAAAAAAAATAAAACCGGAAATCCCTATTGTTATGATTTCGGGTCATGGCGATTTAGATACTGCTGTAAACACTATGCGTTTGGGCGCTTTTGATTACATATCCAAACCACCGGATTTAAACAGGCTTTTAAATACCGTAAGAAATGCGCTGGACAGAAAAGAATTGGTTGTTGAAAATAAATTGCTGAAAAAGAAAGTTGGTAAAAATTTTGAAATGATTGGAGAGAGTGATGCCATTTCCCATATAAAGGACATCATTGAAAAAGTAGCACAAACCGATGCCCGTGTTTTGATTACAGGACCTAATGGTACGGGAAAGGAATTGGTGGCGCATTGGCTTCATCAAAAAAGCGAGCGTGTAAAATCACCAATGATTGAAGTGAATTGTGCCGCCATACCAAGCGAATTGATTGAAAGTGAATTGTTTGGTCATGTTAAAGGAGCTTTTACAAGTGCCGTAAAAGACCGGGCAGGTAAATTTGAAGCCGCCAATGGAGGCACTATTTTTTTAGATGAAATAGGAGATATGAGTTTGCCGGCGCAAGCCAAAGTACTTCGTGCTTTGCAAGAAAGCCGAATTCAACGTGTGGGGAGTGATAAGGATATTAAAGTTAATGTTCGGATTATTGCTGCCACTAATAAAGATTTGAAAAAAGAAATAGAAGCAGGGAGGTTCCGTGAAGATTTATACCACAGATTGGCTGTTATTTTAATTCAGGTGCCAGCTTTGAATGAAAGACGAGAGGATATACCGTTACTTATCAATCATTTTACAGATAAAATTGCCAGCGAGCAAGGCAACTCTGTTAAAGTATTTTCAGAAAATGCCGTTAAGTTGCTTCAAGAATATGATTGGACAGGGAATATTAGGGAACTGCGAAACGTGGTAGAGCGTTTGATTATACTTGGAGGCCATGAGGTTAGCGAAACCGATGTAAAATTGTTTGCGTCGAAGTAGCGTATAAAAAGTGTAAATAATAAAACCAACAAGACAGCCAGCCGAAAGCACTGTTTTTAGTTTAAATGTCACATTGAGCGCAGTCGAAATGCTTTGATTTGCAAAACATTAAAACTTCGACTGCGCTCAGTTTGACAGTAGGAGCATAAGCTTTATTAATTAGTGGGGATATCTGTAAAATCTTAATTTTCAGGTTCAATCTGCACCACCACTTTGGGATCAATTTTATCCATGGCCACCGTACACTTATCCATTTCGGTAATGCATTCTTTGGCTAGGTCTCTAGTACGCTTTACGTAAAAACGGCCATCTTCATTCGTTTTAGCACTTTCTACATTTTCCAATAATTCAATGGCGTCGTAAACCTTATTGTATGCAACTTCACAACCACAGGTTTTTAATTTAGGTTTTGCCCGTTTGAAAGATTCTAAAGACCTATTGGCATAATGTTTCAAATGGTCTATGTTATTTGAATTGTAAGCAGATTTTACATGCGAGTAGGCATAAATCAAGTCAGAATCGGCTTCTTCACAATTTTTTTGTCCGTAAGAAAACGCACAAATAGTGATAAACAGGAAAAATAGGTAGTTTTTTTTCATGGTATTTTTGGGTTAATACATTAAGTAGGTAAGGCTAATGTAGTAAAATTTTGTAAATAAGTATTCATTTTGGAATTTATTGTTTAGTATCTTTAGGGAGAACAAAAAATAATAGTTAAGATTTATGAAAGATATAGGACTGACAGATTTTAAAGTCACCCAAAAAATCAAACTGAAAGAACAAGCTTCAAAATTTGATTTAGAAGCTTCCCAAAAAGAAACTAAAAAAGCTTTAAAATCCGTAAGCAAAAAGTTGGCAAAATTACAAAACACCATGTATGCCCATGATAAATACAGCGTTTTAGTATGCTTACAGGGGATGGATACCGCAGGAAAGGATAGTTTGGTACGCGAGGTTTTCAAAAGTTTCAATGCCCGCGGTATTGTGGTGCATAGTTTTAAAGTACCTACGGAGTTGGAATTGGGACATGATTATTTATGGCGGCATTACATTGCGCTTCCAGAACGTGGTAAATTTGGTGTTTTCAACAGAACGCATTATGAAAATGTTTTGGTTACTCGGGTGCACCCCAATTATATCATGAATGAAAAAATCCCAACTATCAACTCTGTTGACGATGTAGATGATGAATTTTGGAACAAACGTTTTGAACAAATCAATAATTTTGAAATGTAGGCTTCCCTAAAAATAGGACAGTTATAAATTCGAATTT
>TARA_R110002049_G_scaffold188402_1_pt1 | contig 14622 bp, 12 predicted proteins | sample TARA_R110002049 | Tara Oceans TARA_R110002049 (sample SAMEA4396941) | marine metagenome | biome: Polar Biome; feature: [SRF] surface water layer (ENVO:00010504); material: water (ENVO:00002006), including particulate matter (ENVO:01000060) such as... | depth 5 m | reverse complement strand
GGTGACCGTCTGTTCATCACGCTTCTCGGCTCGGCCTTTATCAATCTGATCTGGCTGGGTTTTGAGGCAGGCCCGCAGCCCTATGCGCTGCTGGTTTGTCTGGCCTATGCCGTTGCGGTGTTCCGCTGGGTTTAGGCAGTTCTATGGCCAATCTCCGGGCAATCGGGGAAGGCCGCTATACGTTAACTAACTGTCTTGGGAGGACAAAATGAGACTATCTGTCATGAAATCAAGTACCGCGCTTGCGGTCACGCTGGGCCTGCTGGCCGGGCCTGTCTTTGCGGATATGGACGCCGCTCAGAAGTTCTTGGACGAGAACATCGAACGCTCCGCGCTTAGCCGCGAAGAGCAAGAGGCGGAGATGCAGTTTTTCGTCGACGCCGCCGAGCCGTTCAAGGGCATGGACATCAAGGTTGTGTCCGAAACCATCACGACACACGAATACGAGGCCAACGTGCTGGCCCCGGCATTCACCGCGATCACGGGTATCAAGATCACCCATGATCTGATCGGCGAAGGCGATGTGGTAGAAAAACTGCAAACACAGATGCAGTCGGGCGAAAACATCTATGACGCCTATATCAACGACAGTGACCTGATCGGCACACACTGGCGGTACAAGCAGGCACGCAGCCTGACCGACTGGATGGCGAACGAGGGCAAAGACGTCACCAACCCCGGCCTCGATCTGTCCGATTTCATCGGTCTGGATTTCACCACGTCGCCAGATGGTGAATTGTACCAGCTGCCCGACCAGCAGTTTGCCAACCTTTATTGGTTCCGTCAGGATTGGTTCACTGATCCAGAGCTGATGGCCGAATTCAAGAAAAAATACGGCTATGATCTGGGTGTGCCGGTCAACTGGTCTGCTTATGAAGACATCGCTGAATTCTTCACTGGCCGCACCATCGATGGCGTCGAAGTCTATGGCAACATGGACTACGGCAAGAAAGACCCATCGCTTGGCTGGCGCTATACTGATGCGTGGATGTCCATGGCTGGCATGGGCGACGTGGGCGAACCCAACGGTCTGCCGGTTGATGAATGGGGCATCCGGGTGAACGAAAATTCACAGCCCGTTGGTTCGTGCGTCACCCGTGGCGGGGCCACCAACGATGCGGCGGCGGTCTATGCGATCACCAAATCCATCGAATGGCTTGAGAAATACACGCCGCCCGCTGCCGCTGGTATGACCTTTGGTGAGGCTGGACCGGTTCCTGCACAGGGTGCGATTGCCCAGCAGATGTTCTGGTACACCGCCTTTACCGCGGACATGGTAAACGACGCCGCCAAGGCTGTGCTGAACGACGACGGCACGCCGAAATGGCGCATGGCCCCCAGCCCGCATGGGGCATACTGGAAAGACGGCCAGAAGGTCGGCTATCAGGATGTGGGCAGCTGGACGCTGATGGAAAGCACGCCGGTCGACCGCGCCAAGGCCGCCTGGCTTTATGCGCAGTTCGTGACGTCCAAGACCGTGGACGTGGAAAAGGCCCATGCCGGCCTGACCTTTATCCGCGAGTCGACCATCCAGCACGAAAGCTTTACCGAGCGTGCGCCTAAGCTGGGCGGTCTGGTCGAGTTCTACCGCTCGCCTGCCCGCGTCGCGTGGTCCCCAACCGGGACGAACGTGCCGGATTACCCCAAGCTGGCTCAACTGTGGTGGCAGAACATCGGCGACGCAATGTCCGGTGCGAAAACCCCGCAAGAAGCACTCGACAGCCTTTGTGCCGAGCAGGAAAAAGTGCTGGAACGGCTTGAGCGCGCAGGCGTGCAAGGCGATCTGGGTCCGAAGATGAACGAGGAACAGGATGCGTCCTACTGGCTCGAACAGCCGGGCTCCCCTGTTGCCAAGCTCGACAATGAAGACCCTGCACCAGAGACCATCAGCTATGAAGAGTTGATCAAATCCTGGCAGTAAGCCACAGTTCGGGGCCGGGGCGCGCGTGTTGCGCCCCGGCCCTTTTTCATTTGCGACCGCGCCATCATTCGGGATCAATGCCATGACCCATATCCTTGCCATCGACCAAGGTACGACATCGTCACGCGCCATCATTTTTGATAGTGCGATGGGTGTAAAAGCCACCGCCCAAGAGGAATTTCCACAGCATTTCCCGCAATCTGGCTGGGTGGAACATGATCCCGGTGATCTTTGGGCGACGACCGCCGGCACCTGCCGCGCGGTGATCGAAAAGGCCGGGCTAGCCCCCGATGACATCGCCGCCATCGGCATCACCAACCAGCGCGAAACGACGCTGGTTTGGGACGCCAAAACCGGCGCGCCTATCCATAACGCCATCGTCTGGCAGGACCGCCGCACCGCAGATTTCTGCCGCACGCTGCGCGAGAGCGGCGATGACAAGATGATTACCGCCCGCACCGGATTGCTGGCAGATCCGTATTTTTCTGGCACCAAGCTCAAGTGGATCTTGGACAATGTCGAGGGTGCGCGCGACCGGGCCAAACGTGGGGACCTGCTGTTTGGGACGGTCGATAGTTACCTGATCTGGAAGCTGACCGGCGGGGAGGTACATGCAACCGACGCCACCAACGCGGCGCGCACATTGCTGTATGATATTCACAAGGGCCGGTGGAGCCAGACAATCTGTAACCTGTTCGACATCCCGATGCAGATGTTGCCCGAGGTGCGCGACTGTGCGGCGGATTTCGGGACCACGCGCCCCGACCTTTTCGGACGTCCGATCCCGATCATGGGTGTGGCGGGGGATCAGCAGGCAGCGACGATCGGTCAGGCCTGTTTCAAACCCGGCATGATGAAATCGACCTACGGCACCGGGTGTTTTGCCTTGTTGAACACCGGCGATACGGCGGTTACCTCGACCAATCGCTTGCTGACGACCATCGCTTATCAACTGGACGGCAAACCGACGTATGCGCTGGAAGGGTCAATTTTTGTCGCAGGCGCCGTGGTGCAATGGCTGCGCGACGGGCTCAAGATTATCCGCGAGGCGGGCGAAACCCAGGCCCTGGCTGAGCGTGCGGACCCAAATCAGAACGTGGTGCTGGTGCCTGCCTTTGTCGGCCTCGGCGCGCCCTATTGGAATGCGGAATGTCGCGGGGCGGTGTTCGGGCTGACGCGCAATTCCGGCCCGGCCGAACTCGCCCGCGCGGCCCTGGAAAGTGTCGGGTACCAGACCCGTGACCTGTTAGAGGCGATGCAGGCCGATTGGGCGGCACAGGGTGCGGCGGGTGATATTGCCACCCTGCGTGTCGATGGCGGGATGAGCGCGAGCGACTGGGCCATGCAGTTTCTATCAGACGTAATAGGGGCACCGGTTGACCGACCGCGCGTGTTGGAAACCACCGCGCTAGGGGTCGCGTGGCTGGCGGGTCAGCGCGCAGGGATATACCCCGACATGGCAGGCTTTGCCCGTGAATGGGCGCTCGATGCGCAATTCACATCGCAGATGCCCGAGACTGCGCGCGACGAAAAATATGCCGCTTGGAAACGTGCGGTAGCCGCCACGTTGCAATTTTGATGTCTGGGATCGGTCCGTTTGATTTTACCACAGCCGGGCGCATACGCTTTGGCCGGGGCGTGGCGAATGATGCCGCGGCACTGGCATTGCCGTTCGGGCGTCGGATATTGCTGGTGCGGGGGTCTTCTGTTGCCTGGGTCGACGAACTGGCATCACAGCTTCGCGCGCAGGGGGCGACGGTAACGGAATATCGCGCAGCGGGGGAGCCGGACATCGCAGGTGTGACCGCCGCCACCGCCGCCGGACGGGGTGCAGCCGTGGACGCAGTTGTCGGCGTGGGCGGCGGTGCGATACTTGATCTGGCCAAAGCGGCCGCGGCACTGATCCCAAGTCAGGGCCACATCATGGACCACCTCGAAGTCGTGGGGCAGGGCAGGGCGCTGACAACAGACCCGCTGCCGATGGTTGCGATCCCGACCACCGCAGGCACCGGGGCCGAAGTGACCAAGAATGCTGTGATCGCCGTACCGGACGCCGCGCGCAAAGTCAGCCTGCGCGACGACCGTATGTTGCCACGCCTCGCCTTGGTGGACCCGGCGCTGACGGATAACGCGCCGCGCGCCGTAACGCTTGGCTCGGGCCTCGACGCGTTGGTACAGGTGATCGAGCCGTTTTTGTCATCACGCGCAAACCTGTTGACTGATGCCATCTGCCGCGCGGCAATCCCAATGGGCATCGCGGCCCTGCGCCAGCTCGAATCCGGCGAAGACAGCGACGCCCGCGATGCGATGGCCTATGTTAGCCTGTCGGGGGGGCTGGCGCTGGCTAATGCGGGGTTGGGCGCTGTGCATGGTCTGGCGGGTGTGGTCGGCGGGCGTTTCGGCGCGCCGCATGGGTTGATCTGCGGTCGGTTGCTGGGTCCGGTACTGGCCGCCAATCACGTCGGCATGGGGCCGTCGGCCCGCATGGACGCGGTTCTGGACTGGCTGGCGACGGGCTTTGGCTTGCCGCGCGCCGATGTATTTGCCGCCCTTGATGCCCGGATTGATGCGTGGGGTTTGGACCGCTTGGGCCGCTGGATTGGCAGCGACGCGGATCTGACCGCCGTGGCGCAAGAGGCACAGGCATCGTCGTCGATGCGCGCCAACCCCTGCATTCTGCCCGTTACAACGCTTGAGGCGTGTCTGCGCGTCGCACTTTGACATCTGCGCGGGCCGGGATTGCAGGGCCAATGTTTAGAACCTAAGAGTGTTTAGCCGGGCAATTGTTGTTTCTCGGGAAAACACCTATTGATACTGGGCATGTCGACGAGAAAGTGACCTATGGCACCTAAATCCAAACCGACCGAGCGCAAACGCGGGTCCGGGGTACAATTCGTTTACACTATTCTGCGGGACGAAATTCTTGCCCTGACACTGGCGCCAGGTAGCGCCATCGACGAGATTCAGCTGTCAGAGCGGCTGTCGATGTCGCGCACCCCGATCCGCGAAGCGCTGGTGCGTCTGGCCAGCGAGGGGTTGGTGACAACGCTGCCGAACCGGTCAACCGTCGTGTCCAATATTGATTTCATGAACATGCACACGTTCTTTGATGCGATCACATTGATGTACCGCGTCACGACACGGCTGGCGGCGCAGTATCAGACCCCCGCCGATATGGCAGCAATCCGGGCGCGTCAGAAAGAATTTGCAGCAGCGGTCGCGGCGCAGGATGCATTGGCGATGATTGCCACAAATCGGGAATTCCATGCGGTGATCGCCATGGCGGGGCGCAATCCTTATTATGAATCCCTGTGCCTGCGCCTGCTGGATGAAGGGAGGCGGTTGTTGCGGATGTACTATTCGTCCTTTGACGACCAACTGCCGCACCAATATGTCCAGGAGCATGAGGATCTGATCGAGGCCATCGAAACACGTGATATCGCGCGCGCAGATTCACTTGCCGCAGTGCATGCGGATCAGATCGTTCATCAGATTCAGTCATTGATTTCACGCGACAGACGGCAGCACATCTCGCTATAAACGCTTGAGAAGATGGGGTTTTCGCTCCAAAATTAAGCTAACATATTTTTCTTGTCGACAAAAAGAATACAAGAGCTATTATGCTTTTAGCCCGGCATGGCGTAGGCACGTCCGCGCGCTGGAGGACAGATTTCTATGATGGAGAATATGATGACTTCGACAATCTTTTCTGGCTGCATCCCGGCCCTGATGACCCCCTGTACCGCAGACCGGAAACCGGACTTTGACGCCCTGGTGCGCATGGGCAAAAAGCTGATTTCCGACGGAATGCGCGCTGTGGTCTATTGTGGGTCGATGGGGGATTGGCCCCTGCTGACCGACGCAGAGCGTATGGAAGGCGTTGAACGTCTGGTAAAAGCAGGGGTGCCTGTGATTGTTGGCACCGGTGCCGTTAACAGTAAACTGGCCGCCGAACATGCTGCACATGCGCAAAAGGTTGGCGCGCATGGGTTGATGGTGATCCCCCGCGTGTTGTCGCGCGGCCCGTCGATCACAGCACAGCGTGCGCATTTCAAGGCAGTCCTGGGGGCCGCTCCTGACCTGCCGGCGGTGATCTACAACAGCCCCTATTATGGTTTTGCCACACGTGCGGAGCTGTTCTTTGCCCTGCGCGCTGAACATCCCAACCTCATCGGGTTCAAGGAATTTGGCGGTGCCGAGGCCCTGCGCTATGCGGCGGAAAACATCACCAGCAGGGACGACGAAGTGACCCTGATGATCGGTGTCGATACCACCGTGTTCCACGGTTTTGTCAACTGCGGTGCCACAGGCGCCATCACTGGTATCGGCAACGTGCTGCCCAAAGAGGTGCTGCATATGGTGGCGCTAAGCCAGGCCGCGGCCGCGGGTGACGCTGAGGCGCGCCAGCGCGCGCTTGAGCTGGAAGCGGCCCTTGGTGTTCTGTCTTCTTTCGACGAAGGCCCGGATCTGGTGCTGTACTACAAGCATATGATGGTGCTGGAAGGGTATGCCGAATACGGTCTGCACTTTAATGAAACCGATGCCCTGTCCGACAGCCAGCGCGGCTATGTCGAGGCGCAGTACAATCTGTTCCGCAGCTGGTACGCGGATTGGAGCAAGCAAGGCGGCGTGATCGCGAAATACGCGGCCTAAACCTGCGCCCGACACCTCCCCGTCGGAAAGGCCCTCCGCGCCATGCGGAGGGCCTTTTGCGTTAGCTCACCGCATCAAGGCCGAATTCCAGCAGGCGCTCAAGACCGGTGATCTCGTCCTGCGTGAGCGGGATACCCTGCGCCAGTGTTTCGGCACGGGCGGCAAAACGCCGTTGCGACGGCAGGCGCGCGCCCTGTCCTATGATCGCGTCGAACAACTGTTCGGCGCGGGCCATCGGATCACCATCGCGGCCTGCGGCAAAACGGGCTGGGTCAAAGGCGATGATCAATTCGCCATGTGCCGGGGCCAGCGACATCGCACCCAGTGCCTCGCGGGCTTCGGGGCTGGTCTGATCACCGATCATAACGCCTGCCAACAGCTCGATCATGGTGGAAATGGCCGACCCCTTGTGGCCGCCAAAGGGCAACATCGCGCCCGCCAGGGCCGCGTCGGGGTCTGTGGTGGGCGTGCCATCGGGCGCGATCGCCCAGCCGTCAGGCAGGGGGGTGCCGGCGCGGCGGTGCAACTCGATCTCGCCGCGTGCCGCGACGCTGGTGGCGAAATCAAAAACATAGGGGGTGCCGCCGGGCCGGGGCCAGCCAAAGGCGAAGGGGTTTGTGCCCATCAAAGGCTGTGTGCCGCCGGTCGGGGCGACACTGGCATAACTTGGACACATCGCCATGGCGGCGAGGCCGGCATCGGTCAACGCTTCAATCTCGGGCCAAAGTGCTGCGAAATGAGTGCAGTCATTGATCACCATCGCCGCAATGCCCAGATCACGGCACCGCGCCGCCAAGACTGGCACGCCCATGTCAAAGGCCGCATTTGAAAACCCGCCCTTGGCATCCACACGAACGATGCCGCTGTCATCTTGCTGCACGACCGGCACCGCGTCGGGCACCACCTTGCCTGCTTTTACGGTGCGCAGACAGCCTTCGATCCGGTAGATACCATGCGATTTGCATGCATCCCCTTCGCCCGCGACGATAACGCGGGCCAGTGCATCGGCGTGCAGTGGCGTCAGGCCGCCGCGTAGAAATATTTCGGTGACGATCTGCGTCAGCGCATCGCAGGACAGGGTGGTTGGGGGCATTGGAAATCCTCGTGGTCTTCTAGGTTGCAATCGTGCATACATCATGTATGCAAGAGCGCATGATAGCAAGCTGACATCCGGGCTTTGGCGCGGCGGCTTGTCCTCGCAGAAAAAGGAACTGACAGATGGCATTCACCCCACATGGCAAGCACCTGATCGCAGGCGACTGGATCGCCTCCGACGACACCTTCGCCTCCACCCCGGCGCATGGTCCGGCGCATGATTTCTCTGTCGGCACACCCGAACTGGTCGCCCGTGCCTGCGAAGCGGCAGAGGCGGCGTTTTGGGACTACGGCTATAGCACCCGCAGTGACCGGGCTGCGTTTCTGAATGCCATCGCAGATGAGATTGATGCACGCGGGGCGCAGATCACCGAGATAGGCACCCAAGAAAGCGGTCTACCCGCCGCGCGGCTGGACGGAGAACGCGGTCGCACCGTGGGACAGCTTCGTCTGTTCGCGGATCACATCGAAAAGGGTGATTACCTTGATCGGCGCCACGACGGGGCGCAGCCCGACCGACAGCCCGCGCCGCGCCCGGCGATTACAATGATGCAACGCCCGATTGGCCCCGTGGCTGTGTTCGGCGCGTCGAACTTCCCGCTCGCCTTTTCGGTGGCAGGTGGTGACACAGCAGCCGCGCTGGCGGCGGGCTGCCCCGTGGTTGTCAAAGGTCATTCCGCGCACCCCGGCACCGGTGAAATCGTGGCCGAGGCGATCCATGCCGCCATTGCGCGTTGCGGTGTTCACAAAGGTGTCTTTTCGCTGATTCAGGGCGGGGATCGCACGGTAGGTCAGGCCGTGGTGCAGCATCCGCTGATCAAGGCCGTCGGCTTTACCGGGAGCCTTGCAGGTGGCCGTGCCTTGTTTGATCTATGCGCCGCACGGCCAGAGCCGATTCCATTTTTTGGTGAACTCGGATCGGTCAATCCGATGTTCATGTTGCCCGCAGCCATCGACGCGAATGCCGAAAAGCTGGGCCTGGGCTGGGCCGGGTCATTGACGATGGGCGCTGGGCAGTTTTGCACCAACCCCGGCATCGCTGTTGTCATCGACGGCGCTGGTGCTGACCGATTTGTTCAAACTGCCGCAACTGCATTGCAGGATGTGGCGGCGCAAACCATGCTGACCGACGGCATTGCCCAAGCCTATTGTTCAGGCCGCGACCATCTGACATCGAACGCGGCAGTAAAGCCCGTTTATGTCGCCGACAGTGCGGGCCGCAGCGCTGCGCCAGCGTTGTTTGAAACGACAGCAAAAGCTTTCCTGGCCAACCCCGACCTGCATGAAGAGGTCTTTGGCCCGCTTGGGCTGGTGGTGCGCGCCGCGTCACTGGCAGAGATGCTGGATTTGGCCCAAGGGCTTGCCGGGCAATTGACGGTCACACTGCATCTGGAACAGGGTGATCTCGACGCCGCACGCGACTTGATGCCGGTGCTTGAACGCAAGGCCGGGCGCATCTTGGCAAATGGCTTTCCGACCGGGGTCGAAGTGGTGGATTCCATGGTTCATGGCGGGCCATATCCGGCCAGCACAAACTTTGGCGCCACCAGCGTCGGCACGCTTTCGATCCGCCGTTTCTTGCGCCCGGTGTCTTATCAGAACCTGCCAGCGGCGCTGATGCCGCAAGACGCCGTGGAATAACCGCGCAAGCAGGGGGCAAGTTTGGCCGGGCGTGGGGAAACCTGTTGCCCGGCCAATTTGCATACAAAGATATTACTGCACGCAACGCGCGAACTGCGCCCGGAATTTCACCAAATAAGCTATAATTTCAAAGGCAAATCGCGCAGTTTCGTCATTTGTGTATTTTTTGTGTCGACACAGTAAATGACATTTGTATTAATGTGAGTCGCAAACCGCAGCCATCCCGAGCCTGCGGAAATCCAACACAGGAGACTCTGATGTCCACAATTTCCAAACGATTGGCCTGGGCCGGCGCATTGTCGCTTTTCGGCGCTGCCGCTGCTGCGCAAGATGTGACATGGCGTGTGCCCACATCGGTGCCGGAAGGTTCGCCTTTCTACGTCAACTTCCTTGAACGCTTTGCCGATAACGTCGATCTGCTGACCGATGGCGCGGTCGAGGTTCAGCCCTTTGGCGCGGGTATCCTTGTGCCAGCCCTGCAAGTCTATGACGGTGTACGCGACGGCATTGTCGAGGCGGGTCATTCCACCCCTAGCTATCTGGTTAATCAAAACCCGATCAACGCGATCTTTTCGGGTTTTCCCGGCGGCATGGGGCCAGAAGCCTATGCCACATGGATCTATGAAGGCGGCGGCAAGGAAAAGCTGCAAGAGATCCGCGATGCCGATGGGTTCAAATCGCTTGTCGTTGGCATCGGGTCGTCCGAGATCATGGCGCACGCCAACAAGCCCATCAAAACCGCCGAAGACCTCAAAGGTCTGAAATACCGCACCTCTGGCCCCTGGGCCGAAGTGATGCGCGACTATTTCGGTGCGGTGCCGACCGTCGTGCCACCGGGTGAAATTTACACCCTGCTGGAACGCAAGGGCGTTGACGCGATCGAATGGGGCCCGCCCTCCGGCAACCTGCCCGAAGGTTTCCACGAGGCCGCGCCTTATATCATCACCCCCGGCGTGCATCAGCCGACCTTCCTGTGGGAAGTCGTGCTGAAGCAGGAGACCTGGGATGCGCTGGACGATGCGCTGAAGCCCAAGATCGAAGCGGCGGCGGAACTGACCACCTTGCAGTCGCTGATCAACTTTTATGATCTCGACATGAAAGCGATGGAAACTTTCCGCAGCAGCAAGGCGGAAGTGATCGAACTTGACCCTGCATTTGCCGAAGAACTTTCTGCTGCGGGCCTCGACTGGATCACCAAAACCGCAGAGGCGCAAAAGGCAGATGGTAAGGCAGAGATGTCCGACATCCTCGCTGACTACATCGCCTACAAAGACCGCTGGACCGCGCAAAGCGGTTACTTGATCCGCAACGGTCAATAATGAAACTGGGGGTGATCATGAAGCGATGGTTCTTGGCGTTGGCCGACGGTATCTCGGCAGGTCTGGGGTATGTTGCGCAAGCGATGGTCCTGATCCTGATCGCCTCCATGTTATACGAAGTGGTGGCGCGCTACGGTTTTGGCGCGCCAACTGAATGGGCCTTTGACATCGCTTACATGAGCACTGGCGTGCTCTTTGTGCTGGGGGCCGCGCAGGCGCTGCGCGAGGACGCCCATGTGCGCATTGATTTTCTGTCGTCGCGCATGCCCACCCGGCTGCGCGGTTCCATTGATGGCTGTGTTAATCTGTTCATCCTCTGCCCGATATTCCTCAAGCTGACGTCCATCGCCGGGCACCGCGCCTGGCGCGCGTTTTTGACCGGCGAGGTCGAACACGTCAGCCCGTGGGCGCCACTGATGTGGCCATTTTATACAGCATTGGCCGTTGGGTTGGGTGCATTGGCGTTGCAGCTCGCTGCCGAAGGCATCCGCGCGCTGCTGTCCCCGAAATCCGACGACACATTCAAGATCGAGACCTGAAATGACCACAGCAGCCCTGATGTTTCCTGCCCTTTTTGCGCTTATCCTGCTGGGTATCCCGGTGGCGTTTTCGCTGGTGATCGTATCGGTCGGGGCGGGGCTGGTGGCCTTTGGTCCGGTGGGGTTCAACCAACTCTATGGGTCGTTCTATTCGGCCTCGACCAATTTTATCCTCTCTGCGATTCCGATGTTCATCTTGATGGGCGCGCTGCTTGAACGCTCGGGCATTGCTGAGCGGTTGTTTCGGGTGATGAACATGTGGCTGGGTCGCCTGCCGGGCGGCTTGGCCTTGGCGACGATCGCCATGGGCGCGGTCTTTGCTGCTGCGGCAGGCGTGGTTGGCGCGGTCGAGGTGATGATCGGCATGATGGCGATCCCTGCCATGCAGCGCGCACGCTATAACAACACGCTGATCGCCGGCACGATCTGCGCTGGTGGGTCGCTTGGCACGATGATTCCGCCGTCTGTCATCGCGGTGATGTATGCGTCACTGGCGCAGATGTCTGTGGGCAAGCTTTTGGCCGGGATGATGATACCCGGGCTGATCATGGTGGTGTTGTTCCTTGGCTATATTGCCGTACAGGGCGCGCTGTATCCGCCGGAACCCATGGAGGGCGACGCCCCCGAAGAAGAATTCACATTAGCCGAGAAGCTTTGGGCGACGGTCACGACATTACTGCCGGTATTCTTGCTGATTTTTGCGGTGCTTGGCTCAATCCTGGGCGGGATCGCATCCCCGACCGAAGCGGCAGCCGTCGGCGCGGCGGGCGCGCTGGTGCTGTGTATCGCGAACCGACGCTTCAATGGGCTGGTGCTGCGCGAATCACTGGCCATTACAGTGCGTATCTCTGCGATGATCCTGCTGATCGTGGCCGCCGGTACAATGTTCATGGGGGTGTTTGCAGCCAACGGCGGGGCCCGGTTGATCCGCGATTTCATCGACGGTGCGGGCCTTGGCACCACGGGGATGATCGTGTTCTTCCTACTGGTGGTTTTTGTCCTGGGATTTGTTCTCGACTGGACAGCCAACGTCTTGATCTGCGTGCCACTGTTCACGCCTTTCATCCGATCTTCGGGCATTGATCCTATCTGGTTTGCCACGCTCGTTCTGATCGTCATCCAGACCGGATACCTGACACCGCCCATGGCATCGTCGATCTTTTATCTCAAGTCCATCGCGCCGCCAGATATGACCTATGGCCAGATGTGCCGTGGGGTGCTGCCATTCATTGCCTTGCAGGTTCTGACGCTGATCTTGATCGTGCTTTTCCCCACACTGGCAACCTGGCTGCCCGACAAACTTATCGGCTAAGGCGACCGCACAAGGCATCAAAACTTTGCGCGCGCCATTCCTCAAAATACTTATTGTATTTTTTATAAATACAGTGTTGTTTCACACCACCGCACCTTGGGCAACGCAATGCCGGGGGCGACCAACCATAGGGAGATATCCATGAAACTTACCTACCTTGCCGGGGGCCTGTTGGCCGCATCCGTCATCGGAACTGCCGCCCAGGCCGACAAGCTGGACGATATCATCGCATCCGGTACGCTGCGCTGCGCCGTTGTGCTGGATTTCCCACCTATGGGATCGCGCGATGAAACCAACACGCCGGTCGGCTTTGATGTTGATTATTGCAACGATCTGGCCGCTGCGTTGGGCGTCGAAGCCGAGATCGTCGAAACGCCATTTCCTGACCGTATCCCGGCGCTGGTTTCAGGCCGCGCCGACGTCGGTGTTGCGTCGACATCCGACACGCTGGAACGGGCCAAGACGGTTGGCTTTTCGGTACCCTATTTCGCCTTTACCAACGTTGTTCTGACCAAGGAAGGCACCGGCGTCGACAGCTTTGACAGCCTCAAGGGCCACACAGTTGGGTCCGTTGCAGGCACTTTCGAGGCGATCGCGCTGGAAGAACAGGTTGATGCCTGGGGCGAAGGCAGCTTTCGGTCATACCAGTCGCAGGCCGATGTGTTCCTGTCCCTGTCACAAGGCCAGATCGACGCCACTGTTGTGACCTCGACCGTTGCCTCCTCTATCGTGGCGGGCGGTAAATTCGAAGGGCTCAAGATCGCGGGCGATGCGCCGTTTGACGTGGATTACGTTGCGTTGATTGGCCTGCGGCAGGAATACGGCCTGCTCAACTATCTTGACCTGTTCGTGAACCAGCAGGTCCGGTCCGGCCGCTACCAAGAACTGTTCGACAAATGGGTCGGTGGCGACGCGCCTGATCTGACCATCGCCAAGTCCTATCGTTGATGCATGCGGGGGCCGTCGGGCCCCCGCCACGCGGCAACCGCTGATCGGAGCAACAGATGGGCAACTACACCTTTCAATGGCGGCAGGCCTTTCGCGCCTTTCCAGATATGCTGGAAGGCGCTCTGGTCACGCTGCAAATTTCAATTCTGTCGATGTTGATCGGCGTCACCATCGCGGTATTGCTGGCCGTGGCGCGCGACGCCAACAGCCGCTGGCTGCGCGCGCCCGCGACTGTCTGGGTCGAGGTTGCGCGCAACACGCCTGCGTTGTTTCAGATTTACATGGCGCATTTCGGGCTGGGGTCGTTTGGGATTTACCTCAGCCCCTATGCCGCACTGCTGGCCGGTATCGCATTTAATAATGCGGGCTATCTTTGCGAAACATTCCGCGGCGCAATGCGCGCCATACCGGGCACGCAACTGAGGGCAGGGCGGTCGCTTGGCATGGGGCCGGCCAAGGCATTTCGCCTGATCATCATGCCGCAGATGTTCCGCATCTCTTTTCTGCCCACCACGAACCAAATGGTCTGGGCCATTCTCATGACCTCGCTTGGGGTCACGGTGGGGCTGAATTCTGATCTGGCCGGCGTCACCCAAGACCTGAACGCACGCAGCTTCAGAACCTTCGAATTCTTCGCGCTGGCCGCCGTGATCTACTACGTCATCGCCAAGACGGTGATGATCGGCGCACGGCTGCTTGCCGCCCGCCTGTTCCGTTATTGAAGGAAGAGATTAGATGTTTGATACGGCTCTGAACTTCAATGACCTCCTGTTCATGCTCAAGGGCGCGGGCGTAACACTTTCGGTCACCGCATTTGCGGTGGTTGGTGGCACACTGCTGGGCGTACTGTTTGGCGTATTGCGCAGCCAGATCAGCACTTGGGCCGCGCTGCCGCTGACCTTTGTGCTCGACATCTTCCGTTCGGTCCCGCTGCTGATCCAGCTCATCCTCGCCAATGCCTTTCAGGCGATTGCGGGCTGGGGTATTTCCCCCTTTGTCACCTCCTGCATCGTGCTGGCGCTTTATACCTCGGCCTATTGCACCGAAATCGTGCGCGGCGCGATTGAGGCGGTGCCAACCGTCACCCGCCGCGCCGCGCGTTCACTGGGCATGACATGGGGCCAAGACCTGACCCAGATCGTCTTTCCCATGGCGTTGCGGGTGGGTCTGCCCAGTTGGATCGGCCTCACCTTA
>TARA_R110002049_G_scaffold267817_1_pt1 | contig 14645 bp, 16 predicted proteins | sample TARA_R110002049 | Tara Oceans TARA_R110002049 (sample SAMEA4396941) | marine metagenome | biome: Polar Biome; feature: [SRF] surface water layer (ENVO:00010504); material: water (ENVO:00002006), including particulate matter (ENVO:01000060) such as... | depth 5 m | reverse complement strand
TATGCCGCTCTATCAAGGGGGGCACTGCAAATTTTGCAAGGGAGGGCACCATGAATACGCTTGCTACACTTACGGCCGTCATCGGCCTGATTTCCACGCCTGTATTGGCTCAGGAAACGCTCAAGTTCGCACATGTCTACGAAGCGAACACTCTTTACAACGAAGCCGCCGAGTGGATCGCGGATGAGATCGAGAAGCGCACCGACGGTGCCTATGTCGTCGATGTCTTCCCCAGCTCTCAGCTTGGAAACGAAGAAACCATCACAGAAGGTCTGCAGATCGGTTCAATCCAGATGGCCTACACTGGCCCCACTTTTCTGGGCCAATTCTACAAGCCAATGGCGATCTCGGAGGCACCGTTCATTTGGAAGGATTACGATCACTGGAAATCCTACCAAGACAGCGACATTTTCGAGGAAGTTACACAGGGTTACTTCGACCAGACGGGCAACAAGGTGACCTCGATACTCTACTTTGGTTCACGTCAAACCAGCTCGCAGGAGAAGATTGAGGCTCCCGCTGATATGGAAGGCATGAAGATCCGCGTAGCCAACGCGCCATTGTGGAAGATCTTCCCCACCGCTGTTGGCGCGAATCCAACGCCCATCTCTTTTGCTGAAGTTTACCTGGCACTCCAGCAGGGCGTGGTAGAAGGGCAAGAAAATCCGATCACCATCATTGAGTCGAACAAATTCTACGAGGTCCAGAACTACGTGGCCCGCACCAGCCACATTACCTCTTCGGTCGTATCGGTGTTCGGCGGACCACTTTGGTCCAACCTTTCTGACGAAGAGAAGTCCTTGTTCACAGAGATCACTCGTGAAGCGTCTTCAATGTTCAGTGACAAGATCGTCGCCCGTGAAGAGGAACTCTTTGATAAGTTCCGCGCCGGTAATGACGTGGAGATTGTCGACGTTGATCGCGCTCCTTTTGCCGAGCTCGTAATCCCTGCCGTGAAGGCCGAATGGGGTGAAGAACTGGTCGACAGAGTGACCGCACTGGCCGATTGATCGGTTCGCGGGCGGGGAGCTTGCTCCCTGCCCAAGCATAACCGAGGGAGGACATCATGCTTGGTAACACGCGCAGGCTTATTTGTTTAGTCGAGGAAAGCTGCTTGCTCGCCGCTTTCTGGGCGCTCGGCATCGCAGTCTTCGGGCAGTTTTTCTTCCGCTACTTCCTCAATATGCCGTTGGGTTGGACCGAGGAACTGGCGCGCTACCTGATGATTTCTGTTGCATTTCTCGGTCTGCCGGTAGTCACCCGACGCGGTGAGCACATTGCAATCGACATGTTCGTGGAAATGCTCCCCGCTATGGTTCGCCCGTGGCTCGAAAATCTGGCGGAAATTATTCAAATTGCGCTGATCGGAATGCTTGCCTGGCAGGCATTGTCCCTCGCGCAACTCTCCGGTCAAGCCATGAGCTCGATTCCATTACCGAAATCGGTAATTTATTACATCGTATTCGTCGGGCTCGTCCTCAACCTCGCCGCTACCGTGCTGCGCCTATCGGACCGCCTCCGCGGCGTTTCGTTGGAGAACCGTCCGTGACAACACTCTTTATAACCCTCGCCGTTCTATTGCTGATGCGCGTGCCAGTGGGCTTGTCGCTTGTGGGTGCCTCAATGTGCTACCTGTTGACGACCGAAGGGCTTGGGACACCCCAGGTGCTCTTCAGAATGATCAACGGTGTCGACAGCTTTACCCTGCTCGCTATCCCCTTTTTCATCTTTGCGGGTGCAGTGATGAATGTAGGCGGTGTTACCGAGCGGATATTTGGCTTTGCCGACGCTGTTGTCGGTTGGATGAAGGGCGGCCTGGGCCACGTGAACGTGGCCGCCAGCGTCCTGTTCTCCGGAATGTCCGGCTCAGCCGTGGCCGATGTAGGCGGGCTGGGTGCCATTGAGGTGAAGGCCATGCGCGAGGCGGGTTATGATGACGATTTTTCAATCGGCATCACTGGTGCCAGCTCCATCATCGGTCCGCTGATCCCGCCTTCACTACCACTCATCATCTATGGCGTCGTCGCGTCCGAATCTATTGGTAGTCTCTTTTTGGCAGGCATTTTTCCTGGGGTCTTTCTGGCTGTAATGATGAGCCTGACAATCTTTGTCATCTCTTGGCGCCGCGGCTACAAACCCAGTCTTGCTTTCAAAATCGCAACCGTCATTGAGCGGGGTCGCAAAGCGTTCTTTCCGCTGATGACACCTGCGCTCATCATCGGCGGCATTATGACCGGGGTATTCACCCCGACCGAAGCGGCAGTGGCAGCCTCCGCCTATGCTCTTTTCCTCAGCACTGTGGTCTTCCGGTCGATGAGCCTGCGGGACTTTACCCGGGTCAGCCGCGAGACCGCCACGACAAGCTGCTCGATCCTTATCATCGTAGCCGGTTCGGCTATCTTTTCTTGGCTGCTAACAGCCAACAACGTTGGCCGCATGGTGCAGGACATGGTCACGGAAGTGACGACAAACCCTTGGATATTCCTGTTTATCGTTGCCGCCGTCACGCTGGTTGTCGGGTGCTTTCTCGATATGATCGCTGCAATTACCATCCTCGTGCCGATCCTGCTGCCCACTTCCACCGCACTGGGAATTGACCCTATCCAATTTGGCATCTTTTTCATGTTCAATCTTATGCTGGGGCTGCTCACCCCGCCTGTGGGCATGGTCATCTTCGTGCTGGCCAAGGTGGCCGAAGTGACGCCAGGCTTCGTTAGCCGCAGCCTGCTGCTTTTCACAGCACCGCTGTTACTGACGCTGCTGGCGCTACTTTTCATTCCGGGCCTGAGCACAGCCCTGCCAAACTTTATGAATGGAGTCACCCAGTGACCTTATCCGCCCCCCTTGGCGCCGTTCTGCACGGACCGAAAGATCTTCGGCTCGAGACCGTCCAAATTGAACCACTCGGCCCTCGCGACGTGCGGGTAAGTCTCGGCGCAGCAGGTATCTGCGGCTCAGATCAGCACTATTTTCACAACGCCCGGATGGGCAACTTTGTGCTGAAGGCACCCTTTGCACTCGGGCACGAGATGAGTGGAGATATTACCGAATGCGGCAGCGAGGTTGAAGGCCTGTCACCGGGCGACCGGGTTGTCGTGGACCCGGCACTGACTTGCGGTCATTGTCTCGGTTGTCGCGCCGGGCGCAGTAACCTGTGCCACAACGTCGAATTTATGGGCTCGGCAAGTCATGACCCTCATCTCGACGGGGGTTATCGCGAGAGTTTTGTGGTCGCCGAGCGGCGCTGCGTCAAAGTGCCAAATGTGACGCCGCACGAACTTCTCTGCGTGACTGAGCCACTCTCCGTGGCCGTTCATGCTGTTGAGCGGGCCGGTCCGATTCTTGGTCGGGATGTTGTAATCGCCGGTGCCGGGACAATTGGCACGCTCATCGCGGCGGTCGTGCGAGCAGCGGGGGCGGCGAGGGTCTGTGTCTCCGATCCAAGCGCCTTTCGGCGCGATGTAGCGATTAAGATGGGCGCGACCGACGTGATAGACCCGGTCGCGGGCGACCTCGTGCCGGTTATCGACGCGCGTGGCGGCGACTTTGACGTTGCTTTCGAGGCATCCGGCCATCCATCTGCTTTTAATGACGTTGTCCGCATGACACGGAGGGGCGGCCGAGCAGTGCTGGTAGGGATGATCCCTTCGCAGAATTGCAACGTGCCCTTCAATCAGATGACGGCCCGCGAGATAGACCTTGTCTCGACTTTCCGCCAAAACAATGTCTTTGAGCGCTCAGCGCGAATGTTAGTGGATGGAACGATCGATCCCTCCCCTATTGTCACCGGGCGGTTTTCGCTCACTTCCGTGCTTGAGGCTTTCACCGCCTCTTTCCGGACCGAGCAGCATATCAAGGTGCTGCTTACCGGCGGGCGAGGCTGAGTGGAGCAGGGTGAGGTGCAGAAAGTAACAGCTCTCCACATTGGAGACCGGCTCGGAGTGTCACGCTCGACCGTTTCGCGCGCCTTCGATCCTATGTCGCGGATCTCACCCGACGTGCGCCGCCGCGTGCTGAAACTGGCCCATGAGCTTGGTTATCGCCCTACGACGGCGGCGCGGCTGATGATGCGGGAATACCCACATGTGATCGCAGTGATTGTGCGGGATGTGACAAATCCCATGCGAGCGGGCATCATGAGTCGGCTGATCCGCGAGTTGGAGCGGGAAGGGAATTTGCCACTGGTTTTTCAAGTGCCTAATGCACGTAGCGCAAGCGGGCGGATTGAGGCAATCCTAAGTAATCTGCCTTCTGCGGTGGTGATGACTGGCTTCATGCCCGCTTCCAGCGTTCTGACTCTTTGCTCGCAACGTGGTACGCCTACGCTCATTTTGAACCGTGGCGAAATAAAGGGACTCGCGGCCAACTTCGTGACCAGCGACCATTACAATGGGGGGCGAGTGGCGGCTGAACAGTTGGTGTCCCTTGGGTGTAGAAAAATCGCTTTCGTGTCAGGTCAGGGAGGCAATGACCCCGATGCAAGCGAGGAGCGGCTTCGCGGCTTTCTCGCCGGCCTTGAGCGGGCTGGGGCCGTCGCGATCGCGGCCTATGACGGAGATCACAGCTATGAGGCCGGCCGCCGCGCTGCGCGCGAGTTTTTCGCATCCCTCAGCCGCCCCGATGGCATATTCTGCGGAAACGATCTGATGGCCATGGGCTTTAAGGACACGGCGGAAGAAGAGTTCAACTTCACTGCTCCCCGGGACTACCAGCTCATAGGCTACGATAACGTAGAAACCGCAAGCTATCGGCCTTACCGGCTCAGCACAGTAGCGCAAGACATGGGCGCAGTGATCGCCGCCGCAGTCCGCGGGATCAACAGCCTTGTTGAAGACCCAGAAAAATCAATTCGGGTGACAGTTCCGGTCGAGTTCATCGCGCGTAGCACCACTGCAGGAGAGGGCACAAAATGACCGACAGTAACAGCATAGGCATTCCACTGCGCATCGTAGTCATCGGCCGGGCAGGAATGGACCTCTATCCCGAACCGGCAGGCACAAAAATCGCTGATGCCACAAATTTTTCCGCCATGCTCGGTGGATCCGCCGCCAATATTGCGGCTGGACTGGCGAGGCTGGGAGTAGATGTTAGTTTGATGTCAGCTCTGTCAGACGATCCCGTCGGTCGTTTCTGCAAGACTCAGTTGGCAGCTTTCCAGATTGATCAGAAGCTTGTCAGCTGCTCGCGGGCAGAAACGCGCACTTCTATCGCTCTTTCCGAGACCAGGCTGGACGACCATGAAACGGTTATCTACCGCAATGGGGCGGCAGATTTCGATCTGGCCGGTGATTTACCAGATAGAATGGAAGTTGATGGGCTGACCGCGCTGGTCGTTACCGGCACTGCTCTTGCCCGAGAACCCTCCCGCACGGTGACCTTCCAGACTATTACCCGTGCCCGCGAGGCCGGAGTTCCTGTCGTGCTCGATCTCGATTATCGCCCCTACTCATGGAAAAGTGCCAAGGAAGCCAGCGAGGTCTATCTCATGGCGGCCAAACAGAGCAGCATTGTTGTGGGGAATGATGCAGAGTTTGCTGTTCTACGCGGTGTCGTCCGTCCTGACTCCGAACATGCCCGCAGCCTCTGCGAAGTGGGGCCCAGAATTTGTGTATATAAGATGGGGCAGGATGGAGCGATCACCTTCCATGATGGCGAGGAAACCGTGTCTGGGATATTCCCCGTGGAGGCACTCAAACCGGTCGGGGCCGGCGATGCCTTTCTCGCTTCGTTTCTCACCACGCTTTTTGAAGGGAAGAATGTCTCCCGAGCCGTCCAACGCGGTTCTGCCGCCGCAGCTCTCGTAGTCTCTCGCCGAGGCTGCTCCAATGCCATGCCGCGGTCGGACGAGGTAACAAGGTTCATGAGCTCTCACGCTATGACACCTACCAGCCTCGTGGAGGTCTAAAATGCCGCTTGTGTCACTTAAAAGCGCGATAAATGCTATTCCTCAAGGGCGCGGCGCGCTCGCTGGCCTTGTCGTGCTGGGTTGGGAAGATGCATTGGCTTATGTTCGCGCGGCTGAGGCTGTGGGCTGCCCTGCAATCCTGCAAGCCGGACCGGGCTGCCGGGCTCACACTCCGCTATCGGTATTGGCGGAAATGTTTCGTGCCTTGGCGGAGCGTGCGCGAGTCCCAGTGGTTGCGCACCTGGATCATGGGAAGAGCCCAGAAGAGTGTATTGAAGCAATCGATGCGGGCTTTTCTTCTGTAATGTATGATGGATCCGCTCTGCCTCTTGCAGAGAACATTGAAAACACTGGGAGAGTGTTGGAAATAGCACGAAGCGTTGGTGTAAGCGTGGAGGCGGAACTGGGTGTGGTTGGCTATGTCGGTGCCAGCCCGTCAACCGGCACCGACCCCGACGAGGCACGCCGCTTTATCTCGGAAGTGCCCGTAGATGCGCTGGCCATCTCCGCGGGCAACACCCACCTAAGCACATCAGATAGCGTCCCAGTTCAACTCGACGTTATTCGGGTCATTGAAGCCGCGGTACCAACCCCACTCGTGCTGCACGGCGGCAGTGGAATCCCTCGCGCACAACGACGCCTGTTGGCGCTTGAGACCCGCATAATGAAGTTCAACATCGGAACCGAGCTGCGACAGACGTTCGGAAGCGCGTTGCGTGCAACTTTGGAACGGGATCGAGAAGTTTTTGATCGAAACGCGATTTTGGGTAGCATCATAGGTCCTGTCTCAGACGCCACAGAAGAGACATTGCGACACCTATGGTCATAGCGGCCGTGTTGCATAGATCAACTGCAACTCAGAATGCGCCCAAGCCGAAACGGACTTCAGGCGGTGCGTTCAAAGCTTGGACTGCCAAGCCCGGTCATCTGATTGAGAACTGGGACGGCAATCTTGGCTTCTGTTTTCTGACTTTCGAAGTTGCGCCCCTTTTGCTTGGGCCCAATGACGGCTTTCCAGCGGCCCATCAGAGTTTCGCCCCGGCTGTTTTGATTGTAACCAGTGGCTTTCTGCCAGGCCATCCGCCCGTGGATTGCGATGTCGGCGATATGGCAGTCTCGTGCCGTCGGATTGTGGGCCGTATTAGGGCTCAGGATTGCGTTTTTGGGAGGTGGGATCGTCACCTCGATCATCGGTCTGAACCGAGCGGCAAGCAAATCAGATGTTGGTTCTCCGTCGTAAGCGCCGTATGCCAGAAACAGATCAACCGGACCGTCGACTTAATCCAAGAAGTCTGGCAGTGCCGTTGGATCGCCAACGTCGTCCGTGGTTAGGTCAGAGCAGACGATCTCGCAGCTGACAAGATCAAGACCGAGGTGGAGCTTGCGCCAAGAGCGGCGTTTGCGCTTTGTTTTATGCCTTTTCTCCAGCCATTCGCCCTCACCGAAGATCTTCAGGCCAGTACTGTCCATGACCAGTTGCATTGGTTTGTCGCCCTTGGATTTCGGCTTTGGGCGCAACGTCAACCCATTGCCCCGGCGCGGGAGGGTGGAAAAATCCGGCACTGCACCGCTCTTGTCGATGGCAATACGGTCCGGGACACCGTTGGTGCCAACGGTGAGCTTGAAGAAACTGCGCGCCCTAGAGGTATCACGACGCTCTGTCAGCATGAAAGGTAGTGTCGCAAAGTTTTGGATTATTGTTGAGTTGCCGAGGGTGGGAAGCCAGATCACATATGTTTGCGAGGCAAACATCAGGATTGTAGGTTTGATCAGTTTCAAAGGCGCACAGTTTCCGAAATTTCCCGTTTCGTATAGCGACATCTTTGCGACACTACCGAAAACGAATGCGTTAAAATATTAACTTGCCTGTCTGATGTATCAGATGTAGCGTTTGAGTATCGAGCATGCGTCTTAAGCTGAGGGAGAGCGATGGCGCGTTGATGTTCTGTATTCAAATGCCATTTCGGCAATCAGGGAGAGTTTCAAATGCCTTCGTTCAGCCGTCGTCACGTCATTGCAGCTGCAGCAGCTGCCTCTTTAGCTACTGCTGCTCTGCCTGGCCGGGCTCAGGATTTTCCACAGATCGAGTTCCTTTATTCACCCTTCGCGGACTATGCCCCGTTTTTCGTAGCTAAAGAGTTGGGCTATTTTGATGACTTTGGCGTAGACGTCACTCTGTCGCCAAAGGGCGGTACTGCGGAAACCATTCAGTTGCTCGCTTCGGGCAACATCGAGGCCGGGGCCGCAACCTGGGGTGCCAGTCTTTTCAACGCACTTGACCGCGGCGCTACGGTCTCGATTATCGCAACACTCGCACGCATGCCTGATACTGTGCCATCGCCGTCCCCCTTTATGGTTTCACAAAGTGCATGGGATGATGGGGTGAGAAGCGTTGCCGATCTGAAGGGGCGGCGCGTAGGCATCCCGGGCCCTGGTGGTTTTGGTATGTATTCCGTAGCCAAAGCGCTCGAAAAAGGTGGCTTGACAGTTGATGATGTGGAAGCGGTTTTCCTTCCGCCGCCCGCAACCGCCCCGGCGTTCGTTAATGGCGCCCTTGATGCGGGGTGGAGCATTGAACCCTTCGCACATCAGCTCGAGAAAGAGGGCATTGGGCGCCGTTTGGTCGACGATCATACTTTTGGCACAGAGCTTGGCTTTATTGCATTCAATCAAGATTTTGTAGACGCCCACGAAGACGCAGTGATCGCCTTTATGGCAGGTTACCTCAAGGCGGCTCGCCTGCTTGACAATGGCGGTTGGGAGGATGACAAAATTGTCGGCATCGTGGCGAATTATACAGGGACAGAAAGCGAAATCCTTCGCGGAATTCCATATACAATTCGTCCCGAAGATGGCGCCATCGATATGACTTCTGTGCGTGCTCAAGAGACCTTCTTTCGGGAGCGCGGGGATCTTGCCTATGAAGGGGAGGCCAATATCGAGGCCGTCTATCGCGTGGATCTTCTCCGGCGCGCGAATGAGCTTCTGAAAGGCACCCCATAATGGCGGCGCCCCTCAAAGAACGTCTGATGCCGAAAGTGGTTTCCCCGCCGCCGGCGATCGAAGTCAGCACATTGACCAAGGCATTCTACAATAGCGATGCCGACAGCGTCACCTTGGCGGTTTCCGACTTCAGCTTTTCAGTCGCGCGGGGTGAGTTTGTCTGCATCGTTGGCCCAAGTGGATGTGGCAAGACAACCGTCCTGCGCATTCTTGCGGATTTAGAAACCAAGCTCAGCGGTGAGGTGACGTTGCACACCGACGATGCGCCGGCGATGGTTTTTCAAGAGGCGTCAGTCCTCCCCTGGCTGACTGTTGCACAGAATGTCGCCCTGCCATTGAGGCTGAAAAGCACGCCACGGGCCCAACAAAAGACACGCGTAGACGAGATGCTTGCATTAACGGGGCTCACCAGTTTTGCGAATGCCCGCCCCAGCCAGCTTTCGGGGGGCATGAGACAACGCGTTTCTGTGGCGCGCGCTTTGGCTGATGATCGCGATATTCTTTTGATGGATGAGCCCTTCGGGGCACTTGATGAGCAGACAAGATTGGTGCTGCAGCAAGAGTTGCTTCGCATTTGGGAGGCGACCCGTAAAACGGTTGTCTTTATTACCCATAGTGTCGATGAGGCTCTCACGCTTGCCGATCGCGTGCTGGTCATGTCACCGCGCCCAGGAACGCTGGTTGCGGACCTGAAAGTACCCTTTGAGCGTCCGCGCGATGTCGTAGAACTGCGCCGCGATAAGCGTTTTTGGGATCTGACCTATGAGGTGTGGAACCTACTGGCTTCTCCGGAAAGGGCATAAAATGAACAATACAGCCAGACCTCTAACCGATGAGGAGATGTACCGCTTAAAGTCACCGGCCCGGCGCGAGCGGTTATTCCGACGTGCTTCGGTGTTCAGCCCTCTTCTACTTTTATTGCTGTGGGAAATATCCAGCCAGCTCAACTTGATTGACCGGCGTTTCTTTCCAGCACCCAGTGCGATCACCCAGACCGCCTGGAGCATGATTGTCAGCCTTGAGTTGTTTGTTCACATCGGTGCGACCCTGCGCAGAGTTGGCATTGGTTACGCGATGGGGGCCATTCCCGGCGTGATCCTGGGGCTCATTCTGGGTCTTTCGCAGACTACCCGACGCCTGCTGGGCCCGATCTTTGCAGCGCTATACCCAGTGCCCAAGATCGCCATCTTGCCCCTCATATTGCTTATTTTTGGTGTTGGGGACATGTCGAAATATGTGCTAATCTCCATAGGTGTATTTTTCTTGATGTTTTACAATACATTGGGAGGCGTGATGCAAGCACCGCAGATTTATATGGATGTCGCGAAAAATGTAGGCGCCACACGGTTTCAAACATTCCGGCACATCGCGCTCCCGGCCGCACTGCCTAACATCTTCACCGGATTAAAGCTGGCCGCCGGCTCTTCTTATATCATCATCGCCGCCGCAGAGTTTCTTGGTGCCCGCAGCGGGGTTGGCTTTTTCATCTGGGCATCTTGGCAGACCTTTGCCGTATCACGCATGTTCGTTGGTATCGTTGTGATCTCCTTCATGGGATATCTGACGATCCTGCTAATCGAGGCGCTGGAACGACATTTCGTGCCTTGGGCAAAGCAGTAACCTTAGCCTGATAAGTGGGTAATCATGACCAGTGAAACAAACCGGGGGGCAAAAAATTTGCCGCCGATTTCTCAGCAAATTTATCTCGCCCTTCGCAAGGCCATTATTCGCTGCGAAATCTCACCGGGCGCGATGCTCGATGCGGGCGCAATCGCGCGTGAGTACGACGTATCCAGAACCCCTGTGCGGGATGCAATGCAAAGGCTGGCTGCAGACGGCCTCGTCTCGATCCAGTCTCGCAGCGGCTATCGCGTTGCGGCGATTACTTTTCAAGGCGTGCATGAAATCCTCGATCTCAGAGCCGCCATCGGGCCACATACGGCGCGACAGGCGGCACGTTATGCCCGGCCAGAAGAAATCACCAAGCTTCGCACCATCGTGGCGGAATACAAAAAGCCGCTTGATGTAGGCACGATGCAGCAGGTTGCGCGGCGCTTTCACGTGGCAATTGCGCAATGCAGCCGCAACCAGCGCTTGGTTGCACTATCAGAAAACCTATTTGATGAACTCGAACGGCTCGTCCGGTTTGCCATCGACTTCTCGGTTAAGGCTGGCGAGCATTCAGATGAACATACGGCGTTGGTTGATGCGATCGAAGCCGGTGATGGTGAGCGCGCGGCCGCAATCGAAACCGCCCATATCAGCAGCAGCCGAGACTTTCTGATCGAGCGTCTCATGACACTTGGCTATCTTTCACAAAGCAGTGTCCTAGGACGCAATCCAGAGTGGCAGGCGGACCGATGATCGCGGCGCGCGAAGCGGTCCTGGAGTTGTCCCGCGCGCTCGGCGGGGGTGTTAAGGCCGAGCTTGCGGCATCAGCGCTGATTGAGGCCGAGGTGCTCGGGCAACCTCGGTTCGGCATCGCGATGCTTGATGAATGGACAAAACCGGCTCAGCGCTTGCCGGATATTGTCGATTGTAAGGTTGTCAGCTGGCACGATTGTTCAGATTGCTTTTCCCCTGTGGCCGTGGCCTCTGCGACGCATGACCTGTCTCAGCTCGCAAGAAAGTTCGGCATCGCAGCGGTGTTTTTACGGGGCGTGAAGGGATTTGGTCGTCTTGCTCCTTTTGTACGCCATCTCGCCGATGCAGGTCTGGTCGGAATGATGAGTGCAGAAGGGCCGCCCTTTGTCGCTCCACATGGGGGAAACCAGCCGGTTATCGGCACCAATCCGTTTGCAATTGCGTTAGGGCAGGGGGCAGACGGGGTGGTTATCGATATCGCAACCAGTACAGCCACTATGGCGGAGATACGCAAAGCAAGCACCGAAGGCGCACAGCTGGCCGGGGGTATTGCAGTAGATGCCGCAGGAAAACCGACCCTTGAAGCATCACAGGTGGCAGCATTGTTGCCGCGAGGCGGTCAGATAGGATCCCTCGTTGGGCTGACAGTTGAACTCCTGAGCGGCATAGTTGCCGGCGGTCGGAATGATCCGCAGGGACGCGGCGTCTTTATCCTCGCAATCGATCCTGCCGCCGCAGCTGAGCAGACCGATTGGGAAGACAAGCTTGTACAGTTGCAAAAGGATTGGTCGGCAAGCGGAGGACATTGGCCACGCGGTGGCGGATTGCCCCCTGAGGCGGTTCTCGACCAGGATTTCGAGCGACGCCTCAGAGCACATCTCTCTCGGATGTCGTCCCAGGGAGAGTGCTGATGCAATGCACTCTACTCTTCTTGCACCCGGCGGTGCCTAACCGTCCAAACCGCCGCCCCAACTTACCAACGATGAAGGAGGGTAAACTCCAATGACACCACCGCACGCAAGCACACCTCTTCTTACCGTTCGGCCTGTCGACGCACTGATCGATGAACCTCGCCAGATCATCGTATCGGGCCTTTCACCCGACGAATTGGTTTCGATTTCCACCAAGACTCGACGCTCAGGCGGTGGGTATTGGGATAGTCAGGCGACGTTTTTGGCCGATGCAAAAGGGGTCGTTGATCTCACCCGTGATGCGCCCGTTGGAGGAGACTACGCCGAGGTCTCGGCAATGGGTCTTCTCTGGAGCCAACAGCGATCCGATACTGTAGGAAAAGATGTTTTTGCTGACGCTGTCATGGCACCGCTTCACACCACTTTTACAGCAGAAACAGCCGAGGGCAGCAGCGCGCAAGCCGAATTGATCCAGCGCTTTGCTGCTCCCAAAGTCACAAGACGCGAGATCCGCGAGGAAGGCTTGGTAGGAACCTTGTTTACCCCAGCAGGACCCGGCCCGCATCCAATCGTGGTGGTGTTGAATGGTTCTGGCGGGGGCATCAACGAGCCGCGCGGCGCACTTTATGCGTCCTATGGCTATCAGGCCTTCGCCCTTGGCTATTTCAAAGCCCCCGGTCTCTCACCCCATATCACTGAGACGCCGCTCGAATACTTTGAGACGGGGCTTCGTTGGACTCATAGAGAGCTGCAACCGCGCAAAGGTTTTGTCGCCGTCAGCGGGCAATCTCGTGGAGGCGAGCTTTCTTTACTGTTGGGTGCCACCTATCCAGATTTAGTGTCTGCCGTGATTGCTTATGTACCCGGTGCAATGGTGCATGGCGCACAAGGCGCTGGAGACCCTGAACGCGGTGGCTGGCAAGGTGTCACATGGACGAAGGATGGCCAGCCTTTGGCCCATCTGTGGCAAGATAACAAAGCCGTCCATTGGCATCCTTGGCATGGGGATGCTCCGCCTAATCGCCATCACTCAGTATTCTTTGAAGGTCTTAAGGACCGTGATCTGGCACAGCGTGCTCGTATTCCTGTCGAAAAGATACAAGGAGCGGTGTTGTTGATCTCAGGGCGTGACGACCGCGCTTGGCCGTCCAGTTTATATTCGCGCATGGTGGTGTCGAGTTTGCAGCGTTCACAACATCCTCATCGGGTGAGCCATTTGGATTTTGACGACGCGGGCCACTCCATCAATCTGCCATTTGTGCCTTCAACGCAGCTTAGTACCCTGCACCCTGTTTCCAAGGTGCCCTTCACCAGTGGCGGCACTGCTTCAGGGAACGCCAAAGCGGATGAAGGGTCTTGGCGTGGCGTACTGAACTTCCTGGATGATGCGATTAATAGTAAGGGCACATCCAGACCCCTCGTCCAGTTATTATCCGACACTCAAAACTTTTAAGGAATGAAACCGTGACTACAACTGAACATCTGGAAGGTCAGTGGCGCGAATGGCGTCACGCTCATGTCGCCACAATGTTTCGACCATACGGTTGGACTTCACTGGTCGCACAATACTGGCTTGAAGAGGGTGATCACGATGTCAGCTTCGACCTTCTTCCCGGAACCTGGTCGGCCGTTGCAGGTCAGGTTATCTATACTCCTCCGGTTTCTGGGCCCAACCTTTCGGTGGATGGTGCCTATCCCACCACCCCTATCGAGATCGTCCCCGGGCGCAACCAGACCTATGGTCATGGTAACAGTGTTCCAGTCTATTTTGGCTTAAATGAAGTCGAGACGGTTGTTCGTACGAATGACGATGGACAAGGCCTCTATGCAGTTCGCGTGCGCGATCCGCGCGAAGCCACACGTGCCGAAGATGCAGGTGTTACCAGTTTCGACTATGATCCAGCTTGGCGTATCTCTGGCGTCTTCACCCCAAGCAAGCGTATCGCCTTTGAAGCAGAGACCGTCGAAGAAGGCGTGCGTGAGTCGACCCCTCGTGTGGGTACTTTCGCATTCCAACATGGGGGCAAGTCTTATGAGATCGTTTTGATCGGGAAAGACACCAAAACTGGCGTTCAACCGGTTGCACATATTCGAGATCTCACCAGCGGCCCTATCACCTACGGTGCCGGGCGGGTTATTGAACTCCAGTTTACAGACGAGGACAATCAGCGTATCGATTGGATAGATTTTAACTACGCAGTCGCCCTACCATGCGCCTTCACAAACTTTGTGACCTGTCCTCTCGTTCCTCCAGAAAACCAACTCGACTTTGAAGTTCTGGTCGGCGAGAAGCGTCCCGTCCAGGAAATCGCAAGAACCATGACCTATCAACCGAAAAAACAGCGGGGTTAAGAGGCTGCATTCTTCTGGGACCCGGCTATGACAACCCGCTGCGCGGTATTGCCAAGTTGTTGACTGGGTTTGGTAGAGGTATGTCTGCCTCATGAACATTCCAATCGATT
>TARA_R110002049_G_scaffold53737_6_pt1 | contig 14654 bp, 14 predicted proteins | sample TARA_R110002049 | Tara Oceans TARA_R110002049 (sample SAMEA4396941) | marine metagenome | biome: Polar Biome; feature: [SRF] surface water layer (ENVO:00010504); material: water (ENVO:00002006), including particulate matter (ENVO:01000060) such as... | depth 5 m | reverse complement strand
GCGGGCCTTGCGCATCAGATGGCTGATGATTCTGCGGATCGACTCAGAAAAACGGGCTTCTTCCAGATCTTCCTGGCCATAGGCCTTGATGATCCGCACGCCGCGCAGCATCTGACCGATGATCGAGGACAGATCGCCGGTTTCGCGCAGCATACCCCGTGTCGATTTGCGTATCTTGACCCGCTGCCTGCCCATGAAATAAATCGCAAACGGCGCGCCCAGCATCACCAGAAGCGCCAGGAACCAGTCGAGTAGGAACATCGCGCCAACGAGAAAAAAGGCGGTCAGCCCGTTTTTGACAAGCGCTGTCAGGGTTCCTGCAGCTGCGTTGTTGACCATGCCGACATCGGCCATGAAGGCCGAAACAAAACGGCCGCTATGCATCGCCTCCAGATAGCCCAGATCCGCACGGGTCAGGCTCTGGAACATATCCATGCGCAGCGCGCCGATGACTTCGTTGGACACTTTTGCCAGCGCAATACGGCTGACATATTCCGCCCCGGCGCGCAGCAGCATGATCCCCATGACAGCGACCGGCAGAATATAGAGCAGCCGCTCGTCCTTTGCGACAAACACCTTATCCATGACCTGTTGCATCAGGAACGGCAGTGATCCGGTGGTCGCCGCCATGAAAACCATCGCACCCAGCGCGACCGCCAGCACTTTCCAGAGCGGCTTCAGATAGACCTTTGCAATCCGCTGCACCAAATCGGTGGCGGTAAAATCCACAGCGTCAAGCGCGTCAACTCCACGGGAAAAGCGGGCGGGAGCCAGCAAATCCACGACCGGTTCCGCAGAGGCCTGCTTTTTTTTCGATTTTGCGGTCTTTGCCAAATCTATACCTGTTCCACGCTGTGCACCTTAAGCCGACTTTAGGCCGACTCCGGGTCCATCAATCGGTGCAGATGCACGATGAAGTAGCGAATCTGGGCGTTGTCCACGGTCATCTGCGCCTTGGTTTTCCACGCGGCATAGGCCGTTACGTAATTTGGAAAAATGCCGACCACATCGAGGTTTTCCAGATCTTTGAATTCAACATCGCTCAAATCTTCCAGCTCGCCGCCGAAAACGAGATGCAACAGTTGATCTTTCGTGTCGTCCATTGTGCGTTATTCCTTTTCAGTTCCCGGAGCCAGCGCGAAAGTCCTTTATCTGATCAATGCCAAGAGTGGCCGCCCAAGCCGTTCGCCGGAGGCAAACAGCACTCCGTGCCTGGGTATTGGTGAATTATAGCTGATTGGCGCGCCGTTCTCACCCCAAAGCAGTCCACCGGCTTCATGCACCAGAAGATCAGCGGCAGCAAGGTCCCAATCATGGGCATTTGGCCGCGCAATGGCCGCCGACACTTCGCCCGATGCGACCAGCGCCAGACGATAGGCCAATGATGGAACATGGCGGGTTTTGATCGCGCCCATCTGCTCCAGTTCAAGACTTCTGTACATCGGCATTGATACGGACACCCGCGCGCCTGCGATTTCAGTGTCTCTGGTCGTCGCAATCTTTGCGCCATTCAGGAAAGCACCGCCACCCAGCTGAGCCAGATACATTTCGTCGCGGCATGGGTTGAACAGGGCTGCACTGGACGGCCGCCACACCGGTCTGCCGTGGCGGTCGGCCTTGCGCTCAACGACAGCCAGGCTGATGGTCCAGTCCTCAGAGCCTTCCACGAAGCCCCTTGTGCCATCAATCGGATCGACCACAAACAAGCGCTCAGCCAGAAGGCGGGCCTCGTTGTCTTCGCTTTCTTCCGACATCCAGCCATAATCGGCGCGGGCAGGTCTGAGTGTATCGTGCAGATAGTGATTGACCGCGAAATCCGCTTCGGTCACCGGTGACGCGCCTTGTTTCATCCAGACTTGCGGATCCTGACCGAAAAAATCCAGCGCGATTTTCCCGGCTGCCCGTGCTGCCGTGTCCAGAAGCGCCAGGTCTGCCGCCACTTGCGTGTCCGTATCAGCGCCCGGCAAGGGTCAGACCTTCAAGATAAAGCGACGGCGCGTTGGTCGCCCCCTTGATTTCAAGATCCGCCGCGGGAACCAGTCCGGCAAACATAGTTGACAGGGAACCGGCCAGGGTCATCTCACTGACAGGAAAGGCAATTTCGCCATTTTCCACCCAGAACCCGGACACGCCCCGACTGTAATCGCCTGTAACAAGATTGGCCCCGTGACCGATGAAATCCGTGACAATCAGCCCGGTTTTCATTGAGCTGATCATATCTTGCGGAGAATCCTCGCCCGGCTCCATCCACAGATTTGTCGCGGATGGCCGTGTGCCGCTGCCGGCAGCTGCAGCACGGCCATTGGATGACAGGTTCAGTTCCCTGGCGCTGTAGCCATCCAGCAGCCAGCTTTGCAGAACGCCCTCTTCCACCAGGTTCAATTGCCCCTGTGACAGGCCATCGGCATCGAATGGCCGCGACCCGTTGCGCCTTGACAGCAGCGGATTGTCGCTGATGGTGACCCCCGGTCGGAAAATCTGCGCACCGAGCCGCTCGTTCAGGAAGCTTGAGCCGCGCGCAATGGCGGCACCATTAATTGCGCCTGCCAGATGACCCAGCAGACTGGCGGAAATGCGCTTGTCAAACAGAACCGGAACGCTCTGGGTTGAAACTTTTCGTGGATTGAGGCGCTGTAATGTGTAGCGCGCGGCGGATTTACCGATGTCCTGCGCACTGCGCATGTCTGACAGATGTGTGCGACTGTCATAATCATAGTCGCGTTCCATAGCGGTTCCGGTGCCGGCCACAACGGAAACCGAGCGTGAATGCCGCGTGCCAAGGTAAGCGCCGGAAAAGCCGTCCGAGGTTACCAGGACCATGCCGCCCATACCAAATGCGGCAGAAGCTCCGTTAGAGTTGGTAATGCCGTCCGTACGTAGAGCGGCCTGTTCCAGCATCAGCGCAACTTCAGAAAGCGCATCAACGCTGGGATGGGCGGGATCGAACATATCCAGATCCGGCCAGCTATCGGCGAGTTGCTCCGCATCCATCAATTGCGCGAATTTATCTTCAGGGGCCGATTTTGCCATGGCGATGGCCCGCTCGATCAGAGCGTCACCCTCGGCGCGGATTCGACCCGCTTTGGTGGCCACAGATGCAACCCGCCGACCGCAGAAAACCCGCAGCGACACGCCGTCATTCTCCGATTGACCGGTATTTTCGATCTTCCCCAGCCGCGCTGTGATGCTGAGCGATCTGGATTTGGAGATGACGATATCCGCCGCATCCGCACCGGCCTTTACAGACTTTGTGACGAGGGCGTTGGCGTCATCAGTCAGTTGTCGGAGATCCGGCTCGACCGTTTCAATTTCGCTCATGCGCAGGGAGCACTTCTCTGGCGGTGTGATTTGTCCGCTAGTGTTTAGGGACTCAGATGCGTGACTGCAAGACCGTGCCAGCGATGGGGCATGCCGCGAGGCCAATCACCTGAACTTCCCAACACAAATGGTACAATTTTAGAAACTCCATACATGGACCGATAACCTATTGTAAAACAACATTTTTTTAACCAGAAAACTTAGCAACACCTGAACAGTTTTGGCGCAATTCTGGCGCAGGAAAATTCAACACTTGTTCATTTGAGGATCGCTTGTGAACGTAAGAAATTTCATTGGTATTGTTGCCGTCGACAAGGCGCATGCCAACGACAATGCCTGTGAAAGTCTCGGCGAACCGATTTACCCGGCAGCAAAACCGCAATTCACGCTGCGTAATCGGATTGATCCGAATGTCTTGCCATTCAAGGGACGGGTGGACCGGCTGGGGCTGATGCATCTGGATCACGAACGCGTTATCCTGCGGCACCGTCTGAGTTGCGGGCTGGAGCTGAACGTTAACGCGGCGATCAACAGCTATGAGATGGTGGCCGTGCGCATTCTGTCCTGTTACGAGGCTGATCATCGGATTTTCGCGCGGCTGGAACTGGTCCACTCCGATGCCGATCTGAATATCGTGTTGGCAGAGGCGGAATGTCCAGAACATCTGGCTGAAGACTGGTCACAGTGGAGCGAGTTGCTGGATTTGCCGCTGCGGCTGATCGGGCTTGAAGGCGACATCATCACGCCGCCCGGCGCGCTGGAAATGGCGAAATCGGACCCGCTGCCGCGCCGTTTCGGCAATCCAGTGGCAAAGCGCCGCACCCGGTTTCAGGCCAATCGCCAAACCGGTGCGGTCGGTTCGAATGTGGTAATGTTCTCCCCTTCATCAGAGATCATTGCACGATGCTGAATCGCTGAATCTGGAGCTTTTTGACTTTGTCAGTCGGCAACCGGCCGATGCTTCAGGAAGAGAATCTGTGTGTCGGCCATCTCGCGCCGATCGATGAGTTCAAATTCCGCCGGAACCGCCACATCTGCGTTCCGGCGTTCTTCCAGAACGGCGATGGCTCCGGGCAGCAACCAGTTGCCTTGTGACAAAGATTTCAGGGCAGCTTCACCAAAGCCCTTCCCATAAGGCGGATCGAGCATAGCGAGAGCAAACGCTCCAAGGTTTTCAGAGCCGCCAAGCCCGGTAGCGTCACGCCGGTAAATCTTGCTGTTGCCGGTCTGGCCGAAGGTCTCGACATTGGTGCGGATCAGAGCGCGGGCTTCGGCAGCGGCCTCGACAAACAGGCAGAAGGCCGCGCCACGCGACAAAGCTTCCAGACCCAGCGCGCCGGTTCCCGCAAACAGGTCAATGACGCGGATATTCTCAAACGACACGCCACAGCCATGTTGCAGAATGTTGAAAATCGTCTCCCTTGCCCGGTCGCTGGTCGGACGAATGGCATCGGAATTCGGTTCTGCAAGACTCCGCCCCTTGAACTTACCGGCGACGATCCGCACGCGGGCCTCCTGCGGGTTTTCCGCCCCGGCTCTTGTTCGGGCCAGCCTTGCCGGCTCCCGGCCTTTTGCCGCCGGGCTTTGCAGGCTTGCTCGTCGTCAGCCGTTCCAGCGCTTCAGCCTGGCGATCACGCGGTTTGGGTTTTCGCGTCTGCGGCCTGGGGCCGGGCCCAGCTTTGCCTGGCGCACCGGCCTTGCGGCGAGAAGCCGGGTCAGCTCTGCTGTTGCGCTTCTGTGCGGCATTGTCCGCAGGCTCTGACTCGGACTCAGGGCCATGAAAGCTGAGGCCAATTTCCGCTACCAGCGCTTCTCCGAGCTGGTCGCGCAAGGTGCGGCTTTTGATCTCCCGAGCAGAACCAGTCGGAAGATCGCCAAGCTGGAAGGGACCATAAGAGATCCTGATCAAGCGGTTCACGGCAAGGCCAAGATGTTCCAGGATTTTCTTGACCTCACGGTTCTTGCCTTCACGCAACCCCAGGGTCAGCCAGACATTCGCCCCCTGCTCGCGTTCAAGCAGCGCTTCAATGCCACCATAGAGAATGCCGTCAATGGCAATGCCATCGGCGAGTTTGTCGAGTTCGAGCTGTGAAATCCTGCCGAAGGCCCGAACGCGATAGCGCCGCAGCCAGCCGGTACTGGGCAATTCCAGATGCCGCGCCAATGCGCCATCATTTGTCAGCAACAGCAGACCTTCGGTGCTGATGTCCAGACGGCCGATACTGATGACCCGTGGCAGGTCTTTGGGCAGGCTGGCAAAGACGGTGGGCCGGCCTTCCGCATCCTTGTTTGAACTCACCAGCCCCTTGGGTTTGTGGTAGAGCCACAACCGGGTGCGGTCCTTTTGCGGCAGGGGCTTTTCGTCAACCAGAACCTGATCCTGCGGCGCCACATTATAGGCCGGGCTGGTCAGCTTGCTGCCGTTCACCGACACCCGTCCATCGGCAATCCAGCGCTCAGCGTCCCGGCGTGAGCATAGTCCCGCCCGGGCCATGACCTTTGCAATACGGTCGCCTTTTTCAAGATCAGATGTCATAACAGCCGGAGCTCTAAAGTTGAGAAATAATAATGTTCAACAGTTACATGGAATTGGCTTTCGAGGAAGCACAGAGCGCTGCTGATCGCGGGGAAGTGCCGGTCGGGGCGGTTCTTGTCAAGGATAATCAGGTTCTGGCCCGCGATGGCAACCGCACGCTGGAACTGCGGGATCCGACGGCCCATGCGGAAATGCTGATCATTCGCGCCGCTGCGCAGCAGCTTGGCAGCGAGCGTCTGACCGGCTGCGATCTTTATGTAACGCTGGAGCCCTGCCCGATGTGCGCTGCCGCCATTTCATTCGCCCGCATCAGCCGGCTGTATTATGGCGCACAGGATATCAAGGCCGGGGGTGCGGAAAACGGTGTGCGCTATTTCTCCCACCCGACCTGCCACCACGTGCCGGAGATATATGGCGGACTTGGGGATGCGCGGGCGGCCGCACTGTTGAAGGCTTTTTTCGCGCTGCGGCGTTAGGCCCATTCGCAGACGCACAACATCATCGGATCATTCGACCGCCTCTAGCGCATACTCTCAAGCTTGTCGGTGATACTGCGTTTTATGATGTCCCGGTCACGCTCCGCCGCCTGCAGAATATCTTTTGCCTTCATGAATTCCAGCACGCCGAATTCCTCGATCTGGGGGCGAAACAAGATATCCGGCCGGCGGCTTTTCAACTTTTCCGAGGCAATGGACTGCATCAGCAATTGCGTCACGCCGAAAATCATCTCCCGCATGGCAGGCATCGGGGCTTGCTGCCCGTCCTCTTCCACGGCCGGCGCTTTGGGGCCACCGGTCACGTCAACCGCGATGCACATATTGTCCCGGCATAAATGATCAAATGGCAATGGATTGACGAAGCCGCCATCCACCAGAATGCGGCCATCGACCCGCACCGGAGAAAACAGCACGGGAATGGCAAAGGACGCTGCGACCGCCTGATGCAAATCGCCGGACTGGAAGACACGCTCGCTCCATCCATAAAAGTCAGTTGCAACTACAGTCAACGGGATTTGCAGATCTTCAAATTTCGCTGGAATCAGACCGCCAACGAAAGTCTCCAGAACCACCGAGGGATCGAAATCTGTGAAAGACAAGCGCGGCAGGACGCGCTTGCCGCGCATCTGCCAGAACAGTTGAGCGGTTTTGGATCGTTTTGAAAACAGCGCCAGGGCTGCATCGCGGATCTGTCTGCCGCTGAGACCGCCGGCGTATCCCGCGCCGATGATTGCGCCAATCGACGTGCCGGCGATTTCAACCGGCTGTATGCCAAGATCATCCAGTGCTTCGAGCACCACAATATGCGCCAGACCACGGGCGCCGCCGCCTCCCAGGGCCAGTGAAACCGGAACAATCTGCTGCATTGCGGGCCTCATCATCCGTTTCAGACAGCACGCCAGCCAATGTCGCGGCGACAAAACCCCTGCGGCCAATCGATGCTGTCGACAGCCTGATAGGCGCGTTGCTGCGCGGCGCTGATCGTGTCTGCACGCGCTGTCACTGTCAGAACCCGGCCGCCATCAGCAACGATACGGCCATCCTGCTGCCGGGTTCCAGCGTGGAAAACCATCACATCATCCTGATTGGAGAGAAATTCAAGACCCGAAATGACACTGCCCTTCTGATAAGAGCCCGGATAGCCGTTTGCCGCCATGACGACTGTCAGCGCCGGCGCGTCGTGCCAATCAATCCTGGAATCTTTGAGGCTGCCCGTGGCACTTGCCAACAACAGCGGCAGCAGATCGCTTTGCATTCGCATCATCAGAACCTGACATTCGGGATCACCGAAGCGGCAATTATATTCAATCAGCCTGGGGCCATCTGCATCGATCATCAGACCGGCATACAACACGCCGCGATAGGGCGTGCCGCGTGCCGCCAGGGTCTTCAATGTCGGGGCAATGATGCGGTCTAAAGTCTGCTGCAGCACAGTGTTTGTAACTACAGGGGCTGGAGAATAGGCTCCCATGCCGCCGGTATTGGGCCCGCTGTCGCCTTCGCCGACACGCTTGTGATCCTGAGCGCTGGCAAGAGGCAGCATGTTTTCTCCGTCGCAAAGAATGAAGATGCTGGCTTCTTCACCATCGAGAAATTCCTCGATCACCACTCTGGCGCCGGCATCGCCAAACTGTCCGGCAAAGCAATCTTTCAGCGCGTCGTCCGCCTCGCGCTCGGTCATCGCTACGGTGACGCCCTTGCCTGCGGCAAGGCCGTCGGCCTTGATGACAATCGGCGTGCCTTGCTCTGCCACATAGGCTCTGGCCTGCTGCAAATCTGAAAAATGGCCAAAACCGGCAGTCGGAATCGCCGCTTCGTCACACAGCGCCTTGGTGAAATATTTGGACCCTTCCAGTTGCGCTGCGGCCTGGCTCGGCCCGAATGCGGCAATGCCGGCCTTGTTCAACACATCAACCAGCCCCTCGACGAGCGGCGCTTCAGGACCGACCACGACCAGATCAATGCTCTGGTCTTTGCAGAACTGCACAATGGCAGCAGGATCGTCTGCACGAACGTCACTCGGCTGGCTGATGGCAAGCAATCCGGGATTGGCCCCGGTTGACCACAGCGAGCTTAGAAGCGGAGACTGCGCAAGTTTCCAGCCCAGCGCGTGCTCACGGCCGCCATGGCCGATCAGAAAAACATTCATGAGACTGTTTCCATCTTTCCATTGCCCGGCCTTGTCAGCGACGTTGCCTTCGTTATTACCTCGGCGCGATTCCCACCTGGTTCTGCGCCTAACATGCAGAACCACGCGGGTAAAGCCAGCACAAACGCGGTTAAAGCCTTGACGGATTGTTGATTGCAAGCCATGTCTCAGCGGAATGAACGAAACAACAAATCATCTGAAAAAAAGCGTTGCCGACGCGGTCAGTGGCCATTGGGTCGACACCAGAGCACCGGAATGGTTGCGGCCCTATGCACGGCTGGCCCGCTGGGACCGGCCGATCGGCTGGTGGCTGCTGCTGCTGCCCTGCTGGTGGTCGGTGGCCTTGGCGGCAAATCTGGCCGGCACTTCGCTGAATTTGTGGCATTTGTTGCTGTTCCTGATTGGCGCCATTGCGATGCGCGGCGCCGGATGCACCTATAATGATCTGATAGACCGGGATATTGATGCCCAGGTGGCGCGGACCCGGTCGCGGCCCTTGCCGTCCGGACAGGTCACCATCAAGCAGGCGCGGATATTCCTGCTGTTGCAGGCCCTGACCGGCATGGTGGTGTTGTTGCAATTCAACCAGTTTGCCGTTTTGCTCGGGCTTGGCTCGCTGCCGATTGTTGCAATTTATCCCTTCATGAAGCGCATTACCAACTGGCCGCAGATCGTGCTCGGCCTGGCGTTTTCCTGGGGCGCATTGATGGGTTTTGCAGCGCGTTTTGGCGCGCTCGACCAGGCCGCACCCTATCTGCTTTATGTCGCGGCAATCTTGTGGACCATCGGTTATGATACGATCTACGCCCATCAGGATCAGGAAGATGATGCCCTGATCGGAGTGCGTTCAACCGCCCGGACCTTCGGTGCCAGTTCGCAAATTATGATCGGCCTGTTCTTCGCCGGTGCTGTGCTGTTTGCGGCGCTTGCAATCTTCGCGTCGGGCGGCGGCATATATGCCGCGCTCGGCCTGACCGGCTTTGCCGTTCATCTGGGCTGGCAGGTGGCGTCCCTGCAGCCGGGGAACGCTGATCGCTGCCTGATGCAGTTTCGCTCAAACCGCAATGCCGGCCTGCTGCTGTTTGCCGGCCTTGCGCTGGAAACGCTGTTTTAGTTCGGTTTATCCTCTGCCGATAAACGGCATGTCTCGTGCCATGATATTCATGAACTGCACATTGGTGTCCAACGGCAATTCAGCCATTTGCAGAATGGCATTGGCGACATGCATCACATTTATGGTCGGCTCCGGTTTAACCGAGCCATCGGCCTGAGGCAGACCTTTGGCGAAATGCGCTGTCATGTCGGAGGCGGCGTTGCCGATATCAATCTGCCCGCAAGCGATATTGTGCACCCTGCCATCCAGGGAAATGGTGCGGGTCAGGCCGGTCACTGCATGTTTGGACGCGGTGTAACTGGCAGAGCCGGGACGCGGCACATAGGCCGAAATGGAGCCATTATTGACAATCCGGCCGCCTTGCGGATCCTGATCGCGCATCCAGCGATAGGCCTGATTTGCAACAAGAAACATGCCGTCGAGATTGATGTCCATGACCTTGCGCCAATCTTCAAAAGTAAGATCGCCGAAATTGGTTGCACGGCCGGAGACGCCAGCGTTGTTGAACAGCACATCGAGCCGAGGCAGGCGGGCTTTCAGATCCGCAAACATGGCTTCAACTGACGCCGGATCGGACACATCGGCAGCAGAGGCGATGATTTTTCCCGGAAGACCCGAGCCCATTTCAATGGTCTCTTCCAGAGCCTGCAGGCGCCGTCCGCAGACCGCAACCTGATATCCGGCGCCAGCCAGGGTCAAGGCCGTTGCGCGTCCGATGCCGGAACTGCCGCCGGTGATAAGGGCTGTTTTTTGCGTTGTGCTATTTGCCATGTGTGCTCTCCAATTGCTGTCCCGGTGTAGCGGAAGCTATGCCGGGGAAGCAAGCCCCAGTCTTGATCAGCGGCGGCCGAATAATTTCTCGATGTCGGTGAGCTTCAACTCGACATAGGTGGGGCGGCCATGATTGCACTGGCCGGAATTGGGTGTGGCTTCCATATCCCGCAGCAAGGCATTCATTTCCTCGGCTCTGAGCCACCGGCCGGAGCGCACAGAGCCGTGACAGGCCATGGTGGCCGCGACGTAATCTAGCCGCTCTGCCAGCCGGGTGGAGGCATCCAGATCGGCCAGATCATCGGCGATATCGCGCACCAGGCCGGATATGTCCGTGTCGCCCAGAAGCGCCGGCGTCTCACGGACGCAGATCGCGCCTGGACCAAAGCGTTCCAGATGCAGACCCAGATCCGCAAGTTCGCCGGACCGCGCTTCCAGGCGGTCGACATCTTCTTCCGGCAGATCGACAATATCCGGTATCAGCAGCATCTGCGTGGCCACATTCTTGCTGGCCAGCGCGGCTTTGAGCCGTTCGTAAACAAGCCGCTCATGGGCGGCATGCTGATCGACAATGACCAGACCGTCCCGGGTTTGCGCGACAATATAATTTTCATGAATCTGGGCGCGGGCGACCCCAAGAGGAAGATCGGCATCTGCCAACTCGCTTGCTGGCACCTGCATCGCTCTGGTGTCAGCTGATGGATTTCTCAATGCATCAAAGCTGCTGCTGCCCGAGAACGGCTGATTGGGCGGCTGATACGGCGTCTGCGCCGGTTCTGATAATTCCGACTGCGGCATCTCGGCAAGATCGCCGCCGGGTCTGAAAGCGGATTGGCGCCAGTCAGCCGCTGCGGCTGTCGGTAAGTGACGACGCGCCAGCAGGGCCAGTGCTTCTGACCCGCCGGTGGTGGCCGAGCGGTGGCCCGTCCCGGCCATGGCTTCACGAATCGCACCGACAATCAGCCCGCGCACCAGCGCAGCATCGCGAAATCTGACATCAGCTTTGGCAGGATGTACGTTGACATCGACCTGATGTGGATCAAGATCGACAAACAGCACCGCGACGGGATGACGGTGTTTAGACTGGAAATCGGCATAGGCACCGCGCAGCGCGCCGTGCAATTGCCTGTCTCTGACAGGGCGTCCATTGACGAAGAAGAATTGCTGCAAAGTATTGGCGCGGTTGTAGGTCGGCAGCGCGGCAAAACCGGTCAGACGCACGCCCTCGCGCAATGCATCAATGGGCACGGCATTGTCGCGGAACTCCTTGCCCATCACCTGGGCTATGCGCGCCAGCAAAGCGCCATCGCCGGTCGCGGAGCCGTAATCCAGCGCGGTGCGGTCAGAGCCGTTCAGCGAAAACCGCACATGCGGATGCGCCAGAGCAAGCCGCTTGACGACATCGGTTATGGCTGCGGTTTCGGCACGGTCACTTTTGAGAAATTTCAGCCTTGCCGGGGTGGTGAAGAAAAGATTGCGGACCTCAACCTGTGTACCGGGGTTCAGCGCAGCGGGTGTGGTCGCAGATTTGCGGCCGCCATCAATGGTAATCTCCCAGCCGGTGTCGTCACCCTGCTGGCGGCTGGCGATGCACAATTCGGCAACCGATCCGATGGACGGCAGAGCCTCGCCGCGAAACCCCAGGCTTTGAATGTCGAACAGATCATTTTCATTGAGCTTGCTGGTGCAATGCCGTTCAACCGCCAGGGCGAGGTCTTCGGCAGTCATGCCAACACCATTATCGCTGATACGCATCATGGTCTTGCCACCGGATGCGGTGACAATGTCAACACGCGTCGCCTGCGCGTCGATGGCGTTTTCAACCAATTCCTTGATGACACTGGCGGGGCGCTCCACCACCTCGCCGGCGGCGATGCGGTTGATGGTTCCCTCCGATAGATGCCGGATGGTCATGAAAGGGCTCCCGGCACAATGGGCCATGGGGTTGTAGCCGGAGCACGTTCAAACGCAGTCCGGTGATTCGGTCACCCTATTATAGAGGGACTGCAGCGATCAGTTGCGGAAGCGTTTCCACAGCGATCCAAACAATGTCCGAGGTTCGGTATTTTCCTCAAAACTGTCCGGCTGTGGCGCATTAGGCGATGGCGTGCGGTAATCCACGGGGGGATCGGTCAGATATTTGCGTTTGGTCGGATCGCCCGAGCTCATAGCGGCGCGCTGCTCGCGAAATTTGCGTTGTGCTTCAAGCCGTTGCGCCGTGTTCATTTCGGTCACGTCAATCGGGCTGACATTCGAATCCGGCTGCGAGGCGCCATGGGCAAGTCTGCCACGGCGAAACTCTTCCGGTATCTCGCCGGAGGTATTCACCGCAGTTTTGCGGTCAGGATCATCAGGCCATGCTGCGGTTTGCGACAAGGAGGCTTTTTGTTCCGGCGGCGGCAATTGCGTGTCTGGCGGCAGAACCAGATCAGCGCGCGCCTCATATTCGATCGGATCTTTTTTCTTTTTCGAGCCGGTCAGATTGCCCGTCAGTTCCTCAAACATTGCCATTTCAGGTGCCCGGCCGGTACCGTAGGTCGGCGAACCACATCCCGACAATGCCAAAACCGAACCGATCAGCCCGAAAGCGGCTGTTGCCCTGGCAGTATTTTTGAAGGACTTAACGACGGTCAATGCAACACCCGTTTCAACTCGCAATGAAATTTTGAACCTCTGTATTCTACAGAAATCCTTAATTAAACTTCAACTCTTCGCTGCTTTTGTGCAACCAAGATGGCGCAATTAAGACATGTCCTGTTTGTCAGCAGGCTGCCCCGGCCATACCATCTCATACAGGAGCACGACAAAACCTGCAACGATTGCAACGTCAGCAATGTTGAAGATATACCAATAAAAATCAAATGCGTGCAGCGAAACAAAATCCGCCACCGCACCATAGATGACGCGGTCGATTGTGTTGCCAATTCCGCCGCCAATTACCAGCGTCGCTCCCAGCACGAAGCTGCGCGTCTCAACCCGGTTTGCCCAGATCCACAGCACGATGCAGGCGGCGATGCCGACACCAGCCAGAAGCCAGCGGCCAATGTCGCTTTGCTGCTGCAACAGGCCGTAGCTGATACCCCTGTTCCAGACCAGTACCAGGTCGAAAAAAGGCGTCACTGCGATCTGGTCACCTTCCTGCAGTTGAAGCCCGTACAGGATCCACAATTTGGTTGCCTGATCCAACACCAGAAGCACAAGCGACCAACGCAGCATGAAGGCTGCGCTGGAACTCCAAAGGGGCCATTTCGGTCTGGCAGTCATTGGCTGGCGCTCCAAATTTAGCTATTGCTCCAGACGTCCGGCATCAGCCAGTTCACGCAAGGCCTGCGCGTCGCGCGGCGTGACATCGGGATAATCAGCATCCTCACCGATTCGGGTGGAGAATTTCCACGAGCGGGCACATTTCTGCCCCTCGGCCCGGGCAAATACCACCGCAACTCCAGGAACCTCGTCAAGCCGGAAGGCATCAGCCGGACCAGAACCCTGTTTCATGTCAATTCCGCTGGTGATGCAGATATCGGCAAAATCGGACTGCTGCGCAACACCCTGATATGCCTCATCGTCCAGATAGACGCGCGGCGCGGCTTCCAGCGAGGAGCCAATGCGTTTTTCGCGCCGCTCGATTTCCAGCGCCCCGGTGACAACCATCCGCACCGCGCGAATACGGCGCCATTTATCGGCCAGTTCATCATCCTGCCAGCCTTGCGGAAGTGGCTTGAAGTCCTGAAGATGCACTGAGGGCGGTGCAGTATCTGAACCCGGCTCCGCCTGGTCATCTTCCAGCACGTCCAGCCGGTTCTGGCGGTAAAGCCAGGATTCTTCGCAGGTAAAGGGGATGATCGGCGCGAGCCAGCGCACCAGATTGTCGAAAATCTGATCAATCACCGTAAGCGCCGCCTTGCGGGTGAGGCTGGAAATCGGGTCGCAATACAGCGTGTCCTTGCGCACATCGAAATAAAACGCCGACAAATCCAGGTTCATGAAGCGCGACAATGCGCTGAACACTTTTTTGAAGTCATAGGCATCATAGCCGTCATTGACGGTCTGTTCCAGATTGCGCAGCTGATGCAGCATATAGCGCTCCAGTTCCGGCATGGCAGATGGCTCGATGCGGTCGGTCTTTGGGTCAAAATGACTGAGTGCGCCCAGCATCCAGCGGATGGTGTTGCGCAGTTTGCGGTAGGATTCCACATTGGTCTTGATGATTTCAGGTCCGAGCCTCTGATCCTCGGAATAGTCGACCGAGGCCACCCAGAGGCGCAGAAT
>TARA_R110002049_G_scaffold75625_2_pt1 | contig 14658 bp, 14 predicted proteins | sample TARA_R110002049 | Tara Oceans TARA_R110002049 (sample SAMEA4396941) | marine metagenome | biome: Polar Biome; feature: [SRF] surface water layer (ENVO:00010504); material: water (ENVO:00002006), including particulate matter (ENVO:01000060) such as... | depth 5 m | reverse complement strand
GCGGCCAATGGTCTATGGTAAGAACCATATCCACGATCCAGTTTCCGGCGCAGACAATACCGGCTTGCGCAGGCATTTTGCGATCTGCCGGTTCAGCTTCAGCCATCGATCCTCAATTCAGTTCCAGTCGGCCAGAAACGCTTCAATTTCTGCTCGCGTCGGCGGATTGCAGCCAACGCTCTGACAATTGATCGCTGCGGCGCTGGTGGCAAATCGCAGCATCTGTTTCAGGCCGTCTTTATCCAGTTTACGCAAAGCCTCAGCATCGGAAAGGCCCTGATCCAGAATCCAGGCCAGCATGGTGCCCATAAGCGTATCGCCTGCGCCGACCGTGTCAGATAGAACAATTTTCGGCGTCGGCGCCTTATGTGTGGCCACTCCGGTATAGCCTGTAGCGCCCTCGCCACCGTCGGTGATAATGACCAGTCCGGCCGATTTTTCCAGATGCTGCTTGGCGAATTGTTCGGCGCTCTGGTGCGGCGCGATAATCTGCAGATCCTCGACACTGAGTTTGATGATGCTGGCGATCTGCAGCAACCGGGCCATGCGCTTGTGCCAGGCCGACCAGTCCTTGATCATGCCAGGGCGGGCATTGGGATCGATCGAGATCATCATCTGCCGGCTCATGGCAACGGCAAAATCGGTGATGTTGTCGGCCCCTGGCAGATCATTAAGTGAAATCGAGCCGACGTCGAGAATGTCACCCGACTGAGGCTCGATCATTGCCACAGTGGGGGCCATATTGGAGGTCGAGGTATCATTGTTGAAAAACGCGTAGCGCGGATCGCCGCTCGACAGATCGACAAATGCCAGCGTGCTGGGATGACGGTTGCGCGGCACGGCATCGCAATAGACCCCGCTCTCCTCCAGATGCTGTTTCAGCTGATCGCCGAAAAAATCGTTGGAAATCGCCCCGAGAAAACTGACATCAGCTCCGGCGCGGGCGGCCGCCTTGGCGGCGTTATACGGAGAGCCGCCGGGCTTGGGCGTGTAACCGGTCTGGCCCTCAGCGCCTTTGAAGGGAACAAAGTCAATCAGTGCTTCGCCGCAAATACTAAGTTTCGGCATTCCTGTCTCCGTCAGATCGCATTTTCAATAGCTGCCGTCATGATGTCGTGACTGGCGGCGGTTTCAGCCGGTGTAGCACAATAGAATGGCTGGGACATAGCCTTCTGGCCATTGACCAGTTCATCCAGAAATGCACACCACATCTGCTGGAAACTGTCGGAAAAGCCGAACTCGAAGATGCCGCCGGTAATCGTCGGATAGGCGGAACTATAGCCCAGATCGATGTGCTGCCAGGCTTGTGGTTGTCCAGGCTCATAATCCAGTACTTTCAGGGTTTTTGGGTGTTTGGTGGAATAGGCCATCGATTTTGTTGTGCCCTCCACCTTGATGAACCAGGTGTTCATCTCGCCGGGGGCTATGCGTCTGGTTTCCAGGGTCAGCGGGAAGGGCTGGCCAAACCCTTCAACCATGGTGTGGATAGCCCCATTATCCCAGGTCTCGCACGGCACCCTTTCGCCTTTGCCGCCCGGTCGGCTGGTCATGATGTTGGTCAATTGAGCCGCGATCCGTGTCGGCTTCCAGCCATGGCGCAGAGGAATATGCATGACATGAAGGCCAAGATCGCCCATGCAGCCATAGGCCCCGTTGACCGCCACCATGCGCTTCCAGTTGATCGGTTTATCCGGGTCAAGATCCGAGGCGTGGTGAAATCCGGCGCTGACCGCAATCACCTGGCCGAAAGCATCGGCATCGATGGCGCGGGAGATCGCCAATGCGCCGGGAAAAAACGGGAATTCGGAACTGGCGCGGACCAGCACATCGGGATGTTCGGCAATACACGACATGATCTCGGCATTGGCGGCGCGGTCAATCCCGAACGGCTTTTCCCCCATCAAATGCTTGCCGGAGCGGATGACATCGCAATAAATCTGCTGATGCAGATTATGCGGCACGGCACAATAGATTGCGTCAATCTGGTCGCTGGCCAGCAGGTCCTGATAATCCCCGGTCGACAGGGTGCAGGTCGGAATGTTGGAAGTAAACCAGTCCCGAGCTTGTGCATTGACGTCGCAAATCGCGGCAATCACCGGCCGAGCGTCACGAAAATTCAGATGCAGCCAGCGCGCGGCCGCCGAGGCGAATTCCTTCCCCATCAGGCCACCGCCTATGACACCGAAGCGAATATCCTTCACGATGACAGATCCTGCAAAATTGTCTTGGCCTCTTCTGGCGAGCGCCCCTCATGAACGATGGCCATCAGGGCTCTGGTAATGGCACCGGGATGAGGATGCTGAATGACATTGCGGCCGTAGACAATGCCCATTGCGCCCTGATCCATTAAATCTTTGGTGCGCTGCAGAATTTCCACATCCGAAACCTTGCCGCCGCCACGCACCAGAATGGGAATGCCGGACGCTGCCTCCACCACCTTGTGATAATCGGCCACAGTGTCGGTCGGGTCTGCCTTGATGACATCTGCTCCCATCTCCACGGCCTGGCGCACCAGTGTGCGGATCAGGGACAGATCACCATTGACCATATAGCCTCCGGCCTTGGCATTGTCCTGCATCACCAGCGGCTCGATCATCAGCGGCATTCCCGCCGCATCCGCTTCCGGTTTGAGCCGGGCAATGTTGCTGACACACTGGGCGTGAATCTCGGGTTGATCGGGAATCAGCAGAAGATTGATACACAGACAGGCCGCATCCAGTTGTACCGCTTGCTCGACGGCGCTTTCGATGATCTGGGAAAACAAATAATGCGGCAGCTCCTTGGCATAGATATTGGCGACATCAGTGCGCAAAACCAGCGAGGGTTTTTCCTTGCCCGGGATGGCTTGCAGATGCCGCGCCATGCCCGGTGAAAGCTGAACCGCATCCGGCTGCGCCGCCGCTACCGTCGCCACTGCGGCGCGCATGTCCTCGATGCCTGACAGAAAACCCGGTTCGTTGAAAAAGCCGTGGTCGATGGCCACGTCGAAGCATTTTCCGTCTGCTGCGAGGAAACGGTTAAGGCGGTGCTTGGTCATGGTATCTTCCTTACATGTTGCGGATTGTCAGGGAAACCGGCCGCTTCCCCGGTGACTGATAACTCTGCGAGAAGACCCTGCCGCCAGGCAAGATAATCCGGCTCCAGAGCCTTCAGAAAGTCGGCCATTTCTGCGGCCTCAGCGGATGACGCGCCGCTGTTGATCCAGCTCTGGATCAGGCTGTCCCACGGCTGGCCGAGAATTTCAAATGCGGCCAGAGCGGCAAACCCATAGCGCCGCGCCGACACATTCTGGGCCCGGACCAGACGGATGGTGCCGATCAGCCGGTCATCCCAGCCGAGTTTTCGCGACACATCGCGACCAATGCGCTCGCAGGTGTCACGCAGCCACGGATTGGCCATGCGGCGCAGAAGATCATCAACATAGGCGCGATAGCCCTGCCGCGTGAAGAGCGGATCCTTGCCACCATGCAGGCGGATCAGCGCTTCGCCGGATTCCTCTAAAAATGCCTCGCGGAAAAACCGGTGGACCTGCGCTTTGGCAGCAACTTCCGCCATCCATTTCAAGCCGAGTACCTGACCGATATAGGCAAAGCCGGCATGGGTAGCGTTGTGGCCGTGTATCTTGGCGTGCTCGAAGGGAACAAGGTCAGCTTTTTCGACAAGCTGGCTGATGCCGCGTCCGGTGGTGCGTTTCGCATCGACCTGGCTGACCAGAATATGATTGAATGCCTCGACCAGAAAGGCCTCGCTGCCCTGTTGCGTTGACGGGGCCAGACCGGCTTTCTCAATTTCGTCCTGGTCGCGGATGACACGGGACATTTTACCGATCACCGTATCGACGGTCTGAAACACCTGGCTCGCATCACGGTGTTGCGATGCAGGCAATGCGGACAGGATGGCCTGCTGTAACAGGGCTGCGGCCTCGTTGTGATTTTCCGAGGAATAAATCAGGACCTTCGGGCCTTTGCCCTGCAGCTTTGCGGCAATGGCGCGGGCAATCAGCCGGTGCAGGCTGGCTTCATCATCACTGACATAATCCCCGACACTGGAAACGGCGACTGAAATTTCGTGAGCGGCCTGCAGATCCTGCTGCAGCCGCGCAACATCTTCCGGCAACGCCAGACTCCGCGCCTCGACATCGACATAGGTTTCCACCGCAATACCATCGGGCATTGCAATATTGACGGTGACCGTGCCGCTGGCATTGACCGCCTTCACCAGATCGGCCCGGCGCATGGCAACAATATAGCGGTCAAAATTGCCGGAGAGCTGGGCTTCCCTCAAAAACAACCCGGTCTGAATGGCTCCAAAGCCTATGCCGACGAATATCCGGCCCATGGTTCAGCGCACTCCCGGCCTTGGAACCGGCACTTGTTCCAGCGCCAGTTTGTCAAAGCCCTGCCCTCGGAACAGCAATTTTTATTTTTTGCCGCGACAGCCTGCTACAGCAAAGCGTGGGCCGTCAATACTTTTGCATGGTCAACCCGGCACATGTAAAACCCGCCACATGGCATTTCACGGCGGCGCAAGGACCACAATGGCAGCGCAGAATAAAGCCAAAAGGAGAGGGCGGGACGAAAAAGGTCTGTACGCTGATCTCCGAACAAAGTGCCGACGAGGCCTTTTTCAATCGTCAGGCGGCGGCTGCCTAATCTGACGCTGCACCCGACCTCATTTGAAGCGACAACGGGCTGATTGCATCCAATCCGGGAACACTGGCGGCGGTGCGCTCCTGTTCGGCCTGCAATGCGTCGGCGGCAGCATCCCAGTCGATCGTCAGAACCGTTCCCTCGGCTACGAGCTGTTGGCCGTCAACCCAGACATCGCGAACGCTGCGTCCACCTGAGGAATAAATCAGGTTGCGCAACGGGTCACGCATCGGCCGCATATTGGGTTCGCGCAGATCGCACACCACCAGATCGGCTTTGGCACCGGCGGCAAGGCGGCCGATGTCATCTCGCCCGAGCAATTTTGCCGCGCCGATCGTGGCGGCGTGAAACACCCGTGCGGTGTTTGCGGTATGGCGCGGGCCGGCCGCAACACGGGCAAGTGTTTCCGCCAGACGCATTTCCTCAAACAGGTTCTGCGGATGGGTATCGGTGCCCAGTGCTATGTTGACGCCGGCATCCATATAGGCGCCCAGATGGTGCATCATGGTGCCATCGCGGGCAAAGACAGTGGGGCAATGAGCCACCGACGTGCCCGTGCTGGCAAGCAGCGCCAGATCGTTGCGGCGCGGCCAGTTCAGCCAGGGGTGCTCGTCTGTGAAGACTGCGTGACCCAGGATCGTTGTTGGCCCGAGGAAGCCGATCTGGTGGAGATATTCAACCGGTGTCATGTCGAGGCGTCTGTTGATGCCTCTGAATTCGGAATAGCTTTGCGCCGCATGGGTGTGCAAAGGACGTCCGGTCTCGCGCGCCAGTTCAGCGGCTGCCACCAGCAGTTCCTTGGTACAGGTATCAACCTGCGCCGGGGATACCAGCGCGGACAAGCGCCCGCTGCAATGGCTCTCGGCGGTCTGCATCACGGCCTGGGCCTCGTCAAAGGCGGCCTGCCCCAAATCCGGTGCCCAGTCATATTTGGTTTCGTGCCCGGTGTCAGTCCACCAGCGCGCCGAGCGAAACATTGGTGCTGCCCAGGCACGCAATCCGCTATCTGCCAACAGATCAAGCCATCCGGGATAGGCGTGGCTCAGATCGACAATCGAGGTGGTGCCGTTTGACAGCAGTTCGGCGAGACCGTAGCGCGCCGATGCCAGCTGCGCCGCATGATCGTGAATGAAACTCTGCCGGAACGGGTGGCGAGAGCTGTAGAACAGCATGGGGTTGCCGAATTCATCAACGTAACCCCGGAAGATCGCGGTTTGCGAGGGGTGGCAGTGAATGTTGATCAGGCCGGGCATGACGACGCGGCCAGCGCCCTCGATCTCGGTCGTGACCGGCCCGGCATAATGCCCACCGACCTGCAGCAGCCGGTCGCCTTTCCAGGCGACATCGCCGCCTGTCAGATAGTCGTGCTGCCCTATCTCGTGGTTCCAGCCGATGATCCAGTCTGCTGCACGGATGCAGGTGATATGCTCATTCAGTATTGCGTCTTGGGTAGCCATGTTATCATCTCCGGAAAAACGGTCATGATCGCAACAAGCAGAAAAATGCAGCCCAGGAAGGGCAGTACTCCGACCACAACATCAGCAACAGAGCCATGACCTCGGACCGCCTGTACGACATAAAGGTTCATGCCGACCGGTGGCGTAATCAGAGCAATTTCGCACATCACGACGAGAAAGATGCCGAACCACAGCGGATCGAACCCCAGCGCCGTGACCACCGGAAAGACAATTGGAATTGTGGCAATCATCATCGCCAGAGAATCCATGAAGCAGCCCAGCATGACGTAGAAAATCACCAAAACGACAATCATCTGCCATGGCGGAATATCAAGCTGCGACATGGCGCTGGAAATCTGAGCCGGCACGCCAAGCACGCCAACGATGAAATTCAGATAGAAGGCGGCAATCAGGATCAGCAGCGTCATGGCGGTAACCCGGACAGTCGTCAGCAGACATTCATACAGCATGTGCCAGCCCAGTTCCCTGTTCGCGGCAACCAGGATCAGTGCACCGCAGACGCCAAGCCCGGCTGCCTCTGTCGGTGTCGCCCAGCCACCATAGATTCCGCCCATCACCAGCAGGAAGATCGCAAGCGGCGGCAACAGATCGCGAAGCCTGCGGCGGCGCACCGCCCAGGGGACAGGGTCCGAGCTTGCGCTGATGGCGGCATTCAACGTGCTGGCAACGATGATGGTGCCCATGAACAGCAGCGCCAGAATGACCCCCGGCACCACCCCTGCGAGAAACAGCTGACCAATCGATGTGTTGGTCAGCGCGCCATAGATGATCAGATTGATTGACGGGGGAATCAGAATGCCAAGCGTGGCACCGCTCGCCACCGTACCCAGCACCCAAGGTTCGGAGTATTTTTTACCACGAAAGGCCGGGAAGGCGACCGTGCCGATGGTGGCGGCCGTTGCAACCGACGATCCGGAAATCGAGGCGAAGATTGCAGAAGCTGCAATGTTGGTATGCAGCAGGCCGCCCGGCAGCGGACGCAGCCAGTCATCCAGTGCGACATACATTCGTTCGGTTATCTTGCCGCGCACCAGAATCTCGCCCATCAGCACATAGAGCGGTATCGCCACCAGGAGAAAATTGTTCAGCGTACCCCACATCAAAGTGCCGAAGGGACGGAACATCGTGTCGCCGAAAAACCACCAGGCTGCAAATGCGGCGGTGAGAAATAAAGCCGATGCGATGTGAAAGCCGATAATCAGCATCAGAAGCATCAGCCCGAACCCGACGGCCAGCATCCAGAGACTAACCATGGGCGACTTTCCGTTGAAGCTGCTTCATGCCGGGGTGTCCGTGCCGGGACGGGCAGCCGTATAGTCGGCAAGCTCGCTTTCGATTTGCACAGTGCCAAATTCCCTTTCCACCCGGGACGGGTCAGTTATCAGAAGAAGCACAGCACGCAGGGCCTGCAAAACCGCATTCAATGCAAAAAACCAGATGCCCAGCACCCAAAGCCCCTGCGGAATCCAAAGCGGGGTCTGCAGCGGTGTATTTGCGTGGGATTGGAACAGGAGGGTTTCATTCAATGTTCCCTGGGCGTGATAGGCCAGGAACAGCACCATGCCAGCCAGGGAAACATAGGCGAGAACATGCAGGATGCGCTGCAGCCCGATCGGGAACAGGCGGAAGGCCAGATCAATACGGGTAAACTCGCGGCGGTGCAGCACATGGCTCATGCCGAGCGACCCGACCAGTGCCAGCACATAGCCGCCCAATTCGTCGGTGCCCTGCACGGAGAACGCCAGAAGCTTGCGCGCCAGAATATCGTAGGCAATCAGCACTGCCAGGATCAGAACCGAGATTCCGCCCACAAGCGCCAGCAGGATTCCTGCTTTGCCGAGAACAGAATTCAGCTTCCGGTATGAGATCATGAGTACCCCGTGTTTAAGCCCAATGCAAAATCTGGCAGTCTTCTGGCAGTCTAATGCCAAGTCTGGCAGACCCATGCAAAACCGCTCACCACACTTGCGACATTCTGCCTGATATGCCTGCAGATGTGCATCCCCAACCGCACGCCGGGGATGCAATGCACTCAATTGACAGTTGCGGCCATTCCGCGTGCGGTGCCGACTGTCTCGTTCCAGACCTTGGCGCAACCCTCATAGACCCGTTCACAGCGCGCCGCCCATTCACCGAGAATGACATTTTCAGAAATTCTGCGAAGCTTATCCAGATCGCTTTCGGCCAGTGCCACAAGCTCAAGATTGTAACTGGTGTAAAGTGTGCTGTCACATGCACCGCCAGTGGTGCAGGCCACTGCAAGCCCATTGGTTTCGCCCGCCAGTTGCCACAGATCAGTCTCCATCTTGTCAAAAGCGGCTTCAAGCTTGGCCTGCTCTTCAGCTGGCAGCGAGTTCCACCATTCGACATTGACAACATGCGCCTGAACGGCGCCCGACACAGCAAGTGGCAGAACATGTGTCGTCACCTCCGGCCATTTTCCGGTATTGGCTGACGTGGCCGAGGTGATGCCGCATGAGGCAACACCGCGTTGCAGCGCCGGATAGACTTCAGGAAAGGCCAGAGTTACCGGGCTTGCACCGACCGCTTCAATAAGGGCAGACATGGAAGCGGTGAACGAGCGGACCTTCAGGCCCTTGAGATCGTCGAGATTTGCAATCGCCTGGTTGCAGAAGAAGATCTGCCCGCCAAACGGCCAGATCGCCACCGGCCGGACGCCAAATCGCTCTTCCAGCCGTGCGGCGAAGACATCGCGATACGCATCAACCGAAGCGCGGAGCTCTTCGAGATTGGTCGAAACTCCGATCAGATCAATGCCTTCCAGAAACGGATCATCGCTTGCGACGAGTCCAACCTGGATTGAAGCGACATCAAATGTCCCGGCGCGAATCAGGCGCAGGCCATCTGCCATTTTAATACCCAGCGCCTGGAACTCACTGCGGTCGACGGTGAAATCCTCGCTTCTGAGTTGTTCCATCGCCGAGGTTTCAACAGGATATTGTGAGCTGGTTTCCTGGGATTGGCTGAGCCAGCGCACGGGTGTCTGGGCAGCCGCCAAGGCGGGAACGCAGGCCAACACGACACTCAATATGGGCAATGCTGAACGTAACATAATTGAACTCCTGGTTTGATTATTGACTGACTGAACGCGCATTTCTTGCTGACAATGCTTCCTTTCATGATCGTAAATGTTCGTTTTCGTTCGAGCTCAAACTGGGCTCAACCGGAAATTTTTCCACCTTGCGCTATAACGCTGTTCCGGTTGTACCTCGAACCAGACCGCAACGGCTTGATCGCCAATTTTATCGAAGGTCTGCATCGCCTTTTCCAGATTGATGTCGGCGAGCGCGAAACGCACGCCATGTTTTGTCAGCACGTCGACAATCGACCTGCCGATGCCGGTTGTGGCTCCGGTCACAAGTGCAGTTTTTCGCTTCAGATCATCTGCCAGCGGAAATCCCACCATCACACCCCCACGCCGGTGCATTCGCGACCGGCCTTGCGTCCCTGCGGGACCCGTTCTCACCGTCCCTAGTACCAAATATGATACACAGGTGAGGCTGGCGGTCCAGAGAAATGTTTGATTGACGATCGAATTTGTGTGTTTATGATGGATTCAACGGAGGTTGTATGAAACCAGACAAATGCGTAGAACGGCAGCATTTCTTTCAACAAGACTTTGGGTCAATTCATGAATACAGAAGAACCCAGCGCTGTCAGCAGCGGCGGAATGCTGGCTGCGGCGCGCCGTGACGCCATCAGCCAACTGGTTGCCGAGCAGGGCGCATTATCCGTCGGTGCGCTTGCCACACGGTTTGGTGTTTCGGAAATGACCGTGCGGCGGGATTTGAATCAACTCCAGCGCAGCGGCGCCATACAACGCGCCCATGGCGGTGCGGTCCGGGTCCCGGTGGTGGTGCCGGTCCCTGCCATGACCGAGCCGACCTTCAATGCGCGGCGACAGTGGAACAGTGATGCCAAGGCGCGGATCGCCGAGGCGGCAACCGGATTTGTCGGGGAACGGGATGTGATCGGGCTGGATGTCGGCTCAACCGCCACGGAACTGGCGGAGCTTTTGCTGGCCCGCACAGACATCAGTGTCATCACCCACAATCTTCAGGCTGTTGCGACACTGGCGCGGTCCGAAACCGGTCCGAAAATGTATGTTATTGGTGGGCATTACCGGCGCAACGAGGGATCCTTGTGCAGTCCGGAAGCGTCGAATGAATTGAGACGCTTTTCTCTCAACACCGCCTTTATCGGTGTGGCCGGTATCACGCCGGAAGGCCTGTTCGACTATTCGCCGGAAGAGGCTGATATTAAGAATTTATATGCCGACCGGGCACAACGGACCTGTATCTTGTGCGATTCTTCCAAATTTGGCCGGCGCGCGCTTGTCCGCTTCAGCGGATTGGACGCGATCGATATACTGATAACGGATCAGGCTCCGCGGGGCGAGCTTGCTGCGGCGCTGGCAGACAACAAGGTTCAGGTCATCGTTGCGAGCGCCCCGACGTCGCTGAAACAATCGTCCTGAGACACCCACCTCGTTCGGCAAAACGCAAAGTTCCGCGATCTGTTCGGCACTCAGGTGCCCAGGTTTGCAAGGATTAATTCGACGTAGAGGACAGACATGACACAGCGTAATCTTTTGGGAATGCTGACGCCGTCATCGAATACGATTGTAGAGCCGGTGGTCAGCGAAATGCTGCGGAGCGTGAGCCATACGACCGCGCATTTCAGCCGTTTCGAGGTCACTCAGATCAGCCTCGACCGGGATGCACTCAATCAGTTCCAGAGCGACAGAGTACTCGCCGCCGCAACGTTGCTGTCTCATGCCAGGGTGGCTTCGATCTGCTGGGCCGGCACGTCAGCTGGGTGGCTCGGCCTGGAAACCGACCACACCCATTGCCGCCAGATCAAGGCTGCGACCGGCATTGCCGCCACAACATCCACTCTGGCCCTGCTCGACGCGTTCAAAAGCGCGGGGGTGAAGACTTACGGGCTTGTCACGCCCTATCTCGACGATGTTCAGGAGAACATCATCCTGAATTTCCAGCAGGAAGGTTTCAACTGTGTCAGTGAACGGCACCTTCGTGATCGCGGCAATTTCTCGTTTTCCGAATATGGCGAAGACATCATTGAAGACATGGTGCGAAAGGTCGCCGCCGGCAAACCCGATGCAATCGCGATTTTCTGTACAAATCTGCGGGGTGCCACTCTTGCTGACAGGCTGGAGAAAGAGCTCGGGATACCTGTCTATGATTCAAATTCCACCAGCGTCTGGGGCGGCATGCTCGCGGCCGGACTGGATCCGTCAGCGGTCAAAGGCTGGGGCTCGCTGTTCGCGCTCAAAGCCCCGAACGGCACAAGCGCATCTGGATAATTCCAGGGACCGGAGGCGGTTATGGGCAACCCGGTCAAAGAGACCTGAATATGTTCCGCAATTCCTATGCATCTTCCCTCTGCTCGGCCAACTCTGGGTGATCATATGCCTCTGGATAGGTCATGGGCTTCATCGGACCCAGCGGGATCACACCATTCCAGGATCGGCCAAAATAGCCTTGCCTGCAATGAATCAGAGAACTGCTTTCGGCCACGCCCTTCAAGCTGTAGACCCGGCACAGCCAGTGCCAGAGGTGCTTGTAGTCAAGGATCCTGGCACCGTTCAATTTCATCCGCAGATAATAGACCGGGTCGTGGCGATACAGGGTCGGGAAGAGGCGAAGGTCGGCTTCTGTAAACGCGGCCCCTGTCAGGAATGGGCGACCATCTGCCAGCAGATCATTCAGCCACTCCAAAGCAGCGAAGTAGCCGTCATATGATGCTGCATAGACTGACTGCTCGGAGGAAAACCCAGCCTTGTAGGCACCATTATTGATCGTGGTGTAAATCCGTTCATTCAGCGCATGGATCTCGGCCCGCATAGAAGTGTTTTCGGGGTAGAGAACCGGCCGAGCACTGTCGGGCAGAGCACTGCCCAAAGCGTCGGCGTTGCGATCCAGCATGCGAATGATCTCGGCGCTTTCATTGTTGACGATGCGGCAGGCCGTCTTGTCAAAAACAATCGGCAGAGACTTCTCATCAGACCCTTCAGCACGGTAGATGTCCCGCGCCAGCCGCAGCCCACGCCCCGTTGCGGTCTCGGACGTGCACTCGGGCAACACCTTACCGGTCAATTTGGAGACACGGCCGGGATTGAACTCCCACAGGTTTGGTCCTTCGGGATCGGCTTCATCCGTGCGGGTCGGAAATACCACATCAAGGGTGATGCTGTCTTGCAAGCCAAGCAGATTGCGCGCCAGCACAACCCGGTGACACCATGGGCAGTTCAGCGCGACAAACAGGTGGTAGCGCCCCGGATCGGCGGGGAAGGCTGCATCGCCAATTGCATGGCGAAATCCGCTGACGCCGCGCACGAATTCTCCTCGTACGCGGCGGCCGGCGGCATCTGCCTGATCTTCCTGTGTCGCGTTGTCGGCCTTGTCTTCGGTCATGGCCTGGGCCTCACCCTCTCAAACGATGATGCAGGATAATCGGCACCGCAAGCTCTTCCTCATCAGAAAGGTGGCGCTTTAGAAACGCCTCGATCGTCTCGGATATGCCATGCAGTTTTGCCACTTCTTCGCGGGCCTGGACCTCGTCAAGCTGCACCAGTTTGATCGCCCGGTTGGCCGTTCTGGTAAAACTGTCCAGCACCAGGTCAAGATCGGCGTGATCTTTCTCAAGCACCTCCAGCCCGGCATCGAACCTGGGGTCCGCCGCTGACAATTCGGGGAAATAACTGTGATCTTCCCAACCGTGATGGCCATGCAGGTTTCCAACCAGCGCGCCGCCATAATAGGACAGCCGCCCTGCATACTCATCCGCCGCGATGTTTTGATCAAGATAGGTTTCGGCATCCGTGCGGATAAGCTGCGCCAAACGGCGGAACATTTGGTGTGCACCAAGCCAGTGGCGGGTGTTTTCCTTGAAGCCGGGATGGGCATCCCAGCTGTCACGTGGATATGCGTCCAGCAAGAGACGCATGGCGCCAGGCATGTTTTCGGTTCGCATGTTGAAGGTATCGAGCATTGGTTACTCCTTTCCCTATGGTCTGGACTCAATTAGGAGTTTGAATTGGTGAAGTGGGGTCATGATGATGACCCCACAAGAGTGCCATTCGCAATGCTGCCATGTGCCGGTGTCAGCGCCTTATTTGAGATCCTGATATGCAGCCGGGACGTTGAGGCTTGGATGCACCCAGCCAAACAGCGCGTAGCCCTGGTAATCAGGCAGCGCGACGCGGGCGACGGTGTCCTCAAGGCTCAGCCCTTCAGCGATTGCGGCGCCAACCTCGGTCTCAACTGCGGTCAGATAATCCACGCCAAATTGAATGGCCGCAATATCCGTAACCGGACCATGCCCCGGAACGACTTTGGTCTGCGCGTCGAATGCATCATAGACCAGTTGCAGCGTATCCCGGGTTTCAACCAGATGACCGTCCAGCAACCAGGGTAGTTCCGGGGCTTGCGCGACGATTGCATTGCCGGTCCAAAGAACATTGGCTTCTGGCACGGATACAAATAGATCGCCGCCGGTTTGAGCAAAACCGTAGTCTTTGATATTAACGGTCATGCTGCCCAGGTTGATCGTCAGGCTGCTGCTTTCCCCAACGAGAATATCAGCTTCTGTCGCAACAATCTCTTCGATGCCGCGTCCCTGGCCGAAGTTCTGCATCATGAAGGCTTTGTCGGCCTCCAGATTACTGCGGATATAGGCGGCTGTGTTGACATGCTGGATGATGTCGATGCTGTCCGGAAGGTATTGATTTCCGTAAGAATGATCGCCGTGAAAGCTGGTGTTCACCAAATAGCGTATCGGTTGATCGGTCTCTTTGGCGATGAGGTCGAGCAACTGCCCGGTGAGACGCTCGTTGAGCATCGATTCCACAATCAGGACACCGTTTTCACCGATGACAAATCCACCAGTTGTGGCGATCGGAACTCCGTTGGCTGCCATATCATCAGCACCTGTCGGGATGACTGCAAAAACGCCTTCCGCCAGTTTCTGGCTTTCCAGCACGACGGTATTGGCATCCCATACCGGTTCCTGAGCATAGGCGCTGCCAAAAAAACTGGCGGCAACTATGGCGACGGTGAGTGACATTTTCATTTTGAATTCTCCCTGAACTTGTTGATTGGCTGACCTTGTTGACTGGACACAGATCATACATTGTTCTAAAAAATAGAAGAAAAATCATAAATTAGGCTATTTGGTTCTAAGAAAGAGAACAACATGGGTCAAATTGAGGATCTACGGCTTTTTGTCGTTGTTGTAGAGAATCACGGAATTTCGAAAGCCGCCGACAAGTTGCGGATCGCGAAATCCGCGGTCAGCAGACGATTGAGCCTGCTGGAAGAGCGCTATGGGTCGCGTATGATTGATCGATCTGCAGGTGTTTGGAGCCTGACCTCTACGGGCCATGAGCTTTTTCAGCGCGCCGTCAATATTGTGGGAGACGCTGATGAGATTGAAAACGACTTTTCCAGCACCTCCGCAGCTGTGGAAGGGCCCTTATCAGTCACGGT
>TARA_R110002049_G_scaffold115854_4_pt1 | contig 14676 bp, 14 predicted proteins | sample TARA_R110002049 | Tara Oceans TARA_R110002049 (sample SAMEA4396941) | marine metagenome | biome: Polar Biome; feature: [SRF] surface water layer (ENVO:00010504); material: water (ENVO:00002006), including particulate matter (ENVO:01000060) such as... | depth 5 m | reverse complement strand
CCTCGGAATCGCGTTGCTGCCACGCGCTTTGGTATTTCGTTATTGTTAGCCGCGCAGCATAACCCAGCGCCGCGCGGCGAGGTAGCGACCGGGTCACTTAATCCAGCCTTCCGGCTCGCCAAACCATGATTTTCGCACGGATTTCTTTGCGCGCGGCCGTGCGCTATCCAGCCATTGAATGCTGTCTCAGTGCCTCTAGAAAGTGTTCGCCGTAGCGATCGAGCTTGGTCTGGCCGACGCCGCTGAGCTCCAGCAGGCCCGCTTCGCTGTCTGGGCGATGCTCGAGCATCTGGCGCAGCGTCGAGTCGTGAAATATGACGTACGGTGGCACGCTGTGTTCGTTGGCAAGCATCTGCCGACAGGCGCGCAGCGCTTCCCAGAGGTCGCGGTCTTCATCGGCAATGGTAATGCTGACATGCCCCGGCTTCTTGCTGCCGGTGGCCGGTCGCTTCGGATCTTTGCGAAACTGCACGGCGAGTTCGCCCCGCAGCAGTTCGCGACTCCTGGGGGTTAATACCAGGGCGCCATAGCGCTCGGCATCCGAATGCAGGAAACCCTGAACGATAAGCTGACGTGCAACCGAGCGCCAGGCTTGCGCATCGAAGTCGGCGCCAATGCCGAATACGCTGAGTTCAGCATGGCCATGCTGCGTAACCTTGGCTGTGCGCTTGCCCAGCAAAACATCAATAACATGTGCGGTGCCGAAACGCTGGCCGGTGCGATAAACCGCCGACAGCAACTTCTGTGCTGCGATAGAACCGTCCCAGGTTTCGACTGGCGTCAAACAGCCGTCGCAATTGCCACAGTCCTGTTCGGGCTGGTCGCCAAAATACTCAAGCAGCGGTCGGCGCCGGCAACTGGTAACCTCACACCAGCCAAGCAAAGCGTCGAGCTTGGCTCGCTCGTGGCGCTTGTAATCTTCGCCGGCGCTGGACTCGTCGAGCATCTGCCGCAAGCGCACTACGTCCTGCAATCCGTACACCATCCAGGCGTCGGCGGGTAAGCCGTCGCGGCCCGCGCGCCCGGTTTCCTGGTAGTAGGCTTCCACGCTTTTTGGCAGGTCCAGATGCGTAACGAAGCGCACATCGGGTTTGTCGATGCCCATGCCAAACGCGATTGTCGCAACAATAATAAGGCCGTCTTCGGCGAGAAAACGTCGCTGGTGCTCATGCCGCGTTTCGGAGCTGAGTCCGGCGTGATACGGGAGCGCGCGGAACCCGTTCGCGCACAGCCAGTCGGCGGTACTTTCGGTCTTCTTGCGCGACAGACAGTAAACAATGCCTGCGTTGTTCCGGTGCGCTTGCAAAAACTGCAGTAGTTGCCGCTTCCCGTCAGTCTTCGCTTGCACCAGGTAACGAATATTGGGTCGATCAAACTCGGCGACAAAAACCTCGGGCTCATGCAATGCAAGGCGATTAACAATTTCCGTGCGCGTTTTCGCCGTCGCCGTTGCCGTCAGCGCCAGTCGCGGCACGCCCGGGAACAACTCGGCAAGTTCGTCGAGACGAAGGTACTCTTCGCGGAAGTCGTGGCCCCACTGGGAAACGCAGTGTGCCTCATCGATCGCGATCAGCGATAAAGGCAGAGAGCAGAGCAAGTCTCGCGTATGTGCGATAGCGAGCCGTTCTGGTGCGATGTAGAGCAGGTCGAGTTCATTGTTGCGCAGTTGCGACGTTACCGCGCGCTGCTCCTCCGCCGACTGGCTCGAATTCAGATAAGCCGCCGCAACGCCAACTTCATGCAGCGCGCTAACCTGGTCCTGCATCAGGGCAATCAGCGGCGATACCACCACGGCGACACCCGGGCGAAGGAGCGCCGGGATCTGGTAGCAAAGCGACTTGCCGCCGCCGGTCGGCATAATGACCAGTGCATCCTTGCCCGCCATGACGGCTTCGATAACTTCCGCCTGGCGTCCTCGGAACGCATGATAGCCAAAGATATCGCGCAGGCAATCGTGAGCGGATGGAGATTTGTCCTGATTCATGAAGAGCGTCGTGGGTAACTGGCTGGAAGCAACGTGCATACTAGTGACCGGGAGTTACCCGCGCAAATGCTGTTGTGCCTTGCGCACGACTGGTATTGTCTGGAGGCATGTGTTGCAGTCATTAGCTCAGAATATTGGTCACCGATGCGGACAAGCACTGTTGAAACGAGCGATTACACGCACATTCGGTATTCAGTTGCTTGCGGCCGTCAGCGTCTTGGTGCAAACCATTCAGGGAGCTCAAGACCTTTCGATGCGAGGAACTCGGCGTTAAACAGGCGCTCCATGTAGCGCGTTGCTGAATCACATAGAATCGTCACGATCGTGTGGCCGGGACCGAGTTGCTCGGCGAGCCGTACGGCGCCGACGACGTTGATGCCACTGGAGCCGCCAAGGACGAGGCCTTCCTCGCGAATCAGTCTGTAAATCATCGGAATTGCATCGCTGTCCGGAATCTGCCAGCTCAGGTCGATCGGCGTATCAGCGAGGTTCGCTGTAATACGGCTATTGCCGATGCCTTCGCTGATCGACGAGCCTTCGAGTTTGAGTTCGCCGTTAGCAAAGTAGTTGTGCAGTGCTGATCCGCCCGGGTCAGCGAGCGCAATCACAACCTCGGGTTTACGCGCTTTCAGGGCACGAGCGACGCCGCCGAGCGTGCCTCCTGTGCCAACAGCGCAGACAAAGCCGTCGACCTTGCCGTCAGTCTGCGCCCAGATTTCAGGGCCTGTCGTAGTCTCATGAAAACGCCGGTTGTCGAGGTTCTCGAACTGGTTCGGCCAGAACGCACTATTGGGAGATTCCTCGTTCATCGCCGCGGCGATGCGCCCCGACGTATGTACGAAATGTGCCGGGTTCTTGTAAGGCACCGGCGGGATCAGCCGCACTTCGGCACCGTGCGCTCGCAGCGTGTCTATCTTGCCGCGGCTCTGGTTTTCCGGCATGACAATGACAGACTTAAAGCCCATCGCGGCACCGACCAGCGCGAGGCCGATACCGGTATTGCCTGCGGTGCCCTCAACAAGGGTGCCGCCGGGCTTGAGTTGCTTACTGGCGACGGCGGCCCGGACCATACCCAGCGCGGCGCGATCCTTGACTGAACCGCCGGGATTCATGAATTCCGCTTTGCCGAGTATTTCGCAACCCGTTTGCTCCGACAGTATATTCAGCCGCAGCAGCGGCGTGTTGCCAATACAGTCCAGCAGGTTTTGCGCTTTATCCATACTATTTCACTTAGATCTCTTATCTAGCCTGGTTGCGTGAGTAAACCGCGATTGCGGGCGATACCTGCGACGATTCGATCAACGTGTTCGTCGGTGTTGTAGATGTGTGGCGATATGCGCATGCCGCCGGTTGGCGCCGCCTGTACACCCGAGTCCCGGAACACCTGGTTCACGAGTTGCATTGCATTCGCCCTGGGTACCGACAGGATAAGCACACTGCTGGCGAACGGCGGATTGCCATTGGATACGAGTTTAATCGCAAGATCCTCGAGTGCGCTGCGCAACCGCAACGCGAGTGCCGCCGAGCGTTGCTCAATGCCGGCAGGTGTCAATGCCTCGTGCACGGCGACGGTTTCAACGAGTGCCGCAATGGCTGCATCGTCGCGCTGGCCAAGCGCGTCAAACTTCCGGGCTCCTGCGGGCGGTTGTTCAATGCTGCCAAACCACGGCACGCTCACGACATTGGGCCAGAGCTTGGCGATGTGCTGCTTGCGCAGGAACAGAATGCCAACTTCCCTTGGCCCCATGAACCACTTGTGTGCGCTGGCACTGAATGAATCGCAATCGACCTTATCCAGCCTGAAATCAACGGCGCCCCAGGTTTGGGCACCATCAATATGGATGTGAATGTCCGGCTTGCGCTCGCGGATTGCCGCACAAATTTCAGCGGCAGGCAGACGAAAGCCGCTGATATTGGAGATGTGAGTGAAAGTGACAACACGCGTCCGTTTATTGATCGCCGCAACGAAATTCGCGACTACTTCGTCAACTGAGCTGGCGGTGACGGGTACCGAAAGCCGCCGCACCTGTCCGCCGCTGCGGGCCGCCTGTATTTCCCACGCGAGCAGGTTGGAGGGGTGATTCTGATCCCACGCAACAATCTCGTCCTCATCCGCGAGCGTCAGGCCCTGTACAACGGTGGTATTGGCTTCCGAAGTATTTCGAACAATAGCGAGTTCGTCCGCTAAAACGCCCAGCAGTTTCGCAATCCGTGCACGCGCCAGTTCCTTTTTGCTTTCGACCGATTGGCGGCTGGATGTACTCAGGGACCGCTGTAGCTGCGCTGCGTAGGCCGCCTGCGCTTCGCTAACTGCAACAGGCATGGGACATAGGTTGGCCGCATTCATCGGTACGCTGTCGTCGTCAAAGGCGAACGCAGGAATCCTGGTGTTCGAGACTGTTGCCGATGCGGGCCGGCTAGCCAGTCCCGCGGCGAGCGATGTGCTGCCCACTAATTTGAGGAAATCGCGTCGCGCAATACTCATTGGGAACCCTTTTTGCTTCCAGGTGTTGTAGTCAGCGTCACTATAGGCGGTCTTTCAACTTGTAGTACAGCATGCCAAGGGCAATGAGCTGATTGCCTACCCACTGGCTGCCGGGAATCCGAAAATGCTTAATGCTGGCAAACAAGTCGAAGCGCTCAAGAGAGCCAGTTACAGCATCCGCCATAATCTCGCCCATCAGGTGCGTCGGACAAACACCGTGTCCTGAGTAACCCTGGCAGTAATACACATTGTTCTGGATGCGCCCGACTGCCAGCGCCCGGTTCAGCACGATGCCGATCTTGCCGCCCCACTGGTAGTCAATTCTCACACCCTTTAGCTGCGGGTAGACTCTTTCCATGCGTGGCCGGATGAATGCTTCGATGCTCTTCGGGTCACGCCCTGAATAATTGCAGGCGCCGCCAAACAGCAATCGCTTGTCAGATGATAAACGGTAGTAGTCGACGACATTGTTCAGGTCGCATACAGCGACGTCTCGGGGGTTTATTTCATTGGTGATTTCCCGGGGCAATGGCTCTGTCGCAATGATGTAGCTGCCGGCGGGGAAAACGAGATTGGAAAGGTACTTCGGTTCCAGTCGACTGTAAGCATTGCCCGCAAGAACGATGGCATCGGCCGTTACGCTGCCAGTCTCCGTTCTTGCCGTAGCACGCTTCCCATGGACGATGTCTACGACCGGAGACTGTTCGAAAATCTTTGCACCTTGCTGCTCGGCCGCTCGCGCTTCACCGATGCAGAGATTCAGCGGGTGAACATGACCGTCGCGAAAGCAGGCCGAGGCGCCGGCAAACGCATCTGTACCCAGCATGTCGCGGGTTGTGGCCCGGTCCCAGGTTTCATACGCGAAGTCCGAGCGATGGCGGGCGCGCTCTTCGGCTTCTGCTTCGATGATGGCGAGCTGACGCGGCTTCGTTGCGACCTGCACGTAACCATTCTTCAGGTCACAGGGGATGGAGTACCGGGCAACTCGCTCACGAATTATGTCGTTGCCCCGCCATTGCAGGTCCCAGAGCAGGTCACTGTTGTTGCCGTTGAGATTCTTTTCCAGCTTCGACTGGCTGCTGAAACCGTAGATGAGCTGGCCACCATTGCGTCCTGATGCGCCCCAGCCAATACGGTTAGCTTCAAGCAGGACGACGTTGTAGCCGCGTTCCGCGAGGGTGAGGGCCGTGGCGACACCGGTAAAGCCACCACCAACGACGCAAATGTCGGTGTCAATGTGTTCTTCAAGGGCAGCATAATCGACAGGCTCGTTGATCGTCGCCGCGTAGTACGAGCGCGTGTGTTCCTGCTGCTGGTCCTGAATTTTCATTACTATTTGCCCGGCATCAATGTCTTGCTGTCGCCCGCGAGTGTGCATCACGCCAGTGGCTTTGCAAAGTTAGGCGGGCAAACTACAATGATTCCATGGTTTCTGCTGACAGTAATTGCCGGCCCGCAAGTGTCGATGACGCGGCGGCAATGGCTGAACTCGTAAACATGGCTGGCGAAGGCATGCCTTATTACCTGTGGTCGCAGTCCTGTGCGCCCGGCGTATCGCCGTGGGAGCATGGACGCCAACGGGCTCTGCGTGAACATGGCGCTTTTTCTTATCGTAATACCGTGGTGCGTCTGGTCGATGATCGCGTTGCCGCGGCGCTCGTCGGTTATCCGCTCGCCATAGCATCGGAAACGACAGATTACGATGAGTTGCCGGCAATGTTCGTGCCGTTGCAGCAGCTTGAAGATATGGCGTCCGCAAGCTGGTACGTCAACGTACTGGCAACCTACCCCGAACAACGCGGCAAGGGGTTTGGCGCCGAGTTGCTGGCGGTTGCCGCACAAAAGGCGCTTGCGACTGAGCGAGATAAGCTAAGCCTGATCGTCTCCGACGCCAACCATGGCGCACGCAGGCTGTATGAGAAAACCGGGTTCCGCGAAGTTGCATCCCGACCGATGGTCAAGGATGGCTGGGAGAACGAAGGCAACAACTGGGTGCTAATGCTAAAGCACCTCTGAAGGCGAAAGCAGCACACCGGGCGGTTAGCGGAATACACTCGAAGATCCCGTGGCCGATGGTTGAGCAAGCCTGAATTGATGCTCCGAAATTGCCGGCCAAGCTGCTAGGATGCGGCTATCCAAACGAGGTCTGCAATATGAAAAAAATGATCTGCCTGGTCGCACTGACTGTCGCAAGCACGGCCGCTGTCGCCGATCCCAAGTCTGCGCTCGACGCGTCGCTAGAAGCCGTGGAAAAGAATGTGATCGCGTGGCGACGGGATCTGCATGAACATCCGGAATTATCGAACCGCGAGTTTCGAACCTCCAAACTGGTTGCTGAGCATCTGCGCCAGCTCGGGTTCGATAACGTAAAAACGGGAGTCGCCCATACAGGCGTTGTCGGGACGCTGGTGGGTGGCAAACCTGGCCCGGTTATTGCCCTGCGTGCCGACATGGATGGCCTGCCGGTTGAAGAAAAGACCGGCTTGCCGTTCGCGTCTAAAGCCCGCGGTGAATACAACGGCGAAGAAGTTTCCGTGATGCACGCCTGCGGTCATGACACGCACGTTGCCATGCTGATGGGTGCGGCTGAGGTGCTGGCGAAGCACCGGGACGAGCTGCCTGGCACCGTGAAGTTTATTTTCCAGCCAGCGGAGGAGGGAGCACCTCTCGGTGAGGAAGGCGGCGCATCGATGATGGTTGCCGAAGGCGTTCTGGATGGCCCCGATGCCCCGGAAGCAATTCTCGGGTTGCACGTATGGCCGGTCGCCAATGGTACGCTCAACTACAGGGCAGGCAGCTTCATGGCGTCAGCCGATAGCTTGTACATCACGCTTGAGGGCGAGCAGACGCACGGTTCTTCTCCGTGGCGTGGCGCCGACCCTATTTATGTGGCCGGGCAAATAATGGTCGCTTTGCAAGGGATCCCGAGTCGGTTTCTCGACATCACCAAAGGACCTGCTGTCATCACGATTGGCAGTATTCATGGTGGCGTCAGGGGCAACATCATTCCTGACCGGGTTGAAATGATGGGCACCATACGCACTTTCGATGCGGGCGAACGGGAAGTGCTGCTCGCCAAGCTGCGCTCAACGGTTGAAGGCTTGGCAAAAACGGCTGGCATCAAAGCGACCGTGAGCATCGAGGGATCAACACCGATTACCGGCAACGACCCCGAATTGCTGCGACAGATGATGCCTACTCTCAACTGGGCGGCGGGCGCAGACAAGGTTGTGGAACATCCGCTGATAACGGGCGCCGAAGACTTCGCATACTATGAGGCCCGTATTCCGGGCCTGTTCCTGATGCTGGGGGTCAATGACCCGGGCGTACCAGCAGGCGCATCCCCGTCCAATCATTCACCGATGTTCAGCCCCAACGAAGATGCCCTGATAACGGGTGTTCGTGCGCTCGTCGGGTTTGCGATGGACTACAAGTCGGCACGCGGCAAATGAGGCGTGCCGTCGGCACGTCCTGAGCACGATGAAGATATGGGTCGACGCAGACGCGTGCCCCGTAGTGGTCAAGGAGATTCTGTTTCGTGCCGCGGAGCGTACCGCGGTACCGGTTGTGCTGGTTGCGAATCAGCCGCTCTACGTTCCGTCTTCGGACTACATCTCTACCCTGCAGGTACCGCAGGGATTTGACGTGGCCGACGATGAGATTGTGCGGCGTCTGTCTGCGGGCGACCTGGTGATCACGGGCGATATCCCGCTGGCGGCCGAGGCCATTGAGAAAGGTGCCAGGGCGCTCAGTCCGCGCGGCGAGCTGCACACCAGCGAGAATATTCGAGCACGGCTGAACATGCGGGACTTTCTGGACACGATGCGGGCCAGCGGTGTTGACACGGGTGGCCCGAGTGCAATGAGTCAGCGCGACCGGCAGGAATTTGCCAACGCGCTGGACCGTATCCTGACGCGCTTCCGCGCCGAATCCTAGCTTGCCACTGAGCAACCAGCCTGGAGAGAGAGGCCACTCACCACCGGCAAGCGGTCATTGTGTTTCCCTGTGGTTTCTTATTCGATGGCGTAGGTGACCTGCACCTGTATTGAAACGCTCAACTGGCCCGCAGAGATAGCAGGCGCCATGGCGGCCTCGGCCATCTGGAAACGCGCGTTCGACACGGGCACCGGGTAGCCGCCACTCGACGACATGGAAATCACCAACACTTCGCCAAGTCTCACGCCGGCAAGCTTCGCAAGTGCAGCCGCCTTGTTGCGAGCGTCGTCCATCGCCGCTGCGCGTGCCTGCGCTTCCAGGGCCGAGCTGTCGGCAACGCCAAAATTGATGCCATTAATTGAATTGGCACCGGCATCCGTGAGTTTTGCGAGTATTTCGCCGAGCCGGTCGAGTTCCCGTACTTTGACCGAAACCGTATTGCGAACGCCGTAACCGGTAACGGTGGGACTCTCTTCGCCACGCGGGTCGTGACGTTGCTCGGGCCAGACGCTGTAGTCGGACGTCTGGATGTCCTGCGCTTTTACACCCTCCGATTCAAGCGCCCCCATCAGGCGAGCGATGGCCGCCTGATTCTCGGCAGTGGCCGCAGCCAGTGTTTTTGCCCGCGTTTGTACGCCGGCATTGATCGTTGCCTGGTCCGGTGTGCCATAGGCCTGCCCCTGGCCGGATACCGAGATGCTGCGACGCTCGCTGATGTCGTCACCGGCGCTCGCCGGGGCCGCAAGACCAGTGACCAGTGCACCTAACAGGGCGATGGCGGAAAATGTTTTATAGGACATACCAGGGGTTCTCCGTGGCTTTCGCCTGTGTGTGTCAGTAACTTATCTGAGCCGGCATTGGGCGGCAACCGGTCTGCTACTATTTACGTGCGGCCAGCGCCATCCGGTTCACGGTCTTTGCCCGGGGAGGTTTTAAATCGGCTCATGAACGTTCTGCACAACACCCGCCAGTTGCTGTTTGGTGCGCTCCTGGTTGCCTTGGCAGGCCTCGCCAGAGCTGCGGAGGAAACGCCGGCCCCGGCCACACAGATGTCCGAGACCCTGCGGTCAGGCATCGCCAAAGTCATTGTAGTGCCGGGCCAGAGTCCAGCCGAGAAAGAGGTAAGCGGCACCTATGAAGAGGCGACACCCGGCCTGTACGGTGGTATGGCGCAAGGCGGTGCGCTCGGGTCGCCGTCCATCGAACTGGGTGGGGTTACGGTCAGTACGCCTATTCCGGTGCTGACGCTGCCGGGTATGATCGTCGGCGGACTTTCGGGTGCGGCGAAGCGCGAGCGCCAGGCGTTCCATGATGCGCTGACCGACGAATTGGCTGACGCCGTGCACCGGCCGCTGACCAACGAGAAACTGGCTCGCCATGTGTTTCAGAATCTACGCTCAGAGCCGCAACTGGACGCCTCGTTGTACGCAACGGCGACGAGCATCCCTGAAGATACCGACGCCGTCCTGTACGTGCGAATCGCGAATATCGGCATCGACGTAGACGGCGACATGGGCGTGCTTACCACTTCCGCCAACCTGACGCTGGAGCGCCTGAGCGACGGTACGAAGCTGTATGAACGCAGTATTCACTACCAGGATCGCGCGCCGCTCAAGGCGTGGACGTCGAATGATCGGCAGCTGTTCGATGATTTCGCGAACTTTGCGCTGTACTACCTGGGTCGTGAGCTTGCAGCGGAAAGCATGACAGGTGGAAGCCATAAAGCCGTGTTGCAGCCGCTTGCAAGTGATTCACTCAAACTTGCGCGCAACAACCCGTGGAGCGGCAGCAGCAAGTCGACAATGCCGACATTGGCCTGGGGTATTGAGCCCAGTGAGGCAGGCATGCAGTTTGATCTTGAGGTTTTCGACGCACATCGTCTTGTGTATGCACAGGCAGGAATTCACGGTACAACACACGCGCTCAGCACGGCGCTGGCGCCCTGCGGCGAATATCGCTGGTCGGTACGACCGTCCTATACGAGCAATGGCCGCCGCCGCTATGGCGAGTGGATGCAGCAGTCATCGACGAGCACGGGAACAGCTGATGCCCTGGTCGGCCGTGATGCGACCGTTGCGCCGGCCTATACCCAGGACTTTGCGATTCTGAATGTTCATTGCCGTGCCCGGTAAGCACTTGAAAAGTGCTTCTGCCTGTCGCTAGGCGGGTTCCTGTTCGAAACAGATCGCTTCTGAGTCATTGGCCGTCAATGGTTCGTCAAGCAGTGTGCAAAAGTGGGGTGTGCCTTGCTCGTGCAGCGGAGCAAAGTAGCGACAATCGCGGCATTGGCCGAAGGCTTTGCGACCTTGCAGTACCAGCCGTGCTGTCAGAAATTCTTCAAGGCTGTCGTTAAGTTCATCCCGGGTTTGGCTCGCCATCCGGGCGAGCGCGTCCCTGGTCGCGTTGAGCGGATCCTTTTGGATCAGCCGGCGTCCCCGCGCGGTCAGGGAAAGGAGTTTGCTGCGACGGTCGTGGTTGTCAACGCGCTTGCGAATTAGTCCTTTGGTCTCAAGCGTATTCAGGGTTTGCGACACCGTACCTTTGGTCAGGCCGAGGTATGCCGTCAGTGCTGCGGCGCTGAGGGAAAAGCGATTCGCACGATCAAGGTAACGAAGCACCTCCCATTGCACAGGTAGCAGGCCTTCGGCATGAGCCTCGGTCGTAAGCAGGCGCCCTGTGCGTTCCAGCAGGGCGGCCGTGTAGTCGCGTTTATCGGGCATTGGTAAATGGTATCGACTCAAAACATATCTTGCAATCGATGTGTTAACTGGCTAAGCTCAACAAGTATCGAGTCGATACTAAAAAGGAGCTTAGCTATGCAACGCATACTTTCAGCACTGCTTGCTGCAACCCTGGCAACGTGCAGCGCGGTTGCCCACGAAATAACCAGTCCCGTCGATGCATCGAAGCCGGCGGCCTTTGATATTACGCGTGCCGATGCAAGCACAGACGGACGCCTGACAACCTTCGCGATGGAGCTGGTTGGTGTTGCTGGCAGCGTGAAGCCCGCAGCCACTGGTAGTCTGGCCGGTGCCAAGGTTGAGTCCTATGTCTGGCCGACAAGCCTTGATCCCTCCGTCGTCGGTTTTGATGAAGCATCAGGGATTCTGTCACTGGCGATCACAGCACACCCGGATTTCGACGACACTCCCTTGTACGACGAAGATCAGGATGGCGACCCGGCCAATGACGGCGCAGACTGGCACTCGCACTGGGTTGTTCTCGTTAAGGACGAAGCCTGCGCTGCCGGCCTGAAAGTAAGAGACGTATCGCCCGGCGTTGATCTCTTGCCTGCAACTGCGCCGTATTTGCCCATTGCTCTCGACAGTCCAGGTATGAGCCCGATTCTGAACGGACGAACGGCGCGTATTACGGTGCCGGTCAGCGATAGTGAGAATGTCTCTTTCGATGCAGTGACGGCTGAGTTGCAGGTCAATGAAAAGACCGAAGTGCCGTTACTGTGTGTGACAGGCGTTCACGATGTGGCGTCTGGAGACCTGTCGCTGCCGGGGCGCGTGATGCGGGAGGAGTAAGCGCCACGAATAATTGCACCCGGCCGGCCCAGTAGCTTACTGTTCTGTGTGCGGGTGCAATCTGTTTCGCTGCCTTAGCGCCGGTTGCTGTGCAAAACGTGAGGCAGGTTCGCTTGCTTGTTGGCCGAAAGCCCTAGTATCGGTGCATTACCGGAGGAGATTCACGATGAATAAACGCCACGTCATTTGCCCGCCGGCTGTAGTCGCCTGTTTTTTCTTAAGCATGGGCGTGTCGGCAGAAGACTCGAAACGTGCGCCCAGCGCAGCAACAAAACCGGCGGCGGCCGCCGATGTCTATATCAAGATTCCGGACATTGACGGCGAAAGCAAACCCGCGCAGGCACCGGCGCCGAAACCGGCGCAAGTAGCCAAGCCTGCAAAAGCCCCGCCGAAACCGGAAAAGCCAACCGCGGGGACACGTACAATGAAAGCAGCACCGGCGGCGCCCGCAGCGCAGCAACAGGGTATGGATAATTCGAATACCAAGACACCGGCCTCGATAAACTCCAACCCACCCGACTGCACGCTCAAGGAGCAAATAAACGACTCGTCGATCTGTAAACAGAATTGAGTGGGCACGGGGCTGCCCGCGGAGTACCCGGAATGGAAAACGCCTGGCTCGATCGTTGGCAGAAAGGGCACACAGGCTGGCACGAAGCCAGCGGCAACCAGAACCTCAAGCGCTGGTGGCGGGGCAGCGGTAAACGCGTACTGGTGCCGCTGTGCGGAAAGAGCCAGGACCTGATCTGGCTCGAAGCACTGGACAACGAGGTTGTCGGTATCGAGCTGTCGGAACTTGCCGTGCAGGCCTTCTTCGACGAGAACGACCTGGCGTTCGAACGCAGTGACGGCGAGTTGCTGCGCTACCGTGCAACCGACAAGCGGATCACATTGTACTGCGGCGACTACTTTCGCTTTTCAGCGGATGGCTTCGACGCGCACTACGATCGTGGCGCGCTTATCGCCTTGCCGCCGGACCTGCGGCCACGGTATGCCGAACATACGTCAGCACTATTGGCAAAGTCAGCACAGCAATTGCTCATCACCGTCGAATACGATCAGTCTGTATGCCAGGGACCACCTTATGCGGTACCAGCGGATGAAGTGCTCAGCTACTGGCCGTTGCTCGACCGCGTTGCGGCATACGACGACATTCCCAATGCGCCGCCGAAATTCCAGGAAGCCGGATTAACGGTGATGCAGGAGGTTGTCTGGCGCAGCCCCGAGTAGTGTGCGCTAGAGTTTTGCGCGAATCCGGTCGCCGGTAATTTCACGGACACGACTCTCGCGCCAGATGATCAGCACGTTCGAGACGATCACAACCGCAGCGCCACCCAGCACCATTGGCAGCGGCCATTCATTCCATATCAGCCAGCCGAACAGCGTTGCCCAGACAATTCCGCTGTAGTTGAAAATCGTAACTATGGCTGCCGGGGCATTGCGAAAAGCCGTGGAAAATAACCACTGGGCAGCGGCGCCGGACAGGCCTACCCCAAGTAGTAACGGCAGCTCCCCAAGCGCCGGCTTGACGAAAATAAACGGCAAGGGAATGGCCGTTATGATTGCGCCAATCAGGAAAAAGTAGAAGGTCACGGTCTCCGGCCGCTCATAACGGCCGGTATAACGCAGGGCGACCTGCAAAATCGCCTGCAGAAATGCGGCACCCAGTGCCAGCGAGATGCCCAGTGCATAAAGGTGTCCGGACGGCCTCACCATCACGATAACGCCGACAAAACCTACAAGGATGGCGGTCCAGCGGTAAGCGCCAACGTGTTCTTTGAGGAAAATGATGCCGAGAACAGGAATAAACAGTGACGATGTGAACAACAGGGCCGTCGTATTGGCCATTGGCATTAGCGCATAGGCGGCAAAGGTTGTTGCAAGAGAAACCGTGCCAAACACAGCACGAAAAATTACCCAGCCTGGCTTGTGACGTATCACGAGAACATCGCGCCTGCCCATGGCGAAAATCATGATGAGAAACGGTATGAGCGCTACCGCATTGCGGTAGAACGAAATCTCAATGACCGAATGCCGCTCACTCAGAAGTTTGGCCAGCACATTCATGATCGTAAACATCAGGAACGCGCCCATCGCCGCGGACATACCGAGCACGACATGCTCTTTGTGTTTTTCTACTGGGTTCTCGGCAGGCATTCCGGGCCAATGTACACGTCTGTGGCTCGCGCACAAAACGCAATGTATGCAACACGGTTTAGCGGGCTGGCATGCAGGCGGAGGAATCTCGGCCGGAGCAGCAGGAAAACGCCAAAAACTCTATTCGTCGACCCACTGCTCGATTACAAAGGATGCGCTTTGCTCCTGGCCCAGTTTCCGAGTGAGATAAGGCAAGGCCAGTTCCATTTCGCCGCGTAGTGTCCACGGCGGATTTATCAGGATCATGCCGCAGCCGTACATGCCGGAATACGAGCGGGCATCGGCGACGCGCAATGCAAGATGCAGAATATCCCGGATCCCTGAGGCCTCAAGCTGTTGCTCTAAAGTTACCGAGGTGCGCTCGTTGATTATTGGGTACCACAATGCGTAGCTGCCGGTTGCGAAACGCCGATGCATCGTCTTTATCGTGTTGACAGCAGTGTCGTACTCGTCTTCCAGCTCAAATGACGGGTCCATAAAAATGAGCCCACGCCGTTCGATAGGGGGCACCAGTCCCGGCGCAAAACGATAACTGTCTTCGGCGTGACAGTAGACGCGGCGGTCACGGGCAAACTGCTGTT
>TARA_R110002049_G_scaffold2560_2_pt1 | contig 14725 bp, 14 predicted proteins | sample TARA_R110002049 | Tara Oceans TARA_R110002049 (sample SAMEA4396941) | marine metagenome | biome: Polar Biome; feature: [SRF] surface water layer (ENVO:00010504); material: water (ENVO:00002006), including particulate matter (ENVO:01000060) such as... | depth 5 m | reverse complement strand
GTCCCGGCATCGATTGCAGCCGTCGAATCGTCGAAGATCAAGACCGCCGGCTTCATCATAAGCGTACGCGCAATCGACAGGCGCTGCCGCTGACCGCCGGACAACGACACCCCGCGCTCGCCGACGATGGTGCCGTATTTGCCGGGCAGGCCAAGAATATAATCATGCAGTTGTGCGGACTCTGCGACATCGCGGATTTGGCGCGTCTCGGTGAAAGGATTGGCATAGGCGATATTGTTTTCGATCGAGGTGGTGAACAGGAAGCTGTCCTGCTGGACAACCGCCACGGCCTGACGCACGGACGACAGGGTCACGTCGCGAATGTCCTGCCCGTCGATACTGATCGATCCGTCTGTGGGATCGTAGAATCGAGGGATCAAGTGCATCAAAGTCGTTTTCCCCGAGCCAGGTGGGCCGACAATGCCGACAGTCTCGCCCCTGTAGGCTTCGAAGCAGATGCCCGACACAGCATGGCGGTCTGTGTCACCTGCATAGGCAAAGCTGACATTTTCAAGCTTCAGCGTGCCGTTGGTGATCTTCAGTCCCGGCGCGCCCGGCGCGGTGTCGATTTCGACCTCGTGATCAATCAGGGCGAACAGGCGCGCGCCACAGGTCGATGCGCGGGCATATCCATTCACCATCATGCCCAACTGGCGTACCGGCATCTGCAGTATGGTCATGAAGGTCAGGAAAGTGGCCAGAGTGCCCAGCGTGATTTCGCCAGATGCCACTTGGCGCCCGCCGAAATACAGCACCAATCCCATCGAGACAAAGAATGCCATCGTCATCGCAGAGGTGTTCTTGACCCGGGTTTCGATCCTTTCATGGCTGAGTTCAAGCGCTGATTTGGACGCGACCTCAAATTTTTTCATTTCATGCTCTGACGAGGCAAAGGCGCGAACCACACGAATACCGGCCAGGTTTTCCTCCATCACCTGACTGAGCATCCCCAGCCGTTCCTGCAGGATCAGCCAGGTCCGGCGCAGCGTCATCCGCATGAGTGTGCTGCGCCATCCCGCGAAAGGCACGAATGACAATGCCAGCAGGCCAAGCGTCAGATTGGTTGATAGCAGCAGCGTCGCTCCAAGCCCGATCAGCAGGCCCAGAAGAACGGTGCGCACCAGTGCGGTCGAAAAATACATCCGCACGCCTTCCAGATCCAGCATGCCCACCGTGATCAGATCGCCCGAATGAGTGCGGTCGTGGAACGAAAAGGGCAGGCTTTGGATTTTTCCGTAAACGGCATTTCGGATGTCGCGCGCCAGCGCATGTCCGACGGATTCTGCAGTGTAGTTCTGGACAAGCGTGAATAATCCACGGGCGACGCTGGCGATGAATAAAAGCAATGCAATCGGGTACAGCGTTTCGGGTGCTGCCTTTGCCGCAGCCACCGCCTGGGTCTGATCCACCGCGCGCCCAAGGATGACTGGGATCGACAGTTGCATCAAAACCGCCGCCACAGTTGCCGCCATTGCCAAGCCCGCGCTGACGGGATAGCGAAATGCCATCCGCGTGATGCGGGCGATGGCACCAAGTCCTGCCTGGGGATCAACCGTGGCTGTCCGGCGAAATATCCGGTCGGAACGAGTCTCACGACCAGATTGAGCATTTTTTGTCATATTATTGTCGCCGCAGACTCAACGTCGTGGCCTCCATATGGGCCGAATTAATAGTCTATTGTCTGAGAAACTGGCAACGTTTGATTGTGCATATTTCTTCTTCCCCTCAAACCCGGCCAGTTGCGTGGGCAACCGTGACGCCGTTCCTTACAACTGGCGCAAGCTGTTTGGCGGTATGCAACGGTCAAAGATATCGGAGATGCACGGCCCGGCGCAGGAGCATGCGCGTCTCACGAAGATTGTAGCCGAGCTCGAGTTGGACAGGCCGTCCCTAAGCAGAGCATGGCCTACCGACGCTCACCTTCGAACTCGGACCTCAGTTTGCCATGGCCATTTCAACGGTTATACCAAAGACCCCAGTGAGGTCCAATAAAGCCTGGTCCACCTGGGTGGCCGTCGAACGACATTGCAGCGCGGGCCAGATCAAACACATGTGGCTGATAGCTCAACTGGCAGCTTGTTTCACCGCATTTATCAATTGTTTCGCGAGCATGCTTTCGAGCATATTTTCTAAATCCGTCAGATCCAATTTACCCTCTTTGTGTGCCTTGTCAGCAGCTTCCAACGCATTGTAGTAAGGAGTCTTGTCCTCAGAAATCTGTTCTGGAATTGTGGGAGTTCCAGCAAGAATAGTTTGGAGTTTAATATTTAGAACCAGATACATAATTATGCGAGAGGTGCGCCCATTTCCGTCTGCGAATGGATGTATCCAATTTAACTTCCACAAAACAAAAGCAGCCAGATGAATGGCTCCTTTTTCTTTCCAGTTATTGTTGACGTAATCGCAAACTTCTCTGACATAGTCAGGTACGAGATAGTGCTCTGGTGGCTGATGATCACTTTTGCTGATTGTGACAGCTGTGTTCCGAAACGTTCCAGCCAAGGGATGAATCCCTTTTAGTGCCTCATCATTCAACAGCAGAATATGGCGCGTTCCCAGAGTGAACGGTTTTTCCGGATCATGAATGTGATCTTTGACAATTTCGACTGCTGTTTTGAATTGCCGAATGCCATTTTCCGCCTCCAGCCTCGCGACGGCATCTGGATCGGTATGGAGGTCTATTTTTTCAGTAACGCTGTGGCGATCTGAATTCACAGAATCATTCCGCTATTTGCTTGCCAGTTCATCGGCTTCCATTTTCGCATCAATCTCTGCGACCATCTCGCGCGTGATGCGTTCATTTTCGATGTTTGTATTTCCAAAAACAAAACTTTGCCGCTGTTCACGCTCTGACTCAGACGAAACTTCCAGCTTTTGCGCTTTTTCCAACAGCTCTTTCAGGTGGTTCGTCATGGTGTGCTCCTCTCAAAAAACGACGTTTCCATGTAAGTTGATTTGCAATGGTAAATAAACACTAAATTTCTAATCTTCAGTTGCCCGCTATTTCCACTCACGAATGTCGACGAAATGTCCGGCAATCGCTGCTGCTGCTGCCATGGTAGGCGACACCAGATGGGTGCGGCCTTTGAAGCCCTGGCGGCCTTCGAAATTGCGGTTCGAGGTCGAGGCGCAGCGTTCTTCCGGTTTCAGCTTGTCGGCATTCATCGCCAGACACATCGAGCAGCCCGGTTCGCGCCATTCAAAGCCCGCATTCTTGAAGATTTTATCAAGTCCTTCGGCTTCCGCCTGTTCCTTGACGAGGCCGGAACCGGGCACGATCATCGCATCCACGCTCGCCGCCACCTTGCGGTCGCCGATCACGGACGCAGCAGCGCGCAGATCTTCAATGCGGCCATTGGTGCACGAGCCGATGAATACCCGATCGAGGGTGATATCGGTCATCTTGGTGCCCGGTGTCAGGCCCATATAGGCCAGAGCGCGCTCCTTCGAGGTGCGCTTGTTGAGGTCTTCAATTTCGGCCGGGTCCGGCACCACGCCGGTGATTGAGACAACATCTTCCGGCGAAGATCCCCAGGAGACGATCGGCGGCAGGCTGGCCGCATCGAGCGTGATGATCTTGTCGAAATGCGCGCCATCATCGGATTTCAGGGTTTTCCAATAGGCGACAGCTGCATCCCACTCGGCATCTTTCGGTGCGCGCGGGCGGCCTTTGAGATATTCAAAAGTTTTTTCATCCGGCGCGATCAGGCCGGCACGGGCGCCGCCTTCAATGGTCATGTTACAGACCGTCATGCGGCCTTCCATCGACAGTGCGCGAATCGCCTCGCCGGCAAATTCGATGACATGGCCGGTGCCGCCGGCAGTGCCGATCTCGCCGATGATCGCCAGAATGATGTCCTTGGCGGTGACGCCTTCGGGCAGCGTGCCGTCAACCTGCACCAGCATGTTCTTGGCTTTTTTCTGGATCAGGGTCTGGGTCGCCAGCACATGCTCGACTTCCGATGTGCCGATGCCATGGGCCAGAGCACCGAATGCGCCATGGGTCGAGGTGTGGCTGTCACCGCAGACAATTGTCGTGCCGGGCAGGGTAAAACCCTGCTCAGGGCCGATGATGTGAACAATGCCCTGGCGGATATCGCGCTCGGAATAATAATCCACGTTAAATTCGGCCGCGTTTTGCGCCAGCGTGTCGACCTGCAGCTTGCTCTCCGGATCGTCAATGCCTTTGGAGCGGTCCGATGTCGGCACATTGTGATCAACCACAGCCAGGGTTTTCTGCGGCGCGCGGACTTTGCGCCCGGTCAGGCGCAGGCCTTCAAAGGCCTGCGGGCTGGTGACTTCATGGACAAGGTGGCGGTCAATATACAGCAGGCAGGTGCCATCATCCTGTTCATGGACCAGATGGTCATTCCAGATCTTGTCATAAATGGTTGTAGCAGCGCTCATATCTGTCGTCTCCGAATGCGGGCTTTATGTCTATGCGGTCATTGTCTCTATATGTGGTTTATGGCCATCGCCGGTCAAGCTGTTAGAACCGGACCCGGCCACAAAAGCGTCCCATAAAAAAGGCGGCCTGTGAGCCGCCTTCATTCGTGTCTGCCGTCCGAAACCGGACAGGCTGGGCACAGGCCTATTCTGCAGCAGTATCGGTTGTTGCAGCGTCCTTGGCGGCGGCCTTTTCAGCGGCGACAACAGCCTTGGCGGCGGACACCAGATTGCGCTGTTCCTCATTGAGGTTCTTGGCGCGGGCATTGCCGGCCTCGACGATACGGGCCGATTTTCCGCGACGGTCGCGCAGATAGTAAAGTTTTGCACGGCGCACCTTGCCGCGGCGGACCACCTCAACGCTCTCAACGAGCGGAGAATAGACCGGGAAAACACGTTCCACGCCTTCACCATAGGAAATCTTGCGTACGGTAAAAGTTTCCTGGATGCCGCCACCCTTGCGGGCGATACAGACACCTTCATAGGCCTGGACACGGGTCCGGGTACCTTCGGTCACGCGCACATTCACCTTGACGGTGTCGCCGGGCGAGAATGTCGGTAGCTTGCGCTGGGCTTCAATGGCCTCAGCCTGCTCTTTGTCGAGCTGTTCAATAATGTTCATGAGAGCACCTTGTTGATTGCGATCTTGCTTTGGTTTGTCTCTTGTCCACACCCAGAGCGCCCGGCTGATCTGAAAACCTTGCGGTTCAGGCCAGCTCACTTGCAGTGTTTTTTCAAATATCTACAAGCTTGTCGGGCGAATTCGCCACAGACTGGTTTCTTTGCACGTTTCAAAGATGGCCGCGATGTACACCAGTGTTGCCGCTTTGTCGAGACCAAATAGAGGATTTCCGCGCACTCAGGACTGGCGATCCGGTGGATTGTCGTCGGCCAGCAGATCAGGCCGCCGCTCACGCGTCAGTTGGAGCGCCTGTTGGTACCGCCAGCGCGCCACCGCGCCATGGTCGCCGGAGGTCAGAACATCGGGAATGGCGGTACCTTCCCAGAGTGCCGGCCTGGTGTAGTGCGGATATTCCAGCAAGCCGTTTTCAAAGCTTTCATCCTCGCCGGAAGCCTGTGCACCCATCACGCCGGGGATCAGCCGGATGCAGGCATCCAGAACCGCCATCGCCGCCACTTCACCGCCGGACAGAACATAATCGCCAATCGAGACTTCCTCCAGATCGCGCCCGTCAATGACGCGCTGGTCGACGCCCTCAAAACGGCCGCACACCAGCACCACGCCCGGTCCTGCCACCAGTTCGCGCACCCGCCGCTGGGTCAGCGGCCGGCCGCGCGGGCTCATCATCAGGCGCGGGCGGGTATCATCCGCTGGTGCTGCGGCATCAATGGCGCTGGCCAGAACATCGGCCCGCAACACCATGCCGGCACCGCCACCGGCCGGCGTGTCATCGACGGTGCGGTGCCTGTCGGCGGCAAAATCGCGGATATTGACCGTGTCGCATTGCCACAGCCCGCTTTCCAGCGCTCGGCCGGACAGGCTGAGGCCAAGTGGTCCTGGAAACATGTCGGGATACAGCGTCAGGATGGAGGCATGCCAGGCGGGCAAGGTCAAAGCTCCTTATCAGGATCGTCCGGATCAGGCTCATCAAGCAGGCCCGGCAGATCCGCCAGTTGCACGAAGCCGCCGGCAACATCGACAACCGGCACGGCTGCCAGGCTGAACGGGATCATCCGACTGTCATCATCCGGCGTGGCGATTTCCAGAATATCTCCGGCACCGAAATCATGCATCGCCAGAACGGTGCCGAGTGTTTCGCCATCCGCCTGCCGCACATCCAGCCCGATCAGATCGATGTGATAGAACTCGTCCGGGTCGGGTTCGGGAAGTTTCTCGCGATGGATATAAAGCTGGGTCCGCGTCAGCGCTTCCGCTGAGGCGCGGTCATTGATGCCGTCCAGCGCGCAGACAAAAACCGATTTGACCGGCCGGGACCGGATGACGCGGTAGGACGTCCCGGCAGCATCCTGCAAATCGCCATAGGCGGTCAGGGCTGCCGGGTCATCAGAATACAGTTTGATGCGCACTTCGCCTTTGATGCCGCTGGCGGCCCCGATCTCGGCGATCAGGACCATACCGTCCGGCGCTGGGCTGTGGTTGCGCATCGTGCGTTATTCAGCGGCGGCTTCTTCAGCCGGAGCTTCTTCTGCGGGCGCTTCTTCGGCAGGAGCGGCGGCAGCGGCAGCGGCGGCTTCAGCAGCGGCGGCTTTGTCGGCAACACGCTCTTCAGCTTTCTTGCCGGGTTTGGCTTTGTTCGGATTGTTACGGGCTTCGCGTTTCACAACACCGGCAGCATCGAGAAAACGCAGCACGCGGTCAGTCGGCTGTGCGCCGTGCTCGAGCCAATGTTTGGCGCGCTCGACATCCATGATGATGCGGTTCTCGTCATCCTTGGCAAGAAGCGGATTGAAAGTACCGATTTTTTCGATGAAACGGCCATCGCGCGGCGCGCGGATGTCAGCAATCACGATTGAATAGAACGGGCGCTTCTTGGAGCCGCCACGGGCAAGACGAATTTTAACGGACATGATGTTTCCTTGGGTGTTTTGAAATTATGAGTTCAGAGCTATTCTGAATTCCTGTGGAGAGCGATGCCGATAGATATCGGCGGTGAAAAAACAAACAGGCTGGCGCGCTTCGAACTGCGCCCCCAGCCGTTCTGCAACGCGCCGCGAGGCGGCATTGTCGGGGTCGATGAGGCTTATGGCGGTGCTCCAGCCAAGCTCATCGTAAACATAGGACAGGCAGCGGTTGGCAGCCTCGATCATCAGGCCTTTGCCCTGAAATTCCGGCATCAGCGCCCAGCCGATTTCCGGCTCCGGCCAGCCGTCCGGAAACCACGGGCCGCAATAGCCTGCGAAGTGTCCCGATGCCTTGTCTTCCAGCGCAAACTTGCCGAAGCCGCGCAAATGCCAATGGCCGATAAAGCTCGCCATCCGGCGCCAGACTTCCCAGGGCTGCGAAACGCCGCCGACAAAGCGGGCGCACTCTTCATCGCTGTAGAATGCCGACAGCGGAGCGAAATCCGCTTCGGTCCATCCACGCAGAACCAGCCGGTCTGTTTCAAGGCGAGGGATCGCTTGCATCCGCTGTCAGGTCCTCAGCGCCAGATGTTTCTGGATTACTTCACGGACAATGAAGTTGAGAAATTTCTCGGCAAATTCAGCATCAAGGTCCGCTTCCACCGCCAGCGCGCGCAGCCGCTCGATCTGCTGCTGTTCGCGGTCGGGATCGGAGGGCGGCAAATCGTTTTCCGCTTTCAGAATACCAACCCGTTTGGTGCATTTGAAACGCTCCGCCAGCATGTGAATGACCGCCGCGTCGATATTGTCGATCGATCCGCGAATGGCAGCCAGTTCTTCCAGAGCCGTGACCTTCAGGCCTTTCGGGTCAAGATGTGGTGTCGTTGTCATGATTTCTTCCCCTTGCCGAGCCCCGGCAGACCGGGCAATCCGCCAGACCCGCCAAGACCTCCAGAACCACCAAGACCTCCGGACCCACCAAGTCCTCCTGGGCCACCCAGTCCGGGCAGGCCGCCGGGGGCCGCGCCGCCCATCTGCTTGGCCATCTGTTCCAGTTTCTTGGGATCCATATTTGGCATGCCGCCGCCGGGGGGCATGCCACCGGGCATTCCGCCACCGCCCATCATGCCGCCAAGAGCGCCCATCAGGCCACCCTTCTTCTTGCCCATGGCCTTCATCATATCGGCCATCTGGCGATGCATTTTCAGCAATTTGTTGATGTCCTGCACCTCGGTGCCGGACCCGGCAGCAACCCGTTTCTTGCGGTTCGCGTTGAGCAGTTTCGGATTGCTGCGCTCTTTGCGTGTCATCGACGAAATGATGGCCTGCTGGCGTTTGAAAACACTGTCATCGACGCCTGCAGCGGCGATCTGCTTTTTCATTTTTCCGATGCCGGGCATCATCCCCATCAGGCCGCCCATGCCGCCCATTTTCTGCATCTGGCCCAACTGGTCGGACAGATCCTGAAGATCGAACTGGCCCTTGCGCATTTTTTCAGCGGCGCGGGCGGCCTGTTCCGCGTCAATGTTTTCGGCGGCTTTTTCAACCAGGCTGACAATGTCGCCCATGCCGAGAATGCGGTCAGCGATCCGCTTGGGGTGGAAATCCTCCAGCGCATCCATTTTCTCGCCGACACCGATCAGCTTGATCGGCTTGCCGGTGACTGCCCGCATCGACAGGGCCGCACCGCCGCGTCCATCGCCATCGACACGGGTCAGCACAAGGCCGGTAATGCCGACACGATCATTGAACGATGTTGCCAGATTGACCGCATCCTGACCGGTCAGACTGTCGGCCACCAGCAGCACTTCATGCGGGTTGGTGGCCTTTTTGATATCCGCCATTTCGATCATCAGCGGTTCATCAATATGGGTGCGGCCGGCCGTATCCAGAATGACGGCGTCATAACCGCCCAGGCGCGCTGCATTCATGGCGCGGTGTGCAATCTCGACTGGCATCTGTCCGGCCACGATCGGCAGCGTATCAACGCCGATCTGCTCGCCCAGCACTTTCAGCTGTTCCTGCGCTGCAGGGCGCCGCACATCCAGCGATGCCATCAGAATTTTGCGCTTCTGTTTTTCAAACAGCCGTTTTGCAATTTTGGCGGATGTGGTGGTCTTGCCGGAGCCCTGCAGGCCGACCATCATGATGGCGACCGGTGCAGCCGCATTGAGATCAATGGTCTGCGCCTCGGAGCCAAGCATGCCGACCAGTTCATCATGAACGATCTTGATGACCATCTGGCCCGGCGTGACGGATTTGACGACGTCGGCACCGACAGCGCGTTCTTTCACCCTTGCGGTAAAGTCGCGCACTACATCAAGCGCCACATCGGCCTCGATCAAAGCGCGCCGCACCTCGCGCATCGCTGCGGAGACATCGCTGTCACTCAGCGCGCCACGCTTGGTCAGCTTGTCTAAAATGCCGTTCAGGCGGTCTGACAGTGTGTCGAACATAGCTTTTCAAATCACACGGATTTTCGCCCGTGCCCAAATCTGTTTCGGATTAGTCCAACATAGGGTGCGAACCGCCAAACGCAAAACACACCCGAGGGCGCAACGCGCTGGCGGGTGTTGGCCTCCTTTTCCCATTGCGGGAACCGGTCGGCGGCTCGAACTTGTCTCAATCCGATTGATGCGCGGGTTCTAGGAGAAATGCGGCCGGGCGTCAAGACGCATCACATCTCAGCTGCTCCACGGTGCTGCCGATATGATGATATACAGCCCAAGCAGCAGCAGGGCGATGAAGAAGACCTGGCGGAACCGGGTTTCCGACAGTGATTTGCGGATCCTCTGACCCAGCATCATGCCGGCAATCGACGGCACCAGCGCCGCCACCGACAACAGGCCAAGTTCCGTGTTGAGCAGGCCATTGCCGCCCAGCGACACCGCCAGCGCGGCAATCGACAGGCTGAACAGAATGCCCATCGCCTGGATCATGGCGTCGCGCTGCAGCCCGATGGCCTGAAAGTAAATCACCCCGGGAACCGCCGACGTTCCGGTCATGCCGGTGACGATACCATTGGCCAGTCCGAACAGCGGGCCGGCCCAGCGATCCTGCGACCGGCTGAACGAGATGCGAAGGCCGGCCATATTGACCACCGCATAGAGCATCAGCACCAGACCCAGAAAGGCAGACAGCAGCGGCAGATTGACCCGTGTCAGGGCCAGCGCGCCAAGCCACACCGTGACGGTTGCCAACACCAGAAACGGCCAGATGCGCTTCACCACGCTGTTGGCATGACCGCCGACGCAGCCTTGCCAGACATTGGCGAATAATGCCGGGATCAGCATCAGCGCCATGGCGTTCGGCAGGCCGACCAGTACCGTCAGCAGGGCGACGCTGACAATCGGCAGGCCAAGGCCGATGACGCCTTTTACAATCCCGGCAGTCAGAAACGCTGCGCCGATCGCAATCAGCGTCATGCTGTCAAACACGGGAGCAGAAAAGCGCCATGTTGGCTCTCTCCCAGGTGAAGGTATCGAAATGCATGGATTCTTGCAGTTGCCGCCGGTCGCTAAAAAATGCTTTATGCAGTCTTGATTGAAGACATGCCGTAGCGCAAGCCTGACACATCTGTTTTTGGCTATTGCCCCATCCCCGGCGCTGAAAGACACGCTGCCATGCCCAATTCTGTGACCGCTTCGCGCCAGAAAATCATCATCGACACCGACCCCGGCGTTGATGATGCGCTGGCCATTCATCTGGCGTTTGCCGATCCTCGGCTCGAGGTGGTGGGTCTGACCACCGTATTCGGCAATGTTCACACCTATCAGGCCACACGCAACGCCCGTCATCTGGTCGAGATGGCGGGTCTTGCCATTCCGGTGGCCCACGGGGCGGAAAAGCCCTACCAGCAGGCGTCACGCGACCCGGCCCATTTCATTCACGGCCATGAAGGCTTTGGAGATCAGCCGGCCCCGGCACCGGAATTGCCGGTGGATCCGCGCAGTGCCGCCCGGTTCATCTGCGATATGGCGGATCTGCACGGCAAGGAGCTGATATTGTGCCCGGTCGGACCGTTGACCAATCTGGCCCATGCGCTGGATCTGGATCCGGCACTGCCGGAAAAAATCGGCGGTGTGGTTCTGATGGGCGGTGCTGTCACCGTGCCGGGCAATGTCACTTCCTATGCCGAGGCCAATATTCACAACGATCCCCATGCCGCCGAAATGGTGTTTGCCGCGGCCTGGGATGTGCGCGTTATCGGATTGGATATCACCGAGCAGATCTTATGCAGTCTGCAACATCTGGAGGAAATCGCCGCTGCTTCTCCGCAGATTGGCGGTTTTCTGCGCGATGTTTCAGCGTTTTATGTCCGCTTCTATCAGCAGTCCCGCGCCTTTGACGGCTGCTGCCTGCATGATCCGGCTGCGGTGATCGCCATTACCGATCCTGACTGGTTTTCCTATCATAAGGCACCGGTGAAAGTTTCTCTGCAAGAGGACACGCTCGGCAGCACCCGGATTGTCGCAGAAGCAAACCGCCCCGGCGTGCGTTTTGCAGTTGGCTGCGACGCTGACAAAATCCGCGCCCATTTTGTTGCCACGCTGATGCAGGCCGATCAACGCCGAGCGCAACGCTGACAGCGTGTCATATTTCAAAGCGAGCTAAAGTCCGCGTGGGACGACGACTGTCGGTCGTTTCGGCAAAGTATTGACGCTGAAAATCATCGTCTGTCCAGGCAGGCGGATATTGTCAAAACCGTCGCCAAGCATCGAGATCAATGTCTCCGAAGTGGCAAATCCACGGGCATGCATCGGCAGAATGACGCTGGCCCGCAGCCGTTTCACAATATCAACCATGCCTGGCAGGCTCAGGGTCATGGCCCCGTCAATCGGCACCATCACCACATCAAGCCGGCCGATATTGGCATAATGCGAATCCGTCAGCGCATGATGCAAATGTCCCAGATGGCCGATGCACAGCCCGGCGACTTCGAAGATAAAGATGGAATTGGCGTCCACCTCGCGAAAGCCGCCGCGGATGATATCGGTGGTGACATTGCGCACCAGCACATCTTCGACCTGCACCAGATGTTTTGCCGGTTCACCATTGCCCCATCCCGGCAGAATATAAGGAATGCGGCTGTCCGGATTGGCGGCAAAATGAGTGGAATGGGCTTTGTTCATTGTGACGATTGTCGGAATGAGGTTGCTGCCCCGGTACCGAGCATAGCCGAAATAGTCGGTCGCTATGGTGACGCCCATCGCGCTTTCGATGACATAGCTCGAATGATCGAAATAGCTGATGCGCGCCTCAAATGGCGTCAGGGCCCGGTCAATATCCGTATCGATTTCAAAACCGGCGTCAGATGACACGGTCTCAATGCGCGGCCCCGGACGCCGCGGCGGGTCGAAATTGACGTAGCTCACATTGGTGTTGGCGGGAATCTGATCCAGATTTTGCGCAATGGCCTGACAAGTGCTGACCGGTGATTTACCGGCTTGCAGCAGTTCCGCTTTGGGGGCTGCGAAGCCAGACGCAGCAGGCAGCGCCACAATCATCAGAAAAGACAGGAACACACGAAAGGCAAACATGCCGGAACCTCCATTATCTGGCTGTGATTTTAGAGGTTGTGCCGCGCAATGCAAGAAATACGGTTCTTTGCCGCCATCTCTGGTATTTTGCCGTCCTATCCGCCATATAGGCGGCAGTTATTGGCTTTTGACACACAGATCATCATGGACGGCATCAGATATTTCAAAATGAACGGAGCGGGCAACGAGATTGTCATGCTTGACCTGCGTGATCACCCGGTTGTGGTCACGTCGCAAACCGCGCGCGCAATTGCTGCCCGCAGCGCGTCGTTCTTTGATCAGCTGATGGTGCTGCTGCCGCCGAAAACCGAAGGCACCGCTGCCTTTGTCGAAATCTGGAACAATGATGGGTCGCGCTCCGGGGCCTGCGGCAACGGCACGCGCTGTATCGCGGCCATGGAATTTGACCGTGTTGGCACGGATGCTGTGGTCTTTGAGACGGAGGCCGGCCTGTTACCGACCACACGAGCCGGTGCCGGGATCAGCGTCGATATGGGCGTGCCGAAATTCGGCTGGGCTGATATCCCGCTATTGCAGCCGATGCATGACACCAAGGCCATTGAGCTGGATTATGAAGGCCATGGCGTGAAGCTTTCCAAGCCGGCGGTTGCGAATATGGGCAATCCGCATGCGATATTCTGGGTTGACGATGCTGAGCTCTATAATCTGGCCCTTATCGGGCCGGAACTGGAGCACCATCCATTGTTTCCGGAAAAAGCCAATATTTCGCTGGCACAGATTATCTCGCCGGACGAGATTCAGCTCCGGGTCTGGGAGCGCGGTGCCGGTGAGACCAGGGCCTGCGGTTCGGCAGCCTGCGCCGTGGCCGTCAGCGCAGCACGCGCCGGCCGCACCGGACGGGATGTGCGCATTCATCTGCCGGGCGGCGAGTTGCGCCTTGTGTGGCGCGATGATGATCATGTCGTAATGACAGGCCCCTGGGAACTGGAACATTCCGGTGTGCTGCCGGAGGCACTTTTTGCCGCGCCAGAGCACATAGAAGATGTGGCGTAGCCGATCATGAGCAAAGCACCCGAAATTGATGTCGTAACCTTTGGCTGCAGGCTGAACACGGTGGAAAGCCAGGTCATGAAGCGCCAGGCCATCGCCGCCGGCCTGAATAATGCCATTCTGGTGAATACCTGCGCGGTCACGTTGGAAGCCGTGCGTCAGGCCCGTCAGGCCATTCGCCGCGCCAAACGCGACAACCCGGACAAGACGGTGATTGTATCGGGCTGTGCGGCGCAGACTGATCCGCAGATGTTTGCCGATATGGAAGAGGTTTCCCTCGTTCTTGGCAATGAGGAAAAGCTGGTGGCCGCCAGCTATCGCATGTTGCCGCAATTCGGCGTCAACGACACCGAGAAAACCCGCGTCAATGACATCATGTCAGTGCGCGAGACGGCACCTCATCTGATTGAAGGGCTGGAAGGCCGAACACGGGCTTTCGTCCAGGTGCAGACCGGGTGTGATCATCGCTGCACCTTCTGCATCATTCCCTATGGCAGAGGCAATTCCCGCTCTGTGCCGATGGGCGCGGTGGTCGACCAGGTGCGCCGGCTGACGCAGAACGGTTATCGCGAAGTCGTGGTCACCGGTGTGGACATCACCTCCTACGGTGCCGATCTGCCCGGCGCGCCAAAGCTCGGCGCCTTGGTTCAGGCGATTTTGAAACATGTTCCGGAGTTGGAGCGGCTGCGCCTGTCGTCGATTGACTCCATTGAAGTCGATCCCGAATTGATGGCCGCCATCCGCGATGAAGAACGGTTGATGCCGCATTTGCATCTGTCACTTCAGTCCGGTGACGACATGATTTTGAAACGCATGAAACGCCGGCATCTGCGGCAGGACACCATCGATTTTTGCCATCAGGTGCGCGCGTTGCGCCCCGATGCGGCATTTGGCGCGGATATCATTGCCGGCTTTCCCACAGAAACCGATGCGATGTTTGAAAATTCCCTGTCAATCGTCGACGAGTGCGATCTGACCCATTTGCATATTTTCCCGTTCTCACCCCGCCCGGGCACGCCGGCGGCACGCATGCCGCAGCTTGAACGTACCCTGGTCAAGGAACGCGCAGGGCGCTTGCGCAACAAGGGCAATCAGGCACTGCAAAAGCATTTGAGCAGCGAAGTCGGCTCACAGCATCAGGTGCTGATCGAAAAGCCGGGCCTTGGCCGCACCGAGCAATTCAC
>TARA_R110002049_G_scaffold45131_2_pt1 | contig 14730 bp, 32 predicted proteins | sample TARA_R110002049 | Tara Oceans TARA_R110002049 (sample SAMEA4396941) | marine metagenome | biome: Polar Biome; feature: [SRF] surface water layer (ENVO:00010504); material: water (ENVO:00002006), including particulate matter (ENVO:01000060) such as... | depth 5 m | reverse complement strand
GCTAATACGTCAGAGGAATTACTAACAAAACCTTTAGTGCTTGAAGCAGGAGATATATTAAAAGCAACGATGAGCAGCACAGATTCTGTTCATATAACATTAAGTTATTTAGTAATAACATAGTTGTTTTTGTATAATTTTTATAGTATTTTATGGAGTTAGTCAGAATACCCAGTCAAGAACTTGAAAATATATGGGGTTTGATTGAAAAAGACGTTAAACAATCTTTACTATATTCAGGTCAACTTGCAACTCCAGAATTTGTTTTTGAAACAGCAAAAAAAGGAAAGTTTCAAGTATGGATTTTGTGGGATAAACAACAAAAAACAAGTGTTGAAAAATATTTTGGTTTAGTGATAACAGAAATAAGATCACAACCATTAGGAAATGTTTGCCACATCTATATGATGACAGGCAGACAAAGACACAAGTGGCAATTTTTAATTAAAGAAATTGAAACATTTGCACAACAAGAGAAATGTTTAATGCTTGAATTATTTGCTAGACCAGGTTGGCAAAAAATATTAAACCAATATGGTTACAAAAGAACCCATGTGGTTTTAGAAAAAAAAGTTAAAAAGGAGAAAAAAGAAAAATGAGTTTTTTAGGTGGATCATCAGGTGGTGGTGGTGGAGGCGGCACACAAAATATTGTTGCTGAACCTTATGCACCAGCACAACCAGCATTAAATCAAATTATTTCAGAAGCAGGAAAAGTTTATGGAAGTGGAGTTGGACAATACGTTGCCCCAACTTCTCAAACCTTAACAGGATTAGCTCAACAAGAAACGGATGCAGGTGCGGCTAGATCACAACTACAATCTACTTTAGCTGGGGGTTATCTTAATCCTTATCTCAATCCTATTATTCAACAAGCAGGAGCTGATGCTTATACTAATGTAGCTCAACAATTTACTGGAGCTGGTAGAACACCAGGAGGCCCAGTATCTCAATCTATGGTTGCTGACCAAGTAGCGATGGCAGCTTTACCTTATGCTTTTCAAAATGTGAATACAGAAAGAGCTAGACAATTAGCAGTGGCTCAACAATCTCCTAATTTATTTCAAACAGGACAACAACTAGAAGGTTTAACAAGACAAGCTCAAATGTCTCCTTTCCAAAATTTACAAGCCTACGGTTCAATCGTTAGTCCAATCGCTTCTGGATTTCCACTTCAACAAAGACAAACTAATTATAATGCTAACCCAGTAACAATGGGTATGGGCGGAGCAGCTTTAGGTTATGGACTAAGTGGAGGAAGTGGTTTAGGTGCTTTATATGGTGGTTTAGGAGGAGCATTAGGAGGCTTATTATTATAATGGATAAAATTAAAAAAATAATATTTGATATTCAAACTAAAGTTAATGCAAAGCCAATGAATTATTTAATTGGTTTATTAATTTTAGTAGTTATCGCAATCATACTTTAAGGAGGAATAATGCCAGGATGGGATACACCACAATCAGCAGGGCAATCAAACTCTAACAGTAATTCAAATACAGGTAGAGACACAGGATCAAATTATGGACAATTTGATAGAGCTGTTTCTCAAGCTCAAAATAATCCAGCACCTTCTAGCGGTGGAGACGGAGTAAATTGGTCGCCATCAGATGATATTGATTCAACATATACAACAACTAGCTTTGATGTAACTCCAGAAGAAAGTAGTGCTGGTGAGTTTATGAACAACATTACTTCTGCTTATGAAAAAGTAGAAGTACCTTTAAAAGGTTTTAATGTCATTACCTCTGCTGATCCTTTTAGTTTTGGTTTAAATATGTTGTCTTATGTGGCTGCAAAAAATAAACAAAAAGCTAAACAGGATGCTTATATTGCTTCTTTACCAACTGGTGAAGATGGTTATGGAGAAGGAGATTATATGGAAGATGTTCAAGATTATTCCGCAAGAGTTTATGATACTGATTATTCAGGATTAGATCAAGAAGGTCAAGCAGAATTAGATTTAGATTATGCAAAAAATTATGGTTTAGATTATTTTGATCCTAATGAAATTGTAAAAGATGGAAGTATTAATCTTGAGGATATACCTAAATTACCTAATGAACAACAAGAAATTATTACTGATTTAGTTCCTTATATGGCTCATGTAATTGGAGGATCAGAATTACCTCCTTCTGTTTTTGATAAACATTTTTCAGATATTGCACAATCAGGAAATAGAATTATGGAAAGTTATAATACAATAAAAGACAAAACAAATAAATTTTTAACAACACCTATCACAACAGCATCTTATGGAATTTTTGAAGATACTAGATTAAGAGGATTAATATAATGGCTTGGGAATGGCTTGAAAAATATTTAAAAGGTAGCATGGCACAACCTAATGCACCAGATGTTATTGCTGGTGCAGCAACAGAACCTAGACAAGGATTGTTTGGTACTGGGGGAAACTTTGGACAAGGAGGATTGCTAACAACATTTAATAAAAATCCTAATGCAGGTAATAATATGTTTGAAATGTTATCAAATCCTGCTGTAGGAATTGGAGCAAGTATATTTACCAAAGGAATGAAAGGAGAAGATATTGGAACTTCCGCTTTCCCAGCAGTTAAAGAAGGATTAACTTTTTCAGAAAGTGTGTCCAGAATAAATACCGCCAGAAAAAAAAGAAAATATATTCAGGATTATAAAGATAAAGTTCCACCAAAAGATATGGAAATTTTTATGGCCTTTCCTGAGAAATATATTACAGCTAAGTTATCTAAAGAATTTTCTACTCCCTCTTTAAGTAAAGAAGCATTAGCTTTATATCAAGTGGCAAGAACGAAAGGATCAGGAGATAATTTTAATACATGGTTCGCAACATTGCCGAAAGCAGATCAAGATTTATATAATAAACAAATTAGACCTAATATAGGTAGATTGGAAGCAATTTTAGCACAAGGTGCTAAAGCAGATGAAAAAAAAGAAGGAGGAAAAATTATAACTAAAGAAAAAATAAAAGATTATAGAACTCAATTTCTAAGCGTCTATCCTGGTCAAACAATTACCGATGAAATGATTATCAGAGATTTAGTAGATAATTACGGATATTCTCAATAATGCAATGAATTTAGATGGCTCAAAATTTTATATTTCAAGATACCAAACAATTTACTTTTCAAGACAAAGAAGAGGAAGAAAATAAAAAAAAAGAAAAATTTATTTTTGACGACTCTATTAAAGAAGTTACTATTTTTGGCAATACATTTGATACTAAAAGTGGTGAACAAATTCCTGAAGAAGAAAAAACTTTTACCTTTAAAGAACCTAAAAAAGAAAAAACTTTTACATTTAAAGAGCCTGAAAAAGAAAAAGGTATTATAGATGTTTCTGAAAATCCTTATGCTAATTATGATGAAAGATGGTTTAAAGACTTTAAAGAAATTGTAGTGGGTGGAGCAAGAGATATTACACAATCTACTATAGATTGGACAAATTTTCTATTGCCTGGCGATCCATTAAAAATCATTACATCTGGAAATAAATATGATTTACCTGAAGTTGATGAACCTGATTCATTAGCTGGTTCTTTTATTAGAGATGCTCTTGGTTTTACTGTTCCTTATGCTGGAGTTACTCAAATAGGAAGATTGGGAAAACTTCCTGATGTTGGTAAAAAAGTAACTAAACTTTTAGGTGATAAAAAAGGTTGGATGGCAAAATCTGCGGTAAAAGGAGCTATTGCAGAACCTTTTGCTTTTTCTCCTTATCAAGAAAGAATATCTAGTATAATTGAACAATATCCAAGCCTACAAAATCCTATTTCTAATTATCTCAAAGCAGACTCAAAAGATACTGAAGCGGAGGCTTATGCTAAAATGGCAATGGAAGGAGCTATTTTTGCCCTACCTTTTGATTGGCTTTTTTATTCTTTAGGAAAGCCAAAGGTAAGAAAGCAAACTGAATTTAAAGTAGATAATCCAACATTACTTAATAAAAATTTAAAAGAACAAAATAAAATTTTAAAAAAAGAAGCAGATGAAGTTGAAAAAATAATTGGAAAAAAACCAAGATCATTAGAGGGGGAGATTATTCCCCAACCTTTATCTCAACCTTTAGTTAAACCTGAATTAAGAAAAAAAATAGAAGGTTTTGCTTTAGACCTTTTTGAAAAAGGAAAGGTTACTAGAAATAAATTTTTAGATTTGAATGAACAAATTGCTGATTTATTAATTACTAATAGAATAGGGGATGATGAATTTAAAGTTCTCCTTAAAAAACATAAAATTAGTGTTAATGATTTTGCTAGGATGTATTCTAAATCTACTAGCGAAGCAGCTAGAATGTTACAAAATTTAAGTCGTATTTCTTTAAGGCTTAAAAAGGCTTTAAAAACAGCCAATCCAGCCGATGTAAAAAATTTTAAAAGTATTCAAAAAAACGAAGGATTAGATGATGATGTATTGTTTGATAATATTTTTAAAAGATTAGATAATGTTAGAAGGGCAGCGATGGTAGGACAATTAGCAACCGCTTCAAGAAATTTATTTTCTCAAATTGGTAGAGTGGGTATGAATGTTTTAGAAGAATCTATAGATTTAAGTATTGGATCAGCAGCTAGGGCTTTAACAGGAAGATCATCATTAGCCAAAAAACCTGCCAATCCACTTCAGGCCTTAAAGGGTTTTCTTAATATTTTTAGACAACTTGATCCTGACTATTTTACTAGGGTTAAAAGAGAAGTAGATGATATTTTAAAGTTTTACCCAGTGGAAGCAGATCGTTTCTTTTTGCGATATAGTTCTGATGTAGTAAATAGAGGAGGAAAAAAATTTGATCTTGTTGCTCCCATTGAAAGTGCTGCTCATCTATTAAATATTTTTAATAGAACGCAAGAATTTGTAACTAGAAGGGCAGTTTTTCAATCTACTTTAGATGCAATTATTCGTAATAATAAATCATATTATAAAGGTAAAACTTTAAATGAATTAGTAAATAATCCTACTTTACTTCAAACTATTAGAAAAAAAGATATAGCGATTGCTATAGATCATGCGTTGGAAATGACTTATGCTTCTCAACCTCAATCAAAATTAGCTAGAAGTTTTGTTGGGTTCGTAAATCAACTTCCCTTTTTAGCAACCTTAGCTTTACCCTTCCCAAGATTTTTAGTAAATTCTTTAAGATTTCAATATCAATTTAGTCCACTATCTTTTATCCCTATGGTTACAAAATTAATGACAAAACCTGGACAGACTTTAACTAAAGCTGCTAGTGGAGATTTTTCCAGGTTTTCCAAAGCTCTTATTGGAACAACAATGTTATATGGTGCAGTTCAGTCCAGACTTCAGCCTAATGCCACAGACAAATGGAATGAATGGAAAGTTGGAGATAAGACGATTGATATTTTACCTTATAACCCTTTAGCGGCCTATTTATTTGTGGGAGATATAATTGCCAGAATGTATAAAGGAACTTTTAGGGGGTTAAATTTTAAAGATATTTCAAAAGTTTTTGCAGGTACAAGAGCTGGAACTGGAGTTTATATTATTGATGAAGCTATAAGAATGTCTACAGGAGAAAGTAAAGCTGGATTAAAAACATTTACAGATTTAGTGGGTAAGGTAGCTGTTCAATTTCTAACTCCATTTAGAAGTTATACTGATTTTTATTATGCCAATGATCCTAGTTACAATGCCTGGAAAGACACAAGAACTGAATATAAAGTTTATGATTCTCTTTGGGAGGAACTTATAGAAAATTCTAAAAGCTCTATTACCTCCAATGTTAAAAGTATTTTTGATCCGACAGAATTACCAGATGCAACATCTGCTACAAAAGCTATTCAAAAACCAGATGGTAGTTGGGTAGCCTCACCAATTATAAAAGAGTTTCCTAGAGGGAGACAATTAACAGGAATTACTCCAATCCCAGAAAAAAATGCTGCCGAAAAAGAAATAGATCGTTTAGGAATTAAATATTTTGAAATTTTTAGATCAACTGGTATTCCATTTCTGGATCGTATGTATAAAAATTTATTAGCTCCTGCCATTCATGTAAAATTATCAGAAATAGTTCAAAGCAATGCTTATTTAGAATTACCTCCTTCAGCTCAAGTAATAGCCATTAAAGAATATATTAAAGAAACAAAAAAAGAGATTCAGGAAATTTTATCAGCCGATCCTTCTTTAGTTCCTTATTTAATGGAATATGATTTAAGAAATTTACCAAGAGATGAAAAAAGATTAATAGAAGATGTTTTAGGTAAAGAATATTTAAACACTTTAATTAAACATTTTCAATCAAAACAATAATACATCTTGTGTTTAGGTTGTAATGTACAACTATATCTTGTATGTATAATTATGGCAAAATTTAGCAAGAGTGTAAAGGGTACTATTTCTGAGCTAAAAGCCATCACAGAATTAACAGAAAGCGGCCATTGGGTAGCTAAATCTTTAGACCCTCAATGTCCTTTTGATATTGTTGCTGTGTCAGATTGTGGTAAGATACAACTGATTGATGTAAAAACAATTTCCTATCGGAAATCAAGAACTAAAATACATCGTATTCCAACAAAAAAACAAAAAACATTAAATATAAAATTAATGATGGTTGAATAGATAATGGCAATAGATAAAAAAAAAATGAAATGCAATAGCCCTAGACGACAAATTCAAGGAGGTAAAAAATTTGTTGTCAAAGCCTGTCAGGGAGATATAGAAAAAATTATTAGATTTGGTGATGCAAATATGAAGATAAGAAAATCTAATCCTGCGGCTAGAAAAAGTTTTAGAGCTAGACACAAATGCTCAACAGCAAACAGTAAATTAACAGCAAGGTATTGGTCTTGTAAAAATTGGTAAATAATTAAAATGAAAAATAATAAGCCACTTAATATATCAGAATCGGCTGCGGTACAAATGCCAATGAAAACAGTAGCAAGTTTAATTACTTTAGTTGCTTTAGGAACTTGGGCATTTTTTGGTATTCAAGAAAAATTAAACAAGCACAGCACACAATTAGAAATTATGTCAAAAGATTTAACTCTTAATTCTGAATTTAGAATTGGTTGGCCAAGAGGATTATTAGGATCGCTTCCAGCCGATAGTGAGCAGTTTATGTTAATTGAAGAATTATATAAACAAACAGATAAATTACAAATAAGAGTAGATAGTATGTTACACAATGAAGTAAATATAGCAGCATTAGCAAAGTCAGTTGATAAACTGCAATCTGATGTAGAAAAATTAAAAGATAAGCAAAGAGAATTTGCTAATGGAAATGGACATTAAATGGACAAAATTGTAGAAGTCGTAGTAGCTCTTTGTATGTTTTATCAAGGGGGTATTATTGAACACACTTATAAAGAGTCTATGTCTGACTGTTTAAAATCTAAAAGGATTGCTTCTAGGGAAGTGAATCCTGAAAATGTTAGATTTGCCTGTGGTAAAGTAACAGCAGAAACAGAGATATATATGGGTGAAAAAAAGATACTTAAAATATTAAAGGATAAATACTAATTATGGTTGATAGATTTTGTAAAAAATGTAATCATCTTTGCCATTGCATAGAAGCAGATTTTAAAGACTGTAAATGTGAAAATTGTGAGTGTGGTCAAACAGCAGAAGATCAAACTTATGAGGGAGCAGGTGGTATAGTCATTGATGACACTAATGAATGTGAATCCTGCCAATAAAAAAGGAGACAAATATGATAACATTACCTGATTTAAAAAGTAAAATTGCTTTATTTTGGTGGAATAAAAGCACTAAAACTAAAACAATTCTATTGGTGATTGTGGGTATTATACTATATATTCTTTAATAGGAGATACGATGAAAAAAATATTATTAGTCTTAACATTCCTGATTTTAACAGGATGTTCAGTAGGACACAAATGTACTTATACTCAAGAAGGTACTAAGATTTCAAGCTGGGTATGGTTCTTTAATGGTGGACAACCTGCTGATGTAGATAAAAACAACTGTAATTAAACATATATGCTAAAAGGTTTTAATCATGATAGGTTTAAAAAAACTTTGGAAAAGGTACACCAATCATCTTTACAACAGCTTTCTCAATTTAATAGAAAGCCGTTCAGGGAATATTTCTGTGTGGGCATGGAACAAGCGATGGAACAAAAAAGAGTTCCTTCGTCATGTTGGGGGCAGAACAGGAAAAATTTATACCATCTCTAAACGAACAGGAGTTTATAAAAAATAATTATGGCTTTACCAGTATTAAATCTTTTGACAAGTGCTTTCAAGGTTGGTACACACCTGTATCAAAATAAACAAAAAACTAAAATGCTTATGTCTGATGCACAGATGCGTCATGCAGAAAGGATGAGTACAGGTGAAGTTGAATATAAAGCGAAAGTTATTGAGAGTAATGATAAAGGCTGGAAGGATGAGTTTGTTCTCATTCTTGTCTCCCTTCCTATTCTTCTATTGGCTTATTCTGTTTTCAGCGACTCTCCAGATATTCGCCAACGACTAGATTTATTTTTTGAGTATTTTAAGAACCTTCCTTATTGGTATCAAGCTATATTTATTGGAGTAGTTAGTGCCATCTATGGTTTAAAAGGTGCTAACATTATGAAAAGGCCAAAATAATGTATGTCAGAAAATTCAAACGAACTTATTAACGAATATAAAGATCAAATTAGAATCTTAAAATCTGAAGTTGCAGAGCTACAGGATGCAGGTAAATCTAAAGACTCAGCAAACAAAAGATGCTTACAAAAATTAGAATATTCTAATGAAGATTTAGAAAAAGCAAATTCTAAAATAAAAGAACTCAATCAAAAGTTGAAAGATAGTAAGAAAACAAATAAGATAACAACTGATCCTATATGATAAACAATGAAAATAATATTATTAATGATTATTTGTTCAGCAATAGATGGAAGTTGCGACAGACCCTACCAAAACAAAACAACCTTTTCAGATTGGGATAGCTGTATGCGTCAAGGCTATATAGATTCATTACAAATATTAGACTTAATGGGTACTGAATATGTTAATGAGAATGGTGCATATATTCGCTTTACTTGTAAAGAAGTAGAGGATAAAAGAAAAGAGATTAATATTTAATATGAATTTGAGTCGGAACTTTACTTTAAAAGAAATGACACAAAGCCAGACAGCTTTGAGAAATAATATTGATAATGAACCTGACGAACAACAAATAGAAAATATTAAAAATTTAGTAGTTAATATTCTACAACCTTTAAGAGATTATTACCAAGTACCTTTAAAAGTTACATCAGGATTTAGAACTCCTAAACTTTGTAAAATTTTAAAAAGCAAAATTACAAGTCAGCACTGTGCCAACAATGGAGCAGCAGTAGATTTTGAAATTCCAGGTCATGATAACAAAGAAGTGGCTAGTCATATTAAAAACAATTTTGATTTTGACCAACTGATCCTTGAATATTATGATGATTTAGATATGAACTCTGGATGGATTCACTGTAGTTTTAAAATTATGGAAGGAAGGCATGAGGCTTTAATCAAAGATAAAAGCGGCTATCATAAATGGGAGGACTAATAATTCTCTTTAGAATGATTCTAAACTGTTTTTTGTTTGTAGGTCTTATTGTATTAATACTATGTTGGTTGATAGCTTTTCCTTTTATTATGTTATATGATAAGCTCTTTGGAGGATGGAGAAATGGCTAAAAAGAAAAAGAAAAAAGATAAAAATTATTTAAAAAAGTTAAAAAAGAAAAAAGGCAAGAAGAATAAAAACAAAAAAAATAAGAAGAAAAGATAATGTGGAATCCAGATAGGATTTTTATTATTGCTATGGCACTATTTTTTTTAGGCTCTATTTATTTTTTAAGTTTGATTCCAAAATAATGATAAGAAAAAAAGGAAAAAAAACTTGGGCTTCTTCTAAGAGGCAAAAAATGGTAAGAACAGTTGGTGATTGTTTGCATTGCAATAAACAAATTACAAACGATATGTCATTTATTATTTACGCTACCAAACAACCATCACATTATTCATGTTATAAAACAAAAACGGAGGAAGAACAAAATGCCTAAAGTCGGTAAAAAACATTTCAGCTACAGCAAAAAAGGAAAAGCTGCTGCTAAAAGGTATGCCAAAAAAACAGGGAAAAAAGTTACTAATAAAAGAAAATACGCATAATCCTGTTGCAAAAAGTCTGAGAAGTTCACACTTAAAATCTCAAATCATACCATCTAAAAAGATTTATAATCGTAAAAAGATTAATAAAACTGCGGATTAGGTGTAATCATTTTGATATGGTTGGGTATGGTTGGAGGGTCTATATTAAGGGTTGTAAATTTAGAACGATTCTAATATAGTAAAGGTCTATCATTTTACACTTCTCAGGCTAGTCAGTTGACCTATTCTTGGTTCTGACTAGCCCTACAAATTAGCGATGCAAAAAACATCGCTTACTCATGTTATTTACTTACCAGTTTTTGTGCTGCAACAACTTGCAGATTCAAATGGTCGGTAATTTCACCATAAGAATTTGGGTTAGGATAATGTTTTTCATTCCTGTGTTGATTATTCACATGAATTTCTGGTTCATTATCCTTATACGTTAGCTGACTTGTAAAAGTATCGTAATCATATCCTTCATAGAAGTAAGATACAGGCACTTTTAAATATCTAGCAACCTCACCTAAAACAAAAGCACTCATTCCATTAACTCCCTTTTCATACTTTTGTACTTGTTGAAAAGTTTTGTTTGTAGAATTTGCAACATCAGTTTGTGTGAGCTTGAGTTGTATTCGCTTGTTTCTTAACTTCTTACCTGCATGGGTATCAAAGGATATTTTTTCCTTTCTATCAGTGGGCATAAAGACTCCTTTCCTTTCTGGTTGTTCACAACCATGTATTACTTATCCACACAACTTAACTTTTAATTATGTCGTAATTGTGTCTTGCTTATCCTTTTCATCTTGAAGATTTTCTGCAATTTTCATTAGTGCATTTTGCTTTTTAGAAACCCAACCTTTGTATTTATACATTAGTTTAGTTATCTTCTGTACTTCATCCTCAAGTTGTTTTATTCGCTTCGGATCGTACTCCATCTGTCTTATCCTCCTTTAACAGTTTCACTGTGGAATGCATGAATCTTTTGTTAGTGACTTCCTTTACCTTTGACTTGTCGGAGGCTTGATGTTGATTAGCAGCTTCTTCTGGGCTATCAAAATCTTGCTCCATCACTACCGTCATCTCATAGTTCCACAACTTTTTACACTTCATTACAACTCATAATAGTTGTTGACTTTCAACTTAACGTCTTTAGTTGTATTAATCAAGCTATATTTCCTCATAAAATAATTATGAGATTCAACTAATTTTAGCTTTTCTGCATCCTTAATGAGAATACCTATGCGTTGCTTACTTACATTTAAGGCTTTGCCTATCTCATCTAGCTTGGGATAACACTCATTTTCCTTGTAGTATTTAGCCATAAAGAGAATGATTTTCTTTATTTGAGGGCTATAAAAAACCTTGCCATTACTTGCCATCAAACTCCTCCTGTCTAAATTTCATCATCGTTTTTAATAAGGTGTTGTACCCAGAAATATCTTTGTGAGTATCTTCCTTATGTAAGACTTTCTTTGTACCATCATCAATGGTTCTAGTTAATTTAAAAACAATTAACAGAGCAGGAATAAGTTCTAAAGGAACTTTAAGCTGAACTTTATTAATTACCTCTAAATAACTTTTAATAAATCCTGCAACCACATGAGCATTATTAGAAAAGTTTCCATATTCTTTTCCCTTTTCCTCTAGCATTTGCTTAATCATTTTTTCTCCAATATTTGAATTGAAGTATTTTATATTATCATCACTCATTTTTTCTTCTTCTTTCTTATTTCTTTTAGTTCTTTAGCATGAACTAGATTATCAAACTGATGATCTTCTTTAGCTCTAGCTAAATTAGCTTTAAGTTCTTCAATTTCTTTTTTAAAAGCTCTTACTTCAGGAGAATTATTTCCAATTCCTTTAATTAAAGAGAGTTCATTTTCAGAAAATTGTCTGCGTTTTTTTTCATCTAAAAGTTCTACTTCTAACTCAGATATTCTTTCGCTTAACTTTCTTACTTTTTTTTGCAACTCATTTCTTTGCTGAACATAATTAATTTCCATTATTTTTTTTCCTTTCCAAAGGTTTATGACAGTAAGTTAAAAAAACTTTAAACTCTTTGTTATCAACTTTGTAAAATAAACCATTAAATTCTTCATCGTTTTTTTTATAAGTATGTTTCTCAACATATTTTTCACAAGTTTGGTAATCCACAAATTTATCTTTTAACAAATACTTAATCCCTATTTGTTGAGGATTAATTTCATTAGGAGCTATTAACAACATTAATAATTCTATCATAATTATTCCTTTAATAAGGTGGTGGTATGACTTAACTTTAAAGGGAGATAAATATTCCCACCACCTTGATTAATAGAGTTAAGCCTGTTTAGGCTTTCTCTCCACTAATTTGTGTATGATACGGCCATCGTCTTTAGTATTAATCCATTCAGTTAGATTAATAGTTTCTCCAGCTTTCATATCTTTACTTATTTTATAAGAACCCCAAAATTTTTCTGGGTTTTCATTATCTCTATTGAGATAACCTTCTCCTGCTTTTAGTTCAAACGCCATAATTATTTCCTCCTTTGTTGGTTGATATTAGTGCGAATTGTATGACTCATTTTGTTTAGCTTTTTAAATTCATTAGTCTTGGTGAATGAATCCCAAGAACCAGACTTATGAATATCAGATTTGAGCTTTTCTACTTTAAACATTAAGTTTTTTAGCTCTCCTTTATCAATACTATTTTGAATAACTTCTAGTGTAGTATTAATTTCAAGATCATCTATTTTTTTTTCTTTCCCATTAGTTTTTGTTTTAGCTTTGGGAAATTCTCTTTTAATTATTTCATTGTTAAATCCTGCTTCCACCTCATCATCAGAATAAATAAATCCATGAACTCCAATTAATTTTAAGATAGCTCTATCTATGCTTCTTTTTTCTGCCATTGCATAAGGATAACTATTCTTATTATTTTTAGGAGTAGCCTCTCCATAAGTAATAACTTTTAACTTACCTAATGAAGCCGTACATTTAATAGCGACTACCCCTGCTTCTGAATTTTTTTCTATTTCTTCTAAAGCATTAATAACTACCCCTTTATTTTGTCCTGCTATTTCAATGTAGCGATGCTTCATACAGGTCGCACCATGTTTTTCCCAAAGACAATCTTCAGGCTTAAATTTTAATTCATCTAATATTTTTTTAACAATAGGGTCTATTTTCATTTTCTCTCCTTTCAACTTCTTTAACGATTTCTTTTATTTCCTTTTCTTTTTCTTCTTTATAAACTTCCTTAACTTTATCCTTTAACATTCTTTCAAGAACCTCATCATTGATGATCCTTTTTATATCTTCTTCTGTTAAACCATTCTGTGTTTTATAACTCATTGTAGAACTCCTCTATTTTTTTTACATCTTCTTCTTGCATATTGGATAAAAAGATATTGCTATCTTTATGTCTTAAATCAGACCAATCCACCCCAATCATACAAGCTAATTTTCTTATATCTCCATCTGCCATTCTTAACATTTGTTGACGTTGGATATTAATTTGTATGAATTTGTGAAAATAATAGTCTAAACTTTCTTGAGTTAAGTCCTGACAATTTAATGAATTAAAAAGCATAGCCCCATCTTCATCTGCATAAATTAAAGCAGGTTGATATTTTTTGTCAAAGTGTTGTGAATAAACAGCGACAGCAATAAGGTGAGTAAATTGTGGGGTTTTAATTTTAGCAGGTTTTCTATAAAGATAAGTTCCTTTTTTACCTAAATAAACAGAACCAAATCTATTTTTATGTTCAGTAAATATTTTAAGTTTAGGATTATAACTATCTATTGAACCCTCATTCACAATCTCTAATTTTTGACCAATGTACTCATTATTATACCAATCATAAAAAGCCTTTTCCACTTGCCAATCCTTCATGTAGCTACCAGATATTTCCATAAGTATTTGTAAATGATTTTGAACATACTTTTTTATTCTTTCCAAAAGAAACATTCCTTTAGCTTTATCTTTTTCTGAAAAGACATAGCTTTCTAATATTTTTTTGTAAGCAAGTTCAACATCATCAATTTTCATTTTACCCATGAGAATATCTTGATAACATTTATGAACAAAAGTTCCTGTTTTAAAAGAGATGGATGGCTTTTCAGGTTTAAACCCCAAGTAGTTAGCTAGTGGATATTTAATAAACCAAATTTGATTATTGAGTGCGGTTTGGGAGGGGGAGATATTTACTTTTTTAAAATCTCCTTGCATATACATATGCCCTGTAATTCTATCAAATTTACTCAACATTGACATTCTATTTACAGATTGAAAGCAGTAATGTCAACAGTTGATTTAATTATTTTTATAGGGTAAAAAACCTTGATGCTTCCCAAAGAGATTTATTACAAAAGAGAGACTATCAAGATAAGGTATATTGGGAGAAAGGAATCACAAGACCTAGATTGCGTAGGTATGTTCATTCCTTCAGATAACGAAATTCTAATTTATAAAAATCAATCCATGAAAAATGTCCTCATTACTTTCTTACATGAGTTGTATCACCTATTGTGTTCAAAAGAAGGCATAAATGTGTCTAAATGTGGCGAAGAAAAATTGGTAGATAAATTAAGTGAGAGTTTTGTTAGATTATTAGTCCACAATCCTAACTTATTGGGGGTTTTTCAAAAGTTTTTAAAATGAA
>TARA_R110002049_G_scaffold56036_7_pt1 | contig 14733 bp, 13 predicted proteins | sample TARA_R110002049 | Tara Oceans TARA_R110002049 (sample SAMEA4396941) | marine metagenome | biome: Polar Biome; feature: [SRF] surface water layer (ENVO:00010504); material: water (ENVO:00002006), including particulate matter (ENVO:01000060) such as... | depth 5 m | reverse complement strand
GAAACAGCGTTTTTTCCAGCTCGGCGTGGCCGACCGCGTGTAGAAAGTAGCTCTGGTCCTTGTTCGGGTCCAGTCCCTTCAGCAGGGTCGCGCGCCCATCCGCTTCCCCGAGCCTGGTGTAATGGCCGGTAGCGATATAATCCGCATCCAGCAGCAGGGCGTACTCCAGAAACGCTTTAAACTTGATCTCCCGGTTGCACAAGATGTCGGGGTTGGGTGTGCGGCCCGCCTTGTATTCCGCGAGGAAATGCTCAAACACATTGTCCCAGTACTCGGCGGCGAAGTTTGCGCCGTGCAGGCGAATGCCCAGTTTATCCGCCACTGCCTGGGCGTCGGCAAAATCTTCCTTGGCAGTGCAGTATTCCGTGCCGTCGTCCTCTTCCCAATTTTTCATGAACAGGCCCTCGACGCGGTAACCCTGTTGCTGTAACAGCAGGGCAGCGACAGAGGAGTCAACGCCACCGGACATACCGACGATGACTTTTTGCGAGGCGTTCTGGTTCATGTACCGAGTATCAGATCCAACGGGTGAAAAATGCCCTGGCGATGTTGTTCGATAACGGCAAGGGCTATGGGGCTGCGCATTCTAGCAGACTTGGCGAGAATTTCCTCGTAATCCAGCCAGTGCACGGCGTGGATATCCGGATCGATTACAGCGTCTTCGTCCCGCTGTATTGGGGTGGCCAGAAAGGTGGTACGAAAATAGGTGTTGTTATTGCTGGGCGCCCGGTGCAGAGCGATACCGAGTACGCCTGTCAGTTCAACACGCCAACCGGTTTCCTCAAGCGTTTCGCGCAGAGCCGCTTCGGGGAGGGACTCGCCGTCCTCGAGGTGGCCGGCGGGCTGGTTGAACACCAGTTTACCGTTGAATTTGTCGCGCTCTTCGACCATCAGGTATTTGCCATCCTTCTCGATGACGCAGGCTACGGTGACATGCGGGGACCAGCGATCCATCTAGTGTTTCCTTTTTGGCGGCCTTCGGGGTGGCGATGATTTCTGTGCCCTGATATTACTCGCGGGCATATGGACTGTAATCTCACGGTACTGCCCCGGCTGCAAGTCATCAAGTGTCCACTCGCCCACGGCAGTGCGCACCAGGCGCAGGGTAGGGAAGCCAACGGCTGCTGTCATGCGCCGTACCTGCCGGTTGCGACCCTCTGTAATAGACAGTTCCAGCCAGCTGTCGGGCACGGTTTTGCGCGCGCGTACCGGGGGTTCCCTGTGCCATAGCTGCGGCGGGGGTACCTGCTTCGCCCTTGCGGGCCTCGTCGGGCCATCTTTCAATACCAGACCATCGGCCAGTTGTGCCACAGCGCCGTCGTCCAGCTGACCCTCGACCTGCGCCAGGTAGGTTTTCCACTTGTTGTATTGTGGGTTGGCGATCTGCTGCTGCAGGCGGCCGTCATCGGTGAGCAGCAGCAGTCCTTCCGAGTCGAAATCAAGGCGCCCGGCCACCCGGCAGCCCGGCGCTGTCAGAAAATCGGCCAGTGTTGCCCGGCCCCGGTCATCGGTGAACTGACTGAGCACGTTGAACGGTTTGTTGAACAGGATGAGTCTGGCCATTTAGAAGTGTCATCTGTATAAAAATTTTTGAGGCGGAGCGAGAGCACAGGCGGGTTGGCGTGCTACAATCCGTGCCGCTTTCTCAGGAGGGAGAGCATAACATCCTCCTGAGTTCCACGAACCCCGAAGCAACGGAGCATACTATGGGCTACAAGCATATTCAGGTTCCTTCACAAGGTGACAAAATCACCGTCAATGAAGATTTCAGCCTGAACGTCCCAAACAATCCAATCATTCCCTATATCGAGGGAGACGGAATCGGCATTGATATCACCCCGGTCATGATCGACGTGGTTAACGCCGCAGTCGACAAGGCCTACGGCGGTGACAAGAAGATTTCCTGGATGGAAATCTTCACCGGTGAAAAAGCTGCAGAAATGTACGATGGCGACTGGTTTCCCGAGGAAACGCTGGAAGCGATCAAAGAGTACCTCGTCGGCATCAAGGGGCCGCTGACCACGCCCGTAGGCGGCGGTTTCCGCTCGCTGAACGTAGCGCTGCGCCAGGAACTGGATCTGTATACCTGCCTGCGCCCGGTGCGCTGGTTTGAGGGTGTGCCGTCACCCGTCAAGGCTCCCGGCGATTGTAATATGGTGATTTTCCGGGAGAACTCGGAGGATATCTACGCCGGCATCGAGTATCAGCCGGGTAGCCCAGAGGCACAGAAAGTGGTTGATTTCCTGATTAAGGAGATGGGCGCGACCAAAATCCGCTTCCCGCAGAACGTGGGTATCGGTGTCAAACCTGTTTCTGAAGAAGGTACCAAGCGCCTGGTGCGCAAGGCAATTCAGTATGCCATAGACCAGGACCTGCCTTCAGTCACCCTGGTGCACAAAGGCAACATCATGAAGTTCACCGAGGGCGCCTTCCGCGACTGGGGTTATGAGCTGGCTCAGCAGGAATTCGGCGGCGAATTACTCGATGGCGGCCCCTGGGTGTCTGTGAAAAACCCCAACACTGGCAAGGAAATCGTTATCAAGGATGTCATTGCCGATGCCATGCTGCAGCAGATCCTCACTCGGCCCAAGGAATACAGCGTAGTTGCCACCCTGAACCTGAACGGTGACTACCTGTCCGATGCACTGGCCGCACAGGTGGGCGGGATCGGTATTGCTCCGGGCGCCAATCTGTCCGATACCATCGCATTGTTCGAGGCGACACACGGCACGGCGCCCAAGTACGCGGGCCAGGATAAAGTGAACCCCGGTTCCCTCATTCTCTCGGCGGAAATGATGCTGCGGCACATGGGCTGGAACGAAGCGGCGGATCTCATCATTGACGGTATGAACGGTGCCATCCAGAAGCGCACTGTGACCTATGATTTCGAGCGATTGATGGAGGGTGCAACGCTCCTGAGTTGTTCTGAGTTCGGGAAGGCGATCGTCGATTCCATGTAGCAGCCAGCGCTGCAAATAAGGGCTCGTGGCGACACGGGCCCTTTTTTTTCGGCGACAGATTTTTATCGTGCTGCGGTGTTGAGCCGCAGCCGTGCATCTGGCCTGCATTGTTCGAAAAATGTGTACCCGATAGCAAGACTCATTTTTGTTCCTTGTTTCCCATCGCTTGAAAAATCGTATAATGGAAGCCATATATAGGTATTGAAGCAATGATTGGCAACAAGAGTGTGCAAGTGAAAGTGATCCACCTGTCAGGTCAATGGCGTATGAACAAGGAGAAAGAGGATTCTTCCAACGGATTGGCGCTGGATGAATCCAAACCGGAACTAAAGCGGCCGTCGTTGTTCAAAGTAGTACTGATTAATGACGACTACACACCCATGGAGTTTGTGGTGGAGGTGCTCGAGGTTTTCTTTCGAATGAACCGGGAGCAGGCCACTCATGTTATGCTGACTGTGCACACTCAGGGCAAGGGTGTTTGCGGTATCTACACTCAGGATATCGCCGAAACCAAGGCCGCCCAGGTGAACCAGTATGCCCGGGAGAATGAACATCCGTTGTTATGTGAAATTGAAGTCGTTGAGGGGTAGCCCCGGAGCGTCACTATGCTGAATAAAGACCTGGAACACACGCTGAATGAAGCCTTCAGGGGCGCCAGGGCAAAACGTCACGAGTTCATGACGGTCGAGCATCTACTGCTGGCGCTACTGGACAACAACGAAGCGATACGTGTTCTCAAGGCCTGCGGCGCCGATATAGGCAGTATGCGCGGTGACCTGGTCGAGTTTGTCGACGCCACAACTCCCCTGATACCCGAAGATGAAGAGCAGCGCGACACCCAGCCGACGCTGGGTTTTCAACGCGTCCTGCAGCGCGCCGTTTTCCACGTGCAGTCTTCTGGCAAAAGCGAAGTCACCGGTGCCAATGTGCTGGTCGCTATCTTCAGCGAGCAGGAAAGTCAGGCCGTGTTTTTCCTGAAGACGCAGAACGTGGCGCGTCTGGATGTGGTCAATTATATGACCCACGGTATTTCCAAGGTATCCAATGAGGGTGAGTCCCCCGAACCCGGTCAACTCGGCAGCGACGAGCACCGGGAGGAGGAGGGGGAGAGCAACCCGCTGGACAGCTTCAGCACCAACCTCAACGAAGAAGCTAAGGCAGGCCACATCGATCCGCTGATCGGCCGGCTCGACGAAGTGGAGCGTGTGGCACAGATCCTGGCCCGCCGCCGCAAGAACAACCCCCTGCTGGTGGGCGAATCCGGCGTGGGGAAAACCGCGATTGTTGAAGGGCTGGCGAAGAAGATTGTCGATGGCGAAGTGCCCGATATCCTCAAGGACAGCGTGGTGTACTCGCTTGATCTCGGGTCACTGCTGGCGGGGACCAAGTACCGCGGCGATTTCGAAAAGCGCTTCAAGGGGCTGCTGTCAGAACTGAAAAAGCGCGACAACGCGATCCTGTTCATCGACGAAGTACACACGATAATCGGTGCCGGCGCTGCGTCCGGCGGTGTCATGGACGCCAGTAACCTGCTCAAGCCATTGCTCAGTTCGGGCAAGCTGCGCTGTATCGGTTCCACTACATTCAATGAATACCGCGGTATTTTTGACAAGGACAAGGCCCTCAGCCGAAGATTCCAGAAAATCGATGTGCTGGAACCCAGTGCTGATGACGCCTACAAAATACTCAAGGGTCTGAAGTCCCGGTTTGAAGAGCACCACGGCCTGCGCTATACCGACAAGGCGCTGCGGGTGGCCACCGATCTCAGCGATCGCTATATAACCGACCGCTTCCTGCCGGATAAAGCTATCGACGTGATTGATGAGGCCGGGGCGTTTCAGCAGTTGCTGTCGGCGTCCAAGCGCAAGAAAGTGGTTGGCGTGGGCGATATCGAAGCGGTGATCGCCAAGATTGCTCGCATTCCTACCAAGGCAGTCAGTAGCGACGACAAGGAAACGCTGCAACGTCTGGAGAAAAATCTGCAGATGGTGGTGTTCGGACAGGACGAGGCGATTACCAGCCTTGCGACTTCCATCAAGCTGGCGCGCGCAGGGCTGCGTGCGGGCGAGAAGCCGATCGGATCGTTTTTGCTGGCTGGGCCCACCGGCGTGGGTAAAACAGAAGTCACGCGGCAACTGGCGCGATTGCTCGGTCTGGAGTTGATTCGGTTCGATATGTCGGAATACATGGAACGGCATACCGTGTCGCGCCTGATCGGCGCCCCCCCGGGTTATGTCGGCTTCGATCAGGGCGGGCTGCTGACAGACGCCGTAACGCAGCACCCGCATGCCGTAGTGTTGCTCGATGAGATAGAAAAGGCCCACCCGGATGTCTTCAATCTGTTGCTACAGGTCATGGACCACGGGACGCTCACCGACAACAACGGCAGAAAAACCGATTTTCGCCATGTCATTCTGGTGATGACCACCAACGCGGGCGCGGAGAGTATCAGCCGTCGTACCATTGGCTTTACCAGCCAGGATCACAGCACTGACGGGATGGAAGCTATCAATCGCATGTTCACCCCCGAGTTTCGCAACCGGTTGGACACCATCGTACAGTTCCAGCCGCTGGCCGAGGATGTCATTCTCACGGTAGTGGATAAATTCCTCACGGAACTGCAGTGTCAACTCGACGAAAAGCGGGTAACGCTGGACGTGGATGTCGAGGCCCGTTTATGGCTGGTCGAAAAGGGCTACGATATCCATATGGGCGCCCGGCCCATGGAAAGGGTGATCCAGGAACATATCAAGAAACCGCTGGCGGAAATGGTGTTGTTCGGCGCGCTGTCACAATCTGGCGGCACCGCTCTGGTGCGCCTGAACAAGGCCGAAAACAAGCTGGATGTGACGGTGCAAGAAGAGGAGTCGGAGGAACTCCAGAAAAGCTAGCGCAGTTTAGCGCTCGCGATATGTGATGCGTCCCTTGGTCAGGTCGTAGGGCGTTAATTCCACACGTACCTTGTCGCCAGTCAGAATACGGATGTAGTTCTTGCGCATCTTTCCTGAAATGTGGGCCGTCACAACGTGATCGTTTTCCAGTTTCACCCTGAATGTGGTATTCGGCAGGGTATCAATAACCTCGCCTTCCATTTCAATTTGGTCTTCTTTTGCCATTAGGCGGCAACCCTCAGTTTATAAAGAGCGCGCATTTTGCCTGAATCTTGCCGCCAGTGCTAGCGTAATATCCCCGTGGCGAAACGCCGCGCGCGTCAAAGTGTGTAACATCCAGAGGCTGCTCTGGCATATTCAGATCAAGGTCGTCCAGCGGCTGTTCTGGTAGACTTCCAGCGGGCGGTAATCGGATTTGTAGGACATCTTCTGGCATTCGCGAATCCAGTAGCCCAGATAGACATAATCCAAACCCAGGCTGCGCGCCTGCTCCACCTGCCAGAGTATTGCGTACACTCCCAGGCTGCGCTTGCTCGCGTGAGGATCGAAAAAGGTGTAGATGGCTGACAAGCCATCTTCCAGTTTGTCGACGACAGCCACTGCAATCAGTTTGCCCTGATCATAGAAACGGAAGTAGCGGGTACAGCCCCACACACTGTTGAGGAAGGCTTCATACTGTTCGCGTTCGGGTGGGTACATATCGCCATCGGCATGGCGCAAACTGATGTAGCGGTGATAGAGATCAAACGCTTCGTCGTCGGTGATCGTGTCGGTACATACCATACGCAGATCGCTGTTGCGCTGCCAGATGCGACTCTGGTTCCGCCTCCGCTGAAACCCTGCCACTGGTATACGGGCGGGAATACAGGCATTGCACTGCGCGCAGTGCGGACGATAGATGTGATTGCCGCTGCGGCGAAAACCCAGCACCGACAGTTTACTGTACAGTTTTTGGTCGACCGGTTGTCGGGGATCGACAAACAGCGTGGTGGCCTCCTGATCGTCCAGGTAGCTGCAGCTGTGGGGGTAGGTGGTGTACACCTTGAGATCCCGCAGGGATGAGGTCACAGCAAATCTCCACACGTGGCAGGTAAATGCCAAATATCACGCTCGGGCGCGACATCTATATTTTGCGCAAGACGCTGTTCGAAGTCCAGTCTGTTGATGTTCTGGGCGCCCAGTGAATTTAAATGATCGTTCTCCACCTGGCAGTCGATCATGTGGAAGCCGCCACGTTTGATGATGGACACCAGCGCGACAAGGGCAATCTTGGAGGCATCGCTGACCCGACTGAACATGGATTCACCAAAAAATACCCGCCCCAGCGAGACACCGTATAAACCGCCGACCAGTGCGCCGGTATCATCTGAGACTTCCACCGAGTGAGCAAAGCCCAATGCATGCAGGCGGCTGTACGCGGCCAGCATGTCCTCATCGATCCATGTGCCGGCGCCGTCCCGGCGCAAGCCGGCGCATGCCCGCATCACTGCAGTGAACTGTCTGTCCACCGCCAGCTGAAACGCGTTGGCGCGCAGGGTCTTACGCAGGGATCGCGAGATATGCAGCTTGTCGGGAAAGAGCACGGAGCGCGGGTCGGGTGTCCACCACAGCACCGGTTGCGGTGCCTCATACCACGGAAAAATGCCGTGGCGATAGGCCAGCAGGAGCCGCTCTGTCGACAGGCCTCCACCCACCGCCAGCAACCCGTTGGGGCTTTCAAGTGCCTCTACCGTGGGTGGGAAGCCATCGTGCTGGCCCAGTTGCGGAAGCCGTCGCATGTCGAACGCTTACAGGGCGTCCAGAAATTTCTCCGCATCCAGCGCTGCCATGCAACCAAAGCCCGCTGATGTCACCGCCTGGCGATAGATGTGGTCGGCCACATCGCCAGCGGCAAAGACGCCCGGAATGCTGGTGGCGGTGGCATTGCCATGCGTGCCGCTGTGAATGGTGAGGTAGCCGTCTTTCATATCCAGTTGGCCGGCAAATATGTCGGTATTGGGTTTGTGGCCGATGGCGATAAACACACCTGCAAGATCCACATCGCTCACACTGCCGTCCTCTACCGATTTCACGCGCATACCGGTAACCCCCGTATCATCGCCGACGATCTCATCGAGGGTGTGGTTCCACATGATTTTGACTTTGCCTTCTTTTTCCCGGGCGAAGAGCCTGTCCTGCAGGACTTTTTCCGAGCGCAGCGCATCGCGGCGGTGCACCAGCACGACTTCGGAGGCAATATTGGCCAGATACAGCGCCTCTTCAACGGCGGTGTTTCCGCCGCCGATCACGGCGACTTTCTGGTTGCGGTAAAAGAAGCCATCGCAAGTGGCGCAGGCGCTCACGCCTTTACCGGCAAATGCCTCTTCGCTGGGCAGCCCCAGATACTGCGCGGAGGCGCCTGTGGCAATAATCAGCGCATCACAGCTGTAATCTGATGTGCCCTTGAGCGTGAATGGTCGCGCGGTGAGGTCCACTGAATCGATGTGGTCAAACACCACCTGGGCATCAAAGCGCTCGACATGTTCCTGCATCTGCTGCATTAACTGCGGGCCCTGCAGGTCGGCGCTGCCGCCGGGCCAGTTTTCAACCTCGGTGGTGGTGGTCAATTGTCCGCCCTGTTGCATGCCAGTGATCACCACTGGCTTCAGGTTGGCGCGGGCGGCGTAGACGGCGGCGGTGTAGCCGGCGGGGCCGCTACCGAGGATAATCAGACGGTGGTGTTTCGTGTCGCTCATGGAGTTGCTTCCTGCTCATTGTGGTCAATCTGGGGGTCGCCGTGAAGGCGGCCATTTCGTTCTGTATTGGGGCGGACTATGGTACTTTAAAGGTCGGCTCCGGACAAAGATCAGGGGCATTTTAAATAAACCGTATAAGCTTTTGAAATAAAACATAAATGAGTGCACAATTACTTCTTGCTATGAGCGTGATAGCGGTGTGGTGCACCGACAATTCAGCGCTCAACACACACCGCAAGGACGAACAAGGCCGTGCCCGACACATCTAACACAGACAGCCACATCGGCTCTCGATTTCGCGAGGGCGCGTTTATTGGCGTGACGGCTGTGTGTGTCTACCTGCTGATGGCCTTGCTGACCTACAGTATTCGCGATCCCGGCTGGTCCGCCACCGGCAGTGGCGCGCCCATCCATAATCTGGGCGGCCCCACGGGGGCGTGGTTGGCAGATGTGTTCTTTTCCCTGGTAGGCTATGCCGCCTACCTGTTTCCGCTGTTACTCGCCTATCGGGCGTTGGTACTCCTGCTGCAGCGCCAACCTCAGCAGGGTTTTGACTGGACCACATTCGGCATCCGGGCACTGGGTCTGGTGCTGGTCATGATAGCCGGAACATCGCTTGCGGCATTGAATGATACCGGTTCGTCAGCGCTGCCACAGGGTGCGGGCGGGATTCTGGGGCAGTCTATCAGCAGCGGCTTTACTGTTGCCTTCAGCGCCGTCGGCAGCCGCCTGATACTGCTGGCGATCTTCCTGTTCGGTATGACCATCTTCACCGACCTCAGCTGGCTGGCGCTGCTGGAAAAACTTGGCGGCTGGAGCATTGCGGCCTACGCAGTCGTGCGAAAACGCGCCGAAAACTGGTATGCCAATTTCAACGATGCCCGCAAACGCGAAAAGGCGGTGGAAGCGCGCAAAATTGTTATCACCGAGCACGTGGAAAAAACCAAGCAGCGCAAGCCGCCCAAAATCAAATCACTCAAAGCCCCCGTTGAGAAAAGTGACCGCATAGAGCGAGAGAAGCAGCAGACCCTGTTTGAGGCACCGGCTACCGGTGACCTGCCGCATCTGGAACTGCTGGATGAGTCTGTGAAGGACCCCGACAAGGGTTTCTCCAAAGAGGCGCTGGAAGGCCTGTCCAAATTGTTGGAGCTGAAGTTGCTGGATTTCGGGATATCGGCCGAGGTGGTGGCGGTATATCCCGGGCCGGTGGTCACGCGGTTTGAGCTGCAGCCCGCGCCCGGTGTCAAGGTGTCGCGTATTTCGAACCTGGCGAAGGATCTGGCGCGCTCGCTGGCCGTCATCAGTGTGCGGGTGGTCGAGGTCATTCCCGGTAAATCCGTGGTGGGTATCGAAATACCCAACGAGGACCGAGAGATTGTCAATTTCCGGGAGGTGCTGGCCTCCAAGACGTTTGAGCAGTCCAAGTCGCCGCTGACGCTGGCCCTGGGCCACGATATTTCCGGACAGCCGGTGGTGGCGGATCTGGCGAAAATGCCGCATCTGCTGGTCGCCGGTACCACTGGGTCGGGTAAGTCCGTCGGTGTGAACTCCATGTTGCTGAGTCTGCTGTTTAAATCGGGGCCGGCCGATGTACGCCTGATCCTGGTCGATCCCAAAATGCTGGAACTGTCCGTTTACGATGGCATACCGCATCTGCTGACACCGGTGATTACCGACATGAAGGATGCCGCTAACGGCTTGCGTTGGTGTGTCGCCGAGATGGAGCGCCGCTATAAGCTGATGGCTGCGCTGGGTGTGCGCAACCTTGCCGGCTATAACCGGAAAGTCGAGGATGCGATCAAGGCGGGTTCACCACTGCCGGATCCCACCTGGAAACCCGATCCCATGTTTGCAGAAACGGATGAAGAGCAGACCCCACCCGACCTCGAAAAACTGCCCAACATTGTGGTGGTGATAGACGAGTTTGCCGACATGATGATGGTGGTTGGCAAGAAAGTGGAACAATTGATCGCCCGCATCGCGCAGAAAGCCCGCGCTGCCGGTATCCACCTTGTGCTCGCGACTCAGCGACCTTCGGTGGATGTCATCACCGGTTTGATCAAGGCCAATGTGCCCACGCGGATCGCCTTCCAGGTCTCGTCCAAAATTGATTCACGCACCATTTTGGATCAGGGTGGGGCAGAGCAGTTGCTGGGCCATGGGGATATGCTATACCTGCCGCCGGGCAGCGGGGTTCCCAACCGTGTGCACGGTGCGTTCTGCAGCGACGACGAGGTCCACCGTGTCGTGGCTGATTGGAAGCGTCGCGGTGAGCCCCTGTACATCGATGGCCTGCTTGACGAGGGTAGCAATACCGCTGTTACGCCCGGCGAACTGCAGTCCGAAAATGCCGATCAGGATGACGAGAGTGACGCCCTGTACGACGAGGCGGTGTACTACGTGACAGAAAGCCGCCGCGCCTCGATATCTTCCGTGCAGCGCAAGCTGCGAATCGGCTACAATCGCGCGGCTCGCCTGATTGAGGCGATGGAGGCGGCAGGCGTTGTCTCAGAAATGGGCAGCAACGGCCAGCGCGAAGTGCTGGCACCGCCGCCGCGCGAATCCTGAACCCGCAACTGGAACGACAATGACAAAATATCTGCTGACTTTTTTTCTGCTGCTGTTGCCGCCGACAACGTACGCCCAGCCAGACAGTGGGGTCGACCAGTTGATAGCGGCCCTTGAGCCGGTCAAACGCTTACAGGGAAGCTTTACGCAGCGACAGTACGCACAGGACGATACACTGCTGGCGGAGTCCAGCGGCACGTTTCGCCTGTTGCGCCCGGGGTATTTTGCCTGGGAAATCGCCAGCCCTGACGAGCAGGTCATCATTGCCGGGCCGGAGTTCATCTGGCACCACGATCGCGACCTAGAGACGGTCACACGCCGCCCTGTGACGACCAACGCCGATATGACTCCCCTGCAGATACTGGGAGGGGACGAATCTGCACTGCGTGAAAAGTTTCAGGTCGTGCGTACAGCCGAGGGCGCATTTGAACTCACGCCGCTTGCCACTGGCGTGGGCTTCAGGCAACTCAGCCTGCACCTGGACGGCGCGCAGATCACCGCAATGGTGATAGTGGATAATCTCGATCAGCGCATCGAAATCGAATTTTCAGACCTCGACAGTACGAGTGATATCACCGGTGCGGATTTTGCGTTCACGCCGCCCCCGGACGCCGATCTCTTCTACTATGACGAATGATCTGTTTGACGAGCCGCCATCTCCCGTAGATAACCCCGCCGGCGCCAGCGGTTACCAGCCGCTCGCCGCCCGCTTGAGACCTCTCACACTGTCTGACTATGCCGGTCAGGGCCATATTCTCGGGGCCGGGAAACCGCTGCGTCAGGCCATAGATTCCCATCAGCTACATTCAATGATTTTCTGGGGCCCACCCGGTGTCGGCAAGACAACCCTGGCAAGAATTGCCGCAGGCCATGCCAACGCGCATTTCATTCAACTGTCCGCCGTATTGAGTGGTGTAAAGGACATTCGCGAGGCAATTACCCAGGCGCGGCTATACAAGGCGCAGGGCAGGGACACAGTACTGTTTGTCGACGAGGTTCACCGGTTCAACAAGTCGCAGCAGGATGCCTTCCTGCCGTATGTGGAGGACGGCACGGTTATTTTTATCGGGGCGACGACGGAAAACCCGTCATTCGAACTGAATAATGCCCTGTTGTCTCGCGCACGTGTGTATAAGTTGCGCCAACTTGAGGCGGAGGAACTGGAGGCGGTGCTGGCGCGCGGCGTGGCAGAGCTGGACCACGACATCACAGTGCAGGAAGGCGCTCTGGCGCTGATCGCTGTGCAGGCCGATGGCGATGCACGCAAAGCGCTGAACCTGCTGGAACTCGCCGCCGACCTGGCGGAAGATGGGCAGATAACCGATAAAACCCTGGAGGAAGTGCTGCAGGCATCGCTGCGTCGCTTTGATAAAGGGGGGGATCTGTTCTATGACCAGATCAGTGCACTGCATAAAGCCGTGCGCGGCAGCTCCCCCGATGCGGCGCTGTACTGGTTCTGCCGCATGCTGGATGGGGGATGCGATCCCTTGTATATCGCCCGCCGCGTCGTGCGTATGGCCAGTGAAGACATCGGGAATGCCGACCCACGGGCGCTGACGCTGGCACTCGAGGCCTGGCAGGTACAGGAGCGGTTGGGCAGTCCGGAGGGTGAGCTGACCATAGCCCAGGCCATTATTTACCTGGCCTGCGCGGCCAAAAGCAACGCTGTCTATACGGCGTACAAGGCCGCCAGGGCCGATGTAGAACAGGCCGGGACAGACGAGGTGCCGCTGCACTTGCGCAATGCACCGACCGCGCTGCTCAAGGGTATGGATCACGGCGCCGAATATCGCTATGCGCACGATGAAGCGGAGGGTTATGCCGCCGGTGAAAATTACTTCCCCGAAGCGCTGCGGGACCGCCAGTATTACCATCCGGTAGACCGCGGCCTGGAGCTGAAGATCCGGGAAAAGCTCAAATACCTGCGAGAGCGGGACAAAACCAGTACAATACGCCGCTACGATTAAGCCGGCATTGCGCGCATGAAGTACCTTTTATTTGTTGCACTGGGAGGGGCCTGCGGGGCGGTGTCGCGCTATTTGCTCGCGACCTGGATGCACACCCTGTGGGAGGGACGTTTTCCCATCGGCACGCTGATGGTGAATATGCTGGGCTCCTTCGCCATCGGTATCGTGTACGTATTGCTGGTTGAAAAGCAGTTGCTGCATGCGAACTGGCAGGGCGTGCTGATGGTCGGGTTTCTGGGAGCATTCACCACCTTCTCGACCTTCTCTCTGGAGGCCATTACGCTGTTTCAAAGCGGCCATCCGGGGCAAGCGGCGGGGTATATGATCGGCAGCGCGATAAGCTGCGTGCTGATGGCAGGTCTGGCGGTACAGTTGACCCGGGCACTCGTATAAACAGCCCCGGCTTTTTTCATTGACACAGGTACAGGAACTTCAGGATGTTGGATATCAAGGCGGTCAGGCAGGATCCGCAACGCGTCGGCGAGGCGCTACAGGCACGTGGTTTTCAGTTTGATGTAGCGCATTTCAAAGCACTGGATGCCAGGCGCAAGCAGGCGGATGTCGACAGTCAGAACCTGCTGGCCGAGCGTAAAAGTGCCTCCAAAAAAATTGGTGTGCTGGTGGGGCAGGGCGTCAGTGTGGAAGACGCCAAAGCTGAGGTGAACGCGACGCTTGAAAAAATCGCCGCGCAGTTGGACGCCCTGACCGAGGAGGCCAAACAGGCGCAGGCAGAAATAGAGGAACTGTTACTGGGTGTCCCCAATGTGCCGGTGGAAGAAGTGCCGCCGGGCACCAGCGAAGAGGATAACCTGGAAGTTCTGCGCTGGGGTGAGCCGGCGACATTTGACTTCCCGGTTAAGGATCACGTCGAACTGGGCGAGGGGCTGCAACTTCTGGACAGCGAAATGGCCGGAAAAATTACCGGCTCTCGTTTCACCGTAATGTACGGCGTTCTGGCAAGACTGCACCGCGCACTGACCCAGTTTATGCTGGATCTGCATATCCAGGAGCACGGCTACCAGGAAGTCTATGTACCGTATATCGTCAACAGCGAGTCTCTACTCGGGACCGGAAACCTGCCCAAATTTGAGGCGGATTTATTCAAGCTGCGCGCTGATCAGGATCTCTACCTGATTCCTACGGCTGAAGTTCCGGTCACCAATATTGCGCGGGATAGAATTTTTGAGGATACCGAACTCGGCACCGAGGGCATCCGATTTGCCTGTCATACACCCTGCTTTCGCAGTGAGGCGGGCAGTTACGGACGCGATACACGGGGCATGATTCGCCAGCATCAGTTTGAAAAAGTGGAACTCGTGCAGTTTGTTCGCCCGCAGCAGTCCATGGCGGCACTGGAGCGACTTGTCGGTCACGCCGAAACCGTATTACAGCGCCTGGGGTTGCCCTATCGCAAGGTGATTCTCTGCGCCGGTGACCTGGGCTTTTCTTCGCAAAAGACCTACGATCTGGAAGTGTGGCTGCCGGCCCAGGATACCTACCGCGAAATCTCTTCCTGCAGCAGCTTCGGCGACTATCAGGCGCGCCGGATGCAGGCGCGCTGGCGCAACCCCGAGACGGGCAAGCCAGAGTTGTTGCATACCCTCAATGGTTC
>TARA_R110002049_G_scaffold21_1_pt1 | contig 14733 bp, 23 predicted proteins | sample TARA_R110002049 | Tara Oceans TARA_R110002049 (sample SAMEA4396941) | marine metagenome | biome: Polar Biome; feature: [SRF] surface water layer (ENVO:00010504); material: water (ENVO:00002006), including particulate matter (ENVO:01000060) such as... | depth 5 m | reverse complement strand
ACTTTTAAGTCTTCTATTGTCTCTTCATCTATTGACACAACATCTTCTTCATTATTAGAGTTTATACTCTTATAATTTCCATAGGCTATAACATTCCTAGCTACATCTATTATTTGAGTGGGCTTTGTTGCGTATTTAGATAGAAAAGCATCTAAGAACTTCCTACTATATTTAGAATCTGTTTCTAATATACCTTTATTATCTATAGTATTCGCATCTTTAGAAATAGCCAGACTTTTAAAGTCTATATAGTCCTGAGTGTCTAATTTAGTTTTATTCATATTATTTTGATTTCCTTTATTTGTTAGTTGTTTTCATTGTTTTAATTTACGTTAAATTTTTTTAATAATCAAATTCTTTTTGAGTAGGGTAGGGGGGGTAGTTTTTAAACATAGCTTTTTTATTTATCACTCATAAATAAATAAATAAAGCGTTGAATTCTCGGAATGGGTGGGGGGAGGCTCAAATTTCGCAATAATTAAGAGATATATAGCAATAATTAAGAGATATTCGCAATAATTAGGAGATATTTGGCAATAATTAGGAGATATTCGCTATATATATGTCATTTTATAGAAAAAATCGGGCTCTCCGACAGACGGCGGCGTAAGTATTACTGGGCGTAGCACCTTATTAAACTTATGAGGCACGAATAAGTTATAACAACGAGTACGTAGTACACCTTACTAATATAATAAAGGGTACGTAGTACACCTTACTAATAGACTTAACTTGTTAAGTCATATCTTTTTTTAAAGGGTGAACTTGTGAACACCTTTTTAATATAATAACGGGTGAGGTACGAACACCTTTCTTAAAGTTCAACACAAAACCACTTTCTCAACCAAGAACACCCCCCCCTACCAATCATAAAATAAAGCTCACACACAATCTACGGCTATTTTTTTAGAACGATGAGTGTATATTTAATTTACTATAGTAGGTTCTGGAAAACCAGAGTAAGTTGTTGTATAATATTCTGGTTGTGTCTTATATATAACCAATACGGAGTATTTACTACCAATGGAAGTCATATTAACATCTATGTCTACTATTTTGTGATTTGATTTATCACAAAAATCTAGAACTTCAGACATCCAAATTACATCTAAGTGTTCTGTTATGTCGTTAGTTTCGTCAAATGTCTTACAAAAGCTTAGTATTTCCATATTAGTACGTTTCCTGTAGGTTTTTTACTACTTTTAATATTTTAAGGTTAGGTTTATTTTCTTTATGTTCAACAAAAGACATTGCGTATTGTGCATCTTTTAAGGTAATGAAGTATTCTGGTTGATAATCTTGGTTTATATTTTTAATCCAAGCTCCTCTTGAGTTTCTATACCATAAATTTTCTTCTGTTTTGGAAGTAATGATGTAAGTACCATCAGAAACTAACATTACAATAAAGAAGGGTTAGATTGTTTTATTTCGTTTGCCAACCTTTTTGCTTTTTTTACATCTACAAAGCGAAAATTGCCTATACTCTCAAGAAATAAATATATTTGTAAAATTTTTTTAGAACTCATTCCTGTATCTCTCATATACTCTCCTGTTGTTGTAAATGAATATACACAGTAAATATATATTGATGCAAGGGATATTTGTATTTTCTTTTCTTTGTTATAATACGTTAGTATTATATTTTCTTTTAATAAGTATTAAATACTAGTAACTTGGCTTCGTATACACTATTAATTTAAGTACACAAGTAGTAGTTTAACAAGTATTATTTATAAATAAAATAGTATTTGTTTAATTATATACTAATTATGTAACTTAACGCCATAATATGAATAAGAATACAAACATTGCAAAAGAATATTGTGCTAATTGGTGGAGCGGTAAATGCTTAGGAGTTATGATGAGTAGACCAACAGGTAAACTAACAACTTGGATAGATAGTGAGCTACAGGGAAAAGACTGTGCTGCTGATATTAAATGCAACTACTTTGAAAATATAGTAGTAAAGTGTGTATCTAATGAAGGATAGAGAATCAACAAAGCTTTATCGGCAACAATTAAGAGATATTGTTAAATTATTAGATAAAGTTAAGAAAAAAGAACAACCTAGTATAGCTAGAGTTATGTCTTATACTGTACCGTGTTATGGTACAAAACCAAAGGAGTGGGATAAATGAGTAGAGTAGCAAAGAAAAGTAATAAAATAGGTAATCTAAATATAGGTGGGCACGTATATAAGGTTAAACACATGAAAGATGTTAACAAAAAAGACGGTAGAATGCTTTTAGGGTTACATGATGTTAAGGAGCAGACGATTATGGTAGACATTGATTTACAGAAAAGTAGAAAAGTAGAAACATTGTTACATGAAGTGTTACACGTTATATATACTAATACTGGATGCGACCACGATGAGAGAGCTATTGACGCTTTGTCAAATGGTCTTATGCAATTAGGCGTTGGTAATTTTATTTGGGATAAAGTAAAAAGGGTATAATATGATAAATAAGAAAGTAGATGGAGACGTAATTAAATATATAGAAAAAGAATTTCCTCAGACAACGAAAGCGTTTAAGGAAATACAAAAAGAACAGTACACCTTGTTTTGCAACAAGCAATACGACTACGGAACTGGTAATATTGCTATGGGCACAATGTTAGACAATGATAAAAACGTAAGATTGTCTTTAACGGGTCTAATTGTACGCATGAACGACAAAATAAACAGACTGATTAATATGGTTATCAATAATAATAAAAACCCTCAAAATGAGCCGATTTCGGATTCTTTTAAGGATTTGTCAGTTTATGGTATAATGTCTCAAATTGTGGTAGCTAAAAAATGGGGAAAATAGTAAATGCAATCTTATTAATAGTGTTTTATTTTATAGAGGCATTATTAATTAATCTATGTATGTTTATACTTATAGGCATCATACAAATAAAAGAGGTATATAAAAAATGGCAAGAGCTGTTAAAGTGAGTAAAAAGAAGTGGACAGATAGTGAAGTCACTATACTTGAACAATATTCTAATACATCTAAGAGTGCGTATCAGTTGTACCATTCTTTATTGTTAAAAGGATATAGCAGAACGTTTAAGGCTGTTAAAAGAAAGATAGAACAAATGGGTATGCATAAACCTAGTAGATATGCAACAGGACATGAAAAAAGATTAGGATATCTTGATATTGAAAGCACAGGGTTAAAAGCTAACATAGATATTATGTTATCTTGGGCAATCAAGACAAGAGACACTAATGAAGTAGTAGGAGATGTAATAAAGAAATCAGAAGTTTTTAATGGTTCTTATGATAAAAGAATTATGAAAAGCTTAATTAAGGCTTTAGATAAGTATGATTTGATATTTACTTACTATGGTACTGGTTTTGATATACCTTTTATGAGGACTCGTGCTTTAGACCACGATTTAGACTTCCCTGTATTTAGGAAGGTATCTCATAAGGACATATATTACTTAGTACGTTCTAAGCTGCAATTAACTAGAAGTAGTTTAAAAGTAGCCACACAGTTCTTAGGAATAGATGGTAAAACAAATCTAGACCCAAGGATATGGAGAGACGCTAGATATGGAAATAAAGATGCATTGAAGTATGTTTATGACCACAACATTGCAGATGTAGAAATTCTTGAAGACTTGCATAAGAAGATAGAGAAATATACAAACGCAAATGTCGTACCTACATAATTTGTTTTTAACAAATAGATTGTTTATCAGGTTATCCTGTGTTATATTATGTATATGTTGTTTAACTCTTTATGGAATCAGCTATAATAACTTAGCTTATTTAATAATGCTTAGCGTTGCATCTTATGATATCAAGGAAAATTAAAGATAAAAAACATACTATATTTAAAAACGAATCTGATTTCAGGGAAGAACATCCTGAAGTTAAATTGTATACTAATTGGAGGGAAGGCAAGGAAGATTGCTGGGTAAAGACTGATGACGGAAAAGTCACTCAGATTTTACATCGAGGTGAACTAAGAAACGGTTCGGTCGAGGGTGTGTACAATTATTACGTAAGAACAGCTATGGGCTCTTTTGTATGTAGAGATTCTGTCTTTATTGAAGGAGAGCCTAAAAAGAACATTTATTCATTAGGGACTGGAGATAAAACCCCTTATGAACAAAAAAGAGATAGAAAAAAACCTACTAAACGTGAATTTCTTTTTGCAAAGTATGTAGCAAAGGGAGATGATATAGTAGATGCTTTTGTATCTGCTTATCCTACAGACAATAGAAAGTACGCTGAAGGTCAAGCGAAAATATTAATGAACACAAAAAGGGTTAGAAGTTTGATAAGAGAAGAAATAGATAAGGTTATGAATGAAGCGGAAATAACTCCGTTGTATTTACTTAGTAAAATGAAAGATATCCTTGAAAGCGTAGATGGAAGAGATAGTGATAAAGTAAGTGTACTTAAAGAACTAGTGTCAATAGCTGGTTTGAAAGATACAGATAAGCGTTCTGAATCGGTTACAGTATTCCAGGGTTTTTCTCAAGAGCAGTTATCTGCAATAGGTGGAGACAATGTTAAGAAAATAGCAGAAGGTACTAGAGAGATTGAAAAATAAATTTTTTTTTATATTTATTCACTCGTTCTTATTGGCTAGCATTGATTCTATTGATATATGGGACTATGCTATTTCCGATACTATTATTAGTATTGAAGAAGTTCATGGAGATATAGAAGCAGTTATTAGTGTAGCTGGAGTTAGAGGTGACGAGGCTAAGTTAAGAATATTAGATTATTTGTGGTATAGAAAAAAATCAAGGAGAGAGTTATGAAATATTTAGCTGCTTATGGTACGCTAAGACCGGGTTTAGATATTAATAAATTTCATATAAAAGGATATAAATTAGTTTATCCTGGGCATATGTACTATCCAGCTGTAATTAAAAGCGACCTTAAAAATAAAGTAGTAGTAGAAGTTATAGACGTTGATGAAGAATCTATAGAAGGATATGATTCCTATGAGGGAGTAATACATGGACTTTATGAAAGAGAAAAGATTAAAGTCTATAATGGAAAAGATTTTTTTGCAGATGCTTGGATTTATGTTGCTGGGAATACATTAATTAAGGTAAAAGAAAAATTTATAGATGTAGCTAATCAAAATTGGCTTTCTGAAGAAGCTGTAGAAGAAAGATTAGTTGGATAATTTTAATATAAATAAGCATAACGTTTCTCAAAAGGAACGTGTTCTTGAAATGGCTAGAAAAGATATTGTTTCTTTTGGTCAACTTTTTATGCCTGAAGACTTTATGAAGTCTACCCCTGCTCCATACCAATATGAATTAAGCGATGCCTTATTGTCAGGCAATTCAAAAAGAATATGTATAATTCTGCCAAGAGGTCATGGGAAAAGTACATTAGCAAAAGCTGCTTTAATGCATAAATTATATTTTAATCCAGAAGGTAAGAAAGAATTTATAGCTTGGGTTGCAGAAGAACAGTCTCAAGCTATAGACCATATTAAATACATTCAAAACCATATAGAAATTAACCCTGCTTTAAATTATTATTTTGGAGACATTAAAGGGAACAAGTGGACTGAAAAAGAATTTACTACTAGCAAAGGCGATAGGATAATAGCAAAAGGAACTAGTCAAAGATTGCGTGGTAGGTCTCAATTAGGTTTAAGATATACTAATATTATTTTAGATGACTTCGAATCTGAATTAAACACTAAAACTCCTGATAGGCGTAAAGAAATTAAAGAATGGGTGATGTCTACTGTTGAGCCTGCATTAGAAAATTCTAAAGAAAACGAAGGTTCTATTTGGCTAATTGGAACAATAGTTCATTTTGATTCTTTTTTACAAGGTATATACGATGGTTTTAGTGAAGCAAAAAAACAAGAAAGAAGATATGCTTGGCATGTTATATATCATAAAGCTATTGATAGCGGTAGAGCTCTTTGGTCTTCTTACTTTTCTATGGAAAAACTAAATGAAATTAAAAGAAGATTTCAAGATGTTGGCTTAACTCATAAATTTGCACAAGAATATTTAAATGAAGCTAGGGACTTAGAGAATGCTAAGTTTAAAGTAGACAGACTTGTTAATTATGAAGGGCAGTTTGAATCTAAAAATAATTTTTGCTATATAGTAGACAGTAAGCACGCTATACCTATTAATGTTTATTTTGGAGTTGATTTAGCCTACGAGTCTAATGCCAAAAGCGACTATCAAGTAATTATGGTTATTGGAATAGATAGTGACAGAAATATATATGTTATAGACTATTTTAGAGAAAGAATACCTTTATATGATATGCCTGAAAAAATACTAGACTATGCTAGGGAATTTGCTCCAATAAAAAGAGCTAATGTAGAATTAGTGGGAGCTCAAGGAATAATAAAAGATGCTGTCAATAAACTTACTGCTATTGACAGAAAGCTTATGCCTGGATTAGCTAAAGGAATAAGACCTCCATCTGGAATAAAAAAAGAAGACAGGCTTGAATCTTTAGTAGCCCCTGTTGTTAATAGAAAAAAAATGTATATAAAGAGAGAACATCAAGATTTAGTAGATGAAATGTTCCAATTTCCAAAAGGAAAAAACGATGATTTGTTAGATGGTCTTTGGTATGCTATTGTAAACGCAAAAGCTCCTGTTAGTAGAAAATTTGATTCAGAAGATTTTGATAAGCATGTTGAGAAAAAATCAAAGAAATCAACTAAAAAAACTCTTATTTCTTGGGTAACAGGACAAAAAATATAAATAATCATCCAATATGCTTGTGCAACTCAAATACGTGTGTTAAATTACTATTTGGTAAACAAAAGTTTACACAAAGAGCATTTTAAGTTAATATAAAAACTTTAAGAGGCAAGATATCGCAAGCTTAAAAGAGATTGAAGAAAGGGAAGATAACCCCTCAGAAGTTAATAAGCAATTATGGAGACTTTGGAGAGATAGTCGTTCAGACTGGGATGTTCAAGCTAGAGACTCTATAGATTTCTTTTTAGGAAATCATTACACAACAGACGAATCTCAAGCATTACAATCTGCTGGTCAAGCGGATTTTGTTATAGATAGAGTATATGCTGCCATAGAAAAATTAAAATCTTTATTATCTTCTCGTTCACCTAAATACAACGCCATAGGTCGTGAAGATTCTGATAACAACCTTGCTCTCGTATGGCGTGTTATACTAGAATATGTTTGGGATATCTCAGACGGTGACACACAGTTCAAGCAGGCAATACATGATTATGCTACTGCTGGTCTTGGATATTTTTACGCCTACATTGACCCAGAGGCTGATTATGGTAGAGGTGAGGTAAAATTTACATACGTAGACCCTTTTAGAGTTTATGTAGACCCAGCATCAAGGCATAGATATTTTGATGACGCATCGGGAATGATATTATCTACCATTCTAACTAAAGACCAGTTATTAAATCTCTATCCTACTCTTTATGAATCTATAGATGAAATAGAGTCTATGACTTATGAAGACGATTACCCTTCTTCTCAAATGAAAAACTCTTCTCATTCTTTTACTCCAGACGAAATAAATGCTAGAGACGTAACGAATGCAGATAGATATAGAGTTTTAGAGAGATTCAGTAAAGTTAAAGTTCCTTTTTATAGAATTTTAAATAGACAAGATGGAAAAGAAAGCATAATAGATGCTGAATCTTACAATTCTTTTGTAGAAGAAAATCCTCAAATGATAGAAGATGGGTTAGTGGAAATAGTAGAAGTGCCTCAAACAAGAATTAAAATAACAGCAACAGTAGGTGATATATTTTTATATGAAAACATCTTAAATACAGATGTTTATCCTATTGTTCCTGTACCTAATATATGGACTAGTACTCCATATCCAAAGTCAGATGTTTCTAAAGTAAAAGACTCACAAAGACTTTTAAATAAACTTTTCTCTCTCACTCTCTCACACGCTCAAGCCTCTGCTGGATTAAAATTATTAGTCCCAGAGGGCAGCGTAGACGACTTGGGGCAGCTTGAAAAGGATTGGGCAAATCCAAATGCGGTTATACCTTATAACCCCGAATTTGGTCAACCTCATTTTCCTGCTCCCCAGTCACTTGCTGGTGAATTTTACGCATTAATTGATAGAGTAGAACATTACATTGATTTAAGTTTTGGTATACCTGAGCTAATGCAAGGTTTTAAAGACGCTGGTAATCAAACTGTAAGAGGGACTTCTATGTTAATGGAAGCAGGAGAATCAAGAGGTAAATCAAAATTAAGAGATATTGAAGGCAGTTTAAATAGATTAGGAAAAGCTGTTTACAATATAGCAAAAGGTCATTATGACTTTAAAAAAACTTTTAGAATAGTACAGCCAAACAATGATTTAACTGAATTTACAGTTAATTCTCAGTTGTATGATGATAAAACTACGGAACTGCAAGCTTTGCAAAATGATATTAGCATTGGTCAGCACGACGTTAGAATAGTATCAGGCTCAACTTTACCGTCAAACAGGGTAGCTGAATATCAGATGTATCTTGATGCGTTTAAGTTAGGATTGGTAGATGATGTGGAAGTCTTAAAAAAATCAGAGATTTTCGACAAAGAAGGTGTCTTGAAACGCAAAGGGCAAATGGCTCAAATGCAGGGATACATTAAACAACTAGAAGACAAAATTAAAAACATAAGCGGAGATTTGCAAACAAGCCAAAGAGAGAATGTTAATTCTCGCAAGCAAGTCGAAGCTCAAAAGTTTAAGTCTCAATTAAAAGAAGTGCTTACTGATACAAAATACAAAAATAAAGTAGGTATAGATAGGTTGAATAATGTTGTCAATGCTCAAGAGAGCATAGCGAATCAAGAACAAAAAGAAAAGTAGGAAAGGGTGCTCAAAAGAGCGTTCTAAGGATTGAATTACGGTTCTGCTTTTAAAAAATAGACATCCGCAAGGGTGAAGCTTATAATAAAAGAAATCGAGGAATAAAATGGAAAATAACCTTAGACAAGAAGAAGTTCAAAATGAAGAAGTTCAGACAAGTACACCTGAACCGTTTCAAGAGCCTAACGATATGCAAATGGAAGAAGTTGGTGAACAAAGTGATTCTGGTGAAGAAGCTAAAAAGTTTCAATCTATGTATGACAAAAAATCAGCAGATTTTAATAGACTAAACGATGAAGTTCAAGATTTAAAAAAACTTGAAAAATTAGGTAACATATTAAAAGAAAGACCGGATGTGGTAGAAGCTATGAAACAAAAATTAAATGGACAAAATAATGTGAATGAACAACCTCAACAGCAAGCTCAACCGCTTGATGAGAATTCATTCGACCCGTGGGAAGCCTATTATAAACCTGGTTCACCCTCATTTGAAATGAGAGTAGGTCAGGAAAAGGCTCTTGTAAACGAAGCCGTATCAGAACAGATGCGTGGTATACAAGAGACCGTTGCAGTTAATAATCTTAAAGGAGAGTTGTCTTCTAAGTATGGGTTTAAAGACCCTAAACAAGTAGAAGACTTTATCACTTTCGCTACAAAACCTAGGGAAGATGTTCCTTTAGATGTCCTTGTTGATGTCTATAGAAAACATAACGGTTCTCAAGAACCTAGTCCCAGTATTGAAGCTACAAAGAGAACTCAAGCATTACCTCAGTCAGCTGGCGTACTCCAAGGTGGAGAACCGAAGAAGGCAAGTGAGATGGATGATATCTGGTCAAAGGTTATGTCTGCAAGTAGTAGAAACAACGTATTATAAATAACATAACATAAATAGGAGATTATAATGGCAAATTATAATTCAGGAATAGTAAATGTCGACACACCGGGAGCAGTCATTGATTCGACCATCCCTTCGAGGCGATTATTTAACTTCAGCGATAGAGTCGCTGATTTATCTCCAGACGAATCTCCATTCTTTGTGTACCTGTCTAAGGTAGCTAAAGTCCCAACGGACGACCCTCAGTTCAGATTCTTAGAAGATAGAACTAAGATATCTATGACAGACCGCTCATTTTTATTAGTGGGTTCACATTCTATACCAGCTGCTGGAAGTAGTCTTACATATTCTGTAGACGCATCTGGAGCTAGCGTAGATTGGTTACAAAAAGGAATGGTTTTCGCTGTAGAGTATGCAGAAAATAACGCACCAGAAACGCTAATTGTTAGAGTTGAAAGTGCAGTAACAGACGCTGGAGCTACTTCTTCTTTTACAGGAAGAACAATTTCATCTGTTGATGGAGCTGAAACAGGAGCGGATAACGCTAAATGTACTGTTATCGGTTCTTCTTTTGCTGAAGGTTCTGGTGCTCCAGATGTTTTCTCAGAAGAACTAGATAATGGATTTGGTCGAACTCAGATTTTCAAGACTGCTTGCGAAATGAGTAATACAGCCAGAGCTACTAGGTACAGAGGATACGCTGACGAATGGCAAAGAATATGGAATCTTAAATTAAGAGAACATAAGATTGACATTGAAAGAGCAATGCTCTTTGGTCAAAAAGCTAGTCAAAGTGGTATTAATTACACAGAAGGCATTGTAGGTCACGTTGTTAAAAACGGTACTGTAAATCATGACGATAGTGCTTTATCATATAGTGCTGCAGCTCCTTATTACAGGAGTTCAACAGCTGGTGAGTTAACCTACGATAGGTTGCTTTCTGACTTTGAAGTCGTTTATGACCCTGCTCGTGGAGGAAGTTCTTCTAAATTAGCATTAGCTAGTTTACCAGTAGTTACTTTCTTTAATAAGTTAGGTGCTGATGCTTTTGTTAATACAAGCTTAATGTCTGGAACATCTGATACTGTAAATGACGTAAGTGCTTTGCGTTACAATATGCAACAGAAAGAAGGTAGCTTTGGTCATCAGGTAATGATGATTGATACTATTCATGGTAGTTTGGCTCTTGTAAAAGAACCTCTTTTCCGTGGATTTGCTTCTGGATTCTGTATGATGGTTGATTTAGACAACGTAGCTTACAGACCTCTTGTAGGTAATGGAGTTAACAGAGATACACATATCATTTCAAATGTCCAATCAGATGATGAGGATTTAAGAAAAGATATGATTCTAACTGAAGCTGGTCTTGAAGTTTCTTTACCTGAAACTCATTACTTACTTAACTTAGAAGGAGTATAATAATGGCTAGAGCAAGTTACTTAGAACAGAATAGTGGAGCTACTTTTGGTCACAAGCTAAAAGTAGAAATCATAAAAGCAGCTAGAACGCTAACAGGCGATGATAGTGGTAAGGTTTTTATGCTTGATTCAGCTGGAGGAGCTTATTCAATAACTCTTCCAACAGCAGCTCTCGGACAACAAGGCAGCTACTACAAGTTTATTGTAGAAGAAGAAACACCAACTGCAGCAATTACTATTGCAGCAGGTAGTGCTATCATTAGCTTTGTTCAAAAAGATGCTGGTGGAGATGCCTCTAACTCAACTGCAGGTACTCAAATATCAAACGTAATTGTAGGAACATCAGCTCAAAAGGGTGATGTTATTGAACTTATGTTTGCTAATGGAGAGTACGTTGGTAGTGTGTTATCTGGTATTAATGACGCTATAACTGCATCGTAAACTGAAACAATAAAGTTAACAGTATGGAACTGTGGGAGTTGTCGTATAAAGGATGACTCCCAAAATCCTAAAGGATATTATGAACTGTATACATTGTAAACAAATAAATACTGAAAGATGGTTTTATTGTAGAACCTGTGGGAAAAAAGCATCTGAATCTAAGTTTACTACTAATTTATATATGGGAACAGAAAGAGGCAAGAGAAGCGACGTAGAATTTTCAACTATTGATATGGATACACACACTAACTCAATGGTTAAAGAACGACAAGAAGAATCAAATAAATTTTGGAAGGAGAAAGTAAATGCCGTACGGTAAAGGAACATATGGGTCTAAACGTGGTAGACCTGCAAAAGCAGCAAAAAAAGCTGGAAGAAAAAAAATGTCTAAACCAATGAAGAAGAAAAAGTATTAATAGATGGCAACATTTGAAGCACAAGTAGAATCTTTAACTAGTTTAACGATAGATGGTAGTAGTGCACCTAATGAAACTGAATTAACTCAGTTTTTGACTGATGGTGCAAAAGAAATTATAAACATATTACCAGCACATTTGTTACATCTTTGTTCTAGTGAACAGACTTTTACATCGGGTACACCTCAAACATTAAATACTGGAAAAATATTATATGTAACTAGAAGCGATGGGACTATTGCCCAGCCTTGTAGAAATATAAAAGGCAAAGATGTAGGCAGAGCGTTAGACTCTGGAGATATGAATGCAGCTACTGCAACAGACCCTATATACTACATTAAAAATAACACATTAGATATAGCTCCTAGTTCTGGTTCTTCTGTTTATTCAGAAATTCAGTATCCAGCTGTAGCTTATGGAGACTCTACAGTAGCGAGGTTTCCTGATGAAGCTGAATATTTAGTAGCATTATATGCAGCAATAAAATGTATTGAGCATAAAATGAGTTTTTTATCTATTACAGAAGAGGATAGTGAAATAGCTAACCTCTTAGTAAATACGTTATCTTCTCTAAAATCTGATTATGATAAGGGAATGAAATTTTTAATAGAAGGGTCTAGGTAATGTCTGTTCATTCTTTAACGGTTAAACAAATTATAAGTAGAGTGCGGCAGGTATTTCCAGATGCACCTGAAATTTACATTATTAGTCTTATAAATGATGGCTTATTAGAATTGGCTTCTTATGATACTAAAGTTACTTATGCTAAAATTACTACAGTAGCTAATCAAATGTGGTATGATTTAAGCGATAATGCTGCTAGTTCTTCTGGCAGTACTTATAAATTAGAAATAAATAAAGTAAACAAAGTTTATTTAATGGATAGTGATGGAGATTACATACAGATACCTAGGTTGACAAATGATAATTTATTACTAACAGACATTGATAGTACTTTAAACACACCAGATACAACATAATGGCAAGTAATATAAAATACCCAGAAGACCACGCTATGTGGTTTATAGAAGGTGATAAGCTAGCTCTTGTAACAGATGTTACTTCTAGCGGAGACACTAATACATCATCTAGAAAAAAATATAAAGCTATACAAGAAGCAGTTACTGATGGTATAGCTCTTAGTTATAACGCTGAACCTAATAAGGTTAGTGCTATAACAGAAACACCAGATGTAGATAATTCTATGCATAACGCTTTAATAGAATATGTTAAGCGATGTTTATATATGGACAGAGCTGGAACAGCTCCAGACCCTAACCAATCTGCAGTATCTATGCAGATGTCTAGGATGCATAATGAAAAATGGATAGAAGCTACGAGAAAATTTGGAAGAAGAAAACGTGATAAAGTTGGTGGTACAAGAGCCGTTGTACCAGTTGATTTAAGATAATTATACTTACATAAGGACGTTCTCGCCTCGCAAGGTAAGTATTAACAAGGAGAAATAATGGCAAATACACAAAAATTTAGGTCACACGAATCTTTAAATGTAGAATCGGCAGCTGACTGGCAAATACAAAGTGCAGTAACAGTAGACTCTGACGGAGTAGCTGTAAACGTTAGTTCATTTCACCAAGTACATTTAATGTCAGATAATGATTTTTATTTTACATTTAATACTACAGGTACAGATTCTGATATATCTACTTCAAATGATTTATATTTAAAAGGTGGAGATACTATATATTCTTTAAAAGTTCCTAGAGGAATTGGAAATTCGGTATATTTAATAATGGAAAGAAAAGGTAGTTCTGATGCAACAGTCAGAGTTATCTTAGCTTAGGAGGATATATGTCGTTTATTAGAACAACAGCTGACTCAATATCTTCTGGTGGTACAGTTACTGGTAATTTAACAGTAGATGCAGATTTAACTGTTACTGGAGATAGCAATGTAACTTTAGATGAAGTAATTTCTGGAACACTTACTAGTGGAGCATTAACAATCTCATCAGGACTAACCACAACTGGAGCAGTCTTAACATTAGCGACCAAAGAGCCGACAGTAGTTGCGAATGATATATTAGGACGAATAGATTTCCAAGCACCTTTAGATACTGGTGCAGATTCAGATTTAGTTGGAGCATCAATTCATGCTTTAGCTACTGGAACTTTTAGCGATACAGTAAACGCCACAGATTTAATATTTAGTACAGGAGCAAGTGAAACTGCCACAGAAAAGATGAGAATATCATCTGGTGGTGACGTTATTTTTTCGGGTAGCAATATTAAAACAGACACTAATTCAAGAATATTTCCAAGCACAGGAACAAGTGCAACTTCAACAGTTTTTGGTAAATTAGCTGGAAATGCTTTAGCTGCTGGAGGAGCAAATAACACTCTAATCGGTGAAAACGCTGGAAAAACTTTAACTACTGGCGATTATAATACAGTAATCGGGTATAATGCGATGCCTACTGGGACAACAGGATTGGGTTATAATGTAGTAATCGGAAAAGGTGCAGCTCTTAGTTTAACAAATGGGTCTGAAAACGTAATAATTGGAACAGATGCTTTACAAACAGAAGACAATTCAAATGAAAATATTGTAATAGGAACAAATGCTGCCAGTAAACAAAATCATACTACAGGAAAAACAGTCGCTATCGGTCATAGTGCGGTAAGATATAATACTACTGGATTGTATAATACGGCAGTCGGTAGAAGTGCTTTGCAAGGTGGTACAAGCAGTGGAACAGTTTACGCTAGTAATTCAGCATTTGGATATTTAACTCTTGCTGGAATAACGACTGGTGAAAGTAATACTGCTATTGGAGCAAATGTTCTAAAA
>TARA_R110002049_G_scaffold117316_2_pt1 | contig 14737 bp, 12 predicted proteins | sample TARA_R110002049 | Tara Oceans TARA_R110002049 (sample SAMEA4396941) | marine metagenome | biome: Polar Biome; feature: [SRF] surface water layer (ENVO:00010504); material: water (ENVO:00002006), including particulate matter (ENVO:01000060) such as... | depth 5 m | reverse complement strand
TCAGGATAGCCTTTATAAAAAGCAGTTGATGGAGGTGGATTCCTTACAACATTTATACAAGCGGGTGATGGAAAAGGAAGCAGAAAAACCACAGCAAGGCACTAACATAAGTCTAGGTGAAACTGGAGGACAGGAAAACAAGGAATTGGCTTTGATCAATCAAGTGGATAAGTTAAAAGAAAACTTGGTATTGCTTAATGAAGAAAGGGCTAATAAGTCGAGCATTCTCAATGTTATTTCTGCCTTTCCTAGAAGGGGAGTGGAAATCAAGGGTATTTTTAATAGCTATAAATTTTGGATTCCACTTGGATTTATTGGAATTACCTTGATACTTTTAAGTCTGCTGGATTTGAACATATATTTAAAAAAATATAAAAAAGAATAATCTATGAAAATATTAGTTACGGGTGGGGCTGGATTTATTGGGTCTCATGTAATTAGAAGGTTAGTAAGGTCATACCCAAATTATCATATCTATAATTTGGATGCACTTACATATGCCGGTAATCTAGAGAATTTGAAGGATATAGAATCTAACCCTAATTACAGTTTTATTAAAGGTGATATTACAGACGCTAATTTTATCGATACACTTTTTAAAAACAACATGTTCGATGGGGTAATTCATCTTGCTGCGGAATCACATGTGGATAGATCAATAACCGACCCCTTAGCCTTTGTAAGGACTAATGTAATTGGCACAGTAAATCTATTAAACTCCTTCAAATCTATTTGGAAGAATAATTTTGCTGGAAAACGTTTTTATCACGTAAGCACAGATGAAGTATACGGATCTTTAGGGAAAACAGGATTGTTTACAGAAACTACTGCCTATGACCCCAATTCTCCCTATTCGGCCTCCAAGGCCAGTTCCGATCATTTTGTAAGGGCATATGGTGAAACCTTTGGTTTGCCCTATATTATTAGCAATTGCTCCAACAATTATGGTCCAAATCACTTTCCGGAAAAATTAATTCCCCTATTTATTAATAATATCATTCAAAACAAGCCTTTACCCGTATATGGAGACGGAAATTATACCAGGGATTGGTTATATGTGGAAGACCATGCCAGGGCCATAGATCTTCTATTTCACAAAGGAGAGAGTACCGAAACCTATAATATTGGTGGATTTAATGAATGGAAGAACATTGATTTGGTGAAACTGCTGTGCAAACAAATGGACCAAAAATTAGGAAGACCTATTGGAAATAGTGAAAAACTTATAGCTTATGTTAAAGATAGACCCGGACATGACTTACGTTATGCCATAGATGCCTCTAAAATAAATAAAGAATTAGGATGGGCACCCTCTGTGACCTTTGAAGAAGGATTGGCTAAGACCATTGATTGGTATTTGGACAATGAGGAGTGGTTAACCCATGTTACTTCAGGAGACTATCAGAAGTATTACGAAAAACAATATAAATAATACGATGTAGTTATGATGAAAAAACATTAAACTCGTTAATATCGTCATAAGATTACTCCAAAATAACAACAAATACATGAAAGGAATAATACTCGCAGGAGGATCTGGAACCCGTTTACACCCCCTTACCTTAAGCGTAAGTAAACAATTGATGCCGATTTATGATAAACCCATGATTTATTACCCTTTATCAACCTTAATGTATTCCGGAATAAGAGAAATTCTTATTATTTCCACTCCTAAAGACCTTCCTTTATTTAAAGAACTTTTGGGTGACGGAAATAAATATGGCTGTACATTCGAATATGCAGTTCAGGCAGAACCTAATGGCCTTGCAGAAGCCTTTATAATTGGTGAGAAATTTATCGGAACAGATAAAGTAGCTTTAATTTTAGGCGACAATATTTTCTACGGTTCCGGCTTGGCAAAATTACTACAGGCCAATAATGATCCAGAAGGTGGAATTATCTATGCCTACCGTGTCCATGATCCAGAACGTTATGGAGTGGTCGAATTTAATAAAGAAGGAAAAGCTATTAGTATAGAGGAAAAACCAGAAGACCCTAAATCCAACTACGCGGTTCCAGGTATTTATTTTTATGACAATGACGTGGTAAAAATTGCTAAAAATATTGCACCAAGCCATAGAGGGGAGATTGAAATCACCGATGTAAATAAAGAATATTTAAAACGCAATAAGTTAAACGTAAGTATTTTGGATAGGGGAACCGCTTGGTTGGATACCGGAACCTTTGCCTCCTTGATGCAGGCCTCACAATTTGTAGAGGTCATAGAGGAGCGCCAGGGACTTAAAATAGGGGCCATAGAAGGCGCAGCTTATGAGATGGGTTATATTTCCAAGGACCAGTTTAAGGCTCTTGCAGAACCTCTTATGAAAAGTGGCTACGGAAAAAATTTATTGGGAATATTGAACAAGGATTAATGAAAGTAACAGAGACTAAGTTGAATGGCTGTTTTGTTTTGGAACCAGCAGTATATAAGGATGATAGAGGATATTTTTTTGAAAGTTTTAATGCCAATAATTTTAACGAGGCCATTGGACAAAAAATCATTTTTGTTCAGGATAATCAATCCTACTCCTCCAAGGGAGTAATTAGGGCCATACATTATCAGATTGGGGAATATGCCCAAGCTAAATTGGTACGCGTTCTTAGTGGAAAAGTCTTGGATGTAGCCGTCGACCTTAGGCCAGATTCTCCCACTTTCGGACAACATGTGGCCGTGGAATTATCTTCCGAAAATAAAAAACAACTCTTTATCCCAAGAGGCTTTGGACATGGATTTTCGGTTCTAAGTGATACGGCGGAGTTCTTTTATAAATGTGATAATTTTTATAATAAAGCTTCTGAAGGAGGAATTATATATAATGATTCAGGCCTGAATATCGATTGGCGATTGGCAGTAGATGAAATTAAAATATCTAGTAAGGATTTGGAACTCCCTGATTTAGAAAACGCAATTTTATAATGGGAGCTTTAAAAAAGAAAAAATTGAAAATAATTATCACAGGGGCCAACGGGCAATTGGGAAGATGTCTGCAGGATGTCTCTGGGACATACCCGAACTATGATTTCCATTTTAAAAACTCTAAGCAACTTGATATCACCAGTAAGGAACAGATAGATATTCTATTTGCTCAGGAAGAATTCGACTATTGTATTAATTGCGCGGCCTATACCGCAGTAGACAAGGCAGAAACGGATCAAGAAAACGCTTTTTTGGTTAATGCAGAAGCGGTAAAGTATTTGTCGGAGGCCTGCAAGGCCCAAAATTCTATTTTAATACATATTTCAACGGATTTTGTATTCGACGGTTCTAAAACAAAGCCTTATACAGAGAAAGATCTTCCTAATCCTATAAACGTTTATGGGGCATCCAAATTAAAGGGAGAACAGTACATAAAGGATATATTGGAACATTATTTTATAATACGCACTTCATGGTTATATTCGGAATATGGGCATAATTTTTTGAAAACCATGTTAAAGCTGGGAGTAGAAAAAGAGGAAATAAGCGTAGTAAATGATCAGATTGGTTCGCCAACCTATGCGGGGGAATTGGCCAATGTAATTTTAAAAACTATTGAATCTAACCCTAGAGATTATGGTTTGTTCCAATATAGTAATGAAGGAGGTATTAGCTGGCATGAATTTGCTCAAGTTATTTTTAAATTAAAAGGATTAAAAATTAAAGCTAACCCTATTTCAACAAAAGAATATTCAACTCCTGCTAAAAGGCCTGTTCATAGCGTAATGAATAACTCAAAAATAAAAGAAACTTTAAATATTGAAATCCCATATTGGAAAGATAGCCTAATGAATTGTTTGATTAAAGTAGACCAATGTCAAGACTGATGAGAAAATATTATTATTTAATCGTTTTGTCCATGATTTGTCTGCCGAATTGCAAAAATGACAAAATAGTTAATAATGGTCAAACATCTGTAAATGGAGAGATTTTTAGAGTCATAATAAATGTTAAAGTACTCGAAGATGATAAGTTTCAATTGTTTTATGTTGATGACTCTTCAGAAGGTAAATACAACATTAATAAAAGAACGGTAACATATGTAAATGGAAAAAATGAATTTCAATCAGTTGAATTCAAATTGCCCGCTAATGTATTACCTCGTAAATTTAGGATTGACGTGGGGGAGAATAATTATGAAACAGCGATAGACATAAAAGAAATAGAAATAAAGTTTAATAACAACTTAATAAAAATTAATGATAAGGTCCTAGAACGATTTTTTCAGCCAAATCAATATTTGAAAAAGCTAAAAAATAATTATATGAGAATAAAGATAGATGGTAGATACGACCCATTTATTGATTCTACTCCACTACTTATTAAGAAAATTGAACTTGAATTATAATTAACCCTAAGTTAAAGTTGATAATGAAAAAAAACTTAATAATTTTTGGAACTAGGCCAGAAGCCATCAAAATGGCACCTTTAGTTAAAGAATTTTTAAAATATAAGAAATCATTTGAAACAAAGGTTTGTGTTACGGCTCAACATAGGGAAATGCTTGATCAAGTTATGTCTTTTTTTGAAATCAAACCCGATTTCGATCTTGACTTAATGAAACCAAATCAAAATTTATATTCCTTAACGGCCGATATAATTACTAGCTTAAAACCAATTTTGGAAGAGTTTAAGCCGGATTACGTATATGTCCATGGTGACACTACCACTACAATGGCGGCAAGTTTGGCGGCTTTTTATTCAGGGGCAAAAATATGCCATGTGGAAGCAGGATTAAGGACGTTTAATAAGCGAATACCCTTTCCTGAAGAAATGAATAGATCCGTTACCGGTTGTATTTCCGATTATCATTTTGCGCCAACAGCAACATCCAGACAAAATTTGTTGAATGAAAACGTTTCAGATCAGAATATTGTAGTAACCGGTAATACAGTAATCGATGCTTTGCAGTTTAGTGTCCATAAGGTTAACTCTTCGGACTATTATGATGGCGAAGTAGCGTTTATTAAACAAATTTTAAATCAATCAAAAAAAATTGTTTTGGTAACCGGCCACCGTAGGGAAAATCATGGTCAAGGATTTATAAACATTTGTTCAGCATTAAAGAAAATTGCAATTGAAAATCCAGATACTCAAATAATTTATCCAGTACATTTAAATCCCCATGTTCAGAAGCCCGTATATGAGTTATTGAATGACATTCCCAATATAAATCTGATTAAACCATTATCGTACCCTGCGTTTGTCTGGTTAATGTCTCAATCTTATATTATCATTACCGATAGCGGTGGTGTTCAAGAAGAGGCTCCAAGTCTAGGAAAGCCTGTGTTGGTTATGCGAGATACAACTGAAAGACCAGAAGCCGTAGAAGCCGGAACTGTGTTATTGGTAGGCACAGACACAAAAAAAATTATTGATAATACCACTAAACTACTGAATTGTAAAGAATCTTATACAAAAATGAGTATGCTACATAATCCATATGGAGATGGTAAAGCTTGTGAGAAAATAGTTCAATTTATTAACTCTTTGTAAAGATTATATGGATGTAGCGGTTACTAGGGATATTAATGAATTAAGGTTTATAACGAAGGACGAGGCAAATTATCTATATAGCATAAGGCCAGTGCCGTTAGAATATTTGGCCGTTAGCTTCCAAGATGCCTTGCGCCATTGCCTTCTTGAATACTTGAATACCCCCTATTTAATAACGCACAAAAAATCCATTGCAGTGCGGCTTTTAAAAAAAAAATATTCGGAGTTGGGTATAGATATAAAAGAGCTCAGCACAATATCAAGAATAAAAGATTTGCCAACTATTATTATTTATAGCTATCATCAGCTGGAATTACTTTTGAAAAGAGTGAAGAATATTGGTCAATCAAAAAGTGTAGAGATACCAAAAATTACAAAAGATTATTATGCACAATTTCCTGTTTTAAAGGAATACGTTGAGTTTTCAGAGAAAAGGTTATCCAAATATTTATATGCATCAGTTATTCATGGTAGTTGCTCAGATTTGGAATTAACGCGTTTTTCCGATTTGGACACTTTCTTGGTCATTAATAAAGCGACCGTTGGCTCTAAAAAAAAATTAATTGAATTTAAAAAATATTGGACAGAGAGTCTGAAATTTTTATACCGATTTGATAGTTTACAACACCACAATCATCTAATTGCTTCAGAATACGACCTCAAATTTTTTCCTTATCATTGGTTACCACCCCAAGTTTTTGCCGAATCAACACTAATTTATGGAACGCCTACTTTAAAACTAAAAATATTTAAAAGTGATTTTTTCAATTTGAAAGTCTTTTTTTCATTAGCTCATAGGTTCAGAGATCCGCAAATAGGTAGTAAAATACAAAATGAATATTCTTTAAAAAACGATATTAGTATTTTATCATTAATTCCTGTTCTTTATTTGCAAACAATTGGATTTGATGTAACCAAAAAAGAATCCTTCAATCACAAAAAGATTCTTGAAATAGACTCAAATTCTTTATATAAAAAAATAAGTGAAATACGAAGACAATGGAAAGTGAGCAGCACCAGTGTTTTTATTGTATCTAAACTATATAACTATTATCTCCGTAAATTATATATTAAATATTTTATAGGCACTGTTGAATTAAAAGAAATTACGCATAACTCAAAAATTAAAGAATCCTTCGTGTTAGAATTGAAAACCTTAATTAATAAAATGAGCACTAATATAATTGAAGGGAATAAATGAATGGTATGACAGAAAATATGGTTTATGATATAAGACAAATAGAACTTGAGAAATATATTAAATTTACAGAATATTTGGCAGATTACTTGTTTGAATATCCCCAAGTAGTATCTATTTATCAAATGGGTGGTTGGACTCAACCAGGAATTTCTGACATAGATTTGATTATTGTAGTAAAGGAATTAGAAAAACCGGATTATAAGGAATTAAATGTGTTGAATCGGGTATTAGCGCGCAATAGTGATGAGGAATATATGTTAATGCATGCGCCTTTTGTAATATCCGAAAAAGCTTTCGAACATCTTGATTTATTTTTTTATTGCTCAGACCTAAAAAAGTTAGCAGGGAAGGAAATTAAAATAAACAAGAACCCAGTTGAATTACAAGAAATTGCCGAGCTTTACAAATTGGTTTCGGTTTTGGTGCATACCTATCCAAGGTTTTATTTCTTAAACAAAAAAAAGTGGTCATTAAGATCATTTTTAACATTTGGTTATAGTCTAAAGCATACATATCGTATTATTAGGCAATTCGATAATTCTTTTCAAAATAACAAAATTGAAGAGTATATTGATAAAATGACCGATTTACGAAAGCAAGTAATCGAAACAAACAGTATAAATGAAAAAGTAATATTTCCCTTAATTGAACTTGGTAAAAAGGTCTCCAAAATCATGTTGAAAAAGGTGGATAGTATTATTGTAGAAAGAATAACTTTTGAACCAAGCAAAACTGATTTTATGTATATTAAAAGTTTTGAAATTATTCTTTCGTTTGTAAATGGTTCCAACTCGTTTGAATTAAGCAAAAAAAAAGGTGTGAATATTTTAGAACTCCCACATTCCTTTGCTATTTTTATTTTAATGCCTCCCGGGAACGGGGAACTTAGTAGATTTCAAGCAAAACGAATTGTAGGCGTAAATTCCATCAATCTCAATGAAGAAAAAAAGGAACTACTGGAGCTTATAAAAAAGCCATTCGCTGAATATAATTCTCTATTTAAAAATTGCAAAGTATTTAATGGTATGTCCTTTGAATTAAACACTCCTATTATTTGGAATACTAGAAAATATAATCCATCTAATTTATTGGATTACGCAAGGAGGCTTAAGCACATTGTCATTAATAAGAAAAATGAGATCAAAGTATCAAAAATAATAAACACTCACAATTATTGACACTTAAAAGCAAAGCCATAAACGGCGTTAAATGGAATTCGTTCTCCTCCATTATTAAGGTTGTATTACAATTTGTTCAATTAATTATTTTGAGTAGATTGTTAAGTGCAGAAGATTTTGGATTAATGGCAATTGTAATGGTTGTCGTTGGTTTTTCGCAAATGTTTATCGACATGGGGATTTCCAATGCCATTATATATAAACAGGACGTTTCAAAGAATCAGCTTAATAGCTTATACTGGTTGAGTATAATAATTGGTTTTGTTACTTTCATTATAATAAACGCTTCAGCAACTTTAATTGCCAGTCTTTATAATAATGAAAAACTTGAGAATTTACTTTATCTTATTAGTGTTACCTTTATTGTTATTCCGTTTGGGCAACAATTTATGGTTTTGATGCAAAAGAAGTTATTCTTTTATAATATTGCCATAATCGAAATTATATCGCGTTTTCTTTCTTTTGTCACTACTGTTGTTTTAGCCTTCAATGATTATGAGGTTTATTCTTTGGTTTATGGAACTTTAGTCTATTCTGTCATATCTACCTTACTTTTTGTTTTTAAGGGTCTTTCTTTTTATTCGCCTAAACTACATATTTCATTTTCTGAAATAAAAGAATTTATGAGTTTTGGATTTTTTCAATTGGGAGAAAAAATAGCAATTTATTTTAGTAATGAATTCGACACAATTCTAATTGGATACCTCTTTGGGGCCAATGACCTAGGGGTATTTAATATTGCAAAGAGAGTAGTGTCATACCCAATGATATTAATAAACCCAATAATCAACAAGGTATCTTTTCCAATATTTGCAAAATCAAACAGCTCTGATGAAAATTTAAAGAATATTTATTTGAAGATATTACGTTATTTGTCATATGTTAATTTCCCTATCTATTTTTTGATTTTCGCTTTAGCACAACCATTTGTTTATTATGCATTGGGTCCAAATTGGATTAATGCAATTAGTTTAATACAAATTTTAGCCTTTACATATTTGATAAAATCAACCAGTAATCCTGCAGGATCATTAGCCTTGTCTAAAGGAAGGGCAGACCTTACCTTTTATTGGAATGTAATAAAACTTGTTTATGTTCCTGCGGCTATATATGTCGGCAGTATATATGAAATGGTCGGAGTAACAATTGCCTTACTTCTAATTCAGGTGTTATTATATTATCCAACTTGGAAATTTATTGTACACGGAATATGTTTTGCATCCTTAAAGGAATATTCATTGAGTTTCAAAAAGCCTATTTTATTCGTAATTGTTTCAGGTATTATACCTTTACTCCTTATATATTTTTTAAAGGGAGATTTAATTAAGATAATTAGTGGAGCAGTTAGCTTTTCCATTATTTATTTTATACTAGTACTAAAATATGAACGAAATCTTTATTCTGAAGTATTAAAAATAATGGTTAAAAAGGAGCAATTATGAAGATTGGAATTGTAACCACTTGGTTTGAAAGGGGAGCAGCATATGTGTCAAAACAGTTTGAGCAGGTTTTACAGGAGGAACATGAAGTTTTTATTTATGCTCGAGGAGGCGAGAAATATGCAATTAATGATCCTATTTGGGATAAGAAGAATGTTACTTGGGGCAAAAATATTAGATCTAGGTTTGCACTTACATTAATGGACAAAAAGGATTTTAAATCATGGATAGATTATAATTCAATAGATATTCTATTGTTCAATGAGCAACATTGGTTTGAACCATTATTGTGGTGTAAAGATTGGGGAATTAAAACCGTGGCATATATCGACTATTATACCAAGGAAACTGTTGATTTGTTTAATATTTACGATTTACTAATTTGTAATACCAAACGGCACTATTCTGTATTTAAAAAGAGTAATAAGGCCCAGTATTTACCTTGGGGCACTGACACCCATATTTTTACCAATGATGACAAGTCAGAATTGGTAAATAGTGATTTTGTTACTTTTTTCCATTCTTGTGGCATGGGGGCTAAAAGAAAGGGCACCGAACAGTTGATAAAGGCCTTTAGTAAAACAAAATATGCCAAGAAGTTGATTATTCATACTCAACAAGAAATCACTGGGAATAACCTTGTCGAATTAATTTCAGATTTAGAAGCTCAAGGACGCTTGGAGATTATTAACAAAACAGTTCCCGCTCCAGGGCTTTTTCACTTAGGGGATGTTTATTTATACCCTTCTTTACTTGAAGGGATTGGTTTAACTATTGCTGAAGCCTTATCGAGTGGTCTTGCAACAGTTGTCCCTGATAATGGACCTATGAATGAATTTGTTAATGATGGATTTAATGGTTTATTAATTAAAAAGGGAAAATGTTATTCAAGAGAAGATGGTTATTATTGGCCACTATGTGAAATAGAAATTGAAGATTTGACAGAGAAAATAGATTTTCTAGCTCAAAATAAGAATGAGGTCATAAATTTGAAGGAAAATGCCCGTGCTTCCGCTATTGAGAATTTATCCCTTAAAAAAAATATGAGGTCGTTATCTAGGCTATTTGAGATGACGGAGTATACAACTTTAAACCTTGAAACGAAGAATAAAATTATTAGATTTAACAAAAAAGGATTTGGCAGGTTTAATAAATTGTACATAAGGCTATACTTTTTTATTAACGGCGTTTATGTGACATATGATTATCTTAAAGCTTTTGTAAACAAAATTAATCATTTAAGATTATGATGATTCATTCGGTGAAAAAAGTCACGGTTAGTTTAAAACGGCATTATACTTAGCTAGAGATGTCGAAAACAAGAATAGATAAACAATAAACCGAATTATAAGTAAAATTGAATTATTTCAAGGTTTTATACATTTTAGCTTTTTACCTAATAACATTAATAATTTTTGTTTTTGGTGGAGCTTTGCAATACCTTTTGGGTATTTCCAATACCATGCTCACGTTTTTTTTAGTAGTTTTTATTTTTTCTGTGTATGCTATCTATGCTATTTTAAAGCAGCGTATAGTGCTTAACCGAATAACTTTTTTCTCGATTGCATATTTATCATTTATCATCTTGATAGGGCTAATTAGAAATAGCAATATTATATCAATATTAACCTATCTTATTTTTCCGTTAATGCCCTTGGCTGTTTTTCTTTTTAGTTACATAAATTATAAGGAAAGCTACATATCCTTTCAAAAAATATTCAGACTGTATTTCTATATTTCCCTAATACAACTTCCCGTACTATTGGTTCAAAAAAATTTCTATAATTTGTTAATCGGTATTAACAATAGTGGCCAAAAAATAGAATGGTTCGATTTTATGTTCGGGACTTTTTTTATAAAATCTGACCATTCTCTTGGAATATTTATATTAATTATTGTTGCAACTATACTTTTCAAGCCAGAAAAAATCAAAAACATAGTCAAGTGGCCTAAAATATCAATACTATATTTATGTGTTACACTGTTCATGACTGAATCCAATATTTCAAAACTATTCTTGGTCATTCTGCTATCAACTTTTTTCATAATACCCTTTTATAAAAAACATGCCAAAACCCTAAGATTTAAAATTGCAGTCGGCCTTTTGGCCTCAACTGTTTTATTTGCAGGCTATTCCGTAAGAAATAAAGATTTTATCCAAAATAGGCTGGGGGGCAAATTGGAACAGCAGTTTTCTATAAAAAACGCTGAAAAATTTTATAAACTAAAAACTGCCAAACGTTTTCAGATCGTAATGGTCGCTTATAGCAAAATAAAAACTAAATGGATTGGCGATGGTCCATATTCATATTTCAACATACGTACAGGCAAGTTTAAGCAGACAAGACATTTTACTCAATTAATCTGGACCTATTTTGATTTGGGAATTTTCGGTATAATATTAGTTTTAGCATATATTTTGAGTTTAACAAGTTATCTGGATATTGATAAAGGCCTGCCATATTTGCTTTTTTTAGGAGTTTTTCTAGTCTATTCATTCTATACGACCATATTCTCGGATATAACTATTATATTCGGAGTTTTTACGATTTTTAACAAGACAAACCAATTTAAAACCCTTCTATAATTTTTTTTAGCTTATAACTCCTAAGCCAAAGAGTATGTTTTTTGTATGGAAAAAAATAGTATTAAATTTTCTCGTTGTTAAAGAATTATGGGAAACTACCTTAATCATCACCTTTAATTATGGTATTTAGTTCTACCGTTTTCCTGTTTTTATTTCTCCCAATAGTTTTAGGGGTAAATTTCATTTTAAAGAAAAGCCTAAGGAATACTTTTATACTTCTTAGCAGTTTATTCTTTTATGCTTGGGGAGAAAACATATTGGTTCTATTGATGATGGGATCAATTTGTGTAAATTATGTTATAGGCATATTAATATCACACGCTCAAAAGGAGCCTTCAAAAAACTTATCAACTTATGTTTTATCTGTAGGAGTGATTTTAAATTTATCGGTTCTAATATATTATAAATATATCCATTTCATTTTTGAGAATCTTTTTCTATTAGGGGTAGATTTAAATGTTGATATATCTGGTGTTACCTTGCCCATTGGAGTGTCCTTCTTTACTTTTCAAAATATCTCGTATTTGATCGATGTTTATAGAAAGGAAGTTAAGAGTCAGAGTAATTTAATCCATTTAGGATTATATATATCATTATTCCCTCAACTTATTGCAGGTCCGATAGTTAGATATACTGACATTTTTAAAGAAATAAAGAATAGAGTAGTCACTAAAGACATTTTTAAAGAAGGGATAATTCGTTTTATCAGGGGGTTGGCCAAAAAAGTTATCATAGCAAACAGCAGCGGGCTTATAGCGGATAAAATATTTGAAATCGCACCGGAAGATCTTTCCACTCCAGTTGCTTGGTTAGGTGCTATTTGTTATTCACTTCAAATTTATTTTGATTTTTCTGGATATTCGGATATGGCCATTGGTTTAGGAAAAATGCTTGGATTCAATTTCAAGGAAAATTTTAACTATCCCTATATTTCAACTTCTGTACAAGAATTTTGGAGAAGATGGCACATATCACTGTCTACTTGGTTCAGGGATTATTTATATATCCCATTAGGAGGAAATCGTAAAGGTAAATACCGAACCTATTTAAACCTTTTAATCGTATTTTTTATTACAGGCTTGTGGCATGGTGCTAGCTGGAATTTCGTCGTATGGGGTTTATATCATGGGTTCTTTCTGTTAATAGAAAGAATTGTTCCATATAAGTTACCAAAACTATTAATCCCTATTAAGAGGTTTTATTTAATATTGGTAGTAGTTATAGGGTGGGTATTATTTAGAGCGGAAAACCTAACGGTTGGAGTAGAATATATTGTAAAAATGTTTTCGTTCTCAAAAGGCAGTGATTATTCTCCACTTATATATTTAAATAACTATGTTTATTTTGTATTGCTTTTAGGACTACTATTTTCAACACCTTTGCGAAAAATTCTATACTTAAATCTTCATAAAATAGCCAAATATGAAAAACAAAGGAATTATCTTGTATACGGATTTTACCTAGCTTTGTTTATATATACTATTACTGAATTGGCCCAAGCCACCTATAATCCATTTATTTACTTTAGGTTTTGAACATGAAGAAATATATAATTCTAATAGTATTGGGTATTATCTTTTTTGGAACTCTATACTATTTTTTAGACAAAAAACAGATTGAGGCTTCTGAAATAGTACTTGAAGTAAATGCAATAATTCCTGAAAACGATATATTTTATGTGTATTATTTGCAAGATGGCGTTACATCCTGGAGCGATGAAAATAGTGTATATCAGAGAATTAATGGAAGCGGGAAATCCCAAAAACTACGGTTTATACTTCCCATTAATAAACCAATAAATAGTATTCGCCTGGATATTGGAGCTAATAAGTCCCAAGGTCCAATGAAAATAAATTCATTGGTACTTAGTTCAAAAACTGGAAAATTTGTTATCAAAGAAAACATTTACGATTATTTCGAGGCAAACAACTATCTTAAAGATAAAGATGGTCTTTTCATCCCCAATATAGTTTCCGGAAGATATGACCCATTCCTAAAAGCTAAACCTAATTTATCTGAAACCTTGAAAATACTGGGAAGTTCAAGACCCAAATTTACATTATCAATAAAAATTTTGATATCACTTATTTTTACCATGGTAATGTTAGGATTAATTACGGGCCTAAGACTATTGCTGATAAAGTTGATAGAAGGCCCTCTTAGAAAAAAATATGGGGCTCCAATGGTATTAAGTGTTCTTAGTTTTGGGGCATTTTACCATTATTTAGGTGAGAGTTATTTAGTGCCAAGTGGTATAGAGATAAACATGGAAGTCGAGGTTTCTGAAAACGACATATTTTATGTATATTATTTGCAAGAGGGGATCAAATCCTGGAGTGATGAGCAAAGCGAACACAAGAGAATTAAAGGGAGTGAGGGAAACCAAAAATTACAGTTCGTAGTTCCAGTCAATAAGCCCTTAAAAGGACTACGTTTAGATATGGGAGCTAATAAGTCCCAAAGTCCTATAAGGATTAATTCAGTAACCTTTAGTTCGGAAACTGGAATATTGGTGCTCAAAGAAAATCTCTTGGAATATTTTGAAGTGAACAACTATATTCAATATAAGGATGGTCTTTTATTCCCCAATATTGTTTCAGGACGGTATGATCCATTTCTTATAGCAAAACCAACAATGTCTGAAGTGTTGAAAAAACTAGTTAGTCCTAAACCAAGATTCAACCTTTATCTGAAGATTTTTATATCGCTGATTTTTTCTGTGGCAATTCTTGTATTTTTTATAAACCTAAACCTACACCCAAATCAAGCGGATTTGGTTATTGCAACTTTTGGTTTGTTATTGCTACTACCTACATTATCAATAATTTTTGGATTTACGAGTAACGACAATAATCT
>TARA_R110002049_G_scaffold20717_13_pt1 | contig 14766 bp, 12 predicted proteins | sample TARA_R110002049 | Tara Oceans TARA_R110002049 (sample SAMEA4396941) | marine metagenome | biome: Polar Biome; feature: [SRF] surface water layer (ENVO:00010504); material: water (ENVO:00002006), including particulate matter (ENVO:01000060) such as... | depth 5 m | reverse complement strand
GAGCCGGTAACCTGCTCAAGCGTGCGTAACGCGATGCCGCGTAGCCCGTACTTTTCATTAATGATCTCGCCCTGCTCGGTGACGCGGAGCCGGCCATTGACGGTGCCGGGCGGTGCGCCGAGAACGGCGACGTGGGTCTTGCTGCCACCGCGGCTGATCGTGCCGCCACGGCCGTGAAAAAGGGTGAGTTCTATGCCCTCGGCGGCAACGGTTTGCACGAGCGTTTCCTGCGCGTTCTGCAGAGCCCAGCGCGCAGAGGCCAGGCCGCCGTCCTTGTTGCTGTCGGAATAACCGATCATGACGGTCTGGCGGTCGCGGCGCGTGCGCAGGTGTTCACGATAGAGGTCGGTCGTTAAGAGTTCCTGCAAGATTGCCGGGCCTTTCTCAAGGTCACCGACCGTTTCCAGCAGCGGTGCGATATCCAGCGGAATCTCGCCGCGACGGTTGGACAGGTCGCCCCAGCCTGCAAGCAGCAGGACCGAGAGAATGTCGTCGGCGCCCTGAGTCATACTGACCACAAAAGGCCCGATAGCCTGGTTACCGTATTTTCTGCGGCAGAACGCGATTGCCTGGAACGCGGCGATTGTCTTGCGCGCGGTGGTTGAGAGGTTCTGCGGCGCGCTTTCGCGACCACGAATGGCCTCAACAATGCGTTGCGAGCGCTTTTCGGGCGGCCACTCGGCCCAGTCTTCTTCGCCCAGGCATTCGCCAATCACCTGGCGGTGTACTTCGGCGTCCTGGCGCACATCGAGGGTGACGAGGTGAAAGCCGAAAGTCTGTACGCGCCGGCGTAGCCGCTTAATGGGAAACAGGCCCGCGTGCTCGCCCCTGTTGGCTGCGAGGCTGTCAGCAATCAGTTTCAGGTCGGCATCAAACTGGCGCACTTTTTCATACGGGAAGACATCATCGTCATAGGTCGACTGCAGTCTCTGCTGTACCAGCCGCAGGAATACGCGGTACGGCATGTCGCGGTGCCGTGCCGGTACCGCGTGATACGCCTGCTGGAAAACGCCGCGATACTCATCGAGTTTCGCGAGTAGTTCGTCACTGACCGCTACGCGATCCGTGGACTGACTCAGCTTCGCCGAGATGTTGCGGCATTCCTTGTAGTAAAGGTCGAGAATCAGTGAGCGCTGGCGTGCCAGCGTCGCACGAATAGTTTTTGCGTTGACGTTCGGGTTGCCATCCATGTCACCGCCAACCCAGGAACCAAAATGCAGGATGTCCTTGACGTTGAATTTGAAATCGCTGTCGCCGTAAATGCGTTGCAGGGCCGTTTCGATGTCTTCGTAAAACGGTGGCACAGCCCTGTACAGCACGTCGGTAAGAAAGAACAACACGTGCTCTAGTTCGTCGGCAACGGTCATCTGTTCCGACGGGTGTTCGTCGGTCTGCCAGCCCGTCGTTATTAGCAGCCGGATATTGGCCAGCGCCGCATTGACTTCCTGCGGCGTCTTGGTGGGGTTCAGCAGGTCGACCAGGTGCCGCACGATGTTTTGTTCCTTGCGTAACATCGTGCGCCGTGTCGGCTCTGTCGGGTGTGCGGTGAAAACAGGTTCGATATGCAGCATATCGAGCAGTTCCTGCACGTCTTCAGCCGACTTGCCCGCCGCTTTCAGCTTGATCAGGGAATCTTCAAGTCCGCCCGGTTGATAGTGACCAACATCACGCAGGTACTCGCGGCGGCGCCGGATCCGGTGCACCTTCTCTGCGGTGTTTACCATCTGGAAGTAGGTGGAAAAACTGCGAATGACCGCCAGCGCCATTTTCGGGTCAAGGTTCTCAACGAGCGCCGCGAGTTCTTCGCCGGGCTTTTCGTTTTCTTCGCGGCGGCGTATTGAGCGTAGCCGCGCGTTCTCGACAAATTCGAACAGTTCCTTGCCGCCTTGCTCTATTAGCAATTCGCCAATCATCGCACCGAGCGTGCGCACGTCATCGCGCAATGCCTGGTCTTTGTCTTCGAAGGTAATGTCCTGTCGGCGCAAGAGTCGGGTCCGCAAAGTGGCTGAGAGGAGGGAGGCGTCGCGACAATATCAAAAACTCGGCAGCCTGCCCAGTTAAGTAACTGCAAGCGCAGCTTGTCCCCGGGACAATAGCATTTTGGTTTTCCGGGCCGCGCGGAGGGCCCTTGCAGATGCCAGCAAGGTTACAGCTGCAAGCAACTGAACCGGGCGCCACGGCACATGCGTGTGGCCTGACGCTGAGCGCACATGCCGGAGCTGTGCTCACCGTTCAGTCAGTGCGCGAGCGTATGCTTGGGCAGCTTGGCGATGTGCTAACAAGCCAGTTGCCGGTTGCAGTTCGGGTGCAGCTCACGGGCGACGCGCTTGAACGTAGTCGGCAGTTCGAGCGTTTCTGCGCGCTATTGGCGGTCGGTTTGCAGGCTGCAGGCGCGCCCCGCGACTTACTCGAACTTACCTGCGCGGCGGCCGACCTGGCACCGGCGCGCGCGTGGGAGGCGCGCCAGCGACGGCTCGGCCCGGGTGTGGTCAACTGCCTGCTCGATGCGCAGACGCTCAACAATCCCGTTCTGTTGCTGGAGTTATGGCGTCTGCGTCATGAGAATAATTTGCGCGTTGCGCTCAGTCCGGCTGTCAGCAGCGCATGCTCCCTGCTTGCGAGCGAACCGGCGCAACACGTGTTACCGGAAAGCGGCACACAAGTGCCCGGCGAAACGGCATGGCTCATGAGTTCACTCGACGCCGCAAATTACCTGGCGAGCGACGGTACCATCGCGCTTGAAGCGATGTGCGACGAAGCTGTGCGGCTTTTTGATGCCGCAGAGGAGTGCTTCGAGGCCTTGCGCTGGCCTACTGCGGCGATGCGCCAGGACGCATGGCTAAACCGGCGCATCGTTGTGCGTCTGCAGGGCACAGGGCAGTTGGTCGCCCAGGCAGGTCTGGACCCGGCCTGTCTGGGTACACTCAGAACAGTTGCAAACATGGTTGTGACCTTGCGCTCGGTGCTGGTGCAACGCTCGATGCAGGTCGCCCGGCGTGCGGAAACCCTGCCGGCGATCGCCGCGGGCAGCCCGCGCTACGCAGGCGCGCAAGATGACTTGCAGCTTGCCTGGCAAAAGCGCTGGATCGACGCCGTACGGCGCTCGGCCCTGCGTCACAGGAATCTGCTGGTGATGTCGCCCTGGTCGCTGTTTCCGGCTGCTTCTGCCGATTTTCGTTACCTGAACCTGCTGCCATTGCTGACGCTTGCCGATGCCCATGAATTTCGCAGAGATCTCTCGATTGCAAGCTGGAACTATAATAAATTCAATAACTTCTACATGCGTTGCTGGGCAGGATTAAGCGCCGGTGAAAGCAACTATGTCGTTGCGGAGCGCCTATAAACTAGGATACGGTCTACGATTACGAGGGGGGAGAGGGACCTCTTGGATCCAGTTTCACTAGATGCTCACGGCGTCGCCGTACTGTTGTTAACCGTAGTCGCGCTGTTCCTGTTTACGCGCGACAGAATTCCACTTGAGTCGTCGTCGCTGACGATTCTGATTCTGCTGGTCGGCGGGTTCACGTTGTTCCCGTACCAGCGCGACGGCGACATTGTGTTGCGCGCAACCGAGTTCTTCGCTGGCTTCGGCAACGAAGCGCTGGTCGCAATCTGTGCGTTGATGATGGTCGGCAAGGCGCTCGAAACAACCGGCGCGCTGCAGCCGCTGGCGAATATTGTCAGCCGAGCCTGGGCCACGCGCCCGGTGCTGGCCCTGGTTACCACGCTGATAGCCGCGGCCGTTCTAAGTGCATTCATGAACAACACTCCGATTGTTGTGCTGTTAATGCCGATACTCGTCGGTGCGTCGTTGCGGGCGAAGTTTCCGGTGTCCGGTGTCATGTTGCCGATGGGCCTCGCCACCATTATCGGTGGCATGTCGACGACGATCGGCACGTCGACCAACCTGCTGGTTGTCGGTATTTCCCAGGATCTCGGCCTGCACGAGTTCTCGATGTTTGAATGGGTGTTGCCAGTTGCGATAGTCGGTGGTGTCGGTGTTCTGTTCCTGTGGCTCGTTGCGCCACGGCTGTTACCCGACCGGGCGCCGCCAATGGCCGATACCTCGCCGCGAATTTTCAGCGCGCAACTTAACGTCAAGGAAGGCGGGTTCTGTGACGGCGCGACGCTCTCGGAGGTGCTCGCCAAAGCTGAGGGCAACATGCGCGTCGACAAGATTCAGCGCAGCGACTCCCTGTTTCTCGCCAAGCTGCCATCCGTTGTCCTGCAGCCGGGCGACCGCCTGTTTGTTAAGGACTCGCCTGAAAACCTGAAACATTACGAGCAAATCCTCGGTGCCACGCTGTTCAATATTTCCGATAGCGAGCACCCGGTCGACGAAAAAACACCACTGAAGGCCGAAGGCCAGCAGCTTGCCGAGATCGTCATCACACGCGGGTCGCCTTTGCACCTTCGCAGCCTGGCCGCGGCCCGGTTTACGGCAAGCTATGGGTTGATGCCGCTCGCGCTGCATCGCGCACGCGCGCCGAGTTCGCAGGTCACCGGCGATCTCAACCTGATACGGCTGCGGGCGGGCGATGTGCTGCTCGTGCAGGGTACCAGCGATGCGATCAACGGCTTGCGTGACTCGGGTTCCGTGCTGGTGCTTGACGGCACCACCGACCTGCCGCATACGCACCGCGCGAAGCGCGCATTGGCCGTTATGGGCGCGGTCGTACTGGTTGCCGCACTTGGCATCATGCCAATTTCGGTGAGCGCAGTGATAGGTCTCGGCCTGATGATAGCAACGGGATGCCTGACCTGGCGCGATGCAGCCACGGCGCTGTCGACGCCCGTGGTCATGATTATTGTGGTGAGCCTTGCGCTGGGCAAGGCGCTAATGGCGACGGGCATGGCCACTTACCTGGCGCTGGGCTTCGTCGACATGACGTCGGCACTGCCAACCCCCGTCATCCTGAGTGCCTTCATGCTGCTTATGACGCTGATGACGAATATCGTTTCAAACAATGCTGCGGCGGTGATCGGCACCCCGATCGCCATCGGTATCGCGCAGCAACTCGGCGTCAGTACCGAGCCCTTCGTGCTTGCGGTCCTGTTTGGCGCCAATATGAGTTTTGCGACGCCGTACGGTTACCAGACCAACCTGCTGATCCTGAGTGCAGGCGGCTACAAGTTCTCGGATTTCATGCGGGTAGGCATCCCCCTGACGATCATCATGTGGATCGGCTTTTCACTGATGCTGCCGATGATCTACAACCTGTCCGGCAGCTAAGCCGAAGGTTGCGGATGCAAGGGTTGACCCTGACTTTAGGGATAGTAATACTCCGGAGCATGAATTCTCGCCTCAGCAACAACTGGTGGTGGCTGTCCCCGAAGGAGAGGGCGGCTGGCTAACCTGTAGCTGAGCGAAACGTAACATCAAGCCCATCTCCGCCAGTGCGAAGATGGGCTTTTTTGTTGTAGCAGCACCGGGAAGGGGGCAGCCCCTTTGATTGGAAATGAAATGGAAGCACCGTTCGACATTGCCGCTGACCTCGACACACCGGTCTCGGCATTTCTGAAACTGGGTCCGCTGCGGCCGCGTTACCTGCTTGAGAGCGTGGAAGGCGGCGAGCGACTGGCGCGCTATTCTTTTCTCGGTTTCGGTGCCGCGCTCGAGGTGCGGATGAGCGGCGATGCACTCACCGTGAATGGCGTCGCGCAGCCGCGACCGCAGAACCAGCGTGAATACCTCGACGCCTTGCGTGGCTTGCTCGACAAGGCGCCAAGGCCTACCCCGGGTGTTCCGCACCTGCCGTTCGCCGGCGGCCTGGTGGGCGTTTCGGGTTACGACGTGGTGCGCCTGTTCGAGCATCTGCCGCGCGACACGCGGGTGCAGGCGGAGATACCCGATGCGGCCTTCGCAGCAACCGAGTCCCTGCTGGTTTTCGATCACCTCACGCGCCGGGTTGCGCTGTTGCACGATGGACCGGAACAGGAACGCCAGGCATTACGCCGCGAAGTAATCGAACGACTGCGCGGTGCTATTCCAAAGCCCGACAACGCGGTGACCATCGGTGCGGCCGAAGCGAGCCTCACCGAAGCTGAATATTGCGAACGCGTCGCGGCTTGCAAGGAATACATAGCGTCGGGTGACATCTACCAGATTGTGCTGTCGGTGCTTTTTAAAGGGCGCAGTAATGTGGCGCCGTTCGAGGTGTACCGTGCGATGCGCCTGATCAACCCGTCGCCGTACATGTTTTTCTTCGACTTTGACGACCTCAAGGTGGTCGGCTCCTCACCTGAAGCGCTGGTGCGCCTGCACGGACGCAAGGCTTCATTGCGGCCAATCGCCGGCACGCTGCCGCGCGGCACAAACGGGGAGGAAGACATTGATAACGAGCAACGATTGCTCGCCGACCCGAAGGAAGCCGCCGAGCATGTCATGCTGGTCGACCTTGCCCGCAACGATCTCGGCAGGGTGGCGGCTGCCGGCAGCGTGCACGTAGACCCCTATCGCTCGATCGAGCGCTACAGCCATGTCATGCATATCGTGAGCGGCGTGCAGGGCATACTCGACGACAAGTACGATCAGTTCGACCTGTTTGCGGCGAGTTTCCCGGCCGGCACGCTGGTGGGTGCGCCCAAGGTACGCGCGATGGAAATTATCGAGGAAATGGAACAGGTCGGGCGCGGACTTTACGCGGGGACGGCAGGTTATTTCGGTCTCTCGGGCGACATGGACCAGGCCATCACGATCCGCACGCTCGTGTTTTCGGGCGACGAATACAGTTTTCAGGCGGGTGCCGGCATCGTGGCGGATTCTGTGCCGGCACGTGAGTACCAGGAGGTGCTGGCGAAGAGCGCCATTTTGCGCCGCGCGCTGGAAATCGCGGGAGAAGGGCTGTGAGCAGCGGCAAGCAGGAATTTGGCGGCGTACGCATGCTGCTGATCGACAATTACGATTCTTTTACCTACAACCTCGTGCAGGCATTTGCATCGCTGGGTGCCGAGGTTCTTGTCTACCGCAATGACGCGATCAGTGTTGCTGAAGCACGCGTACTCGATGCTACGCACCTGGTTATTTCACCGGGCCCGGGCCGGCCCGAGAATGCAGGCGTGTCGCTCGAGATGATCGCCGCCTTTGAGAACGAATTGCCCGTGCTTGGTGTGTGCCTGGGGCACCAGTGTCTGGTACAGCACTTTGGCGGTGAAATAGTGCGTGCCGAGCGGCTGATGCACGGCAAGACGTCAATGGCGAAACACGACGGCAAGCGCCTGTTCACTGGTTTGTCACAACCCATTGAAGTTGGCCGTTATCATTCGTTGTGCGCGGCACATGATTCATTGCCGGCGGTGCTCGAGCTGACGGCACAAACCGAGCGCGGTGAAATAATGGGCGTTCGGCATCGCAGCCTGCCGCTTGAGGGCGTGCAGTTTCACCCGGAAAGTGTATTAACGCCCGAAGGCAACGCGCTTCTGGCGAACTTCCTGCGCCTTGATGCTAACGAGCGAGACTGATGAGTAAAGAAGACAGCCAGATGCTGGACCGATTGCTGGACGGGCATTCGCTGAGCGAAGCGGCCGCGTATGACCTGATGATGAAGCTCGCGGCCGGTGAAATGCCAGCCGCGCTGGCCGGAGCGCTGCTCGCCGGCTTGCGCGCCAAGGGCGAAACGGCCGAAGAGATACGTGGCTTTGCAACGGCGATGCGCAAGCTCGCGGTCACGCCCGATATTCCTGACGGCGCGCCGACGGTCGATACCGTGGGAACCGGAGGTGACGGCTCGGGCAGCCTGAACTTGTCGACGGGAACGGGCCTGCTCGCGGCCGCCACCGGTGCGCGGGTTGTCAAGCACGGCAACCGTTCGGTCTCCAGCCGCTCGGGCAGTGCGGACATGCTGGAGTGCCTTGGCATGCCTTTGCCCTTGCATGAAGAAGAAGCTATCGCCTGCCTTGCCGCTACCAACTTCACCTTCCTGTTCGCACCCGCTTATCATCCGGCGATGAAAGCCGTTGTTCCGGTGCGTGGCGCGCTGTCAGTCCGCACGGTATTCAACATGCTCGGTCCGCTAACCAACCCGGCGGCGCCGCCGTTCCAGTTGATCGGCGCATGGAGCAAGGACGCGGCGAGGTTAATGGCGGATGCACTGGCGGGAATGAACGTTGAACGTGCCTTCGTCGTGCACGGTGCGCCGGGCTGGGACGAGGCCTCGCCAGTAGGCGAGTTTGACCTGTACGACGTGCGCCAGGGCAAGGTCAGGAAGTCGGTACGTACCCCCGAAGATTACGGGGTGCCACGTTGCACACCCGAGGCGCTCGCCGGCGGTGACGCGGAACACAACGCGAATGAACTGCGGCGGGTCTTCTGCGGAGAAGACCGCGGCGCGCATCGTGACGCGCTGCTGATGGGTACCTCGCTGGTACTGGAAGTTCAGGGCACCGCCAAGGATGCAAAGGATGGCGTCGCCCTGGCGGCGGCGGCGCTGGACGATGGCCGCGCCGAACGAATGCTCGACACCATGCGGCAACACTTCGCGGGCTGATGAGCGACTTCCTGCAACAGATGGCTGACAGCAGCGCGCAACGTGCACAGCGTGCGCCGCGTTTGGTGGCCGCTGATTTCGATCAGCCTGTCGTGCCGTTGCAACTCGACCACTTCGATGTAATTGCCGAAATAAAAGATCGGTCGCCCGCTGAAGGCGAACTTGCCGCCGGCAACAGCGATCGTTGTGCGCGTGCCCGGCAGTACGCGGCCGGAGGCGCAGCGGCTATTTCGGTCCTGACCGAGCCAACGCGCTTTGCAGGCGACCTGGCGCACCTCAGGGAAGTAGTGGCCGCGGTTCCCGGCACGCCGGTCATGCGTAAAGACTTCCTGGTGGAACCGGTGCAAATAGAAGAAGCACGCGCGGCGGGTGCCAGCGGCGTGTTGTTGATTGTCACTATGCTGAACGACCGACTGCTACGCTCGATGCTCGACTGTGCGCGCGAGCACGGCCTGTTTGTATTGCTTGAGTCATTCGACGAAGACGACCTGCAACGCCTGCCCGGTGTGCTTACAGCCGCTGACGAGGACGCCGCTGCGCGTGCGCAGTTACTCTTCGGCGTGAATACACGGAACCTTCGCACACTGAAAGTTGATGCCGATCGTCTGCAGCGCTTTGCGGACAAGTTGCCACCAGGGCGGCTTGTAGCGGAAAGCGGGCTGCATTCGGCCGCAGACGCAGCGCGGGTAGCGGGCTATGGTTATTCGCTGGCGCTGGTGGGTACAGCGCTAATGAGAAGTGCCGACCCGGCAGCGCTCGTCCGGCAGATGAAAGCGGACGGCGCCGCGGTGCTGGAGGCGTGACGCGCCTCGTTAAAATTTGCGGCCTGCGCAGCGCTGTGGATGTAGCCTCCGCGGTGGCGGCAGGGGCCGATGCGCTGGGGTTCGTGTTTGCGGAGTCAGTGCGTCGCGTGACGCCCGCTGAGGCGCGCGCTGCGGCATTACCCGCACCACGTGACATTTTGCGCGTTGCCGTGATGCGTCACCCGGCCAATGACGAGTGGCAGCAGGTGCTCAAGGAATTCGAGCCGGACGTTCTGCAAACAGATATCGAGGATTTCGCACAGCTTGATGTGCCCGAGACCGTCCTGCGCTGGCCGGTTATTCGTGAAGGCAGCGACGCGCTGTACGGCGAGTTGCCTGACACGTTTCTTTATGAAGGCCGCAATAGTGGTCAGGGCGAGACCGTTGACTGGAAAAAGGCAGGCGAGATCGCTGCGCGCGGTCGCATGATCCTGGCTGGCGGTCTCGACGCCCGCAATGTTGCCGCAGCGATTCATGCCGCGAGACCTTACGGTGTCGATGTCTCCAGTGCTGTAGAGTCCGCGCCCGGAAGAAAGGATCCCACAATGATCTGCGAGTTTATTGATGCGGCACGCGCCGCGGAGTTGGTTGTATGAGTTCTATATTGCAGGCGAGTGAGCGGCAAGCCTTGCTCGAGGCCTCCATCAGGGGCGAGCTGCCTGATGAACACGGGCGCTTCGGCCCTTTCGGTGGCCGCTATATTCCTGAAACGCTGGTGCCGGCGTTCGAACGACTGGACGCAGGTATCAAGGCTCACCTGCACGAAGACAGTTTCCAGGCCGAGTTTCGACGCGAGCTGCGTGAGTGGGTCGGCAGGCCAACCGCGCTCAGTTTTGCGCCGCGACTCAGCGAGCGCTGGGGCGCCGAGGTCTGGCTCAAACGCGAAGACCTTGCGCATACCGGCGCGCACAAGATCAACAACGCCATAGGACAGGCGTTGCTTGCCAAGCGGCTCGGCGCCAAAAGAGTGATCGCCGAAACTGGCGCGGGCCAGCACGGCGTGGCATCCGCGGCCGCCTGTGCGCGCGTCGGATTACCCTGCTCTGTTTACATGGGGGCCGTGGATATCGTACGCCAGGCACCTAATGTCGATCGCATGCGCCGCCTCGGCGCCGAGGTTGTTGCTGTTGAGACGGGGGACAAGACCTTGCGCGCTGCAATCGACGAGGCACTGCGTGCGTGGGTCAGTGATCCGAATGGCATCTATTACATTCTCGGCTCGGCCGTGGGCGCACACCCGTACCCCTACCTGGTGCGCGAGCTGCAGTCGGTGATCGGCCAGGAAGCCCGTCAGCAAATGCTGGACCAGGCTGGATGTCTTCCCGACGCAGCATTTGCCTGCGTGGGTGGCGGCTCAAATGCGATCGGACTGTTCTACCCGCTACTCGGCGACGATATCGAGTTGATTGGCGTGGAGGCAGGGGGAATCGGCGGCGGGCTGGGAGAGAACGCGGCAACACTGGCCACGGGCACACCGGGCGTGCTGCAGGGCACTTACACGATTATCCTGCAGGACGACGACGGCCAGGTTCAGGAAACGCAGTCGATCTCGGCCGGTCTCGACTACTCCGGTGTTGGCCCCGAACACGCGCTGCTGCAGGCAATTGGCAGGGTCAGCTATATTTCGGCAAGCGACAACGATGCACTCGATGCGCTGGGTGAACTCTGCGAGACTGAAGGCATTCTTACCGCGCTTGAAACCTCGCACGCGTATGCCGCTGCACGGGAGTGGGCGAAGAGTAACCCGGGCAAAAAGATTCTGATCGGCAATTCCGGGCGCGGCGACAAGGACATGCCAACCCTGACCAAATTTCCCGCAAAGGTTCGTCACTATGCAGGCGCATGAAAAAATCACAGCGGCAATAAAGTCGGCAAACGATACCGGGCAAACGGCGCTCGTGCCGTTTATCACGGCCGGTTATCCTGAACCGAAAGACTTCATAAACACCTTGCGTGAGATTGCGCAGATCGGCGATGTGGTCGAAATTGGCATCCCGTTCTCGGACCCGATGGCCGACGGCATGACGATTCAGCGCTCGAGTTTCGAAGCGCTGAAAAAGGGTGTCTCGCTGAAGTGGATTTTTGATGAGCTGGCAGGTGCGCGCGGCACTATCGACGCGCCGCTGGTCATGATGTCGTACCTGAACCCGTTGCTCGCCTTCGGTTTTGACGCACTCGCGGAGCGCGCGCTCGCATGCGGAGTCTATGCGTTTATCGTGCCGGACCTGCCGTATGAAGAAAGCGCTGACCTGCGCGCGGCGCTCAAGGCCAGGGGGCTCGGTCTTATTCAGCTTGTCACGCCGGCCACTCCCGATGAGCGCCTCCGCGTGCTGTGCAGCGAGTCACGCGGCTTCGTTTATGCGGTGACGATCACGGGCATTACAGGCGGCGACGCGGGCTTGCCGGCAGACCTTGCAACCTATCTGGATAAAGTAGCTGATATTTCTTCGTTGCCGGTCTGCGCAGGCTTTGGCATTCGTGCGGCCGGCGACGTTGGCAGCGTCGGGGCGCATGCGGCCGGCGCTATCGTTGGATCGGCGCTGGTGGAGGTGCTCGAGAAAGGCGAGAGCGGGGCGGAGTTTCTTGCCGGGCTGCGCAGCGCATGAAAAAGCTGACCTCAGCGCCGTCAGTTATCACGATTCATCACTACAAGAATATTCTTGAGTCCGAGGGCATCGCCAGCAAGATTCGCAACGAGCACTTGGGCTCGATTCTCGGCGAAATGCCGTTCACCGATACCTGGCCGCAGCTCTGGGTGGTTAACGATCTCGACTTCGATCGCGCCAAACAGCTTATCGACGGCTCGGCGCTGGACGAAAGCGACGCGCCCGACTGGCGTTGCTCACACTGTGGCGAACACAACGAAGGTCAGTTCGCCGCCTGCTGGAATTGCGGCAAGCCCGGCGGCTAAAAGTCAGGCGTCAGGCAGATATTAGTTACTGACGTCCCACTCATACAGCAGGAATGGCTGTGGTTGCTCCCCGCCAGGTACGGAGTCAAAGCAGGCCTGTCCAGCCACGTTGTCGGAATCTGTGCCGAGCCATGCGTAGACGCAACCGCGTTGCCTGGCGACGTCTAGCAATGCAGCGACAAGCGATCGGCCAATGCCCCGACGCCTGTGTGCGGCGGTAACACCCACCTCGTTGATCCATAGCTGTGGAGGCTTGTCCGGGTGGAAATACTCAACGGCCGACGCCATGCCGACAACGCTTTGCTCCTCAACAGCAAGAAACATGATGTGCCTTGGGTCGTCGAGAAACGCCTGCAGCTGTACTGGATCAATAGCGTTGTCGAATACATCGGGTGCGATGTTCTCAAGCAGCGTGCTGTTTGCATCGTTCAGAGGCTGAACTGTCACGCTCCCGTTGCGCTTCTTCAACGCTAGTCGTCTCGAATCGTCAGGTAAAACATGAGTACCGCGCACACCGTTCCGTAGCGAAACGCTCCTTCCGCCGACGCGAGTCCAACCTGGGATTGCCACATGTGGAAGTAACCTTCACCAATTACTACAAAAAAGCCGTACCACACCAGCATGCCAAGCGCGCCGGCAGCGATCGCCGTTGTCTTGGCGCTGTTGAAGTCCTCAGCGGGAGCCGACTTCTTCTGCGCAAGTTTCAGCGCGCCCCACAAACCGAGAACGCCAGTGCCAAGCTCGCCAGCCATTATCGTCGCGAGCGCTAACCACGTAAGCCAGCTTACCGAAATGGTTGGCCCGAGAATTTTGTAGTAAGGCTGTTCGGCGCCCGATAGAACAAACGAGACACCAGTGTAAGCCGCATCCAGGTTAAAAAGGTTGTCGAGAAAAAATAGCAGACCAATTGTGCCGATGAATCCGGCAGCAGCGATTTTTGTTATTCGTATCATTGAAGCTACTCCGTTATGTCATGGACGAGCAAACAGGATTCTACCTTCTCGCCTTACTCTCTGCAGACTCCGGGCAGGTAGTGGGGCCCGGCACTTGCGATAATCAGCTACTGCGAGCATGCGAAAGCTCAAGTCACTGCGGTTCTGCCTGTAGCTACGGCATGCCCCGCGTCAGCAGCTTGGTGCCGGCAATTTCGCTGCGCAGAATTGCCGAGACTTTCTCAGGCTGCATGGGGCGGCTGATAAGAAAGCCTTGTGCGAGGTCGCAATTGCAGCCTTTCAGGAATTCGAGCTGCGTCAGTGTTTCGACACCTTCAGCGGCCACTTCAATATCCAGCCCTTGCGCCATGGCGATGGCCGCACGCACGATGCGCTGGTGGCTCTGGTTGTCCGCTACGTCCTCGATCAGCGAATGATCAAGAACAAAGCTGTCGATAAAGCCGTTGTCGAGTGACTCGAACGACACATCACCGATACCAAAGTGGTCGAGCGACAGGCGTATGCCGAGTCGTCGTAGTCCGCGCAGGGTTTCGAGTTCGGCGCCGCGTTTGCGCACAATATCGCCGTCGCCTATTTCAAGTTCTATACAGCCCGGGTCGAGCGCAGTGTTCGCGATCGCATTGGCCACGCAGTCTATGAGCCGCTTGTGCATGAGCTGTTGCGGCGAGATATTGATCGCCATCGAGAGGTCGGGCAGTTCAAACTGTTGCTGCCACGCGGCAAGCTGGCGACACGCACTTTCGATAACCCATTCACCCGCTGAATGAATCAGGCCGCTGCTTTCGAGAATGGGTAAAAAGCGCGCTGGCGCCAACAGGCCGAAGCGCGGATGTTGCCAGCGCAATAAAGCTTCGAGGCCGATCAGGCGGCCTGAGGATATGTCGATGCGCGGCTGGTAATGCAGCGCAAACTCGTTGCGTACGAGCGCGTGCCGCAGCCCGATTTCAAGCTCTTCGCGCTGCGCCAGCTTGGCATTGAGCGTGCTTGAATAGAACTGGAAGCGACCACCGCCGCGTTTCTTGGCTTCGTGCATTGCAATATCGGCCGCTTTGATCAGCCGCTCGGCTTCGCTGCCCGTGTCGGGGCTTATTGCAATGCCAATACTGGGTGTCGCATACACTTCGCTCTTGTTGACCGAGTACTTTTCGGACAACACGAGCACGAGTTTTTGCGCGGCTGCCGCGGCATTGGCGGACTCACCAAAGTCTTCCAGGCACACGACGAACTCATCGCCGCCCCAGCGCCCTGAAAAATCACCTACACGCAGGTTCTTGCGCAGCCGGGCGGCAACTTCACGCAGCACGGCGTCGCCGGTGTCGTGGCCCAGCGTATCGTTCACCGAGCGAAAACGGTCAAGGTCTACAAACAGGACGGCCAGTGGCTGGCCGCGCCGCTGACTGCGGCCTATGGCACGCCGTAGCTGCTCATGAAAGGCGCTGCGATTGGGCAGCCCGGTCAGGTCATCAAACTGGGCGCGTTTTTCAAGCTCGGTCGTGCGCCGCGTGACGTCCGTGATGTCCCGGAACGTGATGACGCCGCCGACCAGCGCATGCTTGCTGTCATACAGCCCCTGGCCGTTGATACTGAGCCAGATGTCGGGTTGTTGCGGCGCG
>TARA_R110002049_G_scaffold72607_5_pt1 | contig 14771 bp, 10 predicted proteins | sample TARA_R110002049 | Tara Oceans TARA_R110002049 (sample SAMEA4396941) | marine metagenome | biome: Polar Biome; feature: [SRF] surface water layer (ENVO:00010504); material: water (ENVO:00002006), including particulate matter (ENVO:01000060) such as... | depth 5 m | reverse complement strand
CTGTCGAGCGGGGCTGAGATATTCAGGACTTTCAGCCCTGATTAAGAAACGGCCTATTATTCATGACATTCAGCATTTATCCAAAAACGATCTATTATCCATGACTTTTGTGCCCTTCGCGGAAAATAAGCTAAAAAAAAAGGATAGCCCCACGGCTATCCTTTTCAAATAGGTTTTGTTCGAGATTAATTATTTCCTCTAGTTCTTGAGGTACTTCTTGAAGTAGAGCTACTTGTAGAGCTTTTCGCAGGAGTAGAAGTTCTGGAAGTAGAACTCTTTACCTGTGGAGTAGAACGAGTAGTTGGCTGCGATTGTCTAGTTTGAGTAGTAGGGGCAGGAGTGCTTCTCGTTGCTGGGCTTGAAGGTTGAGTTCTCGAAGTAGCCGGCTGTGTTCTAGTTGGGGTCGAACGCTGTGCCGGAGCACTTTGGGTTCTAGATTCATTTGATCTTTGAGCAGGAGCAGACTGAGTTCTTGCTGGAGTTGAACGGGTCTGAGATTCTCTACTGTTCTCTGTTCTTGTAGATGGGCTCGAAGATCTAGGTTCAGTGCTTCTAGTAGTGCTAGGAGATCCTTGACCCTCACGACTAGGAGTAGAGGTTCTTGTTTGAGAACCAGGATATGGTGTGGTCTCAAATTCTCCACGGCTAGTAGAAGGAGAGGTAGATCTACCTCCAGTATTCTCAGTTCGACTTGGCGTTGTTACTCTTTCAGAAGATCTTGAAGATCCAGCAGGAGTAGTTGCAGATCTACCAGATACTGCTTCAGATCTGCTGTTTACTCTGGAAGGAGTAGTCGCTGGCTGCGTTCTGGATTGTCCGGAAGAAAGAACTCTAGAAGGTCTAGCAGATGCAGTTGTTCCTCTTGCACTTTGCAAATCAGGTCTATATGCACTTACTGCGTTTCTTGAGGCTACAGTTCTTCCAGCTGAACTGCTGTTCTCTATTCTGCGCTCAGGGTATGAGCTTTTGGTTACTCTTTCTACTTCTCTTCGCGCTGGTCCACCATAGTATCTATTGTTATTGTACACCACAGTGTTATTGATGATGGTTGTATTGTTATAGATGTTCACTCTTCTTGCATGCGGTACGTGGTAGTTATACACGTTCACGTAGGCAAATCTTCTTTGAGGAACAAAAATCCAATAAGTAGAAGGAATATTTACTCTGAAATTGATAGAGAAGCCAGGACCCATAGGTGCCCAACCGTAATATCCACCACCGGTTCTCCAGTCTACCCAAGCTGGTCCCCAATCGTAGTCAGGAATCCAAGCCCAGCTCTGGTAATTGTCGTCGAAGTACCATCTACCGTAGTGGAAAGTCGCCCAACCCCAGTCGTAATCAGATACCCAGGTATTACCATAATTGGTCATTACCCAGTGTCCATTGGTTCCATAAGGGTGGAAATCATCATATACAGCAGGTAGCCATACATATCCATGTCGTCCATCTTTTACCCAGTCCCCATAAGGCATCAATTCATCATAGAATACCTGAAAGGAAACTCCAGCTGCATTCTCCGCTTGGGCTTCTTTTGGGGTAATCCAGATTAATGCGATGATTCCCATCATCAAATTCCTCATCCATCGTGGTACTTGTTGCGTTTTCATTTTACGTGGGTTTAGTGATTAAATAATTGGTTATATACTTATTGGGTTGTGGGCTTTTTAAGGCTTCCTATTTAGGTAGATGCATTTTTCTACTAAAAGGATGCATGCATACTAAAACCAAAATCACGCCAAGTTTTTCGAACTTCCTTAAAATGTGCGGATTCCTTGGTTGGTTTACGTAAAAAATTAGGCCATTTGTTGAGTTAAATCTTAATATTGCCTTAAGATTGATGTTAAAAATCAGTACTTACTTAAAAATATTATATAACATATTTTAATCTTTGTAATTTTTCTTTTGAAGATTGTTTACTTCAGTTTAAAAATATTGGAAAAAATAAAAATAAGTACTTATACTTTTTTCAAAAAAAATCTGGCACACCTAACCGTCAAGAATCAACTGATTTGTGTGATATCCAAAATATAGATTCTACTTCTATCGTATTTAATAATCCCCTTAGTTTCTAAATCCCTCAAAACAGTGGTGACCATCTGCCTACTCGTGGCCGTCAACTTACCAATGTCTTTGTGCGTGAGTTTCATGTCAACATGCCACTGATTTGGAAAACCGCTGAGCTGTCTACCAAACTCGGTTGTGAAATCCTTGAGAAACCAGGTGATTCGTTGTTCTGAAGTCTTGAAAATCAAGTTTTCCAGTCTAGTCTGGATTTTCTTAATTCTAAGCCCGATGAATTTGGTAATTGCGAAATTAAGAGCTGGATTTTTTGCCATGAGCTCCTTGAATCTTTCCTGATTGACCTTACAGATTATCACATCTTCGGTCGCTACGGCCAGGTCTTCTCTTGATTCTTCACCTGCCAGAACTAGTTCGCCGAACATTTCTCCCGGGCCAAGTATGCTGAGAATGATTTCTTTGCCCGTATCCGAGGCTTTGGAGATTTTCACTTTTCCCTTTTTCAAAAAATAGATAGTCCTAGCCTCATCTTGTGGGAAGTATACAGCCTGATTTTTCATCACATCAGCCATTACAGTCATTTTTTCTAATTCCATCAGTTCATGAGGCTTCAGCACTTTCATCATGCTGAAATTATCGAGGAACCAGATGTTGGCGTTTTCGGACATAGTGTGGATTTGATGTTTTTTCAAACAGAACAGGTTCAAATTAGTTAATAACAGGGATACTATCTCATAAATTGATGTCTGTCTTTATAAAGACACTTCAAAAGATCAGGTTTTAGTAATTTATAAATCAGTCCACTTTTCTAACCAACAACCAACAACCAACAACCAACGAATAACCAATAACTAACAACCAATAACTAACAACCAAAAACACCCATGATACTCAATTCTTTCCAACAACAACTCAATGAAAATAATCCCGAAAATTTCTCTGGCCTGAAAGCAGTTTTTCTCAATTGCACCTTAAAGAAATCCCCTGAGCAATCTCATACCTCTGGGCTGATCAGCATCAGTCAGGCGATCATGGAGGCAAATGGAGTCTCGGTGGAGGTGATTCGTCCGGTGGATCATCAGATCGCTTTTGGCGTGTATCCAGATATGAAGGAACATGGTTGGGATGCCGACGAGTGGCCTGCTATTCAGCAAAAAGTCATGGATGCAGATATTCTGGTGCTTTGTACGCCTATTTGGTTGGGCGAGAAGTCATCCATTGCTACGATGGCGATCGAGCGCTTGTACGGTTTTTCCGGCAAACTGAATGACGAAGGTCAATACGCTTACTATGGTCGCGTGGGTGGATGCCTGATTACGGGAAATGAAGATGGGATTAAACACTGCGCCATGAATATGCTGTACTCACTTCAGCATTTGGGTTATACCATTCCTCCGCAGGCAGATGCTGGATGGATAGGAGAGGCTGGTCCCGGTCCTTCCTATATGGATAAAAATTCAGGTGGTCCAGAAAATGAATTTACTACCCGAAATACAACCTTCATGACTTGGAACCTGATGCACCTGGCAAAAATGCTGAAAGACAAAGGAGGTATTCCTGCCTATGGAAATCAGCGAACTAAGTGGGATGCAAAATCAGATCAAGATAGTCCAAATCCTGAGTATAGGTCGTAATAGTTTATCAATTGAAAAGTGGATTAGATAGAAAGGCGTAGTCCCGCTAACTGTGCCATAGCCGTCAAGCTAAGAATATACTTAGGATTTCTTCCTTGTTATTTTTGCCTTTTTTGAGTTCAGTTTTACACCTTTTCCTAGCTGTTGTGAATAGGCTTTCCATCCAGGTTTCCAGATGATGGCCATGAAATATAACTTTTCTGATCTTTTGAGACATTCTCATAACTACTTTGAAGAATTTCCATTCGCTGAGTTTCATTGGTTTTCCTTCTTTGTCAGGCTCACTTTCGATGGCCGCCAACAATCTTCTATTTATTATTATCCAGATCATTTTGGCCATCAGCTGGCATTTGAATCGTTGGATTTTCACTGGTTTGATCCTGTTGAGTTTAAGCTGGGATTTCCATGTTTTGAATATCAGCTCAACTTGCCATCTCAGGCTATATGTCTTTCTTACCTGTTCAGCATTTGCCCACTCTTTTGGTAGGTTGGTGATGATCATGGTAAGCTTTGTTTTAGCCCTATAGTCATCAGAAAGGGAATATCCCTTGCTTCTTGCTGCTCTTTCAGCCTTACTTATTCTTTCGCTGTATGTTCGAGCACTGACTTGTTCCACTATTAACCTTGAAGGCATCAGTTTCTTGCCTTTTTTAAGGAAGATATCGATCTCCAGGTATCTGAGCCCTTTTTTATTTAGCTGTTTTTCAATTTTTACAAAATCTAAAGGATGCTTATTGGTATCCAAAACAGTCCATTTTGTATTGAGCCTGTTTACATAATAGGAATTACATTCCTCGATCCGCTCAATATAGGCTTGGCTCACATAACCCAAATCCCTAAGATAAAGGCAGTTTGGATCGATGCCCATCAATGTTTCTTTGGAGTCTTTCTGATCATTCCTGTTGGCAGGAGTTATATTCAGATCTGCAACTCCCCCTGCGATCAAGTCATATTCAAACTGGATACTTATCTGGGAGTCTATACCATGTCCTCCATGTCCCTTAAAATCCTCTTTGAACTGCTGTGGGAGCTTAAATCTTGTAGAATCTTTGATCAATATTTTATCAAACCTATAGGCATTTTCGGCAGAGATGGCATCGATTGAGTTCCTTTTAAGTTGCTCTTGAAGAACCGCAGCTAAGAATTGAACCGCAGCATCGTTGAAGCGTTCCTGTAAGCCCTGTTTGGAAATATTCATTCCGTAATACTGCGAAAAATCAAAAGCGATATCCTCTAGGCTTTGGAGTTTTGTGTCTCGCTCGGAAAATAGAAGAAGCTCAAGAAACTTTTTCCCATCCAAGACAGATTTTCTCTGAACAAATAGATGTTTTCTAGCAAGTGAATTAAGGGAATCAGAATCAAAAGATTGTTCAAAACAGGATTTGAATTTATTAAAGAATTTTTTGATAAATTGCTGATTTTCAGCTTGTTTATTCTCCTTGTAATGCTTAAATTAAAGAAAGAAAGGCAGGGAAACACAACCGTTCATTGAATATCCTGCTTCTTTAGTTTAATAAAATCTTATACTACTATGGAAAAGAAAACTAGGTATTCCAAGGGGATACTATGTTCATTTCGCATTTTTAAAAGCTCAAAAAAAATTTTCTTAGCTTGACGGCTATGGCTAACTGTGCGGGACTACGCCTTGTCTTCTCTCAACTATATCAGGATAGTTAAGAAGTAATTTTCGGCAAAGTCCAAGGCGCTCTATAGCTAGGCCAAATCAATTTATTGGCAGCTGCATTTCCGGTAAATTCTCTTTTGGCTTCATCCCAAAGCAATTCCTCAGCTCCAATCCTTGCGGCGATATTTGGAATATGAGCGTGCAAGGCTGCGATTCGCCCAGCCTCCGGCGGACAAATGGGTTGATTTCTGGTTTTGATGCATTCCACAAAATTGGCTACATGTAGGTTGTGACTGTCAGTCATTCCTTCCAGTTTTTTGGCTTCTATTTTTGGAGCTTTTGCCTCTGGATCCCATTCCGGATAGATTTCGTAGCCACCGCGATTGACTACTAGCGTACCTTTTTCACCCACATATCCTATTCCGTAAGGTTTGCCGTAAGGTCCGGTTTGCAGCCCACCATTCATGTCGTAATTAATCAAAAAGTCCTTTTTAGGATAGAGTACATTCATGGTGTCGAAGGTGTCCCGATCCCGATTTTCCTTGTTAACATTGGCTGCGTAGGTAAGTACTCTGGAAGGGACTGCCGGATTTTCTTCTACCCAGATCGCCATATCCAGCAGATGCACACCCCAGTCGGACATCAATCCCCCGCCATAATCCCAAAAGTGTCTCCAACTTCCGTGAAAGCGATTTGGGTTGAAGCTTCGGGAAGGTGCTGGTCCCAGCCAGAAATTATAATCCACTCCCTCGGGGATCGGAGTCGTAGGTTGGATCAGGTTTCCGAGTCCGTAATTGAAGTTTGACCAGATATTCACCTTTCTGACTTTGCCGATGTAGCCACTTTTCACCAACTCCCGGGCTTCAATAAAAGCTTGCCCTGATCGTTGCTGCTGACCTACTTGCATGATTCTGTCGTACTGATTTTTTGCATTGACCATCAGCTCACACTCCCCGATGGTGTTTGCCATGGGCTTTTCCACATAGACATCCTTTCCAGCTTGGCAGGCGGCCACCGCGATCAGGCAATGCCAGTGATCAGGAGTGCCGATAATTACCGCGTCCACATCGCTGCGTTCTAGCAAAAGTCTAAAGTCGGTGTAGCGCTCCGGTTTTTTTCCTGTGGCTGTCTCCACTTCCGCGATTCTTCGATCGAGTACATTTTGGTCTATATCACAAAGGGCCACACAATCGACCTCCGGTAGGGCGAGGTGATGACGAAGAATTCCAAATCCCATATTATTGCAACCTATGAGTGCTACCCGAACCCGGTCACTTGCAGCGACGCCTTGCTTGGCCTGGAGTAAAGATGGGGCTAGCCAAAGTCCGCCAGCGACGATTCCTGTGGATTTGATAAAGTTGCGACGGTCAGTCATAGGTTTTGGATTTTGGGTTGGAAAAAGAATCTTGAACTCAAAATACAGGAAATTGCGATGAATCGGAAAAGTGTCTGGTTAAAAGGCTGTTACTATAGGTTTCCGCTGTAAAAAATTCCTAAGAAAGTGGCTGAGCTGTGATTTTGTAGAGGACAGACAGTATCGGTTTGCTGTAGATTGTTTGTGGTTTAGGCTGGGTGAAGTTTATCTCTTCATCCTTGTATTAAAATCAATTTCAAATTGATAAGGATAGGAAGGCGTAGTTACCAACTACGCCTAGTGCCCTCAACGCTTAGTCTACGCTCAGAGGGGGGGCAGAAAGGAACTACGCCTATTCTACACTCGGTTGGGTGAATCCTGATAATAATCGAGATCCAGCTTCACCCAAATATTCTTTTTCACTAACTTAAGTTATATGTTACAGCTTTCATTTTCCATAACCAATTTCCTAAATGATATTCTTCTCTATAGTCAATTTCTGGAATAGCTTTTAATTTCCCTTGTAGTTTATTGTTCAATATGAGTATAAAATTTAGAAATGCCGCTCCCAAATCGATGGAATTTCCTAAGTTTATATTTACATAGCTAATTAGTAGTCGAGGCTTATCTTTAGGCTTGTAGTTAATAAATAATTGTCCTTTATTAATCACATAGATTATGTCCCAAAGCTCATTTTCATTAATTTCCTTTGAATATTTTAATACGCTTTCTTCAAATGTTTTTGTTGACCAATCATAATCATAAGCGACAATTATCCCTAATGGCGGAAAAGTATCATATGTAGAATCATTTAATCTATCAGCAATGTATTCTGCAACCTTGACTTTTTTCTTTATATAGATAAGTGATTTGACTTCTTTAATTTGTTTGAACGAGCGTTTCAATTCTTCAGAAGTAAATGTTGTTTTAATTTCAAAAACTGCTAATGAAATATCTACAGGTAATATTAAAGATTTATCCGCAGTTGTAATCAAGTTTATATTTTTAGTTCTATCATAGATTACAAAATCTTTGCTTTGTGTATGATTACCGTCACGATCAAAAATTTCTGTAGTTTTTTGAAATGAATATTTATTAGGCAGATGCTCTTCTGTCTTCTCAAGAAATCTTGTAACATTAAAATCTCCTTTTTTTTCAGAACTATTAAAAGTGTCGCCTATTTCTTTTGCTAAATCTTTTAATCGAAGTTCATAATGCCTTTGTAAATATTCGGATAGTGGCATGTTGTGGTTATTTTATGATAGTGCCTAATATTTTGGCGCTTGGTGAAGAAGCGGATTTCGAAGTACTAATCAGTTTGCCAGCATCGAACTTGATTCGAAGCACAAACCTCAGTGGGGGTGTAGATGCAATCTACTCTTAGCGCAACTTATAGTCTAAGCTCAGTGGTACGGTCTACTCGGTTAGCAGTATTATTGCTAGATTAATGATTGATCAATGTAATCAATAATCTTTTTAGCATCTTCGAAATAATTTTTAACATCATTAAATGTAACTGTTGGGTTGCCTCCATGAGCAAATTGATTTCGAGCGTTATTTAAAGATGTTATTGAGGATTTAATTCGAACAATATCTGCATCCGTATCTAAAAAATTTTTAAAACTTACATTCCAAGGTTCATGGAATTTTTTCAAAGATTTGTGAATATTATCCAAATTTGGATTTATAGAACTTTCCCTAAATGAAATATCAACGAAATTTTTCACTTTCGAACTCTGACCAATGCAACTAAAATCAGAAATCAAAACTTTAAAAGCTTGTTCTAATGTCCCGCAAGCTTTTATTACAGCATATTTTGTTAGAAATGGAACTGCCGGATTTGTACTTGTTAAAGCGTAAATTAGCCCTTCAATTCGAACAAATTCATCATCACATTCGGTAACAAGTGTTTGTACATCAGAATTACTCATACTTTATATCAAATAAAATTTGGCTTGCTATACCAATTCTTCCTTTAATGTGTTCGATATTAGTAGTTCTTGTTGTTGAATATTCCTTAAATTTCTCATCTGCAAGTAATGTCTTATGTTTCTTTTTTAATTCTGATTTGGTAATTCCTTCTCCGAGTTTAGCTATAGCGAAATTTGTTGCAATTGTAATTGAATCAAAAACTGTAGGATTAAAACGAGATTGATAAGTATTATCTGCTGCCAAGTTTCTAAATGCATTTGATCCAATATTTTCGTATAAAAATTTAACCACATTTTGAAATTCTTTTCTTTTGAGCTCTATAAAGGGCTCCTCATTGTGAGCTTTTTCTCCCATATATTCATTCAAATAGATTTTCAGCGAAATTTGCCCTTTAGTTAAATCTCTAATGTGCTTTTGTCCTAGAGCAAAAAATCGAAGGATAAATTCTAAATCTAACATTCTTGAGTCCTCAATGTCAGTTCCGTAAAGCTTTCTCCAATTTATATCTTTGTTTAATTCGAATAATAAATCATTTAGTTTGCCTTGATAAACACAGTTCCTGATTTCTTGTGGTTTAAGTACTTTTCCACTTGTATTAATACGCTCGAAAATTTGAAAAAGACTTGAGTCATTATCTGTAGGATGTTTTTGTTCAAAAATGATTGCATGAATAGTAGTCTGCTTCATTTTTTTCTGATCATTCTCTGATAATTCACTATAAGATTTTCCTCTCCATCTTTTATTTATTTTTGCAGTATTTGTGAGCTTAAACGCTTTTCCATCTTTAGTAAAGACACCCTTTTTTATATAGTCATATACAGTCATTATTCTTTGATAGCCATCAATTATAAGTTTATTATTGTCGGGGGTTTTTGCTAAAAAAATTGATGGTATTGGTAGTCCCAGTAAAATTGATTCTATAAAACGACTTGCCTCTGGTTTTTCCCAAACATATTTCCTCTGTAGTTCGGGCTTCAAAAGTTCATCATCATCATACATATTTATTAACTCTCTAAAGGACATGTCTGCTCCCCAAGAGGTAATATTAAATAAGTCGTCATTTGAAACGTCTAGATCTTTAGTGTCAACATTTTCAATGTTTGGATTATCAATAATTTCGTCCTCCATAATTTTTTGATGTATTATTATTAATACTATTGCAAACTGGTTTAAAGTATAACTAATGGATTTTTTTGTCTGATTTCGTCAAGTATATGTGTTTTTTTGACTTTTTAAACCTTTGAAAGCTGCACTCCGTTGCTTTCAAAAAGCTCTTCAAATTACACCCTCTTTATTTCTCCCGCAAGCCTTAGTTAAAAAATAGAAGGAATTAGTCTAAAAATCTTTGTGTGAAGGGTTTAGCCTTTTTGCAATAAATCAAAAGCAACCTTTCCATGTCCGTCAGGCGTGGTGTAAAATGGACGCTGTTCGATCTCGTAGTTTGTCTCTGGAGCGATGCCCAAGGCATGATACAGCGTCTGATGAATGCTGTCAATTTTGATGGGGTTTTCTATGCTTTTGCAAGGTCGCTCATCAGCGGTTTTGCCGAAGACATGTCCGCGTTTGATTCCGCCGCCAAACATCAGCATGGAGCAGCCATCGGTGAAATGCCGGTGCAACCCGTAGTTTTTCATGTCTTCTATAATATCCGGTACATCCACCTGATCCAGCACTTTCAGGCCTGGTCTTCCTTCTGTCAGCATATCCCGGCTAAACTCAGAGGCTACGATGACTAGGGTTCTGTCTAGTTTTCCACTTTCATCCAGATCAGAGATAAGTTGGGCGATAGGGGAGTCGATCATTTTCTTCATGTCCTTCAGACGGGTATGTCCATTGTCATGGGTATCCCAACCGAAGAATGGCTCATACTCGGAAGTGACGGTGATATATCGAGCGCCCTGATCCACCAGTCTTTTTGCCAGCAGGCATCCCAAGCCAAACTTGCCATTGTTGTATTTGTCATAGCTTTCCTTGGGTTCCAGACTCAGATCAAAAGCCTTGGCTTCCGGGGAATTTAGTAGAATATAGGCTTGCTCCATCGAACGTTTGAGAGATTCTTTTTGATAGTCAGAACCGTATTCGCCCATTGCGCCTGCGGAAAGCAGGTTTTCATAAAGTTGATTTCTCGACTCAAATCTACTCGTGGACATGCCGATAGGAGGGCGCACACTATCCAAACCAGACGAAGGATCCGGAATCAAGAATGGTCCATGCTCAGAACCCAAGAAACCAGCACTGTGAAACGCCTTCAGTTCCTCGCCTTCACCCACAGAGAATCGCTGTCCTATATTGATGAAGGAAGGAATCACAGGATTCAGAGGGCCGAGTTCCTTGGAGATCCAAGAACCTAAATGCGGCACGACCACGGATTGTGGAGGTTCGTAGCAGGTATGAAAGTGATATTGATGGCGTGTATGAAGAATGTGTCCCAGATCCGCCGCCACGTAGGAGCGGATCAGCGTTCCCTTATCCATGATTTTTGCCATGGATTCCAGTCCTTCGGAAAAGTGGATTCCATCCAATGCCGTCGGGATGGAAGGGAAGGTACTGAGCACTTCTTTGGATTCCATTCCCTTGCGAAATGGCGTGTATTTCTTTGGATCGAAGGTTTCGGTATGCGCCATTCCTCCAGCCATGAAAAGTAAGATAACCGAGTCTGCCGTTGCCGGGATTTTGTCCACTCCGCAGGAAGACAACAGCCCCGCCAATGGAGCGCCCATCCCCATGGTTGCCATGGCAGCAGCAGAGGTTTTCTTGATAAAGTCTCGTCGGTTTAGTGGTGTTTTCATGGTTTTTGTCTTTATATGTTCTCTTTCTTACATCTAGCCATACCAATTAAAGGTTAGATGCTTAGATGTGCCAACTCCCCCTTTTCAAAGGGGGTGGGGGGATTTAATAACGGGATTTTTTAAGAATTTCATTATTCACGCAACTTTTCAAGAAGTTATATTCTTTAATCTAAATCCATTATTCATTTACTTTATACAATTTCGATTTGTAAAATCCCCCTTGTCCCCTTTGAAAAGGGGGAGTAGCCTCAGTTGCACTTCATTCATTTCCTTTGATTACTTAACTCTTTTGCTGAAGAGAAAAGCAGTGCCTCCTCGCAATGACGATACTCCCGTCTCCCGTCTCCTGTCTTCGGTCTATTTTTTAAATCCCCCTTGCCCCCTTTGAAAAGGGGAGTAGCCTCAGTTGCACTTCATTCATTTCCTTTGAAAACTTAACTCTTTTTGCTGAAGAGAAAAGCAGTGTCTCCTCGCAAGGACGATACTACTGAGCTACATCGGTCATCTGACATCCAACACCCAACAACCTATAACCAACAACCAACAACCAACTTCCTCATTCCACCATCTGAAACTCCGGCAGCAGAATCACCGCCCAGAATAAATCCTGGATTTTGGCAGCGTCTGGTTTTGCACCTAAAGCTGCTTTTGCGATCGCCAGTTCTTTCTCGTTAGGTTTTCGGTTTAGCGCTTTCAGGTATAATTCCTCCGTGATCTGAACAGGATCGCTGAGTTGAGTCTTCCATTTTTCCGCTCCTTTCTGCAAAGCCGTATTCAATCGTTCTCCATTTGTAAGTTCGAGTGCCTGCAACAAACTTCCTTGTGCTTCTCTGCTCGTAGAGACAATCTCACGATTTGGTCTTCCCAAGGCGGTGAGGAAAGGATTGTTTGCCACCAAGGATGCTCGCGCAAAGCTCGGAGTGACATGCTCAGGTTTCTGCAATTCAAAAGGATTGTACTTGATCGCATCGTCTGGGAAAAGCGGATAAACGATCTCGCTTACCGCATCCGAAAACTGCTCAGCTGTCATTCTCCGCCGTACCATTCCGTTGAATTTGTAATCATCTGCCATGACAGCATCGTAGGATTCGTAACCTACAGATTGGGATTGGTAGATTTTCGAACTTGCGATCTGGTAAATCAACTCCTTCAGGTCATAGCCATTCTCCACAAAATCAGAGGCTAGCCAATCGAGCAAATCCTGACTCCAAGGCTCATTATCCATTTCGTCCACTGGTTCCACGATTCCGCGTCCCATCAGCTGCTTCCAAACCCGATTCACAATCGTGCGGTACATTCTGCCATTGGCAGGTTGCACCAATCTATCCGCTAGCTGTCGGAGCTTTTCAGCTTTAGTAGCCATACTATCTATATCGCCCAATTCCTCCCAAAGGATTGCTGTCTTAGCCATTTTCCCGGTAGGCACTTCGCAGCGACTGACCTCGAGCGTAGAGTCTGCGAAAATATTCGCAAAAGCATAAGACTCTTCCAGTTTCCAATCGGAAATAAAACTATCGTGGCAGGAAGCGCATTTCAGGTTCAAACCCAAAATCACCTGCCCCACATTTTGCGCAGCCTGCATCTCTGTTCGCTGACTGGCGTTGACTGTTCCACGCCATTTGATTCCCTCGATGAAACCCTTGGACTTTTCGGTGGGATTGAGCAATTCCCTGACGAACTGATCGTATGCTTTGTTGTCTCTTAGCGAAGTGTAAAGCCAGTCGGTGATATTGTATCGACCTTTGGTGATGTAGCCCGTGCCGGTGTAGTCATTGCGGAGTGCATCGTTCCAGAAAGTCAGCCAGTGCGTGGCATAATCATCCGATTGGTTCAATAGATTCTGAAGCCAGATGCTTCGCTTGTCAGGGCGTGTGTCTTTCCTGAATTCATCCAACTCCTGTGGACTCGGAATCATTCCTGTGATATCTAGGTAGATCCTGCGGAGATAGGTTTTGTCGTCCACAACTCCTTTCCACTCCAGCTTGTTTTCCTGGAAGTATTCATCCACCCAAAGATCTATTGGGTTTTCCAAGCCAGCCTTGTAAGCTGGGAGAGTTGGGTTTCGAGGAGCCAATTCTGCCACTCGGTAAACAGACTGCTGAGCAGCGCCATCTGGCCAAGGAGCGCCTTTGGCTATCCAGAGCGCGATCAAATCTCGTTCGTCTTTGCTGAGTAGTTTGCCTTTGGAAGGCATTACATCATCATGGTTTTTGCGCAGGTTAATTCTGCGGATAATCTCACTTTCACCGGGATTTCCTGGGATTAGAATTTGACCATTTTCGCCTCCTGCAAAAACATACTCTTTTTCATCTAAGCGTAATTCGCCTTCGATCTTTGCTCCGCTATGGCATTTGTAGCAATTGTGCGCCAAGACCATCCGAACTTCCCCGATCAGTTTCATCTCTTTTTCCGGACTGAGTTCTGAGCTGTAGGAAGCTAGATTTATCGGTGCTTTTTCAATTTCTGATTCATTGGCCTCACGTGGTAAAACTTCCGTGAGGAAATCTTCCCCGTGCGTAAGTGATCCTCCAAAATGTCCCGCTACTGATACGCAGATGGCGGTTAGAAATAGGAAGGACCTGAATACTTTTATCTGAGATCTAGTGGGTCTGCGTGAGATTTTGGAGAGGAAAAATAAGGTGATCACACTCAAAATGGCTGTTCCAATTCCTATCCATTGATGCAAATCCAGAAGTTCACCAGAAGTACCTTCATTCGTAGCTAAGAGCCAGCCCATAGGTGCGGCGATGATTGCACTCACTGCTCCGATGGTTGCTAAAATCATTATTCCAGGCCTGATCTTGGAGTTGAACTTCCTCCAAGTAAACAGCTCCATCAGCGCCGCTACCACTATCAGTGCTATAGGGAAATGGACGATCAGGGGATGAAGCCTCCCGAGAAATTGCCAGAGCCAAAAAGCAGGTTCTTCTATAACTTCCGTCTGTGCAAATGCTGAGAAATTGATGAAAAGTAGGGTCGCTCCAAGTAGAAAGAGGGGTGATGGGAGAGGAGAATATTTTTGAGATTGATTTTTCAAGTGTGTTCTAGGTAAAGCAAACGATTTAGTACTTGCTGAGTATTAGCAGCCTACTAATCTAACAATTGAAAAATAGTGGTTTTGTTGGGTAAACCTATCCTGCTTGTGAGTTGATTTGATGAATGGGTTTATTTCCCGCTGATTTGCGCTGAAAAGATCCGCAGATATACGCGGATTCTCAACCTGCCCCTTTAGTGCCTGTCCGCTGAGGCGGAGGCAAACTATGGGTAGAAAGATTTATAATGGGAAACCTGACGTGCCTTTAGGTACGGCTCTATGATAATTGATGAAATAATATCCTCAACCTAAAACTAAAAAAGCAATTGGTTCCTAAAAAAATTATAATCAGCTCACCCTTTTGCTCCAACGGAATTACCGATCG
>TARA_R110002049_G_scaffold2348_1_pt1 | contig 14778 bp, 17 predicted proteins | sample TARA_R110002049 | Tara Oceans TARA_R110002049 (sample SAMEA4396941) | marine metagenome | biome: Polar Biome; feature: [SRF] surface water layer (ENVO:00010504); material: water (ENVO:00002006), including particulate matter (ENVO:01000060) such as... | depth 5 m | reverse complement strand
CAACATAAAGAAGTCGCCATAAAACAGCAATTTATGGGTTTATGACATTTTACGGACAATCAAATAAATTTTTAACACTTAAAACAAATCAAAATGGAAGCAACAATCAAAAAGGCAACAGGCATTTTAGTCCTGACCTTAAATTATACAATAACAGAAATAAATCAATAACAACTTAAAATTAAACATTATGCATTTATACGACGGATATTTTGGAGGCATGCACCTTATATGGTGGATTATTTGGGTCATATTTTTAGCTTGGATATTCTTTATCCCAGTAGGTATCCCCTATCAAAAATCAAAGGAAGAAAGCCCACTGGATATTTTGAAAAAACGATATACCAAAGGTGAAATATCCAAGGAAGAATTTGAGGACTCAAAGAAGGTTTTAAAATCTGAATAAAAAGAATAAATTTTTAACACTTAAAACAAATCCAAATGAAAGCAACAATCAAATGGGTAGCAGGAATTGTAGTTTTAACCTTAATACTATCGGCCTGTTCACAAAAACAAGAGAGTTCCATAAAAGATAAACTCAAGGATCCTTCCAAACAGGAAGAGGTACTGGCACTAATGACGGAAGACCATGAACTGGGCCAAAAATACATTGTCAAAATGATGGAAAACGACCACGCCACAGGTATGATGGTGGACGAATTGGTAAAAGCCGCTGCAAACGATAGCATACTGGCGGGCAAACTAAGCAATATGATTAGCAAATACCCAGAACTTATGTTACTTACAACACACCATTTTATGCCAGTCATAGCGGCTGATGCACACATGAGCGACACGTTTTGCGACCATACCTTGGAGCATGAAAAATTGGCGGAAACCATGCACGAAAAGATGGAGGGCAACAAAAAGATGGATCATCAATGAAACCCTCAAGATACTTGAGAGAGGATTCCAATCCAAATTTTAAATAACATTAACTTAAAAAAAACAGTTATGCATCGATTAAACGTAAAAAAACTCGGATTTGCTTTTGGTCTTACGGGAGCACTAATTTACTTGGGCTGTATGATAGTAATGATAACAGCCGGACAAGAAGGAACAATCACTTTTTTCAACAGCCTGATACATGGCTTGGATACAACAAGTATTATCAGAATGGATGTACCCTTATGGGAAGCCGGTTTAGGAATAGTACAAACATTCATTTTAGGATGGCTCGTTGGGGCTTGTATTGGGGCATTTTATAACGCCCAAATTAAAACCAGATAAAATTATGGATTTGCTCAAGGCCTGTTATAATGTTATATAAGAATAAACACCGTATCCAGTTGGCGGTAGTGTATTCCTTCAGTAAAATATTCAACAAACCATTTGGCGACAGGGAAGACCTGTTGAATTTGGAACATAATTATATCAAATAAAAGAACAATATTCAAAAAGTATAAGTATATTAAGCTATGAAGAACACAAGAACAGTAGTTATCCATATATTGTTGGGAGCAGGAGTTTTCTATTTCCTGGTGCACCCCTTTACAATGGTGCTCTATTGGTTTGAATTCAGTAATACGGCCTATTCATTCGCCTTGTTCCAGGAAGTCTTGAAAGAACGTTTTATGCAATCCTTCACTTTCGATATGCGTGGAATGGGAGGTATGCTTACTATTTTGGGAACTATACTGGGGTTATTGTCCGGTTTGTTTTGGACCCAACTAAAAAAGAAAGATGAAGTGATAGGCAAACAACAGCGCCTTCTTCATCGGGATATTGAAGCATTGATCCAAACCGGTGAAAATGAACGTGTGGAATTCAAATCCTCTATCCGTTATGATTATTTAAGAAAAATCACCAACCGGGACCTCGAATTGGTCATCGCCAAAACCATTGTTGGTTTTATGAACGCCAAAGGCGGAAAATTGATCCTTGGCGTTGATGATGATGGAATTATACTTGGACTTGAAAAAGACTTTAAGACCCTTAAACACAAAAACAGGGATGGTTATGAACGTGAGATATTCCGCATCATATCCACCCATATAGGGCACAAGGCGTGTTTTAGCAACCATGTTTCCTTTTATACAATCAATGAGAAGGAAGTATGTGTTATAGACATTGAAGCATCAAATGAGCCCGTTTATGTAAACGGTGGCTCAAGCACTACCTTTTATGTACGGACAGGCAATGCCACCTATCCCTTAACCGTAAAAGAAACGGTAGATTATTTAAAAACCCAAAAAACATAAAAACACTATGCAGTACGTTTGGTTTATATGGTCACTGATTATTTTAGCGCTTTGGGCAGCCATCTATATATCCAAAAAAGGAAATAGAAAAGAAATGCTCAAAATGAGCCTGATTACCATGCCCTTTGGTTTAACAGAACCTTTATTTGTACCAGAATATTGGTTTCCGCCTTCATTATTCGATTTGGCAATAAAAACAGGCTTTGATATTGAAAGCCTTATTTTTTCATTCGCCATAGGTGGCATTGGTACGGTACTCTACAACCTTATTTTTAAGCGAGGCCTCGCTGAAATACCTCATACTGAACGCGGTCACCAAAGGCATAGGTTACATATTTATATACTCTTTGTACCCGTGGTCGTATTCATTATACTGGCGCTATTTACGTCGCTCAACCATATCTATTGTGGTATTATTGCCCTATTCGTAGGTGGATTGGCAACACTCTATTGCCGTCCGGATTTAAAAGGAAAGATTTGGGTTGGGGGCATCTTGTTCACGGTATTGTACTTCATTTATTTCGGAAGTATCCTTCCATTCTATCCCCAATATGTAGAGCTGTACTGGAATCTGGACAACCTGACCCATATTCTTGTCTTGGGCATTCCTATTGAAGAATTACTGTTCGCCTTTACCTTTGGAATGTACTGGTCCGGATTATACGAACACCTCTATTGGCGAAAACTCATAAAAATAAAAAAAGCCCGTAATTAAAACGATATAAAATGAAACATCCATAACTAATCCCGATAGCTCGGGACGATACACACGGAAATGATTATATGTATATGGATGTTACCCCGATAACAATCGGGGTGACCAATAAAAAAAATAAAAATAAACACATGAAACAAATCCCTTTAAATCAAAAAAAAAGCTACGCTCAAGTTATAACCATTGAGAATCCAATGGGTAAAATATACCAATTATCCATTAGTGTGTTAATTTTTTTAGTACTTTCATTATCGCTTCTATCCTGTTCCAACAAGAAAAAAGAAGTTGCAGAAAGCCCATCATTAGCAAACGCAGAAGCCTCACTAAACAAAGATAAAACAAGGGCTTCTTCCCAAACTTATGAAATCGTTCCCAACGGAAAAGTTTGTATGGCCAACAACAGGTTTATGGGCGTGCCACAAATACCTATTGACGTTAACGGAACAAGCTACTACGGTTGCTGTGAAAACTGTGTTGAAAAGCTACAGAAAAACCTGGATGATGTCCGTTTCGGAAACAATCCACTTAATGATACAAAAGTAGATAAAGCTTCGGCGGCCATTGTTCAAGATAAAAGCAGCGGAAGTGTTTTTTATTTTGCTTCCAAAGCAGATGCCCAAGCATTTATAAACAAGAATAAAGCATAGGATACTTAATTAATAAAACATTCAGATCATGAAAATAGTGTTAGCAATAGATAGTTCGGAATTCAGTAAAGCAGCGGTTAAGGAACTCGCAAAAATGCCTCTGCCAAATGACAGTGAAGTTAGTATTATAACCGTTTATGAATATCCTACAATAATTGCCCCAGAGCCTATCCCTATGGAAGGCTTTTCGAGCGTTTATTATGAGGAAATCATATCCAACACCAAAGAAAATGCGGAAGAAATTGTTTCCGAAGCTGTTAAAACATTAAAGGAAAAACACAGCTCGATTGCAATAACAACAGATGTTGTAAGTGGGCTTCCAAAAAGAGAGATTTTAGAAAAAGCGGAAGCCTTTGATGCCGATCTGATCGTGGTCGGCTCGCAAGGGCAAGGCGCATTTTCGCGCTTTTTACTGGGTTCCGTTTCACAGTATTTAGCAACGCACGCCAAATGTTCGGTACTTATTGTAAAAGAAAAAGATGAGAAGTAAAATACATAGGATCTGTCCGGAAATAAAGTGCCTGAATTATAGGCAGTTATTTTGTTCGCTAACAAGGCAAAAAACGCAGGCATAGCAGTAGCTATGGCGAGTATTTTTAACGCAGTTAGTGAGCAAAAGAACCAGTAGAAACGGGCAGGTTATTTCTAGACAGATCCATAATACCAATGCACCAGTAAAAAGTGATAAAGTCAAAAATTAAATATGAAAGTTAAGCACTCAAACAATAGTTTAGAAGAATCTAGTTGCATGGTAACAGATTACATCTGCCTTCCAGATTCTGGCTTACCTCGCATAGTTGTCATTGGTGGTGGATTCGCAGGTCTGGCATTGGTTGAAAAACTGAAACACAAAGAGGTGCAAGTGGTACTGTTCGATAAAAACAACTTCCATCAGTTTCAGCCTTTATTCTATCAAGTGGCTACGAGTGCTTTGGAACCTGATAGTATTGTATTTCCATTCAGGAAACAAATCAAGGGATATAAAAATGTGATGTTTCGTTTGGCCGAAGCCGAGGAAATCCAACCGTCTTTAAATACACTATTAACTTCCAAAGGAAAAGTTTATTACGATTATTTGGTGTTGGCAACAGGTACGACCAACAATTTTTTTGGAATGGATAACGTAGAATCCAACAGTCTTGGGATGAAGGACATTCGCGATTCCCTGAACATTCGCCATATGATGCTGCAAAATTTGGAACAGGCAGCCATTACCTGTGATGATGATGAACGTGATGCGCTGACAAATTTCGTTATCGTTGGTGGTGGTCCTGCTGGCGTAGAGATGGCGGGCGCTTTAGCTGAATTCTGTAAATATATTCTACCGAAGGATTATCCAGAGTACCCATCTTCCATTATGAACATTTACTTAATAGAAGCTATTGATGAATTGTTAAGCACAATGTCTAAAAAAGCATCTACAAAAACCCTAAAATATTTGAAGGCCTTGGACGTAAAGGTACTATTCAATGAATCGGTAAGCGATTATGATGGTTCAAAGGTCACTACAAAAAGTGGTAAGACCATTTTAGCCAAAAACCTCATTTGGACAGCGGGTGTTAAAGGGCAATTCCCAAAAGGTATTGATGAAAAACACGTGGTTAGGGGCAATCGAATCAAGACTGATCCCTATTTAAAAGTTGAAGGTTATGAAAACATTTTCGCCATTGGCGATATAGCTGCACTTATTTCTGAAGAGACGCCCAAAGGACATCCACAAGTAGCACAAGCCGCCATTCAGCAAGGAAAGTATCTTGGTAATTCAATACTGAATATCATAAATAAAAAACCAACACAACCTTTCGAATATAAAGACAAGGGGTCTTTGGCCACCGTAGGAAAACGCAAGGCAGTAGCTGATTTGGGCAAATTTAAATTTGCAGGTTATTTCGCATGGCTCTTATGGTCAATTGTGCACTTACTATCCATAAGCGGCTTTAGAAATAGATTGATGGTTGGTTTTAATTGGGCGGTAAGCTATTTCACTTATGAAAAGAGCAACCGCCTGATTATTAGAAATTTTAAACCAAAAACCATGAGGCAACAAACAACACCCAAGACAGACAATAAAGAAGTCAAAAATATAACCTAATAATGCTGAAAAAGAAAACATATAGCGAATTACATAATGTATTCAATGCCACGTCAAAAGGTCTGAACAACACGGGTATTGTGCTTCTCATCACTGTCATTATAGCCATGGTGTGGGCCAATTCCCCTTGGCAAGATATGTACCTTAGTTTAATGAGAACCGACATCTCATTTGCTGTAGGCAGTTTTGAAATCACTGAACCGTTGTTACTCTGGATTAACGATGGGCTGATGGCATTGTTCTTCCTTCAGGTGGGATTGGAACTAAAACGCGAAATAATGGGGGGAAAACTATCGACCCCTCAGGATGCCATACTTCCTATCGGAGCTGCCATAGGTGGCATGGTTTTTCCTGCCCTTATCTATTTTCTCTTTAATACTACGGGCGAAGCCTCGCAAGGTTGGGGCATCCCTATGGCAACAGATATTGCATTTTCATTGGGCGTGTTAGCCCTTTTTGGAAAGCGTTTGCCAGTAGCATTACGGGTTTTTTTAGTAACCCTTGCCATAGTCGATGACCTGGGAGCCGTCTTGGTTATAGCTGTTTTTTATACTTCGGGCATTTCTATGATGAATTTGTTACACGCACTACTTTTCTTCGGCGTATTGATTATTGGCAATTATGCAGGCATCCGAAAAACGTGGTTTTATGCCATTGTTGGAATAGGCGGTGTATGGTTGGCCTTCTTTTTCTCGGGGGTTCATCCTACTATTGCTGGAATTTTAACTGCTATTGCCATTCCAGGACGTGTAAAAATTAAGGAAGATACTTTTCTGGAGCGCTTGAGCACGCTTCACAACCGTTTTCTAAAAATAAAACCTGTAAAAGGAACGCTAATCTCTAGCGAGCAACTCGATATTTTGCAAAATATAAAATCTGCCACTTCAGAAGCTGAAACTCCACTCCAAAAATTGGAAAAGTCACTAAATCCTATTGTAAATTTTTTGGTGTTGCCCCTTTTTGCACTTGCCAATGCGGGGATTCATTTGCACGGTGAAGTTGGCCAGGTATTGCTCCACCCAATTAGTTTGGGAATTGGTGCAGGATTGGTTTTTGGTAAATTCATTGGGATCATCTCTATTTCAAGGTTACTGGTGTTTTTCAAGCTTGCCAAATTACCAGATTCCGTTAAATGGAATCAACTTTATGGTGTTGCCTTTCTTGGAGGAATAGGCTTTACCATGTCATTGTTCATCAATGAATTGGCTTTTAAAAACGAAGAATTTATTTATACGGCAAAAGTTGGCATTCTATTTTCCTCGCTTATTGCAGGCATAATAGGTTCGGTCATTTTAATGAAAAGTTCAAGAAAACAACAAAAATCAAAAATAGCATACTAGTGAAAAAACCCTTAGGCAAAATAACAAAAAAAAGCATAGGCAAAAACAATAAGCTTTCCCTAATAGGATCCATATCGCTTGGTACGGGCGTCATGATCGGTGCCGGCATATTCGTCCTTATGGGACAAATAGCAGAGTTGGTGGGCGATTTGTTTCCAATTGCTTTTATTGCAGGTGCTATTGTAGTGGGTTTCAGTTCTTATTCCTATGTAAAATTTTCAAATGCTTTTCCATCCTCTGGGGGGGTTGTCAAATTTTTCAATAAATCCTATGGTCCGGGTACCACAACCGGGGTTTTTTCCTTGTTGATGTATGTGTCAATGGTGGTTTCAGAAAGCTTGGTAGCGGGCACTTTTGGGGCATACACGCTTCGGTTGTTTCCCGAAAGATTTGCCGGTTACGCATCCATACTTGCTGTGCTGCTATTGGTAACGGCTTATGTGATCAATATTTTAGGAAACAAAGTGATTGGCGCAACAGCCACTTTTACAGCAATTATCAAAGTGGCAGGTATTGCATTGCTCGCCATTGCGGGCCTTATAGCTTCCGGGTTTGCAGACATTACAGGAGAGTATATCCCGCAAAATACCGAAGCGCTACCACAGGGATTTGGCTTTGTAGCGGCGTTGGCCTTGGCAATCCTCGCCTATAAAGGATTCACTACTATTACAAATCAAGGCGGGGATATTAAAAATCCACACAAAAACCTTGGGCGGTCCATTATCTTTTCCATTCTTATCTGCACGCTCATCTATGTTGCCTTGGCACTGGCCGTTGCAGGCGGTTTGAGCATCCCGGAAATAATCAAAGCAAAGGACTATGCCTTGGCCGCTGCGGCACAACCCGTTTTTGGGGAATGGGGGTCATGGATAACCATTTTCATTGCTATCATTGCAACCGTGTCCGGTGTTATTGCCAGTGTATTTTCAGCTTCACGCTTGTTGGCAATGCTCAGCAATATGAAACAAGTACCGTCCTTAAAAAGGATGGGGAACTTTAATAATCCAGCCCTTATATTCACGGTTTCGCTCGCTATTTTATTGACAGTACTATTCGATTTAACTAGAATCGCTTCCATTGGCGCCATTTTTTACCTCATTATGGATATAGCCATCCATTGGGGACTATTTCGTCATTTAAGAAAAGACGTGGACTTTCTACCTGTCATCCCATTAATAGCCATTGTAATGGATGTTGCGGTACTTTCAGCATTTCTTTATATAAAATATCTGAACGACCCATTGGTCCTTATCGTTGCAGCAATAGGGATTATTTTAATACTTGTTGCGGAACGTTTTTTTATGATGTCGCATACAGATGATGACGGTAATATGCCAATGGAAATGGACACTGATACCGTGAAGGGAAAAATGTAATAAATTTTAATACTCAAAACTATGGAACACAAGAAAAGAAAAACAAGAAAGATTATCGGATTGTTAACGTTATTCAACAAAAACATCAGTAAATCGATACTGGGAATAGCAATTATACCCGAGCCGATACCCATCACTAATCGGGTCAATGATTCTTGGCAATTATGCAGGAAACATTAAAAAATCAATAAAAACAACAATTTAAAATACATAAATCATGAAACAACAAATAGCGATAAAAGGAATGACCTGTGGTGGGTGTACCAATACTGTAGAAAAGGCATTGAGCCACATTGACGGAGTAACAGGGGTAACGGTAAGCCTAGTACCGCCACAGGCAATTATACAAACCGAGAATGTTATTAGCACCGAACGGTTGCAGGCCGCTTTATCAAAAGCAGGAAATTATAGTATTGCAGGGAGTGGAACTGCCCAAAAACCCGATAAATCCGGTGGGTCCTGTTGCGGATAATCAGCCCCTGTACGAACTGGTAAAAACAACAAAAGCATGGAAATGGAAATATATGATGTTATCATAATTGGGGCGGGGCCCGCAGGATTGAATTGCGCCAAACAATTAGGGGGCAGTAGCTTAAGGGTACTGGTTGCCGAACGAAATAGCGTAATCGGCCCCAAGGTCTGTGCAGGAGGCTTAACGGGGAAAAGCATCGGGCATTTAGACCTTCCGCGCCAATTGGTGGCATTTAAGTATGACAAGATCCATTTATTCCACAGGGGCAAATTGTTCCATTTGCAGGACGAGGAAGATTTTATATTTACCGTAGATCGTAAGGAATTAGGGCAGTGGCAGTTAGGCCAACTGGAAAAATTCCATAATATTACCGTAAAAACAGATTATGCGGTGTCAAAAATCACGAGCGAATATGTGGTGGTAAACGGCAATAAAATTGGCTATAAACATCTGGTCGGGGCCGATGGTTCCAGTTCATTGGTAAGAAGGTATTTGAAATTGGCCGCGCAGAAAACGGATATTGCCATTCAGTACATTGTTCCAAGGGCCCAATATAAGGATCTTGAGATATATTTTGATTCCAGTCTGTTTTCGGCCTGGTATGCTTGGATCTTTCCCCATAAAAACTACACATCCATTGGCTGTATGGGCAATCCACAGGTAATTTCGTCAAAACAGTTGAAAAAGAACTTTTCTGCTTGGCTCAACAAATATGGCATTGATATAAGTGAAGCCAAATATGAGGCATTTCCTATCAATGGCGATCATAGCGAATATCGATTTCAAGAACATATATATCTGGCAGGCGATGCAGGCGGATTCGCCTCAGGGCTAACAGGCGAAGGCATTTATCAGGCATTGGTAAGTGGGGAGGAAATAGGAAAGATGATCCTGGACAAAAATTATCACAGTGAAAAAATCGATGAATTGGTCAGCTTACAGCATAAACACAATAAAATACTGAAAGCATTGGTGGTCACCGGAAAATTTAGGCCTTTATTGATAGAGGCCGGTAAATATTCCCTAAAATTCAGGCCCATCAGAAAAAAACTTATTGAAACAATAGCATAAATAATAATTAAAAATAATTAAATACATAAAAAAATGAAAAATATAGGATTAGTAGGCTACGGAGTCATCGGCAAAAGAGTTGCCGATGCCATTAATTTACAAGATGATATGAATCTCGTTGGGGTTTGTGATGTCATCAGCGATTGGCGCATACAGAACGCCGTACGAAAAGAGTATGATATCTATGCGGCAACCGCCGAAGCCGAAAAAGAGATGAAAAATGCCGGCATTACGGTAAAAGGCAGTATGCAGGATCTTTTTAAAAAGGTAGATCTTGTAGTGGACTGTACACCCAAAAACATAGCCGCTAAAAATGTGGGAATCTATAAAGAAAAGGGAATAAAATTTATTGTTCAAGGTGGCGAAAAACACCAAACTACAGGCCATTCCTTTAGTGCCGAAAACAATTATCAATCGGCCATAAATTTGGATGCCACACGGGTAGTTTCCTGCAATACCACCTCTATCTTAAGAACATTGACCGCCCTAAAAAGAGCTGGTCTATTGGATTATGCCAGAGGTACGCTTTTAAGAAGGGCCACCGATCCTTGGGAAAGCCATTTAGGCGGTATTATGAACACCATGGTGCCCGAAAAAGACATTCCCAGCCACCAAGGGCCCGATGCACAAAGTGTCGATCCCGATCTCGATGTCATCACTGCCGCAGTAAAAGTACCGGAGACCTTAAGCCATATGCATTATTGGAACGTGAAGTTAAAAAAACAAGCCACAAAAGAAGACGTACTGAATGCTTTTAAAACGTCCAGTCGTATTAAATTGATTCATTATGACCAAGGTCTGGTCTCCAACAATACCATTAAGGAAATGTTTATGGATATGGGGCGGCCCTGGGGCGATATGTATGAAGTTGCCCTTTGGGAAGATATGCTGAAAGTGGTGGGCGACGAACTTTTTTATGCCTATGTGGTCGATAACCAAGCCATTGTAATCCCTGAAACCATCGATGCCATTAGAGCGCTTACCGGAATTGAAACCGATGCAGCAAAATCCATTTCCAAAACCAATCAAAGTTTAGGAATTAATTAATTTTTATCAAAATGAAAACAGATATAGATATTACAAAACTTTTAGGAGAAAAAGCATCCTTCTATTTTGATCACGTTTGTGAAAAAATCACAAAGGATGAACTGCAGACCCCTAGCAAAAACAGTATTGACAAAGTATTTGACAATAGTAACAGAAATCCGCAAGTGTTGCGAAGTCTTTCACAATTGTATAACCACGGAAATCTTGGGGGAACAGGCTACTTGAGTATCCTTCCCGTAGACCAAGGTATTGAGCATAGTGCCGCCTTTTCATTCTATAAGAACCCAGATTATTTTGATCCCGAGAACATCATAAAACTCGCTGTGGAAGCCGGCTGCAATGGGGTGGCGTCCACCTTTGGTGTAATGGGGTTGAATGCGCGGAAATACGCCCATAAAATCCCCTTCATTGTAAAAATCAACCACAATGAGCTTCTTACCTATCCCAATAAATATGACCAAACACTCTTTGGAAAAGTGAAAAATGCCTGGGACATGGGAGCAGTGGCCGTTGGTGCCACCATTTATTTTGGCTCTGAAGAAAGCAACAGGCAGCTTAAAGAAATAGCCGAAGCTTTTGAAGAAGCCCATAATCTGGGAATGGCCACCATCCTATGGTGCTATCTGCGCAATGATGCATTCAAAACTGAGAAAGAAGATTACCACGCCGCCGCCGATTTAACGGGGCAGGCCAATCATCTAGGAGTAACCATTCAGGCGGATATCATTAAGCAAAAATTACCTACAAACAACTTTGGTTTCAAAGAGATAGATTTTGGTAAATATGATGATGAAATGTATGAAACCTTGACCACAAACCATCCTATTGACCTGTGCCGATTGCAAGTAGCCAATTGCTATATGGGAAAAATAGGACTGATCAATTCTGGTGGCGGTTCCAAAGGGGAGTCTGATTTGACGGAAGCGATAACCACAGCCATAATCAATAAAAGAGCTGGTGGATCTGGTTTGATTATGGGACGGAAAGCGTTTCAAAAGCCCTTTGGTGAGGGTGTGGAATTATTACAAGCCGTTCAACAGGTTTATCTGGATGCTAAAATTAGCATTGCATAAATTAGGACTGCTGTTAACGTAACGGGCGCTCTTACGGCTTGCATGGCTTTAATAGGTTTTATGCTAAAGTGCCCGTCTTGACTATAGATGTAACAAATACTAAATCAAATTCAAAACAATGACATTACTACTCATATTCATAGTGTTGATTTTTCCTGTTTTCGCTATTGCTGGCTATCAGCATTACAAGATTGTTAAGCAACCGGCCTATGATGCCAAAGAAACACTCTTGAATTATGAAATAATAGGTTCTGGGGAAAACAAGCTCGTTTTGTTACACGGTTTAACAGGCTCATTGCATTATTGGGAACGCAATTTAGAAAGCATTACAAAAACACATTCGTTGCTTCTAATAGACCTTCTAGGTTTTGGGGATTCGCCAAAACCACAAAGTGATTATTCCCTTTCAATACAATTGCAGGCCCTTGAATTGATTCTTAACAAAGAAGGATTCAATGATGGAAAAACGACCATTGCTGGTCATTCTATGGGCGCCATAATTTCATTAGCCCTTTTGGAAAAACATCCTCATTGGTTCAAAGCAGGTATTTTTATAGGCATACCTGTTTACAAGGATGCCAATGAATTTAAGGAAGTGATGTCCTCACATTCCTTTATGGATAGGATTTCAACGAGCAAATTCTCGAAATACATCTGTATGATCCATCCCATTTTTATGACACGTGCATTTAAACCGGACAACCTTACGGATGATGTTTTTGAAGATGCCAAAAAGCATCATTGGCAGAGTTATTATTATTCGCTCAATGAGTTAATCCTGAAAACGGACTTATTCGCTTTAGCAAAAGGGATTAAACATAAAGAAGTGCTGTTTGTTCACGGAGAAAAAGACACTACTGCACCTGTTGAAAGTGCCCTAAGCCTATCGAGGATATTCACAAACGCAAAAATTGTTACTTCTATTGAAGGTGATCACCAATTCTTTCTGAAAGAAGCAGGATTTATATGGCAAACCATCCAAGATTTTTCTGTTTCAGATAAAAAATTACAAAAAACCATATCAAATGAACACTAATAAAATTAAACATATAGGCGTATTTACATCTGGAGGCGATAGCCCTGGAATGAACGCTGCATTATACGCCATTGCGAAAATTGCAGAAACGAACGCAATAAAATTAAGTGGAATACGCAAAGGATATGAAGGATTGATCGATGGTGATTTAGTTCAATTAAAATCCCACGATTTACAAAAAGTGACCCATAGGGGCGGAACCATTTTAAAAACAGCACGAAGCAAACGCTTTATGCAATTGGAAGGTAGAAAAAAAGCTTTACAAATGTTAAAAGATAATGATATCGACGCCTTGATAGCCATAGGTGGCGATGGCACCTTTAGGGGCATGTTAGCTTTTTCAGAAATTTGTGACATCCCATTCATAGGCATTCCCGGGACCATAGACAACGATATTTCTGGAACTGATTATACCCTCGGTTTTGATTCCTCAGTAAATACGGCCATTGAAAATATTGATAAGATAAGGGATACGGCCGAATCCCATAACCGTGTGTTCATTATAGAAGTTATGGGTAGGGATTCCGGTTATATAGCAATACATTCAGGACTTACCGTAGGGGCAGATGCCATACTTATCCCAGAAAGTGGTGAGGACTTTATTGATTTATTGAATAAAGTTAAAGGCTATGATAGCGAGGATGCTTTTATTGTTGTGGTATCTGAAGGCGACGAATTGGGTGCCGAACTGGCAGCCTCGAAAATCAAGGAAATAAATCCAGATATTGATTTGCGTATTACCAGGTTAGGCCATGTACAGCGTGGTGGGAACCCATCTGCTTTTGATAGAATGTTAGGAATCAGACTTGGGGTAACAGCTGTAAAAGCTCTTTTACAATCTAAAAAGAACGTTATGGTCGGAATTCAAAATAACCAATTACATCAAACCCCTTTTAAAGAGGTTGTAAAACAGCACCAATTAAACGATGAATTGCAAGAACTTTTAAAAATATTCGGTAGTTAAAATGAAACATCATGTTCAATTTTCAAACACATAGGAAAATAATTACAGTTGTTACATACCCGTGCTGAGCTTGTCGAAGCATGGTATTTGAAAATAAATATAAACACATGAAAAGACCGGTAACCAACATATTGACCATCTTCCTGCTAACCGCGGCGACCATTATCTTTGAGATAAGTCTGTCTCGCCTATTCTCCTACCTTCTCAGTTTTCATTTTGTGCTCATTATCATAGCCTTTTCCATATTGGGGCTGGGGATCGGCCAGATAAGCTATGCCAAGTTTTACAAAAGGATGGATAATGCCTTGGTTTTTTGGGCTGCCCTACCCGCAATTTCCATGTTTTTGAGTTTTTCCCTACTGCTTGTACTATCAAAAATCGGTATTTCGGCCTTCACTGATCTTGTCTTGCCCGCTTTTATAGTCTTGTCCATGGTTCCGTTTATAGCCATCGGGATTGTCTATGCCTTTATATTCGAAGAGAATAAACGCCATGCATCTACCTTTTATGCCATCGATCTTATTGGGGCGGCAGGCGGGGCACTGGTCTCGGTATTTCTGCTCAATACGTTCAGCTTGGTCTATGTGGTCGCAATAGCCATAGGGCTGCTGCTGCTCGTTTGGGCAATATGCGCCTTGGCAAGCAAAAACCGCTATTCAGGGGCATTGGCCCTTTTATCGGTGGCCATTATTTTTTTATTGGGGCTTGGAAAGGATGCCCTCGACATCGATATCCCCGTTTCAA
>TARA_R110002049_G_scaffold36965_3_pt1 | contig 14787 bp, 15 predicted proteins | sample TARA_R110002049 | Tara Oceans TARA_R110002049 (sample SAMEA4396941) | marine metagenome | biome: Polar Biome; feature: [SRF] surface water layer (ENVO:00010504); material: water (ENVO:00002006), including particulate matter (ENVO:01000060) such as... | depth 5 m | reverse complement strand
ATAATTGATTCAGATGTATTTAATCCTGTTAGTAATGCTGTATTAGCTGATCTAGGTATTCATGTAGGCTCTAGTCCTTTGACATCTAATAATGCAGCTTTTCACACAAATACTAGAAAGAGTTTAGAAGCACAAAAAGATCAGATTAAACAAACAATAGAAAGAAAAAAAGCTGAAGGTTTCAATGACTTCAGGAAAGAAGATATTGAAATTTCTGGGATTAATAAAAAACTAAAAGAAGGGTTTAAAAATAAAACTAGTTTTCCATTAAGACTTGATCCTAATTTAAAGCCTTTATATATACCAGATATGGGAGCTTTTAAATATCCTCGCAACTGGTTGGAACTGTTAGATAGTTATGAGGTTACTATAAAACCTGAAATATTAAAAGATTTAAAAGAAGCAGCTAAAGATGTATTACAACAGGAACAGTTTCAAAGGGACTTTGTCGTAGCTGGGAAGAAAGTAAATTACTGGGATACAGGTGAAGGGAAGGGTGTCTGGCTTAATAAGTTAAGACAAGTCGGTAAAAAACATAACTTCGATTCATTCAAGTATAAAAATTATACTGAAGGTCATCACCAAGGTATTCCTGAAGAAGATGCTGAAGATAGTATCATGTTAATGTATCCTAGACAGGTTAAGTTCGATACTACAAAAGAAAAAAATTGGAAAGATAAAAGAGCAAGTAAGCAAAAAGGCGGTATGATTAAAACTCCTTCTTCTTATTCTCCTTCTAAAGGTTCCAATGTAATGAGGAATCCTTATAACTATGAACCAAAGGCAATATAGATAACATGGCAACTGAACGTAATCCATTTGATAGAATTCCTCAACAGGAAGATATAAACGTATCCTATGAATCTTCATCTATGGGAACAGACCAAGGTCAGGATATGGAATTCCTAGAGGAACAAGAGGTTGAGTTTATGCCTGAAGATGACGGGGGTGTCGTAGTTCAATTTGGTTCTTATGAAGATGACAATGATGCCTCTGAAGTTAATGCTGAAGAATTAGAATTTTATAGAAATCTAGTTGATGATCTAGATGAAGAGCAGCTTACAGAAATATCTGCTGAAGTATATGATAATTTCATAGCTGATAAAGATTCAAGAGAAGAGTGGGAGAGTATGTTTGAGAGAGGCTTTGATCTATTAGGATTAAAGCTAGAGGAAACCTCCGAACCATTTGAAGGCGCATGTACTGCAGTCCATCCTGTATTAATTGAATCAGCAGTTAAGTTCCAATCTAAAGCTACTCAAGAATTATTTCCACCTTCAGGCCCAGTTAAGACACAGATCATGGGTGCAGTCTCAGAAGAGAAGGAAGCTCAAGGAACTCGTGTAAAAGATTTCATGAACTACCAGACTACTGAACAGATGCCTGAGTATTTCGATGAGTTTGAAAGGATGCTCTTTCAACTACCTATTATAGGATCAGCATTCAAGAAGATTTACTTTGACTCAAATACTAATAGACCTGTATCAGAGTTTGTCCCTATTGATCAATTCTATGTATCATATTATGCAACTGACTTACGACGTGCAGATAGATATACCCATGTACTTTATAAGAGTCCATACGAGATGGCAGGATGTATTTCATCAGGAATGTATTCTGAAGATGTAGACCTACCTAAAGCTACAACCAATCCAACTCCCGGTACCTTACGTGAGAAGATGGATAACATTACAGGCTTGACACCATCAAGTCAGAATGATCCACAGTACACACTGCTAGAGCAGCATGTAAATTTAAGTATAAATCTAGACGGTCCTTCTAAAAAGAAAAAGAGTGAAAGTGATGACGAGGATGAACCTGTTCTAGATATGGACATGTGTCCTTACATTGTAACTATAGAAGAGGTTAGCAGAAAGATTCTTTCAATTAGAAGGAATTGGAATGAGGACGATAAGAGAAAAGAGAAGAAGCTTTTCTTTACACATTATAGATATGTACCCGGCTTTGGCTTCTATGGCTTAGGATTAATCCATCTATTAGGTAATTTAACTATGACTGCAACTGCAGCTATGAGAGGCTTAGTTGATGCAGGTCAGTTTGCAAATCTACCCGGTGGTTTCAAAGCTAAAGGTCTACGAATTGTAGGTGACAATGATCCTATAGCTCCCGGTGAATTTAAAGAAGTTGAATCTGTAGGTAATGATCTTTCTAAGATGATCATTCCTCTTCCATATAAAGAACCTTCACAAACTTTATTCCAAATGCTAGGCTTCGTAGCTGGTGCAGCACAGAAGTTTGCTGACACTACAGAGCAAGTTATTTCTGAAGGAGCTAATTATGGCCCAGTAGGAACTACAATGGCTCTATTAGAAGCTAGTAGTAAGTTCTTTACTGCAGTACATAAAAGAATCCATAAGGCTCAACGAGATGAGTTTAAAATCTTAGGTAGAATTAACAATGAATATTTACCTGACTCATCTTTAATTGACGTAGCTAATGGTACACTCATAATCTCTAAAGCTGACTTTGATGGTAGAATTGATATCATCCCTGTCTCTGATCCTAACATACCCTCTTCAGCACATAGAATGATGATGGCGCAGATGGCGCTTCAGTTGTCACAATCTGCACCTCCCGGCATGTTCAATGTCGAAGAACTAAATAGAACTATCTTATCAGCTGCTAATATACCTAACTTAGATAAGATCATGCCTAGAAAGCCAGAGCCTATTCCTCTTGATCCTATTTCAGATGTAGCAGCTGCAGTTAAAGGGTTAGCTATTAAAGCTTTTGTAGGACAGAATCATACTGCTCATCTACAAGCTAAGACAGCTTTCCTACAAGACCCTATGAATGGTGCTAATCCTGCAATGCAACGAATTGTACCTATTTTACAAGCTAATATGCAGGAACATGTATTACTTAAGTATCAAGAACAAGTTAATGGTGTAGCTAAAGATATCATTTCTAAGTACGGTCAAGAAGCTAGTGATGCAGGTATTGATCCTAATGATCCTAAAGTTATGGAAATGGTTCTAGCTCAAGCTGCAGTTGAAGTTCAACAAGCTAATGCAGTTCAAGCTCAACAGCAGAATGCATTGACACCTGAAGCACAGATGGTTAAACTTGAAGAACAGAGAGTTCAACTTGAAGCTGGTAAACTACAAGCTGATACAGCAGCTGATAGTGCTAAGGCTGAACTTAAGAACAGAGAACTAGACTTAGAAGAACTACAGATTAAAATGGATATGTTCAAATCTGGTGCTGAGCTTACAAGTACTAAAGAAGAAAAAGAAATGGATAGACATAACAAGACTGTCAATACTGCATTAAAAGCTCTAGCTGACTTAGCTCAACAGGAAGAAGAATTAGATAATAGTCAAACTTTGAAAGCTGCTGATATGATGGCTAAGATGTTAGAACTTCAAGCTAAGAATAATAAGAATAAGAATAATAATAATAAGGACTAGTATATAAAGTGAACCTTTGGGATGAGATTACAAATCACATAAATAAAAATATTGACGATCTTAAGATTTCCCTTGCAGAAGGACACGCTGAGAATTATAATGAATACTCACTTGCTGTAGGTAAAATAGCTGGATTAAATATGGCTAAGGATTCTCTACAGCATATTGTAAAACATCGTATTCATGAAGATGAGGATTAATAATAATAACATGCAAAATGTACCAATGGGTAAAGCAATGGATAATTCACTCTGGATTACTCCAGATGATGTTGAAGACTTAACAGCTAAAGAACTTCCTGTGTTACCGGGATACCATGTATTAATTAGACCTGTATCTATTAAGAAAGAAACTAAAGGTGGTATCATTATGCCTGATAAGGTAGTTGATGATATTGCTTATCTAACTACAGTAGGTAGAGTAATTGGTTTAGGTAGTTTAGCTTATGACGATCAGGATAAGTTTCCATTAGGGCCGTGGTGTGAGGTTGGAGACTATGTTTGTTATGCTAAGATGACAGGTCAGAAGTTTGTCTATAAGGGCTATAAGCTCTTATTAATCTATGATGATCAAGTTATAATGAAGGTTGATGATCCTCATGTATTAGATACAACTTATAATCTATCTAATTAATATTTGTATATCATATAGTTTGTAAGGTATACTTTAAAAGTACAGCGTATAAAACTCGTATGGGAACCCGCTGCCCAACGGAAGGAATAAAATAATATGTCTATGGTTCAAGAAGATGAGGGGACTGAAGAGTGGAATGAAATCACTCCTAGTGCTCTTGCTGATAAAGATAAAGTAGAATTTGAACTGCCTGATGATGGTTTAGGTGCTGAAGAAGAAGAAAAAATACAAGCTGCCAAACCAATTGAATATGCAGTAGTAGATGAAGATGCTGATGAAGTTAAAACAAAACCGACAGAACAAGCATCAGAACCAGAAGAATTAGAGGGTATCGAAACTAAAGGTGCTCAAAAAAGAATTAAGCAACTAATCCGGCAACGTAAAGAGCGGGATGAAGAATTAACTAAACTTAAGTTAGAGGTTACAAATCTTAAAAGTTCCGTAAAGGAACGTGATGGACAACTATCTACAAGTTTAAAAACTAATATTGAAAGTTCAGAAGCTCAGCTTACTGAGGGGATTGAACATGCTAAGATTGCTTATAAGCAAGCTGTAGACCAAGGCGATACAGATTCAATGCTCAAAGCTCAAGAGGCTATGAGTAAGAACTATGCAGAATTAAACCAAGTTAATCAGCAGAGACAAGCTTGGGATCAATACAATAATAGCTTGCAAAATGAAGAAGCGGCTCAAGCTACCGCTGAGCAGGAACAAAATAATAATGTTGCTGAGTATGATCCTAAAGCTGTAGAGTGGGCAACTAATAACTCGTGGTTTGGACAAGACCAGATGTTAACAACCGCTGCACTCACAATTGATGCTGCGTTGAAATCTGAAGGATATGATCCTAAAGATGAAGATTTCTATAAGGAAATTGATACTCGTCTTAGAGGTCAGTATCCCGCAAGATTTCAATCTCAACAACCGTTACCGGAGACTCAAGTTGAGACTCCTCGTTTGCAGGACGTAACGTCAAGTTCTGCTCAAGTTGTAGCTGGTGCATCACGTACACCTAAAAACGCCCAAGGCTCTAGTAAAAACAGAGTCAAGCTAACTAAGGATGATGTCCGGTTAGCCCAAAAATGGGGGATTCCTCTTGATAAGTATGCCGCTGAAAAGTTAAAGACTGAGAAAGCTGACGGCGAATATACTGATGTTTATAATGATATCTAATACTAAAGATAGAACACAAAGCGTGGAAGATATAAAGGAAACTAAAGAATGACACGGGAAAGCACATCACGTACTAACGAATCATCTAATCGGGAAAATTCTGAAAGGCATGAATTTAAAGAGTATAGTCCACTTGATATTCCAGAAGGCGTCACACGAAGGTTCGCCAGCCAAGGAATGAAACTACGGTGGATTAGAGTCCTACTTAAGAATGACGATGACTACAATAATGTAGGTAAGCGTACTTCTGAAGGATGGGAAATAGTTCAGGCAGAAGAAGTCCCAGAGATTGTTCAGAACTCCTTCGTGAGGGAGGCAGGTAATAGGTATGAGGGCGCAGTCTGCCGTGGAGACTTAGCATTGGCTAAGATGCCAATTCAATTAGCCCAATCACGCCAAGAGTTCTATCAGAACAAAAGTAGGCTGGCAGTGCAAGCTGTTAATGATCAGTTGATGAATGCTTCTGATTCTAGAATGCCTATTAGTAACAATAGTAAAACTAAAGTAAGTAGGGGGAGACAGGCATCTTTTCAAGACTAAGATACCTGATTATTTCCTTACCCTCTTATTTTTGATATACATTATAAACTAGAGAGAGAAAGGAAAGTTTATGACTACAAGTAAAGCCTTAAACGGCTTCAGACCTCTCCGCATGAGAGGCAGCGGTGCCTACTCTGGAGGGATGTCAGAATATCGTATTGCAAGCGCAACAAATGTTAACATCTTCACAGGTGATTTAGTATGTACTTCACTAGGGTTTATTCGGCCTCACGCCGCTGTAACTGAGAAGATCACTGGTGTGTTCATGGGTTGTAACTATGAACAGGACGGTGAGCCAAAATGGTCTAGGCACTGGCCTTCAGGTACTTCAGCTTCTAATATTAGAGCTTTAGTAGTTGATGATCCTCGTGCTACATTTGCAGTTCAAGCTGATGCGTCAGTTAGTCTGGGTGATTTATATGATATAAATTTTGATGTAACACTAGGCGCAGGTAGCACTACAACTGGTAAGTCAGGCTTTGGTCTGGAAGCTGGTACTAGAGCTACTACACCTGCAGCACTTAGAATTGTAGGGGTGATCGACGCTCCCGGCAATGATATTGATGTTGCTGCGGAACGAGCTTTTTTACAAGTAGAAGTACGTATCAATGAGCATATTGATGCATATATTTCTGCTGGTACATCAACCCTAGTATAGGAAAGGAGGATAATAACTAATGGCTATTAACAGAGCGAGTATTTCCAAAGAACTCCTTCCCGGTCTTAACGCTGTCTTTGGCGTTGAATATGGTAGTGTTGACGATGAGCACGCAGCCTTATTTGATGTTGAATCAAGCGATAGAGCTTTTGAAGAAGAAGTTCTATTTACAGGATTTGGTACTGCACCTACTAAGAGTGAAGGCGCAGGAGTTCAGTATGACGACGCACAAGAAGGCTACACTGCACGTTATACAGCTGAAACAGTAGCACTTGCATTTGCTATCACTGAAGAAGCAATGGAAGATAACTTATATGATACGTTCTCTAAGCTACGTGCTAAAGGCTTAGCTAGAGCGATGGCAAACACTAAGCAGGTTAAAGCTGCAGACGTGTTCAATAATTCATTCAATACAGCTTTCCCCGGTGGGGATGGTGCTGCATTCTTCAGTGACAATCACCCTACTGTAGGTGATGGGGATCAGGTTAATCTCTTGGACGCAGCTGATTTATCAGAGGCTGCTCTTGAGACTGCTTTGATCTTAGTTCAGAAAGCTGAAGATGACAGAGGTATCTTGATTGGCGCACAAGCTAAATCACTTCATATCCCTGTTGATCTAATCTTCACTGCTGATCAAATCTTGAATAGCACATTGTCAACCACACTAGGTGGTTCAAGTGTAACTAATGTGAATGACATTAATGCAATCAAGAGTCAGGGTGCAGTTCCTAACGGTTATTTTGTTAACCGTAGATTTACTGACACTAATGCTTACTTTATTAAAACTGACTGTCCAAATGGGGCTAAGATGTTTGTACGTACAAAACTACAAACTAAAATGGAACCCGATTTTGATACAGGTAATCTTCGCTATAAAGCTAGAGAGCGTTATAGCTTTGGGTTTAGTGATTGGCGTTCTTTCTACGGCGCTGAAGGAGCATAAGAACACTAAGTAAACCTTAAAATAAGAAGATACGAAAAGAGAGAGAGAAGGGCATTAGTAGAATTAAAATACTGCTAGTGTCCTTTTCTTTTTGTATCCTATTAAACTTTAAGGTATAATGTAGACCGTATACATATAAGTAAGGATAGTAAAGATATGTCAACCAATGTTAGAGTCGCTTATAGAGTAGGCTCAGGTCCGCTCGTAGATTCAATTAGTTCTGTAACTATTTCAGGAACTAGAATTAGAGGTATAAATACTAGTGGTATAGGAACCTTTTTATTTACAGGTGTAGCTACAGATGTTTATGGAAATACTAAAGGTAGTAATATTAAATTTACAACTTTAACAGGCGATACAAATGCAGATATAGGTATTCCTGAAAGAGGTGTATATATGGCCTCTGAGGTATTTCTCTCTGCCCCTACATCAACTGCAACTGCCACAATCTTCTACGGGTAAGCCTTTATAATGGGTACTTATATAACCTTAGTTGATGACCTTATAGCTGCATGTGAAAATACAAGTGCTGAGTTTCTAGCCTATATTCCTAAAATGGTTGATAGAGCAGAGGAGCGTTTAGTTAAAGACTTAGACGACTCTGGGTTAACTATATATACAGCACTCACAGTGACAGTTAATGTTAATCAAGTTACCCTTCCAACCAATACTAGAATAGTTAAGAATATTAATATCGTTTCTAATGGCAGTAAGATTAACTTGCTAATGAGAACTGATGAATTTATTAATGATTATTGGCCGGTATCAGCATCAGTTGCTCAGCCTAAGTATTATGCTAGAAGAGACAACACTACAGTATTAATAGCTCCTACTCCTGTAAGTACATATTCAGGTGAAGTTGTATCTGTAATTAAACCTGATACTTTAACTAGCATAGCTCCTTCAAATTATTTTACTGACTTTGCTTATGATCTTCTATGGAATGCATCAATGGTAGAAGCTATGATGTTCCAGAAAGATTATCCTACAATGGTCGTCTTTCAGAATATATATAAAGAGTTACTTGATCTTCAGCGTAATCAGGCTAGAAGAACTAGAAGAGATGATATGCAAGCTCCATTAAGTCCTGTAGGTGGTGACAATACTTTAGTACCCGGTAGTCCTTAGATCACATGGATCAAGTTCTTAAAGAGGAATTAATAAATGAACTCCTTAGAAAGAATAGCACTAGAATAGCTAATAGTTTAAGCTATATAGATGTACAAGAAATGGTATTGGATATTGAATGGAAATTTGATGAGTATGAAGTTAAGATTACATCTCTTCAAAAGAAATTAGATATCATACATAGTCTTACAACTGATACTAATTACGAATCTTCAAGAGAAGACAATCCTAGTAAGTTACTTTCTAAGATTCATTACATATCAAGCAGATAATAAATAAGGAGAGATTAATGCCTAAACTAGGTAATAAAAAGTTTTCGTATGGTCCTAAAGGTTTAGCGAAATTCAAGGCAGCTAAAGATGAACTTGAAAAGAAGAAGAAGAAAACTAAGAAGAAGACTAAATCTAAGAAGACTTACGCTTAAGGGATATTAAATAACATGGCTACAAGTGGTACTTATGACTTCAGTATGGACATCGATGAGGTCATACAAGAAGCATTAGAGAATATAGGTGGAGAGCAGACACTAGGTAATGAGCCTGTATCAGCCCGACGTTCAATCAATCTATTATTACAAGATTGGCAGAATCGTGGTATTCTTCTATGGACTGCAGGTACAACTTCAGTATCCGTTAGTACTAGTGTAACCTCTTATGCTCTTACATCATCTACCTTAGATGTAACAGAAGCTCTTATAACTAGAGACAATACTGATATTCAGTTAACTAGAATTAGTATGGAAGAGTACGCTAAGATTCCTAGAAAAGGTCAGACAGGTAGACCTTCTCAATATGCTGTTAGACGAGATAGAGATAATCCTACGATTTTTCTCTGGCCGATTCCTGAGAATACCACTGATCTTCTAAAGTTAGAACAGATTAAGTATATTCAGGATGTGAATAAATCAGCTGTTCAAACTGCAGATATATCAAGAAGATTTGCACCTTGTTTGACAGCTGGCTTATCATTTTACATGTCAATTAAAAGACCCGGTATTCCTGAAGCTAGAGTTAACTTTCTTAAGATGGAATATGAAGAGCGTTTAGCTAGAGCTATGAATGAAGATAGAGAAAGATCAAGTGCTTTCTTTTTACCTAGACTTAACTTACCTTAAATATTATGGCTAGTACTAAAAGAGCATGGGCTATATGCGATCAGTGTAGTTTTAGATATGCTTATAGAACTATGAAGATGAATAGTTATGGTATGCTTATATGCTCTAATTGTGACGATGGTTATTATGATTTAAAGAACCATCCTCAGAATTTATCACCTAGAATTAAACAGGGTGAAGAGTTCGTTAATAATCCTAGATCACCAGATAACTCTGATAGAGATTAATGGCTAGTAATAAAAAAACATGGGCTATATGTGATCAGTGTAGTTTCAGGTACCGCCGTAGAACTATGAAGATAAATAGTTACGGTATGCTTATGTGCTATAGCTGTAACGATGGACGTTATGATTTAAAGAATCATCCTCAAAATTCACCGCCTAAAAGTATATATGATTCAGAATTTATTAAAAATCCTAGAGCGCCAGACAATTCTGAAAGAAGTGCAGAATGGCAAACAATTAATACTCAATGGCAAGCCCTTACCAAAAATTGGAATACAGTATAGATGGCAACATTAACAGGTCAACCAGTAGCAACTACCTTTAAAGACTTACTCCAGATAGGAAATTCTGGTGAAGGTTTAACTGGTACTACGCGAACAGTTCAAGATGGTGACGGTACTAATTCGCCACTACAGTTAAGCACTGATGCTGTAAATATGAATGGTACATTTCAGTTAAATGGTGTAACCTTAACTGCTAGTGCTACTAAACTTAATAACACTATAGTTGGCACAGGCGATGGTACGTCACTTGATAATAGTATTGTTACATATGATGGTACTGGTGGTAATACTTTTCAGGATACTGATGTAACTGTTGTAGGTGGTGTTCTAACTCTTAAGAACGCAACTAGTCCAACAATCAATGTAGGGTCTACAGCTTTATCAACTGGCTCAGCCGTTATAAAAGTTGGTAATGCTCGTACAGGAGATGGTGCATCTTCTATTGATCTTATTGGTGATACTACTAATTCAAGTTATGGACTACGCCTTATTCGTGCTGGAGGTGTTAATGGTTCATCAGATATTCTACATGTAGGTACCGGAGTTTTCCGTATTACCGCGACTAGTGAAATTGAACTTAATGCTACAACTATTGATATCAATGGCACAGTAGATATCAGCGGTATTACAACTATAAATAATAATCTTATAGCCACTGGTACCGCAACTATCAGCGGTGTTTCTCAATTTAATAGTGCTGTAAATATCGGTATAGATGGTACTGGTAAAGACTTAAAAGTATTCGGTCCTACATCAGGTTCTTTTATGGAGTTTGACGAAACTCATAATAAGCTTCATCTTAAATATGTTACAGCGTCTTCTAGAACTGAACCCTTATTACATCTTCAAAGTACACGAGGACTTAGTGCTGAAGAGATGATTAGAATAGATGGGGGTACTGACGCACAACCATATATTAGTTTTTATAATCCTGATTCTAATAGTGTTGTTAAAGAGCACGCTAGAATAATGTGGGATTCTTATAATGATCGAATGATTCACCAGATTGCACCTAGAGTTTCAGGTGCTTCTGGCACTAAGTATATATTTGGATTTTCAACTGCTGGAAATTTTAACAGTTTCTCTCAGACCTTTGTGATCGAAAGAGATTTGACTACTATAGGACTTAACTCTATTGGAAATAGATCAAATTTAAGAGTTTGGGGTGATATTACAACAACAACTCTTCTTGTAACAGGTGATACATCAGCTGGTGATAACGCAGCTGCAGGTTGGACGGCTTCTGAAGGACTGATTCTTACAGGACAAGGTTCAGTTTCTGATCTTACATTTAAGAATGACGCAGATTCAGTAGTCTTTTCAATCCCTACTGGTAGTATAGTTGCAGATTTTGCTGGTGGTATAGATGTAACAGGTACAGCACTATTATCTGGAGTAGAGTTTACTAGTCTAACTGGAACTGGGTCAGTAGCTGTTACTAATATATTAGACGAAGATGATCTAGCATCAAATAGTGCTACAGCTTTAGCTACACAACAGTCCATTAAGGCTTATGTGGATTCCGGTATGACAGGCCAAGACTTAGACTTCCAAGGAGATTCAGGTGGAGTTTTAAGTATTGATTTAGATTCAGAAGTTTTAGATATAGCAGGTGGAACTGGTATTGATACTGTAGGTAGTGGTAATACACTAACTGCAAGTATTGATAGTACCGTTACTACACTAACTGGATCACAAACTTTAACCAATAAAACACTAACTACACCAATAATATCTGGGACAGCCGTTACAGCTACTGGTGCTGAACTGAATATCTTAGATGGCGTTACAAGTAGCACAGCTGAATTAAATATTCTAGACGGAGTTACGAGCACCGCAACTGAATTAAATATACTTGATGGTGTTACAAGTACTACTGCTGAACTAAATATCTTAGACGGCGTGACGAGTACAGCTGCTGAGTTGAATATCTTAGATGGCGTTACAAGCACTGCTGCAGAACTTAACTATAATGATACAGGTGCAGCAGTTGGAACTGTAGTAGCATCTAAGACTGTTACGGTAGACGTAAACAAGGATGTTTCAGGATTTCGTGAAGTAGTTGCAACGGGTTTCACTGGAACTTTAGATGGTGTACTAGGTGGTGGTACACCTGCTACTGCAACTGTTACAGGATTAGAATTTAGTAGTCTATCTGGAACTGGAGCAGTATCTATTACTGATATCCTTGATGAAGATAATATGGCGTCGGATAGTGCTACAGCTTTAGCTACACAACAATCCATTAAGGCTTACATAGATTCCACTTCAACAGCACAAGATTTAGATTTCCAAGGAGATTCCGGTGGAGTTTTAAGTATTGATCTAGATTCAGAAGTCCTAGATATTGCAGGTGGAACTGGGATTGATACGGTAGGTAGTGGTAATACTTTAACTGCAAGCATTGACAGTACTGTAGCTACATTAGCTGGAACACAGACTTTAACTAACAAGACGCTAACTACACCAATAATATCTGGAACAGCTGTAACAGCTACTGGTGCTGAGTTAAATATCTTAGACGGTGTAACTAGCAGCACAGCTGAATTAAATATACTTGACGGTGTTACAAGTACGGCTGCTGAATTAAATATCCTAGACGGTGTTACAAGTACTACAGCTGAATTAAATATACTAGATGGCGTTACCAGCAGTACAGCAGAATTAAATATACTAGATGGTGTAACTAGCACTGCTTCTGAATTAAATATATTAGATGGCGTTACAGCTACTACTGATGAACTTAATTATAATGACACAGGCGCAGCAGTTGGAACTGTGGTGGCATCTAAGACTGTTACCGTAGATGCAAATAAAGATGTTTCAGGATTTCGTGAAGTAGTTGCAACTGGCTTTACAGGAACTTTAGACGGTGTGCTAGGTGGTGGAACCCCTGCTACTGTAAATGCTACTATAGTGACGGCTACCGGAGATTCAATATTTAATTCTACAGGCGCACTTACAATAAGTAAAGGCACTACGGCTCAACAGCCTACTGGCGTTACTGGAATGTTGCGTTATAATAGTACTACTGCACAGTTTGAAGGATTTAGTGGAGCTTCACCAGCATGGAACTCTGTAGGTGGATCAGCTATTGTAAATGATACTACTACTTCTACTAATATATTTCCTCTATCATCAAGTACTACAAGTGGTACAGCCTTACAAGTAATTACAAGTAATGCTAAATATTTATATAAGCCTTCTGATGGATCACTACAAGCACCTGAAATGGTAAGTACAAATGGTCTAGTTGTAAATAGTGCTACAGTTTCTACAAGTTATACAATTCCATCAGGGAGTAATGCAATGAGTGTTGGTACCATGACTGTAGCATCAGGTGCAACAGTGACAGTTTCTAGTGGATCAAAGTGGGTGGTGATTTAATATGGCAGTAACAATTGATGGAACAAATGGTATCAATGATACCGTATTGGGAAGTAGTACTCCTGCGGCGGCGAATGTTACAACGCTAGGTGCATCAGGAGAGGTTACAGCTACTGGCTTTACAGGAACTCTTGATGGTATACTAGGCTCTGGTACTCCTGCCGCTGCGAATGTTACGACGCTGGACACCACTGGAAATTTGCACGTTGGTGCAAGTTATAATAATGCTGCTGGCGCACAATTCGGAATTACAAATGGTGGAGCCGAACAGATTGAATTTGTTCTGGGTTCCAATGATGTGCGGGTGCAAGTATATGATAGAACGGCGGGAGCCTACGACAATCTTGACATAGACTTCAATACTCTGGATTTACGGGTAGGCACGACTCCAGCTTTGAGTATCAACTCCGGTCGCTATGTTGGTATTGGTACAGCGGTTCCCGGCGCGCCCTTAGAAGTTTTTACTGGCAGTGGCAGTCTAGGTATGCGAATTAAGCGATTCAGTAGCGGCGTCTATTACAGTGATATTCTCCACGCCGATACTCCAGAACGATTAGCGTTCAAGGTTGGCACAGGCGCTGCAATTGCTGAGAGAATGGCTATTAAAGGTGACGGCAGCGTCGGTATTGGCACGACAGACACTCTGTTATTCAATAGTGTTGGCGGTACTACAAAACTAGCTGTCGTCGGAGATAGTGCTTCCACTGCTGTACTTGGAAATACTGATGCCTCTATATCCATCATCAATAAGGACGGCACTCTCGGCAATACTGCTGGGCTACACTTTGCTCGTGCTGATACGGATGAAACGCCCAATTATGCTGGTGCATCGATTGTTGCTCAGTTCCTTGCCGCTCAAGTGACTGGACAATATCCAGCAGCGGATATGAACTTTTTAACATCCACTTCCCAAAATCTCGCGCCATCATCTAAAATGATTTTAACTGCTGCGGGCAACGTCGGCATCGGCACGGCGTCTCCAGCAGAGTTAATCCACACGTCTAGTGCTAGTGACGCTGGGATACGACTAGACAAGTCCGGTGTAGTAGCTACGAGGATCAAGTCGGTGACGACAGGTCTTGCGTTCTTTGTTGATGCGAGTTCTGGAACGGCAGAACGTATGCGCATCGAGGCCTCCACTGGCAGAATCGCTATCGGTACAACAGACACCACTGGTCACGTTAATATTCATCTAAATAGTGCTTATTACGGTATAATTTTACAGAACGTCGCCGGGAATACTGGCGGTCTCAGTGCTATCCAGTTTAGAAA
>TARA_R110002049_G_scaffold35037_4_pt1 | contig 14837 bp, 10 predicted proteins | sample TARA_R110002049 | Tara Oceans TARA_R110002049 (sample SAMEA4396941) | marine metagenome | biome: Polar Biome; feature: [SRF] surface water layer (ENVO:00010504); material: water (ENVO:00002006), including particulate matter (ENVO:01000060) such as... | depth 5 m | reverse complement strand
CTCGGCATGGGAGGTACGAAATGAAACCCGCCGTATTCGACTACGTCCGCGCGGCCAACAAGCGCGAGGCCCTGCAGCAGCTTACAGAGCACGGTGAGCAGGCCCGGATCATTGCCGGCGGCCAGTCGCTGATGGCCGTTCTGAACATGCGCCTAGCCCAGCCGAAGGTGCTGATCGACATCAATCAGGCCAGCGATCTGCATTATCTGAAGGTGGAAAACAACTGCCTTAAGGTCGGTGCGGCGGTGCGTCAGGTCGAACTGCTCGACCGTACAAGCTTAGTCGATGAAGTCCCCCTGCTGGCCCAGGCGATGCCTTGGATCGGCCACTTCCAGACGCGCAATCGCGGCACCGTGTGCGGCTCGGTCGCGCATGCCGACCCGAGCGCCGAAATTCCGCTGTGTCTGGTCACTTTGGGCGGCACTGTAGTGCTCGAATCGCTCAAGGGCAAGCGCCGCGAGGTTCCCGCCGCCGAGTTCTTCCAAGGCGTGCTAACCACTGAGAAGCGGCCGGACGAAATGGTCGTGGAAGTCCAATTTCCACTGCGTGAGGCCGACGTGATCTACCGCTTCCACGAGGTCGCCATGCGCCACGGTGACTTCGCCCTGGTGGCGCTCGCCGCCTGTATCCGCCAAGGCGAGGTGGACCTGGGTGTCGGCGGCGTCGCCGACCGGCCAACGTTGCGCCGCCTGCCCTTGGGGGCAGAACTGAAGGATTCACTCAATACCCTGGCCTGGTCGCTTGGCGCCCAAGACGACGTGCACGCCAGCGCACCCTACCGCCGCCAGTTGGTACGGGAACTGGGCCAACAACTGATCGAGGACAACGACCATGCACGTGCGAGCTGATCAGCGCTTCCCCATACAGATAGAACTCAACGGCCGTCAACGCGAAGGGCTCGCCGAGCCACGCATGCAGCTGTGTGATTTCCTGCGCCACGAATTGGGCACCACCGGCGTGCATGTCGGTTGCGAACACGGCGTCTGCGGCGCCTGCACCGTGCTGGTCGATGGCGTTGCCTCACGCTCCTGCCTAATGCTCGCCGTGCAGGCCCACGAGCGCCGGATCGACACGGTGGAGTCGCTGTCACGCGACAACATCATGAACGACCTGCAGCAGGCCTTCAGCCGCCATCACGCCCTGCAGTGCGGCTTCTGCACCGCGGGCATCTTGATGTCCTGCGTGGAATTCCTCGAGCGCGTCCCGAGCCCGGACGAAACCCAAGTTCGCGACATGCTCTCCGGGCATCTGTGCCGCTGCACCGGCTACACCGGCATGGTCCGGGCGGTGCTAGAAGTGGCGCAGCAACGACAAGAAACACTTGTGGAGAACAACAACGATGTTTGACCTTGGACGCAGCTTTCTCGCCGCGGTCGAGCGGCGCCCCAATGCCATAGCGATCAGCGACGGCGACCTGAAGAAGAGCTACGAGGCTTGGTTCAGCGACATCCAGCGTGCCGCGCACGGCCTCGAAAGGCTCGGCCTGAAAAAAGGTGACCACCTCGTGGCGGTGATGCAGAACCGCTGGCAGATGGCGACCCTGCACTGGGCCTGCCAGTTCAGCGGTATCATAATGACCCCGCTCAACTGGCGCTCCTCCGCCGACGAACTCGCTTGGTGCACCAATGACGCCGAAGCGCGTGTGGTTATCCATGACGATTCAGCCCAAGAAGCCGTTGCCGGTTGCGGCAGGAGCACCTGGCAGTGCGTCAGTGTTGGCCAGCCGGGCAACGATAGCGCGATCAGCTTCGAAGAACTGTGCGCCAAAACGCCGAGCGAAATCATCCTGCGCGCCGACCCCGAGGACTGGTCGTTGATGCTCTACACCTCCGGCACCACCAGCCGGCCTAAGGGCGTGCCGCGCCGCCACCGCGCCGAACGCGCCGCCGCGGTCGCCCACTTAGCGCAGAACATGTATAGCCAAGAGGAATGCACCCTCGGCGTGATGCCGCTCTACCACACCATGGGCGTGCGTTCGCTACTGTCGATGGCATTGCTAGACGGGCATTTCGTCTGCGTGCCAAAGTTCGATGTGGAAGCCACGCTGGACGCCATCGAGCGCGAGAAGATCACCAACCTGTACTTGGTGCCGACGCTCTACCACATGCTGATTGAACATTCGGCCTTCAGCCCCGAGCGGGTAGCCAGCGTCACCAAGTTAGGTTTCGCCGGCGCGGCCATGAGCGATGGGCTGCTGCAACGTGTCGAGGCCGCGTTCAAGCCGGAGCTGTTCGTCAACCACTATGGCAGCTCGGAAATCTACACCTTCACCATCGACCAGAAGGCCAGCGCCAAGCCTGGCTCGTCTGGCCGCAGCGCGCTGAACCAACGCATTCGCGTGGTGGCGCTGGGCAGCGAATCGCCGGACGACCTCTGCAAGCACAACGAGGAAGGCCAGATCATCGCCGACCTGTCCAGCGACGAGGCCTTCGAAGGCTACTGGAAGCGGCCCGACGCCGATGCCAAGTCGATCCATGAGGGTTGGTACTTCACCAGCGATACTGGCTTCTTCGACGAGGACGGCGACCTGTTCGTGACTGGTCGTGTCGACGATCTGATCATTACTGGTGGCGAGAACGTCAGCCCGGCGGAGATCGAGAACGCCCTATCGCTGCACCCTGCGGTCGAGGAAGTCGCCGTGGTCGGCCTACCCGACGAACAATGGGGCAAGCTAGTCGTCGCCTTCATCAAGCTGCGTCATCCGATTACTGAGGAAGAGCTGGACGCCCACTGCGTATCCTCGGGTCTGGCTCGCTTCAAGCGGCCGCGCCGCTACGAATTCATCGACCAGATCCCCAAGTCCCCGGTCGGCAAGATCTTGCGCCGCATACTAGTGACCGATTACGGCCACCCCACTTCCGCCAACTAACACTATTGCTTTACACAAGGAAAGAACTTACATGAATACTCAGCAGATCGAACAATTCCTGAGCACTGAGTTCGACGGCTTCACCGTGGAACTGAACCTCGAGCACGAGCGCGGGGACATCATCCTCGGCCGCCCGCCGTTCAACGTCATCGCCATGAGCCAGCGTGACATCCTGCGCCAGGTCTTTGAAGCGTTTGATGCCCATTCCGGGATTCGGGTGATCGTGTTACGTGCCCAAGGCGAACACTTCTCCAGCGGCGGTGATATCAAAGGCTTTTTGGAGGCCTCGCCGGAGCACGTTTCTAAGCTGGCCTGGAACGTCGCCGCGCCGGAGCGCTGCACTAAGCCGGTGATCGTGGCCAACCGCGGCTACACCTTCGGCGTCGGCTTCGAGCTGTCGCTGGCCTGCGATTTTCGCATTGCGTCGGAAACCACCCGCTATGCTCTGCCCGAGCAAAACCTCGGCCAGATTCCTGGCTCTGGCGGCTCGGCTCGGCTACAAAAGATTATCGGCATCACCCGCACCAAGCACATCGTTATGCGCGCCAAGCGCATCACCGGCCAGCAGGGTTATGACTGGGGCTTCGTCACCGAGTGCGTGCCCGACGCAGATCTAGAAAGCACCGTCGATGCGATGGTCGATGAACTGCGCCGATTCTCGCCGCTCGCCCAGCGTACGGCGAAGAAACTGATCAACGACAACGAGGACGCATCACTAAAGGTCGCCATTGAGATGGAAGGCCACTGCTACAGCCGCCTGCGTAGCTCGGCGGACTTCAAGGAGGGCGTCGAGGCGTTCCACAGCAAGCGTCCGGCCGTATTCCGCGGCGAGTAATACCTATGTGACTGCGACGGTTGCACGTCTGGGCAACCGTCGCCCTAGCACCTGATGGCCTGTTTGGGCTAAGCGCCCCGCCACCGTATGCCAAACCGCCCTGACTCTTATAAAACAATTAACTAGCGGAGCACGCCCATGTCTAGCCCCGTCGCACCCGATGCAAACGCTTCCCATGCCGAACCAGTTACGAAGACCCCCTTGCGCCATGCATTCAACTCGAAGTCCATCAGTGCAGGTGTTGTCGCCGCGCTGTTCGGTTGCACCGGCCCTGCGCTGGTCATTATCAATGCCGCCGAAGCAGGGGGCCTGACCAATGGCCAGACGGTCGCCTGGCTGTTCGCCGTGTACGTGCTGGGCGGCCTGATCAGCCTTTTCATGGCGCTGCGTTATCGTCAGCCGATCTGCGGTGCCTACACCATTCCCGGCGCAGCGATCCTGGTCGGTTCGCTCAGTGTCATTCCCTTCAGCGAGGCTATCGGGGCCTTCATCATTAGCGGCCTGCTAGTGCTGATCCTCGGTGTCACCGGGTTGATCGGCCGGTTAATGCGCTGGCTACCGATGCCGATCGTGATGGCGATGATCGCCGGTGCGCTGATCCGCTTCGCCACCGGTGCGGTGGACTCGGTTGTCACCGCGCCCATCATCGCAGGAGCCGCGGCGCTGAGCTTCTTCCTCGTTACTCGGTTCGCCAAATCGGTACCGCCGGTGCTGGTGGCTGGCGTTGTTGGGCTGGTACTGGCCTTCGCCATGGGCCAACTGCAGCCGGCCGACGTGAATATCGGTTTCGTCATGCCGGCTTTCACCCTCCCTAGTTTCTCTCTGGACGCCTTCCTGGCTATCACCATCCCGCTGACGGCACTGGTGATTGGTGCAGAAAACGCCCAGGCGACCGGTGTACTGATTACAGAGGGCTACCGCCCACCAGTCAATGCAATGACGGTAATCAGTGGCATCGGAGGCATGCTCGCCGGGCTACTCGGCGGTCACAATGCCAACATTGCCGGCCCGATGACCGCCATATGCTCCTCTGAGCAGGCCGGTGAGGACCGCAACCTGCGTTATGGTGCAGCCTTGGTTAACGGTGCGCTGTTCGCGCTGTTCGGCTTATTCGCCGGGCTTGCCGTACCCTTCATCCTGGCTTTCCCCAAGGCGCTGATCGTCGTGATCGCTGGCCTGGCCATGCTGGGCGTACTGCTCGGCGCACTGCAGCAGGCCTTCCAAAAGGGCGGTTACTGCCAGATTGGCGCCTTTATTGCGCTAGCCGTGGCGATGAGTCAGTTCTCCTTCATGGGCATCAGCTCGCCGTTCTGGGCACTGTTGTTTGGAGTGTTGGTATCCGGGGTACTGGGCGAAATCAAGCGCTGATCGGATGTGACTACCGTACCAGGCGCACGGTAGTCGCCTATAGCGGACTGTGATGAGGTGCATCAAAATTCATTAATGGACAGGGCTTAACCGCTACTCCTAACTTAGGCTCAAGCCAATCAGGAGAATAGCCACGCCCTGCAGCAGCATTTTCGGTGTCGGCGCGTCATCAAATTCGATTCCAGCTATCAGTACCTTGAGGGTTAACTGACTGGAACAGTCCTCTTATAGTGCAGCCATTAAAAGAATAAGATGAAAAACGACCTCACCACTACCGAGGTCAAGGGCTAAACCTAGATAAAGGAGGCACAGCGCAACATAAAAAACTGATTCAGGGCAAGACCTGTTGCCCTGAGAGCAGCATGATTCTGGGCTGCGGGAAAAATGGGGGCCTTGGGCCAAGCCAGAGCAATTATCAGACGCCGCTAGAGCCGGTGCTACAACGAAGAACGGTCATATTGGTCTCTTAGCTATAAAATCCGGGCATACTCTTCAGTAGCAACGTGGATGTGCAGAACCAGAGACATTACAGACTGACGCGGTGCCTCATGCGACCGCGCCTATAACGAGGGTGCTGTTATGCTTCAACTCGACCTTCAGGTCGTCCACACCGCTTTGCAGTGGGCTCGCAAGGGTCACTCCTTTTGGCTGTGCACGGTGCTCTCAACCTACGGCTCGGCACCCCGTACACCCGGCGCGATGCTGGCCGTGCGGGCGGACGGCCAGCTCATCGGCTCCCTTTCGGGCGGCTGCGTCGAGGAGGCCTTTCTCGAAAGTCTCGCTGACGGCGAGCTGCGTGCACCGACCCAGATCGTCCTGTATGGGGAGAGCGATGAAGAGCGTCAGCGGCTGCAACTGCCGTGCGGCGGTGTTCTTAAGGTACTAGTCGAGCATCGCGCACCGGACAAAACTTGGGTCGACCATCTGCAGGGCATGTACAACGCACTGCTCGGCCAACGTCGGTTGGTACGTGAACTCGACCTGTCCTCCGGTGCCTTCGTGCTCATGGCGGACGTCCATGGCGGCGAGATTGCGCAGCTCCTGAACGAACGCGTGCGAATACGCATCGGCCCTGTGCTTAGGCTGATTCTTGCCGGGTTGTCGCCGGTGGCCGAATACTGCGCCAGCTTCGCTCGTACCATCGGCTGTGAGGTGATTGCCTGTGATCCGCGCGAAGAGATGCTGCGACGCCCACCCGAGGGAGTTCAAGTACATCCAGTGCTGCCTTCCGAATTCATCGCCGCTGGCCATTGCCACGAAGCTACCGCTGTGGTCGCACTGACCCACGACCCACGCATCGACGACCTGGCGCTGATGGAAGCAGTGCGCTCTCCGGCCTTTTACATCGGCGCTATGGGCTCGCGGCAAACCTCCATCCGGCGTGCTGAACGGCTGAGCCGAGTCGGCGGACTGTCTTCACAGCAGATCGCGCGTATCCACATGCCCATCGGGCTTGACCTCGGCAGCAAAACGCCTGCCGAGATCGCCTTGTCAGTGGTCGCCGACGTACTGCGCGTTTATCACGGGAAAGATCGCGATGCGCTCTGAAACGAAAGTAGTAGACTTGACGCTGGTCGACCTACACCTGCCGCGGCAGGTTGGGTGATAAACTTATAGAGTACACCAAGCCTGCCACTACACCCGCGACCATAAGGAGCTAGCGATGTCCACCGCGCAACGCGTCTTCCACGGCAAGTTTGGGAGAGTCGCCCTCCTCGATATGGACCGACCACTTGTAACCCATTCGCACCACGAATGCCATGTGCTGGTGAAGGTCTCAGGCTCCGACACATTTTTCAACGTCAATGGCCATCAGGTACCTCTTACCGACCGCAATGCGGTACTGATCAACGCTTGGCAGCCGCATTTCTTTGATTACCAGCCCAGCGCCGAGCAGACACAGATTCTCGCGCTCTATATCGAACCGGCCTGGCTGGCTGAAGCCCAGCATACGTTAGCCCTGAGCTCGCATCCGGGATTTTTTGCCCAGCCTAGTATTGAGCTTAACAGCAAGAAACGGGCGATGGCCGACCGGTTAATAACCGAGGCCTATAGTGCCGGGCTAATTCCCCGTGAGCACATTGAATTTTTACTATTTGATTTTCTAATCGAGCTTATCGAGGATTTCTCGCAATGGAAGCACCTGTGCCGCCTCGGCACTCAGATGCGCCAAGGATTCAATGATGCACGCATCCGCCGTGCTTGCGCCTACCTGCAAACCCATCTTGACGACCCTGATTGCGTTGCCAACGCTGCGAAGGCCGCCGGGTTATCCCGTGCGCACTTCTTTACCTTATTTCGCAAAGACACTGGCATGACACCAAGGCTCATGCTCAATGATGCGAGAATGCGGCGGGCCTTCATTTGGCTTGAGCGAGAGCGCAGCGGTACTCTAGGCCAACTCGCTGAGAACCTTGGCTTTACCGAGCAGGGTCACTTTACTCGATTCTTCCGCCAACACATTGGCGCATCTCCAAGCCAGTATCGATGTGTAGTGGACAGTTATTGGACAGGAGATATGTGACCACGATAGCGTGGCCCACAAGGTCTTCGCGAGCCTAGCTCAACGAACATAAAGATAAAAGAACTTGCTCTTTGTGCGTTTAATATGAGCTTGTACAAAAACACCGGCAAAAACTGAGACTAAAATCGACACTCACCGCAATAAGCCTACTTATCTAGGTTGGTAAATATCTTAAGGAAACGTTGAACAATTCGTCTCGGAGCAACAGAAGCATTCAACGTGGACTTTATTATTGTCTCAGTCATAGATATTTAACCACCTCAAGTAGCCTGCTTACCTGGCAGCCGTGTTATCCGGCTGGCAATACTGAATCGCCCCGGGTTTTTTAGACACTACCTGGTCTTATACTTGGGGTTTGAGAGGGTAGCCTGAATGGTCGATTTGAGTTCGTGGATAGATTATGTGGTGTTACATTAGCTTTAATTAATTGACCGCTTTGGGTCGATAGCACCTATGTTCGTGCATTCCTATTTCGGCCAGAAGCGGACATTCGTCTTCAGCGTGGCGGCGCTGCGCTAGCTTAAACGCCGTACTGGCATGTAGTGGTCTAATGAAACCCGACACTCATTTCGCGGCGACCGTACGGTATCAAAAAAACGTACACGATCGCTTTAACGCTCCACGCTTTCTTACTCACTTACCGCTAACTAGCTTCTGCCTGGCCATGGGCTTTCTGAGGCCGTAACACCTTCAGGGGTTGGGGCGAGTGACCATAAACGTGCATCGATCCCGTCGTTTTGCAGCTTACGCATGAAATAACGGGCTTGAAGTGCGTCATGGGTCGCAATCACTACTTGGAAACCATGATCGACAATGTAATCACGAAGCACATCGAATACCGAGGCTGCATGAACCAGGTCGTGATGCTGGGTTGGGTCGTCAAGAAGCAGCCCGCGCCAGGGAGACCACTGATGCTCCAGCGCCATAGAGAGCAAGAAGGTCAGTTGTAGATCCGTCAGCTGAGCTTCACTGGCAATCAAGGGCACGGGGGCGAACTCCCCATTGATCGGTACAGATACCTCAGCACGTGCTTTTTGATATAAGCTTCGGAAATTCAAATTCGTCTCGGTAAACCTTTGTTCCCTGACCACTCGCTTGAGAAGCGCCTGCCAACGTGGCATAACGGCCTGTACCTGCTTCTGGACGTTGGCGATTTCGGAGGAGAGGAACTGGTTAAGCGAATCCATCGCCTCGGATAGCTGCAAGAGACGCTGCAGGCCGGACTGCCTTATCTCCACTCGCTGACGAAGGTTGGCGGTGAACTCATCTTCCGACAGCTCGCCGCGCCGACGATCTAGCAGACCCTGAGCGAGGCGTGCCTGCTCCGACTTGCTCCAGGCACCGATCTCGATTTTGATAGTTGGTAGTGTCTCTAAGTGTCGAGTCAGCTCTGTAACGGTAGACTGCAACTGAGCCTCGTGGCTGCTAGCGACCTCAGCAGTGGGATCGCCGGAAAACGACAGCTGACGCCAGGAAGCCCGTACAGTAGCAAGTCGAGCTTGAACTTCAGATAACTGTGTCTCCAAGTCAGACACCTTATTCGCAACGTCGGTCACTTGAGCCTGCTGCCGATCCAACGCGGATTGCTCTGCCGTCACCTTAGTGCTCAGCTCAGCGAGCTGATTGGCATTTTGGTTCTGTGCCAAGGACAACTCTTCCAGGGTTCGCACTGGTGGAGCGTCTGCGGTGATGGCGGCCAATGCTGCGGTGGCTTGCTCCAGCCTGCTGCTGGCTTCTGATCGGGTCTGGCTCGCGGAATCTACTGCACGAATTGCAGAGTCGTAGGCGTTCTTAGTTTTATCAAAGACTTCAGGGGTAACAGGGGGCGCAAGATTGAGCTGCTTCTCGTCAAGCTGGAGCTTTGCTGCAGTATTGGCATCAACACGACGCCGGATAGACTCTTTCGCGAGAGGTACTGTATCGCCACCGAGCAGAACATTGGATCTTAGCTCGTCGATGTCCGCTGTCAGGTGCGACTGCTGGTTTTTCAGCTCGACGATCCGCCCCCTACATTCTCTCAACTCTGTTTCGACGGTCGTAACCGCGCCTATACATTCACGCAGAGCATCAGCTGCCTTTTTAACACGTCGTTCGGCTGCGACAACATTAGGATCGATAGCATTCAATGCCTTGGTAACACGTTCATGTAAGGCTACTGTCCCATGCTCTTCGCCACAAAGGGGGCAATCTCCACGATCGCTTGGCAGATGAGCTGCAATGGATGCAACGGCTTGACGTATCGAGTCAGCGGCCGAGGTCAAAGTCTCATGATGGCTCTTCGCAGCCTGCTGTTCAGTTTCAGCTGTAGCCCTCGAAAATAACGCGGCTCGAAGCTGTTCTTGAAGGACTTCCTCTTGAGCCTCTTCAACACTGATGGAGCTCGTAACCTCTGCAACTTCCTGAATCGTCTTCTCCCAGAGCTCCAGGAGTTGATGAGCAGTTAGAAGGTCAGCGTCTATCTGTAGCAACTTCTTGCGTTGTTCATTGATGAGTTCATATTGGACGCCAAGCTGCTCGTTGTCTTCATGATCCCTACGCAAGGCGGAGGCCAAAGACACCGCGCTGAACAGAGCCTCATCAGCGGTCTTCAATACCTGCTTACGTTGCTCGACCGCCTCTTTGGCCTGGACCTCATTCATGAGCCGATTGAGTTGCTGAACGATCACATCACGCTCACTTTCTGCTGTGACCAAGTCATTCAGTAGCCGCTCATGATTGGCAACTATAAGGGCTCGATCTTTTTTCTTCTGTGCGAGCTCTTGCGTAACGTTGTTGAGATCGTTACCAAGTTGCTCTGAACGTGCTTGCTCAGAAACGAACCGGCCTATGAGCCCGTCAACCTGAGCCAGCGCAGAGATCTGATCACGCAGTCGGTCTAGCTTGGCTTGTACCAATTGCTCTAGTGCATCATACGCCTTTTCCAAGCCATCCTGGCTCAGTGGCGGCACCAGTAGGCCTGCTGGCAACTGCTCGAAGCTCTGCGTCTGGCGTGCGATCCCTAAAATGGAGTCAGCAATGTCATCTTTGCTACGAAGTGCGCTTTGGGACTGAGAAGCTGCGAGATCCCGTTCAAGAGTCAAGCTTTGCCATTCACCAAATTCTGCTTCGAGTGTTTCGAGTGAGCTCTTCGTTTGTTTTAGTTGCTCAGTGAGAGTGCGGCGAATTCCGCCAAGGACTGAACTCACTTGGCTGCCATCCTTGCCAATTGGCAACCGTGCCAGCTGAGAGCCCGCAACTTTGGCATCGGCCTTTACCAACCACTCCCCTTCTCGCTGATCAAGCAGATGGGTAAGCCTCAATAGAAATGGAATGTCCTCAGGGTTTGTATCTGGAAAAAGAGGGCTGAGGTCGCCCGTCCTATCAACGTCACCAACATTGTTAACCTGAGAAGAGGCTTGTACTTCACCGAAATCTAGACTTACTCGAGCCATGGCTTGAGTGTCTCGAATGATTGGTGAAAGATTCTCACCGAGCCGGGAAATTTTGCCGGTGAGACCGAGCTCGATGGCTTCAAAGATCGCCGTTTTTCCGGTGCCATTGGGGGCCAAGAGAATGGTTGCACCGCTGCTAAGCTCTATTGTGGTGTCGGCGCCGAACCTGCGGATGTTAGAGAGCGTAATGGACTTCAGTTGTTTCATTGAGAGTCCTCGTCGCCAAACGCCGCTACCTTCAGGGCTTCAGCGATATCACCACCTGATTTTCCAGACAGTAGTACTTCTCGCCACGTTCCAAGATGCGGCACAACCCAGGAATGCGCCAGACCTAGTGAATCCAGGGATGCTAGCAATGGATCGCTGATACTGTCTGAACTACCGACGGGAAAAAGGCTTGCCAAGAAACTACGGTCTAAAAAGGAGTCGACATCCTCTTCCTCTTTGACCACAACCTTTCTACAGAAGCGATCGTCTGTCTCGAGGCGAGCTGCGTCTTCTGATGCAATGCCATCGATGAGCATAAACATGTATAGGTCGGCTGTTTGCGGCTCCGCTAGCATGTCACGCACATTCGCTGCCCACCGAAATGCACTTTGGATTCTTGCCGATTCGAAGGGAAAGGCTACAATCAAAATAGTCCGCCAGCCTGCACTTTCCCGATTGATTCGCTTTAGTTTCACCGTAGCAGAGTCGATGTCATTCGACGGCGACACCAGCTCAAACGTATCGGGCAAGGAAACTATATAGCGACCATCGGCACGCTTCGAAATTTCTGCAACTATCTCCGGGATTGTTAGCATTTTAGAGCCCTTTCGCATTTTTTTCGATGGCCGTATCGCGGGCGAGCATTCGATCTTCCCATTGCTTGATGAAGTGTTGTCTCACAGAGGCTAGATCCCCTCTGCGCAGATGATTAAACATTCCAGTCTTGGTGACGAGCAGGTGCGGCTGGCGCTCGGCTGCCATGCTCGTAGCCGCTTCGGCGTCATCAGCCATCCCTATGTTCAATAGTTCCGAGGGGGATGCACTCACGCCTGACAGGATCACAACCGGAGCAGGGGAAGGGCCGATGACCGTCATCAAAGGATCGTCAGACAGCTCACGAACCTCTGGAGCGCCACCTGCAGGGCCAGACCAGTACTTGAGTGCGATGCTCAGCACCTGCCCACGATCTGGGAAGGATGCCCAGCTAGTGTCACTTCCACCGACCCCCACCGCAACCAGCAACAGGGTTTCAACTGCGGTGACCAGCAGGTCTAAGGTGCGAGGGCCGAGGCGATATGCATGCTTCGCGTTTATCCCTTCCGTTTGTGGGTAAAGAAGCTGTTCCAGAAATTTCCGGCGGCTTTCAGGGTTCTTGGCGAATCCGTCCAGCCATTCCAGCCAAACCGTTTCCATTGCGTCAGCGAGGGCAGAATCCTTAATAGCGTTAAACTTTTTAGAGAGGCCTTGAATGAGACGCTGCCACACCAGGTTGTCCATGGCGATTGCGAGCTCATTAGCTTCCGCTCGAGCCGCGCTTTGTGTGTTGAACTCATGATTCAGCGCGCATGCAAGAGGCTCAGGGTTTTCGAGCCACGGGAGGTTGTTCAGGTCGCTCTCTGTGCAACCGAGCGTGTGTCCGACTTCATGGCCAACGCTACTGCGCCATGTTTCTTTGCCCAGCATCAGACTCTGACTGCCATTGGGCAGGTGCAAGGCCATGCGCATTATTACTGTTGGAAGAGTAAGATTTGTACCGATGGAGTGCGTGTATGGTGCATATATCCTGAGCTTCCGGTTTCCAGGCTTACTACTCCAAATGTGCTCCACAACCCCCTGCGCGGATTGGATAGCTTCCCCACAAAGATCATGAGTCCCAGCGAACGACCATGACCTACCAACTGGCAGAACTTCATGGCCTAACATATATTGAACCCAGGTTTCGATATCTGGGCGAAGTTCGTCCTTGAGCTCTCGGACTACCGCATGGCAGGCCAAAGCTGACACGTCAGATGTCTCGCGAGTGATATACGATATTAGACGTTCAAGCGCCCGTCTCGGATCGGTAAAATGTCGGCCGAGAGATTCGTAGGATCGCTGCTCCAAGGTTGTATCATTGCCTACGCAGACTATGGTTACTCGACGCAGAGTGTTCCAGATCTGATACCAATCTTTGAACCCACACCAAGTCGTGAGCCATAGATAGGTTCGTTCGGTGGGGCCGTCTTTGCGATTGGCAAGTTCGTCTAGATCAAGCCCGTCCTGGCGACACAGCTTGCACAAGGCATCTAAATGGTCAACGGTCAGATCTCTTTTTATCTTCAGGTGTGCACCGACTAGGGTCAGCTGAAACCGGCGGTCGGGAAGGGAGTCGAAAGTTCCCATGCCTGCGTGAGTAGCTAGGCTGGCGAATGCTGAGTCTAAAACCGAGCCCGCTGGCTTAGCGTCGGCAGATCCATCTTTGGACGCATTAACCGGGTGATTTGTCCTATCTGGATTCTTGGTGCAGAAATCACTAGCTTGGCGTTTGACCTGCAGATGCTCGAGAGAATCTTGTGAATGGAGGATTACCACGTCGTCCCATTCTTCGATTCCGCCCTGTTCGGCTCCTATCGCGAGTGGAGCGCGCCGCCCATTAAGGAACTTTTCAAGCATGTCCGACAAGCGCTGAGCAATCACTAGTCTCTCGTAATGCGACTTCTGCTCCAGCCGGAACCTTCTAATCATACTGACATCCCTTCACATCATTATTGTCCCGACCAGCTCTGCTGGCAGTGTGCTAAATCCTACCATCCGAGCTTTCAGTAGTGCGCTCCTATTGACTGGACACCAAGCCCCCCTCTAACAACTGGTTTTGGGTCTGGAACAAGATCCTGATGCTCAATCACGCGTTGCCGATGTACGCTATTTCATCATGTAATTGTTTACGAAGGACGTAGGATCTATCGCGTTAGCCGCTGAATAGATGAAACACCTCGCGAACACCCCGTTTTGGTCGATTGTTTTCATTGGCCAACGACCGCTTTGGGTCGCAATCTGTCTATGGCAAATACTCATAATTCTTAAGGCCACAATAACGATGTATGCCATCTGTGTCATCTTTGGAATAGCAGCTTAGGTCTTTCATGCGGGTAAAGCTTTGGGAGAGGATGCTCAGTGGCAAGCCTGTAGATGCTTGCTTGGATTGAAAAACTGTCCATAGGCGTCCCAGTCGTTTCGAAGAGAGCCAATTGCAAGGTGTGGGTCAAAGTGTGGGTTAAAAACCTTCAGACAACAAAAAAGCCGCTGAAATCAGCGGCTTAGTCGTAATACTTGGCGGAGGGACAGGGATTCGAACCCTGGGTAGGTTATTCACCTACGCCGGTTTTCAAGACCGGTGCATTCAACCGCTCTGCCATCCCTCCGGCTTATGGGTGCGTATAATAACAGCTTTCCCTTGGAAGTCAACGCTTTTAGTACAAACGTAACCCGACACGGGTAATTTTTCCGCCTTCCATATCGCTGACTACCCAATGAATACCGTGCCAGTCTACGTCATCCCCGACTACCGGGTGCCCACCCACGCGTAGGGCAATAAACTCAGCCAGGGTCATGTTTTGCTCACCGGGGCTTAGCGTTAAGCCATAGGCCTGGGCGATATCCTGCATTTGTGCGCTGCCATCCAGGGTAAAGGTACCGAAGAAGGCACGCTCCTGCTTGAGCTTGGCATCGCCATTAAACAGCCGGTTAAGGGAGTACAGGTCTTCTGAGCGGCCGATAACGCAAATCACGTCCCCAAGTTTTAAGCGCGTGCTGCCCTTGGGGTGAAGCATGGTGTGGTTGCGA
>TARA_R110002049_G_scaffold309266_1_pt1 | contig 14852 bp, 15 predicted proteins | sample TARA_R110002049 | Tara Oceans TARA_R110002049 (sample SAMEA4396941) | marine metagenome | biome: Polar Biome; feature: [SRF] surface water layer (ENVO:00010504); material: water (ENVO:00002006), including particulate matter (ENVO:01000060) such as... | depth 5 m | reverse complement strand
CCGACATTCGCCACTGCGCAGCGAGTCCGGAACTTTGGGCTCTTCCGTAGCTTTTACAGCGCGATCAACGAAAGGCGGGTACGGGGTCGAGTACCTTTCGCTGCGACGTCCACCAACTGGAAAGACGCGGACTTTTCAGACCTTCAGGTCCCTCGCCTCAATGGCCGGTTTGACGACCGCTTAACAAAAGGTCGAGAATGTGAGGAAACTCGTCATCCAGTAAGCGCGTATGCTTATTGTTGTTTTTGCCTGTTATTAGATCCCTTGCGGGATGAAGAAGTGGTACGCTTTTTCGTGAAAAATATCCATGGAACCTCCCGCTCGCAGTCGCTTTGGTTGCCTGCCTGCGTGGACGACTATTAAGGCCGGATAAAGTGGTTTGGTTTATCGAGGCCCTTGTTGACAGCCTGGATCTCGCAGTGGTGGGTTTTGATCGGGCTTGCCCCAAAGCTACGGGCAGGCTGGGATATGACCCGAGCGATCTGCTGAAAATTTACATCGATGGTTATCTGAACCGTGTACGTTCGAGCCGTCGTCGAAAAGCTGAAACGCAGCGTAATCTGGAAGTGATCTGGCTGATGCGACAGTAGCGGCCCAACTTTAGACGGCGGCTCGAACTCGCGCGCCAAACTTTCGACACTGCGACCAGACCGCGCCAGCGCAACCAATTGTTTCTCGAATTCTGTCGGGTATGAGTTCTTCCTTCTCGGCATGAAAAACACTCACCTTCATCAAGTGAAAAGTGTCCATCTAACCGGAGGAACTCCAACTCCACACCTAGAGCAACGATGTCCTAGGATGCTGGCATTATGGCACGGCAAGACAGTGAAGCCGACTAGTGCTGACTTTGTTCCAGTTGAAAAGGTGAGATGGCAATCAACTGAGCAACCCTTGCACGAAGGTATTTTTGAAGTTCGTAGCAATCTCGCTGGCAGGCGTGATCTTTGCGCTGCGGTTCCAGAACGGCACCCAGTTGAGTGCCCCGAAAATCGCAGCTGAGGTCAGGCGTGGATCGCACCCTTCCCTGATTTCGCCTGAGCGAATCCCTTCGATGATTGCGTCTCGCACCAGCCAGTCCAAACGGTTCTTTCTAGAGCGCAATTCCAGTTGGACGTCATCGGTCAACATATTCTCGCGGGTCAGCACCAAGCAGGCGCCAAAGTCTGTGGTGATCCACTTGGCATATTCTTCGATGACTACTTCAATCTTCTCGACTGCACTGCGAGGTTTACTTTCGGCAACGCCAACCATTTTTTCGAGAAACCACATGCTTTGGCGGATCGCCTCCATCAGGATTTCGTCCTTACTTTGAACATAATAGTAAATTGTGCGTTTGGTGATGCCCAGTGATTTTGCCAGGTCATCCAGCGAAGTTTTCTCAAACCCGTTCTCATTGAACAGCCTGGCACCAGCCTCGACAACGGCCTTGCGCTTTTTGCTGCGCTGCACGTCGCGGCTGTCGACTACATCGCTCCATTGTTCGTTGCTCATGAAAACCGTTCCTATAATCCCGTGTTATTAAGGCTTTATGTCAGAAAGGTAGTGTCGTGTAAATAATTACACCCGAGAGTTACATAAATTTGTTGACAGGTATCCTGCCGTAGTTAAATGTAACTCATGAGTGTAATTCACGATTTGGAATCGATTTAGCGAGGAGGCACAGATGAGCCAGACTGTTTATGTTGCCGGCGTAGGGATGACGAAATTCAACAAACCGGGGGATCACGATCCCTATCCGGTGTTTGGCGCTGCGGCGGTGCGCAATGCGCTGGCGGATGCCGGTCTCAGCTATGATGCGATCGAGCAAGCTTATGCGGGCTACGTCTATGGCGACAGCACCTGCGGTCAGAAAGTTCTCTACGAAGTCGGCATGACCGGCATCCCGATCGTTAACGTTAATAACAATTGTTCAACCGGCTCATCCGCACTGTTTCTGGCGCGGCAGGCGGTTCAATCCGGCGCGGTAGATTGCGCGCTGGCCGTCGGCTTTGAGGCAATGCAACGCGGGGCGCTCTCCAGCCAGTGGGGCGACCGCCCCAGCCCCTTTGACGCCTTTGACGAAAAGACCGCCGAGTTGGTTGGTCATGAAGAATTGCCTCTAGCGTTGCGCTACTTCGGCGGGGCAGGCAAGGCGCATATGGACCAATACGGCACCGAGCTGCGCGATTTCGCCCGTGTGCGTGCCAAAGCCAGCCGTCATGCGGTGAACAACCCGCTGGCGCTGTTTCGCAACGAGATGACAGAGCAGGACGTAATGGATGCGCAGGTGATCTGGCCTGGCGTGATGACGCGGCTGATGGCCTGCCCTCCGACCTGCGGCGCAGCGGCTGCTGTAATAGTCTCGGAAAACTTTGCCAACAAGCACGGGCTGCGCACGGATGTGAAAATCGCAGGGCAGGTGATGACCACCGACACGCCCAGCACCTTTGATGCGAACAACATGATGCAGGTGGTCGGCTATGACATGACCGCCGCCGGGGCAAAGCAGCTTTACGAGCAGACCGGCCTCGGGGCCGAGGAAATGGATGTGGTCGAGCTGCATGACTGTTTCGCCCACAACGAGTTAATCACCTACGAGGGTCTGGGCCTGTGCCCCGAAGGCGGCGCGCAAAAGTTTATCGCGGATGGTGACAACACCTATGGAGGCAAGGTCGTGACTAACCCTTCGGGGGGCTTGTTGTCCAAGGGGCATCCGCTTGGCGCGACCGGACTGGCGCAGTGTTATGAGCTGACCCATCAGCTGCGTGGCACTGCAGGCAAGCGTCAGGTCGAAGGCGCACGCACGGCGCTGCAACACAACCTTGGTCTTGGCGGTGCCTGCGTCATGACCGTTTACCAAGCATCTTAAGGGGGCTGTGATGATCGACAAATCACATATCGGCCACAGCTTTGAGCCGTTCACAGTGGACATCGAAAAGGGGCGGCTCAAGTTCTTTGCGCACGCCACGGGGCAAAAGGATCCGATCTATTTGGACCAAGAGACCGCTAGGGCGGCAGGCTACTCCGGTCTGCCCGCCGCGCCGACCTTTCTGTTTTCCGTCGATCTCGAGCAAGACGATCCGATGGGGTTCCTTGACTTGCTGGGAGTCGACATCGCACGCCTGCTGCATGGTGAGCAGGAGTTCGAGTATCACCACCCGATTTGCGCCGGTGACAGCATCACGCTGCAATCGCGTATTGTGGATATATACGACAAGAAGAACGGAGCGATGGAATTCGTTGTGCAGACATTCAAAGCCACCAACCAGCGTGGTGAGCATGTTGCGGATATGACGCGCACGCTCGTGGTGAGGAACTGATGATGACCGATACTTCGTACAGCATTGCGGTTGGCGACACGATCCCCAGCTACACGACAAAACCAATCACCCGCACGACACTGGCACTGTTTGCCGGTGCCTCAGGCGATCATAACAAGATCCACATCGACATTGATTTCGCCAAAAAAGCCGGCATGGACGACGTGTTCGCGCAAGGCATGTTGCCAATGGCTTACCTGGGCCGGGTTTTGACCGATTGGGTGCCACAAACCGCGATCCGCAAGTTTTCTTGCCGTTTCATGGCGATCACCCATCTGGGCGATGCGATCACCTGTTCGGGAGAAGTCACCGAGAAATGGGACGAGGGCGATGAGACTTTTGTCAAACTGGCGCTAAAAGCCGCGAACGGCACAGGCGATGTCAAACTTGCAGGCGAAGCTGTCGTCGCTCTGCAGCAGAAAAATTGAGGAATAGCATGTCAAAACTGAACGGACAAACCGCATACATCACTGGCTCGGGCCGTGGCATCGGCCGCGCTGTGGCGCTAAAACTGGCCGCCGAGGGCGCGAATGTCGTCGTTAACGATCTGGACCATGAGCCCGCGGCAGAGGTCGTGAAAACGATCAAGGCAGCGGGTGGCAACGCGGTCGCCCATGTGGGCAGCGTCACCGAGGACGGTTTTGCCGAGGCCTTTATCCAGACCGGCGTCGATGCTTTTGGCGGTGTCGACATCATCGTGAACAACGCGGGCTATACTTGGGATGCGATGATCGGTAAAATGACCGATAAGCAGTTTGACGCGATCATGGATGTGCATGTCAAAGCGCCGTTCCGCATTCTGCGTGCGGCCTCGAATGTGTTCATCCCCGCCGCCAAAAAAGAAGCCGAAGCGGGCGCGGTGACCTATCGCAAGGTGGTCAACATTTCCTCTGTCGCGGGCATTGGCGGCAACGCGGGCCAGACGAACTATTCCTCGGCCAAGGCGGCGATCCTTGGCATGACTAAAACCCTGTCCAAAGAATGGGGTCGCTATAATGTCAACGTGAACTGCGTCGCCTTCGGCTTTATCTCGACCCGCCTGACTGAAGGGACAGACGAGAAAAAGACGCTGACGGTCGAGGGCAACGAAATCGCGGTAGGCATCCCCAAAAAGGTGATTGCGGGCTTCGAGGCAGCAATCCCGATGCGCCGCGCAGGCACCCCCGAAGAGGCCGCTGACGGCGTTTACCTGATGTGTTCGCCTGAATCCAATTACATCTCCGGTCAAATCCTGACCGTGGGTGGCGGCATGACACTGGGTTAAAGGCACACTCCGGGGAGGGCACGGCATGGAATTTTCAGACGCAATACAACTGCTGTTGATCGGCATCTCGCAGGGCTGCGGCTATGCGTTGATCGCGATCGGCTTCGTGTTCATTTACCGTGCGACCGAGATCGTCAATTTTGCCCATGGCGAGTTGATGATGCTGGGCGCCTTCATGGTGCTCACATTTTCGGAAATCTGGGGTTTGGGCTTCTGGCTTGGTTCTGCTCTTGGCATACTGTCGCTCGGAGTGTTTGGATATTTACTGGACGCCGTCATCATGCGGCGCCTAGTGGGGCAGGCGCAGGCGACGATTTTTATCCTGACGGTCGCAATCGCGCTGATGCTGCGAGCGCTGGCCGGCATGATCTGGGGCTGGAGCCCGCTCGCGTTGAGCGTGCCGTTCACCAATGACGTGACATTCGGCGGCGTGGTGATCGGGCTGGACCGGATCACGATCATCGTTGGCACTGTGCTGATCTCCCTGCTGCTTTACGCCTTTTTCTCACGCACGCGCACCGGTCTGGCCATTCAGGCCGCGTCGCAAAACCAGCTCGCAGCCTATTATTCGCGCATTCCCGTCAAGCGTCTGATCGCCGTGGTCTGGGCCATTGGTGCCATGGTCGCCGCTGTGGCGGGCATCATGATGGCACCGGTCACGCAGGTCGATACCGGCATGAGCATTTTTGGCATCAAGGCACTGGCCGGGGCGGTCGTGGGCGGGTTCGGGTCCATCCCCGGTGCCTTTCTCGGCTGTCTGATCATCGGCATCGCGGAGCCCTTTCTTGATTTCTACTTTCCCGCGTTCAAGGGCACCTATGCCTATATCATCATGCTGGTGGTCCTGTTCATTCGCCCCGAGGGTCTGATTTCCCAGACCTTCCAAAAGAAGGTGTGATCGCATGCAGGTTCTTTTCAAAACCGACTACGATCAGGACATCAACTACATGGTGAACCGCGGAGAGCGGATCCGCATCCTGCTCGCCTTCGCGCTTGCCCTTGTCGCCCCCTTGGTGGTCGGTGGATACTTTCTGTCGGAACTATCGATCTTTCTGGTCTATATCCTTGCCGGTCTCGGGTTGATGGTGCTGGTCGGCTTTACCGGCATGGTCAGCTTTGGCCACGCCGCATTCCTCGGCATCGGCGCTTACACTAACTCGGTGCTTCTGGGCTACGGCGTGCCTTTCTTCATTACCCTGCCCGCAGGCGCGCTGGTCGCCGGTCTTATCGGCGCGGCGCTGGGGCGTGCGGCTAGCAAGATGCACGGCTTTTACATGGCCATCGCCACGCTCGCCTTTGCCATCGTCGTCGAAACCGGCATCGGTGCCTGGGAGCATGTCACGGGCGGGCACATGGGGCTGTCGGTGCCGCCCATGGCCGGTCTGGGGATCGAGATCAACGCAGGGCCGGTGCAGTATTATATGATCCTCGCCATCGTGGTCTTTTGCATCTGGGGCGTGGCCAACCTGATGCGATCCCCCACAGGGCGTGCTTTTATCGCGGTGCGCGATTCCGAAACCTCGGCACGCTCGCTGGGTCTGAACATCGCACGCACGCGGATCATGGCCTTCTTTATCAGTGCCATGCTGACCGGTCTTGCGGGCGGGCTGCTATCGCATTTGATGTTCTATCTGTCGCCGGAATCCTTTGGGGTGAACGAGTCGCTGAAACTGCTGTTGATGGTGATTGTCGGCGGTTTGGGCACCATCACCGGCGCGATCTTTGGCGCGGTCTTCGTGTCGATCTTGCCTAACCTCATTAGCCTGTTGCAGGGGGTGCTTCCGCAAGCCATCTCGCAGACCGCGGGGCTGGAACAATTCATGTTCGGTGCGATCATCGCAGGGTTCATCATCTTTGAACCCGAAGGACTTTACGGACGCTGGCGCAAGCTGCGGCTCTTCTTGGAAACCTTCCCCTATTACAAGAAGGCGACGTTCACGCGTCAGAAAAAATACCTCAAAACGGAGCGGTTCAGATGAGCGAGTTGGAAGTCAACAATCTGGTCGTCGCCTTTGGTGGTGTAAAAGCGATCAACGACGTGAGCTTTTCAGTCGATCCGGGCGAGATCTATGCCATCATCGGGCCTAACGGTGCGGGCAAGAGCACAATCTTCAACGCGATTAGCCGGGTCTATACACCCAAGCAAGGTTCGATCCGCTTTCAGGGGCAAGAGCTACTCGACTGCGAGGCGCACGAAGTGGTCGGCGCGGGCGTCGCGCGCACGTTCCAGAATATCGAGTTGTTTGAGAACGCTACGGTGCTGGACAACCTGCTAGCCGGACGTGCCTCCAAGGTGCGCACAAACGCAATGGCAGAGTTCTTCTTCACCCCACACGTGCGGCGTGAAGAGCATGCGCACCGACGCAAGGTCGAGGATATTCTCGATCTACTGGACATGCAGCATCACCGTTACGAAAAAGTCGCTGATCTGTCTTACGGCGCGCGCAAGAACGTCGAACTTGCGCGTGCGCTTTGTGCAGAGCCCAAGATGCTGTTGCTAGACGAACCGGCCTCAGGTCTGAATCCCGAGGAAACGACGGATATGTCGTTCTGGTTGAAGGACATTAAGGAAGAGCTGGGCGTGACCATCGTGATGGTCGAGCATGACATGAACCTTGTGGGCCGTATCGCAGATCGTGTGTTGGCCATCGCAGGCGGCGAGGTGCTTGCCGTTGGCAAGGTGGGCGAAGTGCGATCAAACCCTACCGTGCAGGCTGCATATCTGGGAGATGCAGCATGAGCACGGCGCAGCTGGAACTTCGAAATATCGAGACATTTTATGGCCCGATTATGGCCATTGCCGGAGTCAGCCTCAAGGTCGATGCTGGCAAGATCGTCACCATTCTGGGGGCAAACGGCGCGGGCAAGACGACCCTGCTCAAAACCATCTCCGGCGCGATTGACTGTCGCAAGGGCAAGGTTCTGTTTGAGGGCGAAGAAGTGCAAAACTGCGCGCCCGACTGGGTAGCCTCAAAGGGCATCGGCCACGTTCCCGAGGGGCGCGAAGTGTTCCCTTTCATGACGGTCGAGGAAAACCTGACGCTGGGGGCATGGGGGCGCAACGACCGCGACGCTATCGCGCGCGACTTTGAAACTGTCTATTCCTATTTTCCCGACCTTCAGGCCAAACGGCGCGACATGGCTGGCTTTCTATCAGGAGGCCAGCAACAGATGCTGGCCATCGGGCGCGCCTTCATGGGCCAGCCTCAATTGATGATCCTTGATGAGCCGTCGCTCGGTCTGTCGCCTTTGCTGACGCAGACGATCTTTGACATCATCCGGCGCATCAACGCCGAACAGGGCGTGACCATTATGTTGGTGGAACAGAACGCGAAAGCCGCGCTGAACGTAGCTGAACACGGGTTCATCATGGAGGTGGGCCGCGTCGTAATGGATGCTCCGACCAGCGAATTGCTGGCCTCTGACGACATCAAGGAATTCTACCTTGGACAATCCGACGTCGGCGTGCGCGGCGAAAAGCGTTGGAAAAAGCGAAAAACCTGGAGGTAGTCATGGACACCGTCATCACATCCGATTTCGTCTCTATCGACGGGCATGACACGCTGGCCAAGCTGTTTCGCGCCCGCTCCGAGGCCTGGGCAGACCGCATCGCCATGCGTGAAAAGGACTACGGCATCTGGAGCGCACTGACTTGGGCCGACTATCGCCGCTTTGCCTATGATTGTGCGGGCGGGTTCATGGCGCTGGGGCTGGAGCGGGGCGATGTCGTTTCGATCCTGTCAGAGAACAACAAGGAATGGGTCTTTGCTGATATCGGTGCCCATAGCGCCGGTCTGACGGTGAACGGAGTTTACCCGACCTATCAAGACGGCCAGTTGCGGCATCTGCTCAACGATTCCAAGACCCGCGTGCTGATTGTGGAGAATGAAGAACAGCTCGATAAATACCTGTCTGTGCGCGATGAGACGCCATCAGTCATCCGCGTTTATGTGATTGACTGGAAAGGCCTGCGTGGTTTTCACGATCCCATGGTTGAACCGATTGAGCACCTTTATGAGGCCGGGGCAGCCTATCGCAATGCCAAGCCCGATGCCATCGACGCCGCCATCGACGCGGGCACCAATGCGGATATCGCGGTCCTAATCTACACCTCGGGCACCACAGGCGCCCCCAAGGGCGCGCTGATCCCGCACCGCTACCTGATGTTCCAGATGTCGGCGGCCCCCGACACATTCCCGATCACAGGTGATGACGACATCCTGACTTATTTGCCACTGTGTCACGCCGCCGAACGGGTAATTTCGCTGTGTATGAATCTGGGGCATGGAACGCGGATCAATTTTGCCGAAAGCTCTGAAACCGTGTTCCAGAACATCCAAGAGCTATCGCCAACGGTGCTCTTCGCGGTGCCGCGCATTTGGGAAAAGTTCTATTCGCGCATCAATACACTGATGAGCGAGGCTACATGGATCGGAAAAAAGGGCTATGAAGTTGCTATGTCAGTCGGGCGTAAGCGGGCCGACTACCTGCTGGAGGGCAAGCCAGTCCCCGCCCTGCTCGCTGCGCAGTTCAAGCTGGCAGATTTTCTTGTGTTCCGTAACCTGAAACAACTGCTCGGGCTGGACAGATCGACTTTTTTGCTCTCGGGGGCCGCGCCTGTTTCCTCCGACCTGCTGCGATGGTATTTTGCCCTCGGCCTGCCCGTGGCAGAAATTTACGGCCAGACCGAAACCGGGCTTGCCACCATCACCAAACCTGACGATCCCAACCCTGGCACCATCGGTTTTGCCGTGCCCGGAGTTGAAATGAAGCTGGACGAACAGGATCAGATTCTGGTGCGCGGTCCGTCGATGTTCGCAGGCTACCTCAATAATGAAGAGGCCACCGCCAGCGCGCTGGTCGATGGCTGGATCCACACTGGTGATGTAGGCGTGGTCAGCAATGATGGCGCTTGGAAGATCACGGACCGTCTGAAAGATATAATTATCACGGCGGGCGGCAAGAATATCACCCCCAGCCAGATCGAGAACGAGTTGAAATTCTCACCCTATATCTCGGATGCTGTGGTGATCGGGGACAAGCGCAAATACCTTAGCTGCCTGATCATGATTGATCAGGAGAACGTCGAAAATTTCGCCCAAACCCGCAACATTCCGTTCACCGATTACCGCTCGCTTTGCGCGCGTCCCGAGATTGTCGCGCTGATCGAAGCCGAAATCGAAGCCGCTAACAAGAAGTTCTCGAGCGTCGAACAGATCAAGAAATTCCGCTTAATCAACGTGTTGCTGACTGCGGAAGACGACGAAATGACCCCCACCATGAAGCTCAAGCGCAAGTTCGTCGAAACCAAATACGAAGGACTGATTGCCGAAATGTATTAACCGCCGCTTTCATGCGGCATCCTGGGAGGACCAACCATGACGAATAAACTACTGACATACACCGCCGCCACGCTGATGGCATTAGCGGGCGGTGCCAGCGCTCAACAAGGCGTCACCAACGACAGCGTCAAGATTGGCATGCACGCCGACCTGTCCGGTCCACTTGCCATCTGGGGCGTGCCGGCAACCAACGCGGTGCGTATGCGCTTTGATCAGGTCAACGAGGCCGGCGGCGTGCATGGTCGCCAAATCGAGTTTATCGTAGAGGACACTAAATACGAAGTTCCCATGGCAGCGCGTGTCACCAATAAGCTGGTGCAGCGCGAAAAGATTTTCGCCATGCTAATGGGCACAGGCACATCGCAAAGCCATGCAGCGATGAAAATTCTTGATCCGAAAGGCATTCCCAACCTGTTCCCGCTGACCGGTGCGGCTTCGATGACCGAACCGTTCAACAAGTTGCACTTCAGTCAGTTTGCCAGCTACCGGGACGGCGTGATCGCAAGCCTCAGTCACTTTTCAAAGCAAGGTGTCAAAAAGGTCTGCGTGCAGTCGGTCGCCAACGATTATGGTGGAGAAATTGACGAAGGTGTTGATATCGCAGTCGAAAAGGAAGGTTTTGAGCTGGTCTACAAAGGCGCGCACAAAGTTACCGAAGTCGACTTCGCCGGTGTCGCGACCGCGATCAAGAACACCGATTGCGAGCTGCTGGTCTTGGGCACGACGATCAAGGATACCATCACGCTGTATGCAACACTGCGCCAGTTGGGCTGGGACAAGCCCATGGTCGGCTCGATGGTTCCCTACACCCCGATCGTGGCAAGCGCGGGTGACGGAAAGCTGACCGATGGTATGTATCTGGCGTCCTCGGTTCTTGCAGTCGATTTCGACAGTGGCGACGAGGCGGTCCAGAAATTCGCTGCCGATTACGAAGCGGCTTACGGCGAACCTGCCACATTGCAAGCTCAGATGGGCTGGGTTGCGGCCGATCTCACGGTCAAGGGCCTGGAAAACGCAGGGCCTGATCTGACTGTGGACAGTCTGATTGAGGGTATCGAGCAGATCACCGAATACAATGATATTTTTGGCGGTCCGTCCCTGTCCTTTGGCCCAGACAAGCACGCGGGTGGTGATGCCTTTGTGCTGTTACAAAACCAGGGCGGTGCGTGGGTCGCGGTTGAGGATGACCTCGAATATTGATCCGGCCTGACGACGTTACAAAACCTGACCGGTGCGCAAAGCCTGTGGCGTGCGCGCCGATCTTCACAAGGGATACTACCATGCTCGATGGAATTCGCATAATAGAGATAGAGGGGCTCGGACCCGCGCCATTCTCGGCCATGCACCTGGCTGACCTGGGTGCGGATGTTATCGTGGTTCATCGCAAGGGCGGGCCCGCCCTGCCGATCCTGCCCGAGGCGCCGGTGATTGATCGCGGCAAACGTTCGATCGAGCTTGATCTCAAAAACGCCGACGATGTGGCCGCGCTGAAAAAGTTGATCGTCACTGCGGATGGCCTGATCGAGGGCTTTCGCCCCGGTGTAATGGAAAAGTTAGGGCTCGGCCCTGCAGATTGCCACGCGGTCAATCCTGCACTTGTCTACGGACGCATGACCGGCTGGGGGCAGGACGGACCGAATTCCGCCATGGCCGGACATGACATGAACTACATCGGCCTGTCGGGCGCTTTGTGGTATGCTTCGCTGCCGGGTCAGCCGCCTGTAGCGCCTCCCACTCTCGTGGGAGATATCGGCGGTGGGGCACTATACCTAAGTATTGGCATGCTGGCTGGTATCCTGAATGCGCGCAGCAGGGGCAAGGGCACAGTGGTTGACGCGGCCATTGTCGATGGTTCGGCGCATATGATGACCCTGCTGATGGCTCTGCGCCAAAGGGGCCCGCAAAACTCAACCCGCGGCACAAGCCTGCTGGACGGCCCGCATTGGAGCCGCAGCTACGCCTGTGCGGATGGCGGTTTTATCAGCGTGCAATGTCTGGAACCAAAGTTCTACGGCATCTTTCTCGACCTTTTGGGGCTGGGCGATGATCTTGATTTCACCGCGCAGTTTAACCCTGAAACTTGGCCCCAAGCCACAATGCGCCTGATAGACCTGTTTGCATCTCAGCCGCGCGACCATTGGTGTGCGTTGTTTGCTGGCAGTGATGCCTGCGCCGCTCCGATCCTCAGTCCTGATGAGGCATTGACTGACCCGCTCAGCAAGGCGCGCGGAATTTGGCATGGCGGCGACATTCCACTGCAAGCCGCCCCTGCACCGCGATTTGACGGGCAGGCCCTAAACCCGGCCATCTCGCCTATCCGCGGTGCCCATACTGATGAAATTCTTGCCATGCTTGGCAAAACGACAGACAGCTGAAAAAAGGGACCAACCATGACATATCAACCTTCCTGGATGGATGACGAATTGCAAATGCTGCGCGATGCCGTCCGCAAGTTCTACGATGCCGAGATGGAGCCGCATGAAGAGCGCTGGCAAGATCAGGGCCATATTGACCGCGATTTCTGGAACAAGGCCGGTGCCGCAGGTATCCTGTGCGCCTCGATCCCCGAGGAATACGGCGGCGCGGGCGGTGATTTTCGCCACGAAGCGGTGATCTTGGAAGAGCAGCATCGCGGCAAGGGCGTTTCGGGCTTCGGCAACGCAGTGCATTCTACCATCTGCGCGCACTACATTCTGGATTACGGCACCGAAGAGCAAAAGAAACGCTGGTTGCCACGCATGGCTTCGGGCGACGCGGTCTGCGCCATCGCCATGACAGAGCCGGGCACCGGATCAGATTTGCAATCCATCAAAACCACCGCGCGGATGGATGGCAACGAGTATGTCATTAACGGCTCGAAGACCTTTATCTCGAACGGTCAACTAGCGGATCTGGTGATCGTCGTCACCAAGACCGATCCCACGCAGGGGGGCAAGGGTATTTCGCTGATGGTGGTGGAGACCGAAAATAGGGATGGGTTTGCGAGAGGGCGCAACCTCGACAAGATCGGGTTGAAAAGCCAGGACACATCGGAACTGTTCTTTGATAACGTGCGTGTTGGGCCAGAAGCCCTACTTGGTGGTGAAGAAGGGCAGGGTTTCAAACAACTGATGACGGCCCTACCGCAGGAACGTCTGGCGCTTGCCGTTGGCGGCACCGCGGTGATGGAAACTGCGCTGGAAGCGACGATCCGCTATACAAGCGAACGGCAAGTCTTTGGCAAATCACTGTTGGAAATGCAGAACACCCGCTTCAAACTGGCCGAGGCCAAAACCATCGCCCATGTGGCGCGGGTCTTTGTAGACAATTGCATCGAGCGCCATATCAATGGCGGTCTGGATGCAACCACTGCATCAATGGCGAAATGGTGGGTTACACAAATGCAATGTGATGTGGTGGATGAATGTCTGCAACTGCATGGCGGTTATGGCTATATGAACGAATATCCCATCGCCCAGATGTATTCGGATGCCCGCGTGCAAAAGATCTACGGTGGCAGCAACGAGATTATGAAAGAACTGATCGCGCGTTCGCTGGTGGCGAATTGAACGAAGCCCTGAGGATGGGGGAATAAACTATGAGCAAAGACCAAAGCGCTGCTGAATTGATTCGCATCGAAATCGCCGGTGAAATCTGCTATGTGACACTGTCTTCACCGCACAATCTGAACGCCATGGACTGTGACATGGTCACGGCCTTGCGTGACGTTTGCACCCCTGTTCTGCAGGATGCCGCGATTAAGATCGTCGTTTTCTCGGGGGCCGGACGCGGGTTTTGTGCCGGCGGAGATCTAGTCTATATATCCGGGTTTGCCGGTCGCACGCAGGTCGCGCTGGATAATATCCTGAACCCACTGCACGACTTCCTCGAAGTGATGGACGCAAGTGACAAGATCATCGTTTTTTCTGTCCATGGCGTGGTCGCAGGCGCAGGGCTTTCGCTGGTTTCCATGGGCGATTTCTGCATTGCAGAAGAGGGCACGAAGTTCGTACCTGCCTATGCATCCATTGGGTTGACACCGGACGGTGGCGGCTCGATCGGGCTGACGCGATCGGTTGGCCGCCGCAACGCGCTTCGCCTGCTGCTGGCGGAGGACAGATTTGACGTTGAGACAGCCTTTAAAACCGGTTTGGTGACGAACATTGCATCCTCAGGGGCATTAAAGGAGGTGACATCGCATTTTGCAGAGCGTCTAGCCGCGTTACCGCATGTGACTCTGGCAGGAACCAAGAGGCTATTGCGTCAAGCGCCAGACACGGCCTTTGCAGAGCAGTTGAAGCGCGAAAAAGCGCAGCTGGAACTCGCCATGCAGGAACCGGCTTTTCAAGACCGTCTGAGCAAGATCAAGGTCAATGGCGGTGTCGCCTGAACGCAACATTCAAACATCAGTATTCGTGATCTGGTTCCGGAGAATGCAGAATCCTACGCTTGAGGTTTTGATCGCCTCTTGGGCCAACTGCATTAGCCGGTAAATGGTATATGAGCCTAATCGAGCGGTGAGGTGTTTGACGTGATATAGCGTTGCCGAGCATTTGCTCAGCCAGCAGCATCTTCAGTTTGCCAATCTTATCCTCAAGCACCCGCAGAAAGTTCGATACCACCATATTTCGATTTGTAATTATTGAAGTCGCCGCGCTAATCCCTTGCCACCGACATACATTGGTCTGCTCAGCAGTAGTCTGTTCTTCGATAATCGCTATGATTTGTGCCTTCGTAAATCGTGCTTTCATTTGTTCGCTCAGCGGCTATGCAAAGCCACTTCAAAAATCCTCGTTTGTGGTTCGCCTGCAAAACAGGTTGTTTGATACCGCCAGAAACCCCGTTAAAAACCCAACAGGTGGTTGAGGGATTTTGGCTCGCACTCGACAGCAGACATCCGTGCATCACGCAGCAACAGTTATGATGGGCTCTTGTTCCTGTTTCGCTGCATTGTGCACGAAGGTCCGG
>TARA_R110002049_G_scaffold309052_2_pt1 | contig 14873 bp, 13 predicted proteins | sample TARA_R110002049 | Tara Oceans TARA_R110002049 (sample SAMEA4396941) | marine metagenome | biome: Polar Biome; feature: [SRF] surface water layer (ENVO:00010504); material: water (ENVO:00002006), including particulate matter (ENVO:01000060) such as... | depth 5 m | reverse complement strand
ATCAGCACGGTCCCGTATTTTGGTATCCAGGGTAAAACGGATGTAGAGCACCGCAAAGGGTAGGAACATTCCAGCAAGGAGCGACAGCGCATAGACCATAAGCTTTTTGGGCGAAACCGGAATATTATTGGTAAGGGCATAGTCCACCACCTTTACGGTAGGGGCGGTTACAGCATAGCTGATGGCCGCTTCCTCACGTTTTTGCAATAGCAATAAAAAGAGGTTTTCCTTTATGCTTTGTTGCCGCTCTATGGAGCGTAGCATTTTTTCCTTTTCCGGTAGTCTAGAAAACACAGATCCAGCCCTGCTTTCCTCCTGTTTCAGCTGCCGCAGTGAATTTTTAAGTTGGGTATCGTAGATGTTTACAGATTTTATAATGTTGACCTTGGCACGTTCCAATTGGCCGTTCAGATTCTGAAGGGTAGGGTGGTCCTTGCCTACGGTAGGCAAGAGTTTTTCCCGTTCCAGGGACATTTCGTTATAGCCTACCACCAAATTGTTAAGGCTGGAGTTCTCTATCCCGATATTGGCGGGCAATAGGCCGTAATCCCCTTGATTGATCACCGTTTCTTTTAGTATCTGTGAAATGGAGATCTGGTTCTCCAGTTTGATTACCTGTTCCTCAGTCTCCGATTTTCTTTGAAGGCTCATGCCAGCATCGGCCTCAATATAGGAGAGGTTGTTGGAGCGCTTAAAACTTTCCTTACCGCCTTCAATGGAATCCAACTCTTCGCTTAAATACAGGAAGCGTTCGTCTATAAAGTTTAGGGTACGCTGGCTCACCAATTGGCGGTCCAGCACCCCATCCTGGTTAAATTTTTCGATCAGGGTATTTAGGATGGCCTCGTTCCTGTCCATACTTTCTCCTTTTAGGGAAAGAGAGAGGATTTCACTGTTCTTGTTGGTGGCCTGTACCTGTATATCCCTGGCCAATGCCAATACGGTACTTTTTAGAGGACTTAGCACCACCTTATAAGTAATACCCTTGTAAAAGGAAGGGTCGGCACCGCCTACCATACGGATGCTAAAGGGGAGACTATCCAAAACCTGTTCCGGTTCGCTTAGATTGGGCATAAATGTTTTTTCATTGGCATCCATAATTTTAATGCCCTCCCCGTTTAATAGAATGGTATAAGGTTTGGAGGCTTGTAGGCTATCCGCCACTATCCTTTTGGTAATCTCGAAGGGTGGGGCCCAAATTTGGGTAGTTTTTACATTGCCTACAATATAATGCGATACGTCCAAATTAAGTTCCTTGACCACTTGGGAGAGGATGCGGTAGGATTTCAAAATTTCAATCTCATTTTCCAGGTTCACCTTGGAACCTCCCCCCAAGAGAGATAGGGCAGAGGAAGCAATATCCACTTCCTGGGATTCGTCCACAATTTTTATTTTGGCTGTGGAATTATAAGTAATCGGAGCGTATCTTAAATAGACTATTCCCATGCCAAAACATATTATTATTGCCAATAGAAACCATGGCCAATAGCTGAGGTACTTTTGAAGAATTTTCTTTATTTCAAAGGAATCTTCGTTTTCATTAATATTAATACTATAAGCAGATTTTTGCATGTAATGTTTTATTTTTCGTCTTTAATTTATTAAAGGCAAGTAATTATTAACTTAAAATTGACGAGTAAATTAAATCAGATTATCATAATATATGTAATAAGCGAATATATCCGTTTCCAATGAACAATCGCAAATATTATTTATAAATCTTATTATCATTTTGAAAGAATCCCCTTGCCAAACACTTTGTAACTTAGTACTTCCAAAACAAATTTCGGAGTAGATATAAGGTTACGTTCTGCTAAGCGTTTTGGATCTTTTAAAAATCTAGGAAGCCATTCCAATCCTAATTTTATCCAAAATTGACTAGGACGCTTTACCGTACCGGCATAAAAATCAAATACGGCGCCAATAGAACATATTATATTAGGATTAAGTTGATGTTTATGAGCGTAGACCCATTTTTCTTGTTTGGGGGCAGTCATTCCTACAAATAATACTTCAGGCTTACTTGCATTCACCCTGTGACACATTTCTTCACTGTCTGCCTTAGTAAACTCAGGTTTATAGGGTGGTGAATAGGAATTAATAGTAACGTTAGGAAATTCTTTTGCTGCCCGGGCCTTAATAAGTCCTAGGGTCTGTTCAGATGCACCTAAAAAAAAGCAAGATTCTTTGTTGGTATTTAAATTTTTCATCAGGTATATAAAAATATCAAAACCGGCTACTTTTCGGATTTTCTGTCCATTTAATATTTTGGCTGCAAGTACTATTCCTACACCATCTGGCAATAAAACATCTGAGGCTTGCAATGCAGCTTCAAAATCAGTATCTTGTTTTGAAACACAATAGCTATGCGGATTTATTGTGTTGATAATGCGAACAGATTTTATATCCAATACATCCAATGATTTTGTATAAATATTTAAATTCAATAACATGCAAATTTTTAATTTTGAGTCTTTTAACTTTTACCGAGCTCATCGGACAATTAGCTTATTTCATTTGTACTGTTTTATTTTTCAATTAACTTTTTTATTACACGATCTTTTAGTTTTTGCTTAGAAAATAAATAATTATAATATAAAGTATCGCCATTTAGTTTCTTCAAAAAAGAGCTGTCATAATCGTCCCTTAATATGACGGTAGCATTTATTTCAAATGCGTTGATGGAATTAAACCAAGGTATAGAATTTCTAACACTTTTAAATTGATCGTTTTGTGTCAGCTCCTCAATTATCTCCCTGTTTATTTTACCGCCAGGAGCAGAACAAGTAGATACCTCAACCCCAGTTAAGTCCTCTAGCCAATTTTTTGTTTCAATTAATTCAGTAAGTACGATATCCTTAGGTTTTAAAGTCCAAGCATCATGGGTTTTTCCATGAACACCAATTTCATGCCCCATAATAGCCAACTGTTTTACATGTTGTCTGTTCAAATAAATTTTGGAATTGGATTCAATAAAATCTTTTACCAAATAAAAAGTAGCCGAATAGCCATATTCTAGTAATTTTTCCCCTACCCATAAATCACTTTTAAAGCCATCGTCAAATGTAATGGCTACACCATTAAACGAGTCCTTCATGCCAATTTTATCAATACTCGTTGCATTGTACCTATGGGAATTAATAAGATCTAGTTGTCTTATAAAACTAGATTGACTTAAAGTATACTTATCGCCATTGTTCTTAATCTGATGATATAGCAAACAGTTGAATTTATTCATTTCATGAAGCTTATGAACTTAGTTATGGAAATAGAAATAATACAGCACATAATAACTTTATTTATATAATGCTTTTTCATGCGCTATTATTTCATCTTTATTAAAACGATATTTTATGTGTTTAGCTGGATTTCCTCCGACAATTGAATATGCTTCAACATCTTTGGTAACAACACTTCCTGCTGCAATAATTGATCCTTTATTAATTTTTAATCCAGAGATAATAATACTGCCATACCCAACCCATACATCATCCTCTATAACAATATTAGAATCCAATCCTTTCCAATCATAATTTTTATCCGCTATTTGCGCGGCCAATCGAATAGGTACCCCAATTTGTTCATAATGGTGGTCATATTTGCCCAACAAGGATACATGATTCCCAAAAATTACATTATTTCCTATTATTGAATCACATTCAATTTGGGAAAACCTTCCAATATAGAAATTATCCCCGATATATAATTGATTTTTAGCCCAGATGTTTACCCCCCATCCGCTGTGGAAATTGCGGCCTATTTTATATTTTCGATACTTTATTTTTTTTAAATATAAGTTTCGAATCTTAACAATTATTTTTCGAAATAGTTTAAACATTCGTTATAGATTTCATTCATTTTACTAGCTTTAGTGTCCCAAAAATAACTTTCTATTTTAGCACGACAGCCCTTTTTCAATTGGCTTAATTTTTTTGGATTTTCAATTATTTTATCAATTTCATAACTAAACTGATTAATACTTTCTTTAGGATTTATCAATGGTATTTTAATACCACAAGTTTCATCTATCACATAGCCAAATCCACAAGTATTATGGCACAACACGGGGACATTTCTCTCCAACGCTTCAAATATTACAGTGCTGGTAGCTTCCAATATACTTGTAAAAAAAAACAAATGCGAGTTAGCAATAATATCCTTCACCTTAACATTTTCCGTTTTACCATGCCAAACAATATTTTTTAATTTTAAATCCGAAGCCAGTTTTTTATACTTTTTATAATTAGGGCCATAACCAATAATGTTAAAAATCAATTGATTTTTATACTTTGATTTTGAAATCGCCTTTAAAGCAAGTGACAAGGCTTTCGTACCATGCAATTTACCCACCCATGTAATTGTAAATGGCTTACTTTCAAGAAATTCTTTGTTGTCTACTATATCTAAAAGTTTATAGGCACCTGTCTCTGGAATAATAACAACATCGTTGGATTTATATTTTAATATAGGGTTAAGCCCTTTTGGAGTAGCAACAATTATATAACTTGATCGGCGATATGCTTTTTTAGGTCTAGTTAAGCAATTACGTTGAAAATAATTGATGAAATTTCTGGCTATTGCAAAAAGCAGATCCCTCATGTCCAACATTGAAAGAAATGAAATTGGAAATTGCTCATAACCCCCAACTGGTCCAATAATAAATGGTAAGTTTTCAATTTTCCATAAATAGCCTGGTTCTCTATATCCTATCATATTTAGTTGATGAACAAGATCATATTTATTATCGGCAACCAATTTTTTTGCTAAAACATAAGCCTTTTTCTGCCATTTTCTGTAATGGGTGTAAAACGCAAATGACCCCTGTTTCCAGAACAATAACCTTCCCCGTTCCCCTATATCGATATAATGAAAACTAGGTTGATACTTTATGGTCAATAATGGCAGGACTTTTTCAATTTCACTTTGGAATCCCTTTTCAGTAATAACGGTTAATTCACAATAATTGCTCAAGTTTATAACCCAATTCCATCCCATACCTATTTCAGAACCCCAATGAGGCCCACAAGCATAGGCATTGATTAATATTTTTTTTCTGTCAAGCATCTTGTAAAACCTTTTCTATAGCATTTTTGATGCATATTGACTGATTTTCGGGACTATAAGTATTCTTAATCATCTCCTGACAGTTTTTTTTAATTTCTTCCTTTGGAGGTTGATTCTCTATCCAAATTTTAAGCACATTGGTTAAACTGTTTAAATCATAATAATCAAAAAAGGTTCCGGTACAATTTTTTACAATCGCTTCTACTTCAGGCCCTTGAAATTTAAAATCATCATGGGTTATTACTGGTACGCCGTAGGCCATAGAATGTAAACAATTTAACCCTACGTTACCGGGAGATATCATGATATCGGACATGGCAAAATATTTAGAAATCTGATTTTCTGAATAAAGCGGACCTGTAAAATATACCTGTCCTTTTATTTCAAAGTCATCACATTTCTCGATCATACTTTCTTTTTCAGATCCATCCCCAATAAATATACAATTTGTATATATCTTTAAAGAATTTAAATTCTGGATTACATTTAAGATATCCATCACCCTTTTACTTCTAACCAATCGCCCAATAAAAATCATAGTAAAGCGCTTAGGAAACTTAAACAATTGGCTCTTTAGTTCTGCAACTTGTGATAAATCTATTCCAGCTAAAGTTTTAAATTGTTCTTCGGCCTGTAGTGAATTGTATATAACAAATAATTTGTTTGGGTTATAACCGTCCTTAATCATAATATTCCTTTGGTTTTGGCCATACAGCAATAAAGCATCACCTAATATTCTAAACAAAATTATTCGTAATATTTTTTTTATACCTCTATCAAGCCCCCTATTGCCATGCGTCCAAAACAAAACTTTTTTATTTGAAAACTTACAAAGTATGGCAAATAGCCATATTGGGTAATGAGCGATAGCTCCTTCAAAAATAAAAACCTTATAATTAGTTCTAAAAATTTCTTTAATAATTCCTGTTTGCCATAATAAACGTTCTGGTTTATAAAAATAGTTTTTAGTTTTTACCCATCTAATTCTTTTTCCCAAAGGCTCATTAGCATAGGAAAAAGGAATCTGTTTTATGCCACCTTGTTCTTGAGTATCACCAAAAAAAACGAATAAAAGATTACCACTCAGCGAAGATAGTTTTTGAAAAATACCTAATCGATAATAGGGCATTAACTTACAAATTATCGCTACATTATTAGTTTTCATTTTATTATTTGAAATATGTTTACAACTTGACTATATAATTTCCCTGTAGAATGATATATCACCTCTTCAAATTTCATAAATTTATAACTTTAATTGTTTCAGGCTATTTTACTACTTAATCCAACTACATTATTTCATTGTATCCGTCCGGCTAAGTGCATCTTTTCTGAAAACTATGTAGATCATAATTTAGCGCTCTAAATATAATCAAAATGACCCGATCTTCAATTGCCACAGAAATGCGTAAGCTGGTATCCAACTATTATGAATCCGGACAAAGCCAATCGACCTTTGCCCGTAATCATGGAATCAGCAAAGGAAAGCTATCCTACTGGATCCACAGGTTTCCCAGGAAAGAAGTCAAGGAACCTGTGAAAAATAATTTTGTTGCGTTGTCTGTTCCTCCTTCTACCCAAACATCTACCCAGAGCATGGTTATCCGTTTGGGTAATGGTGTTGAAATTGAAATCTCCTTCTGATGTTTGCTTTAGGCTCCTCCCTGAATTACCAGTTATATCTTCCTGGTACCGATATGCGTAAGAGTTTTGACAGTTTAAGTGGTTTGGTGCTTGGAGAATTGGGCCATAGTCCTGATGATGGTACGGTCTATATCTTTATCAATAAAGCACGTAATAAGGTCAAGCTGCTGCATTGGCAGTCAGGAGGCTTTGTGTTGTACTACAAACGCCTGGAAAGCGGTACTTTTGAATTGCCGGATTATGATGAATCTGTAGGAGGGATTCAGTTGGATTACACCCAACTGGTGCTGCTTATCGACGGGATATCCATCACCAATATTACCCGAAGAAAACGCTATAAAAAGGTGGGTTAATTCTGATATATTTTTAACGAGAGTTGTATTTTAGCTGCCCGATGACAGTTCAGGAGCTACAAATAGAAAACCAGCAACTTCGACAATCAAATGAAGCCTTCAAGGAGAAGATCTCCACTTTGGAGTTACAACTTGGGCAGCTCTATAAACTTATTCAAGGGTTTAAATCGGAACGTTTTATTCCGGAGATTATTCAGGAGCAATTATCGCTTTTTTCTGAGAATGCAGACAAGACACAACAACTTTCTGCCCCTAAAGAAACCATCACCTATACCCGGGAAAAACAAAAACACCCGGGACGAAGTGCCCTGCCCGAACACCTGCCGGTTAGGGAAGTAATTCTTGAACCCGAGGAAGATGTGAGCAATCTGAAAAAGATTGGTGAGGAAGTAAGTGAAACCCTGGAATATACCCCGGCCAGCCTGGTTAAAAGACGTACCATCCGTCCTAAATATGCCAGAAAAGACCAACAAGGGGTAGTGATCGCACCATTACCCACACGTCCCATTGAGAAATGTATTGCGGAGGCCTGTTTACTGGCCTATATCCTGGTGAGCAAGTACGTTGACCACCTGCCATTCTATCGCCAGATCCAGCGTTTTAAACGTGAATTTGGCTGGGAACCGGCCTCCAGTACCTTGAGTGACTGGATGTCGAGTTGTTGCCAACTGTTGGAACCTCTCTATAACACCCTCAAGCAAAAAATCCTCGAGGGCGGGTACATCCAGGCCGACGAAAGTCCGATCAAGGTATTGGACAGTGATAAAAAGGGCAGTTCGCACCAAGGATACCAATGGGTCTATCACGATCCCTTGCAAAAACTGGTACTTTTTAATTATCGAAAAGGGCGCGGACAACAAGGCCCCAAGGAATTCCTTCTGGGCTATCAAGGTTACATACAATGTGATGGGTATACGGTTTATGATAAAATCGGAGAAGATCCAGATATCACTTTGGCGGGCTGTCTTGTGCATGCTCGAAGGAAATTTATTGATGCCCAGGATAATGATAATGTAAGAGCAGAAAAAGCGTTGGCCTTATTTAGGGATATTTATATCCAGGAACGAGCTATAAAAGAAGAAGCGGCTGGTGATGCTGATCTGCGAAAAGAACTAAGATTAAAAAAAGTGCATCCGCTACTGCAACAGATTAAAGAATGGATCCAGGAAGATCAATTCAAAGTACTGCCAAAAAGTGCGATCGGGAAGGCTATGACATATTTTTTAAATCAATACCCTAAGTTCAAGGTAATCTTTGAAGATGGTAGGATCGAATTGGATAACAACCTTATTGAGAATGCCATTCGTCCGTTAGCCCTGGGCCGAAAAAATTTCCTGTTCGCAGGATCTCACAAGGCTGCACAGCATGCTGCTATGTTATATTCCTTCTTTGGAAGCTGTAAAATGCATGGAATTAACCCCCAAGAATGGTTAACAGATACGCTACAAAGGATACCCGATCATAGCATCCAGAAACTGGAGGAGTTATTGCCAGGTTATCAAAAAGCCTAACCAGCCTTATACTAAAGTAGAATTATGAATAAATTGACTTTTACTAAAAAGGACTATAGTGAAACCTCCGAATTAGCCGGGCTGATAAGAAAAATAGACACTATAGATGCAGAATATGTAAATAGGATATCAGATGAGATATTTAATCATCAACCATTTTACTTAACCGTACTGTTAGGTTATAGGGTAGATATTTCCATGGAGGAGTTGGAAGAAATGATGAGAATATATTTACTGGTATGGGAATATTTTGGATCAAACGAGAATCTTCGCAAAAAGAAAGTGACCCAGACCCAGTTTGAAAAGGTGCAAAGACGCAATATGCATATGCTTCATTACAGTGAAGGAGAATCCGAAGATCCCAGAGAAAAAATTTATACGGACGAATTGCAAAATCTCAAGTCTAAAGCATTGTGGACAGCTGTTCTCTTCAGATATAATAGCAGATCCAGATTAATCAATATGAATCCAGAAAACAAAGGATTAATCCTCATTGATATTCTAAGCTTTATTCAATGCTTTGAAACAATTTAAAGGTCAGGGTATAAGTGAGAGAACACAAAAACTACTTACCTCTTATCTTCAAGGATATTAATCTTTATGTAGTTGCTCGGATGGATACATTTCATTTAGACAATTTCGAATTATATTTATAGTTTTTCAAATAAGTTATTTATTATTTCATTAAATTTAAAGGGCATCTTATTTTCACGGATGGTTGTGATATTATTATCAATATGAGCTTCTTTTTCTAAGGTTTTATTTAATAATTGAGTTAGTTGTTCTTGGTCCAAAGGATTAAACAAGGTCCCATTATTTCCTCGAATTAATGTTGATGCACCTGCTACCTCTGAGCATAGTACATTGCAACCAGCGAGTAAAGCTTCATTTACGACTGCGCCAAACTGTTCGAAAGTACTGGGCAAGACAAATATTTGCGCTAAAACATACCAAGCTAATAGTTCCATTCCTACCTTTTTATCAGTAAATATTACCCGGTCTGAAATTTGTAATTCTAGAGTCTTCTTTTTTAAGCTATTCATTGATTCACCATTGCCAACTATAACCAATTGAAAATTCTTCTGATTTATTTGCGCAACTGAGTTTAGCAAAAATTCTATGTTTTTTAATTGAATGAGTCTGCCCACAAATAGGATAATTTTTTTCCCATTTAAATCATACGACTTTATATATTTATTGGCTAATACTAGGCTATTACTCAACTCCTTTCTAAAAACCTCATCCTTATGTATTATTGGTAAGGTTAAAACTTTTGGTCTAGCGGAAACATTGTTTTTGTACCAATTACCCACCTCATTACTAGGAAATATAATTCCATCAATTTTCTTCGACAGAATTTTCCTAACTGTTGACCTTATACCTTTTCTTTTCATCGAATTTTCCAAACTATCATCACTAATTGTGTAAAATTTGAATTTTTTATGCGATAATAGAAAATTAATAAAAACGACTATAGTGACTGGAGTATATTCATTACAGATTACAAAATCAGGTTTTTCTCTCAAAATAATTGAAGTAATACCCCACTTAAAATCTCGACCAAATAATTTCAATCCTTTTAAAAGGTAATTGGATTTAAAATTACATTTAGATTCAATATAATTTCGGCTAAATTGATTAAAAGTGTCCTGGCCTTGTTTTTTATTGTCAAAATAAAAAGTTGCGTCGTATTTTTCATGGACCGCATTGAAAAAATCTACTCGGTATATGGCCAGACCCTTGTGAAAGACTAATATTTTTTTTTTCATTTTGAGAATAACAGGAGAAGATGAATTAATTAAGTATTATACCTAATACGAGATTTTACAAGGCACAAAAATCATATAGGCTTTTTTGTCATTGACCAAATGAAGGGAAACAGTGTTTTGCCCCATAATTTAACAAATAATATGAGCAAATGATTGGGAAAATGACGTTTAACATAAAATAGGTACTCATTGTAAGCCAACCCTAAGGGACTCTTTAAATATTTTATACGGTTTTTTAACCTTTTAGAATTACTCCATTTGTTTCCGTGATCATTTTCACAAAAACCACATATTCCTGGTGTTATATACACAGGGAAACCAGCTTTAAAAGCTCTTAAAGAAAAATCATAATCAGCTATCCCATGAGTGAATCTACTGTCAAAGAAACCTACTTTTTCAATCACTTCTTTTTCCACAAATAAAATATTGGCATTGGTTAGATGACATTGCTGTGGGATATTGGATGGCTGTAATAGTTTAGATGCAGGGTTATTAATTCCTTTCGTAAGTAAATGCCCCCCATATGATATTAATCCTTTATTTCGATCAATGGTTGAGCCCGAATATATTCCCACTTTTTGATGCTTTTTCAAACAAAATTCCTTAGCTTCTAGAATCCGTTCAACAAAATTATTTTTTAATTCCACATCATCATTGAGAAGTAAAAAGCCAACATAATTACTTTCCGAATTAGAGACTTCCCTGAATGCAAGCCTCATACCACCGGCCCAAAACAAATTTCCATTTCCAAGTACGATCTTTGTTTGAGGATACTGCAATTTCACCGCATCGCTGGTACCATCTGTAGACCCATCATCCACTAGATACACCGAGAAATTAAAAAAATCAGATATATTGGAACCAAAAAGTGAGTTTAAACAACTAATTGTTTTGTCCTTCCTATTATGACAAGTTAAAAGTACGGCGATAGTGCTTTTCATAAATAAAAATTAATGGTAAACTTAAAAATAAAGGGAAGTTCATTAATGGTTCGCCCTGTAACAGGGTGAAAACACCAAAAATGAAAACCCATGAATAGTTCCTATTATATTTTAAAATAAAAAATGAATAAAAAAAGAGACTTAATAGTCCCATAGAGGCCAGGAAATTGCTAAATCCATTTCCATGTCCTAGGGTTTCTCCCTGTAGCCAAGGATGATCGACAAATCTGGTTTTGGAATGAAGTCCATTGCCAATTAATGGATGTTTTTTAATATAATGTATATCAAACAAAAAGGCGCTAATTCGGTCTGGTGCAAATTCCCCTTTATCTCTGTAAGAAGCAACTTCTAATTGATTATCTATTTTTGCCTTTAAAAATTCTGAATTTTTATATGTTATAAGTGCAATTAAACTGAATAATATTAATATTGGGATCATTAATATTCCATACCTTTTGGAATACTCAATATAAATTGTTGTTATTCCGATAAAAAATAGGACAATGTAACCAGTTGTACTATAAGTTGTTAAAAGCGCTAATAAAATAATTATTACCTTAAGTTTATTATTTTCAATCAAGGGTTTTATTTTTCCAATATAGAATAGAAACGCTAGGTTAATATAGCAGGCGAATGCTCCAGGTTCCCAGAACATTCCTGAGTTTCGAAGACCATCACTGTGTTGATGAAATAACAGAATATTTCTACCAGAATTATCTGAATATTGAGCAGTGTTTTCTTCAATATAAATTGCTGGAATATCATTGCCCAAATAATTCCAAGCGTACCCAAATAAACTTATAAGACTTATTATGAAAATTAAGTTAAAATAAGCAAATTTAAAGTTGTTTCCAACATATCTAATTACTACATACCCTAAAGTTATCTTTGAAAGAAAACCAATTGTTCCAAAAGTGGATACAAAACCCAGAAATATTTTTTGTAAAAGGAAGATCACTATAAAAAAGATTAGATATATGTAAAATTGATATCCTTTTTTTAAGTCAAAATATGAAATATGTCTAATGGCTAATATTAATACCAAAGCAGCTAATGTAAGTCGAGAAAATACATCATCCGTAGGGCTAAATATGGGATTTCCGCTAAATGCGACTAATAAGAATATATAAAAGTAAATTGTTATTATCTTAAATTGTTTATTCATCCTGTTTTTTCTTAGCAAGTTTATTTAATAGCTATAACCAAATAATCCCGCACCTTTTCATTTAATTTCACAGAAACTTGTAATTCCATTTCAAGGAAATATTTCATTTTTTTATTTGACAAGGAATATTAATTCATAAATGTGCTAATATAATTATCCTTATTTATTCCAAATACCTAATGCCTTATTATTAACCAATTTCAGATACTGGATCGGAAATAAAACTACATTGGGTGCTATGCAAATACTTGTTGCAATAATCACACCTTCCACTCCAAAGTTAAATTGCGTCACTAATATTATGGATAGTGGTATATTTAATATTGCTCCTATTATAAAGGTATACATGTGCAGTTTTACTTTGCCTGTACCATTAATAAAATAATTGAAGGGAGCATAGAATACTGAAATAATAAAATAGACAGCCATACTTATAGTTAATGACAATGGTACAGCTACAGTATCCCCAATCCAGAAAACGTAAAATTTGGGAGCAACAATAGTCATTATAACAATAACAATTATAGTTGCTAAAGTGAATTTCAATAAATTTTTCATAGAATTTTTTATCCAATCAAATTCGGATTTTGAATATGCTTCCGTTATACTGGACCAATATGGTGTAAGTATCAAACTAAAAAGCATGGAGGATAAACTTAAATACTTATATGCGATGTTATAAGGGACTACTTCCTTTGGGTTAAATAACTGTGCAATTATAAAATTATCCGTCGAATACAAAATTATAACTGAGAATTGGATAATGAAAAAAGATACTCCCAATCCAAAAATATCCTTGAAATAATTTTTTTTCCAATATATCCTGTTTGGTTGATAGACTTTATATCTGCCGCCAAAGGCATAAAAATTAAAACCTAATAATATTATAACAGGTAGCACGGAAAATATGGTTCCAAATGCAAGTAAAGAACTACTGGAGGTTTTAGTTAGGAGCCAAATTATTAATAATGAACAAATGGCAGTAATGAAACTAATTTTTCCTTGCATCGACGGTCGTTGGTCAGCTGTATAAATTGTTGTAATTAATTTTACAATTAGTTGTAAACTAAAAGAGGCAAAAACTATAGACATTAATAATTGTAATTCTCCTTTTATGGAGGCCGTTGTATTAAAAATTTTGGTCCAGTCAACAATATAACTAGCCAATAAGGAAGTGAACAAAAAAATTATACTAATAATCCCTATAGTATAGTAGGCAGTGCTCACATAACCCTTAGCTAATTCTATATCTCCCTTGGCTTTAGCTTCAGCAAACTTATTTCTAAGTCCATTACCTAGTCCAATATCAAAGAATGTAAACCAAGCTATAAAAGAACTCAAGGTAAGCCAAATACCATAATTTTCGGCATCCAAATATGCAATTGTCAGAGGTACTAACAAAAAATTGGCAACAATATGCCCCCCCTTGTAGATAATTGACCAGAATACATGTTTCGTTATGTTTTTTGTACGTGCGCTACGTATTCCTAGGTTAGATTGTATTTTACCAATTAATTTTTTCAAATATCTATCTTAAATTATTGACAAAAGCACACAATAACTGCATGTGGTTATCATATTTGTGAGATTGCACAAGGAGTTAAAGTTTTATTTCCTTGAACTGGCCTTGATTTTCCAAAAACCATTTATAAGTAGCTGAAATACCTGGTAGGAGATCAATTTCTGCCTTCCAACCCAAAGAATTCATTTTAGAACTGTCCATAAGCTTGCGTGGGGTGCCATCAGGTTTGCTGCTGTCCCAAACGATCTTTCCGGTATGCCCAACAGCCCGTTGTATGCTTTCTGCCAATTCCTGAATGGTAACATCGGTTCCGGTACCCACATTATAGAGGTGTTCTGGTAGAACATTACCTACAGCAAACAATACGGCTTGAGCCATATCATCTACATGCAAAAACTCCCGCATGGGCGTACCGCTGCCCCAAAGGGTGACTTCGGCATTATTATTTTCCTTGGCGTCGTGAAACTTGCGGATCATGGCGGGTAGTACGTGGGAAGTCTTTAAATCAAAATTATCAAAAGGGCCGTATAAATTGGTAGGCATTAAGCTTACAAAGTCCTTCCCAAATTGTTTTCTAATAGCTTCGCAGGCTTTTATCCCGGCAATTTTAGCAATCGCATAGAATTCGTTAGTAGGTTCCAATGGTCCTGTTAACAAATATTCTTCCTTCAACGGTTGTGGGGCCAGTTTAGGGTAAATACAGGAGCTGCCCAAAAATATGAATTTTTGAACTTCATTTTCATGGGCGGCCTGAATCAAATTATTTTGTATTTGCAGGTTCTCTATAAGAAATGGGAAGGGGAAGTCGTTATTTGCCAATATACCACCAACTTTGGCCGCGGCATCAATAATGCCATCCGGTTTTTCAGTAGTTATATATTGGTTTACGGCTGCTTGGTTTGTT
>TARA_R110002049_G_scaffold20885_3_pt1 | contig 14880 bp, 19 predicted proteins | sample TARA_R110002049 | Tara Oceans TARA_R110002049 (sample SAMEA4396941) | marine metagenome | biome: Polar Biome; feature: [SRF] surface water layer (ENVO:00010504); material: water (ENVO:00002006), including particulate matter (ENVO:01000060) such as... | depth 5 m | reverse complement strand
CAACTTAATTGACGCGGATAGGACAAGCTAGTTGACGCCTAACAGAAGACTCCCCTCCCTTGATATTGACTACTGATCAATATGTAACTCATCGCGAACAAAGAGAAAAACTTTTTGAGAGATTAGTAGATATAGGGTCTACTAATGCAATTCTTTTTGTAGGGCATAGTTTAAAAGATCCAGACATAAGACAAATACTTCAGGAAATTTCTTTAAAAACTAAAAGTAGAACACGTTATTATGCTGTTTTTAAAGACTTTATTTCAATGGAACAGAGGTTGTGGGAATCTAAAAAAATCACATTAATTAAAGGAACATTTGAAGAGTTTCTAAATACATTAAATGAAGAAATTAGTACAATTGAAAGGGAAGTTGTTTTTAAACCCAAATCGCATGAAATAGAAAGAAAATTTATCTCCAATGATTCCAAAGTAACTGAAGAAACTTTAAACATTTTAAACAACAAATTGACGTACGTTACTCCCAACCTGAATGATGACGTTTGTGATCCAAAAATGTTTTATCATGGATTTTCTAAAGGATGGAGTCCTATCATGCAGGACTTTGACTGCCGTCGAAGATTGACTGATGAGATATTGTCGCAAATTATTCTAGTTGATGAAGTTGATAGAAACAATGATTTAGAGGTTTACTTGATCTCAGGTAGTGCTGGCTCAGGTAAGACTGTTATTTTAAAACGTATCGCTTGGGATAGTGCTAAAGATTACGACAAAATATGTCTGTATTGGTCAAGCGATGACAGACTCCACTTTAACTCAATTATTGATATTGCAGATAAAGTTGGTGAACGTATCTTTTTGTTTGTAGATAAAATTTCTACTCATGTACATGACTTTAGGTTACTCGTAGACCGATTAAGTAAAGCTAATGTTAAAATTACTTGCATCATTACGGAAAGGACTAATGAATGGAATTCAGAATGTAAGCCATTACATAATTTAATCACTGATGTTTTTCCATTACACTACCTTTCTATTAAAGAAATTAAAGCTTTACTTGAAAAATTGGATAAATATAAAAGCTTAGGTGTATTAGAAGGAAAATCTGAACAAGAAAAAATTAATGCTTTTCATGATAAAGCGGGAAGACAATTACTCATTGCTTTGCATGAAGCTACTCTCGCTAAACCTTTTATTGATATAATTTATGATGAATATCAAAATATATACCCTGAAAAAGCTAAATTAATATATCAAACTATTTGTGTGATGAATCGAATAGATGTTCCTGTTCGTGCTGGAATAATAAATAGAATTCACGGAGTTGGCTTTAAGGAGTTTAGAGATGATTTTTTTGCTCCTTTAGAAAATGTAGTAAAAACTGTAGATTATGGAGTAGCATATGATAAAGCTTATATATCGAGGCACCCTTGGATTGCCGAAATGGTATTTACTCAATCTTTAAAAAAAGAGCAAGATAGATATGATATTTATATAAACTTAATATCAGCTTTAGATATTGGTTATAGTTCGGATAGGACAGCATTTAGAGAATTAATTAAATACAGGTCTTTAAAAGATTTATTTAGAGACCCAAATAACATAAATTCAATCTATGAATCTGCACACCATGTATGTGGAAATGACGACTATTATTATCAGCAATTAGCTATTTTCAATATGAAAAAGTCAACACCAAATTATTCTGAAGCAGAAAGATTGCTTTCTTTAGCTGAAAAATTTGGAAGGCATAATAGATCTATTGCTCATACAAAAGCTGAATTAGAACTATCGAGAGCACATCATTCAACTGGAATTGAAAAAGAGATACATTACAATAAGGCCGCTAATTTGGCAGGAAAGTTGACAGGGAAAAATTCTGAGTCATCACATGGTTATGACACATTATTTAAAGTAGAAGTAGCAAAATTAAAAGATGCTATTATTTCTGACGACAATGAGTTAATCGCTCATGCTGTAAAAAAATGTGAAGCTATTATTAAGGAATCATTACAAATTTACCATGATGATGAAGTAATGTTATCAGAAGATGCAAAACTTGCTACCTTACTCTCGGATAGTGAACGGGCAATGAAATCTTTAAAGAAAGCATTTAAAATCAATTCTAATAGTACTTATATAGGCACATCATTAACTAAAATTTTATTAAAGAAAGGTGATACAGAAGAAGCTATTAAAATATTAACTACTCTACTAGAAAATAATAACAATGATAAAGTTGCGCATAGTGAAATAGCAAAAATATTCTCATTACATTACCCATTAAAAACATTGGATGCAGAGTATCATTGGCAGCGTTCCTTCACTAAAGGCGATAGCAATTATTCCAACCAGCTTTGGTACGCAAGACAACTTTATATTAATAATAAATTTCCTGAATATATGGAAATGATGGAACACTTAAAACAATTGAGATTACCTCCTATTACTAAGCACTCAGTAAGAGGGATTTTAATCGATAATAACAATGTACATATTAATGTTATTGGTAAGTGTGTTCAAAAAGAGTCTACCTTCGCAATTTTTGAATCTGATAAATATAAAGGTAAACATTTCCTATTTAAACAAAATTGTAGTGATGCAGAATGGAGAGGAATAGAAGTCAATAAGGTTAGTATGTATAACCTTGGCTTTACTTTTTCTGGTACAGCAGCAATATTTAAAAGTAAATTAAATGCATAATAGAGTGTTCATACATTTCTAACCAGATAGCAAATCATTGCAAGCTATGATAATTAAAAGTGTAAATATAGATACCAAAATGAGTAGGTAGTAGACTGATTATGGCTTTATATTTACATAAACGACAGAAAGAGTAATAATAAAACAAAAGTAAAATGTTATTTTTTATTTGTATGGTAGTAGTGGTAAGGTTTGTGGTTGTGCTACCACTCATTCACTCACTCGCTTTATGAAAAAGTTACGGATACTACCGTTCTAGGAAACGTATAATCTAAAACTGTAAATTTAAATAGTAAATTACAGTTATTAAACTATAAACCCAGCATTTTTGCTGGGTTTTTTGTTTTTATACTTGCGGAAAATAGTTATGGTATATTTGATTTTAAGAGCCGGCTTTTACAGGGCTATTATACCAAGTTTATTAAGTTTGTTTCCTGAGGGGGATTTTAAAAGGCTTACCGGCCGTGCTATTGATTTCGATAAAGCTCTCATAGGGATGTGAGTCATTAGAACAACGCAGGAGCAGTTGTCGAGAATAACCATTATCTTCAACCAATGCCTTGCCTGCATGGATGTAGGTACTTAGGTTCAGTCTGGAACTATGAACCTGTGCCGCTAAGCCTGTTAAATTTCACTGAGTGGGAAGAAATTTATTAACATTGCTATAATATTCTTAACAAGGCGCTCCAACTCTTTTTTGTTCTAGAGCTATCTGTTGGCGCAGTTACAGTTAGCATATGGTGTATGTGTTGTCTTATCTAGCTTGTAAGATAACTTGAGGTAACATCGAGTTATGTAAACTAGACTCTAAATTGTTTGACGATCATTGAGAGTGAACTGGATTGGTTTGATAAGCTAGTTAAACTCGCTTGCATTGTGCTTGCCGCTTCAACTGTCTCATCGGTTAAAGCTCTGACGTTTTCAATATTTTTAGACACCTCTTCAGCAACATGAGCTTGTTGATCTACTGCATTGGCTATTTCAAAGATTTGGCTTTGAAATTGCCCAATCACCTTGGCAATGTCAGCTAATACCTGTTGTATTTGCTGAGTTAATTGCACGCTATTTTCTGCTTCTAGGCAGCTCGATTCCATAACGTCGACTGCATTAACAGCTGTCGCTTGAAGTTCTTCAATGATTTGTTCGATATTGGCAGTTGACTCTTGGGTGCGAGAAGCAAGTGTTCGCACTTCATCCGCAACAACAGCAAAGCCATGACCTTGCTCACCAGCTCTCGCCGCTTCAATAGCAGCATTCAAGGCTAATAGGTTAGTTTGTTCAGCAATACTACGTATTACGGTAACTGCATCACCAATGCTTTGTGTGCCAGACTTTAACTTTTCTACAACTTGAGAGGCATTATCGACATTATTAGACAGTTGCTGGATGCCATGAGTTGCTTAGTTAACAACCTCTGAACCAAGCGATACTTTCTCTTCTGCACTAGTAACTAGCTCTTTTGATTGATTGGTATTATTGGATATATCGATACTGGTTTGAGCTAACTCTGTTGCGGCAGTTGCAACAAGGTCAATTTCTGTTTTTGAGCTTCAACGATATTAGCTGTCTCGCTAGCAATATTTTCTGCTGTTTTGCTAGAAGTAGAGACATCCTTAGTAATAATGACCGTTTGTCTGACTAGTTGTTGAATCGAATCGATAAAGCTATTAAATTCATCTACCAGCTTACCGATTTCATCGTTCTTTAAAGGCGCTATTCTCTGCGTTAGATCACCATCACCTTCAGCGATGTTTTTCATGGCATTCTGCAGCCTAGTTATCCGTTTAACAAAGGGCAAGACCGTTAACCATACAACAATGGCAATCATTAGAATAATGGCGATAACAATGGCAATTGAAAATCTAAATGCTTCTTCAACCGGTTGTGCTATCAATTGTTCTGGCACGAGGAAGCCTAACTTCCAATTCAGCAAAGGATATTCACTTTTAACTTGATTAAAAATGACCTAATTGTTACCGCGCCAGGCAACTTGGGCAAGGCCAGTTGCATTTTGTGCGACAGTAGCTTGTAATTGCTCAAAGTCTGATGTGTTAGCAAAATGGTCATCGACACTGGCCATAGTATCGCCGGGTTTGAAAGTGTCATTAAATCCAGGGAAGAATACGAGTTTGCCGGTATCTGTCACGAAGAAGGCTTCACCTTCATTTTTATATTTAATATGGGCGAGTAAATCTTTACCTATGGTAGTGATTAATATATCCATGTCACCAATGCCAAGAAGTTTGCCATTTGGCAAGTAATAGGGAGATGTTATGGTAGCCGAAACTGAACCGTCGTTATTATCTACAGCTGGGTCGGTAACGTACATTTTTCCTTTACTTAGTCCTTGTTTCCACCGGGGACGCTGATTGGTGAAATACTTGGCATCATCATAACGACCGTTTAAATCAAAGTATTCATGGGTATTTTCACTACCAAAAAATACACTTTTTATCGCCGGATCTTGTTCTGAAAAATATTTAAAATAGCGAGTCACGTCCTGATACGGTTTGTTAGTGCTAATATTTGCTAATCGCTGATCGTAATCACTAAACCAGTCAATAACCAGTGGGTTTGAAAATACACTATGATTGATTTGACCTTTAGCAACAAAGAAGTCTTTTACTTTTGTCGATTGCATTGTGACGATATTCTCTATATCAGATATAAGTTGTTTACGGGTATTATCACTGACATTAGATAAAACGAAAAAGGAGGGAATGATAAGTAAAAAAGCGACCGCGCTTGAAATGGTAATAACCAATTGGCGCATTATTGAACGGCTTAAAAAATTCAACATCTTGGTAGCTACCTGCTAAATTATTGTTCTTATTAGGTGTGCTTTAAGAGCGCAAAGTTAGCAAATATTCAAAAAACATAAGTACTTAACTAAAAATTTATCACGCGCTTTAGTTAATGGCTATTTTTTGGATGCGACAAATTTAGAAAGTTTTAGATAATAAAAAAGGATGCCGAAGCATCCTTTTTTGAACTTTCTTTAAAAAGAGTGGTTATAAATAACTATTTCTTTTTAGCCGCTGCTTCACGTTCTTTAACTTCAGCAATTACTGCTTCAGCTACGTTATTTGGACAAGGTGAGTAGTGAGAGAATTCCATAGAGAATTGCCCACGACCTGATGTCATTGTACGTAAAGATCCGATGTAACCGAACATTTCTGAAAGCGGTACGTCAGCTTTAATACGAACACCAGAAACACCAGCTTCTTGGTCTTTAATCATGCCACGACGACGGTTTAAATCACCAATAACATCACCAACGTGATCTTCAGGAGTGAACACATCAACTTTCATGATAGGTTCGATTAACTGAGCACCAGCTTTTGGAATTGACTGACGGAAAGCGCCTTTAGCAGCGATTTCGAAGGCAACAGCAGATGAATCGACAGCATGGAAACCACCATCGAACAGTTCAACTTCAACATCTAGTACAGGGAAGCCAGCAAGTACACCAGTATCCATCATGCTTTTGAAACCTTTCTCAACAGCAGGGAAGAATTCTTTCGGTACGTTACCACCAACAACTTTAGAAGTGAATGTGAAACCTGAGTTTGGCTCACCTGGACGGATACGGTAATCAATTTTACCAAATTGACCAGAACCACCTGATTGTTTCTTATGCGTGTAGCTATCTTCAATTTCTTGAGTAATAGTTTCACGGTAAGCAACTTGTGGTTTACCAACAGTTAAATCAACACCGTATGTACGCTTAAGAATATCAACTTTAATGTCTAAGTGAAGTTCACCCATACCACGTAAAATTGTTTCACCTGAATCAATATCAGTTTCCACTTGGAATGTTGGATCTTCTGCAACCATTTTACCGATAGCAATACCCATTTTCTCAGAACCACCTTTATCTTTAGGTGTTACTGAGATAGAGATTACTGGTTCAGGGAAAACCATCGCTTCTAATGTACATGAATCTTTAGGATCACATAGCGTGTGACCTGTTTGGACGTTTTTCATACCTACGATAGCTAAGATATCACCAGCTTGAGCAGAAGAAAGCTCAGTACGGTCATCCGCTTGCATTTCAACCATACGGCCAACACGTTCAGTTTTACCTGTGAACGAGTTTAATATGGTATCACCTTTATTTAAGGTACCAGAATAAATGCGGATAAAGGTAAGCGCACCAAAGCGGTCATCCATAATTTTAAATGCTAACGCTTTGAAGGTTTCTTTAGTATCAACGATAGCGAATTTACCAGTAGGCTCGCCTTCTTCATCAGTTAATGGTTGAGGATTAACTTCTGTTGGTGAAGGTAAGTAATCAACAACGGCATCTAGCACTAACTGCATACCTTTGTTTTTAAATGCTGAACCACAGTAAGTTGGGAAGAACATTAATTCACGTGTACCTTTACGGATACAAGCTTTAATTTGCTCTTCAGTAGGCGTAAGTTCGCCTTCTAAGTAATCCATTAATAAATCTTCATCTGCTTCTAGTGCAGTTTCGATCATTTGCTCACGGTATATAGCAGCATCATCAACCATATTGGCTGGAATATCTGTAATTTCGTAATTTTCTGGAAGACCTGAATCATCCCAAACGTAAGCTTTTTGGCTTAAAACGTCAACAACACCTACAAAGTCATCTTCTTCACCAATTGGTAAAGTCATAATAAGTGGGTGAGCACCTAATACTTTTTTAACTTGATCAGTAACACGGTAAAAATTAGCACCTAAACGGTCTAATTTGTTAACGAAGATTAAACGCGCTACTTTAGAGTCGTTGGCATAACGCCAGTTAGTTTCTGATTGTGGTTCAACACCACCACTACCACAGAATACACCAATACCACCATCAAGTACTTTAAGTGAACGGTAAACTTCTACAGTGAAGTCAACGTGACCAGGAGTATCAATTACGTTAAAACGGTGCTTTTTCCATTCACATGTAACAGCAGCAGATTGGATAGTAATACCGCGCTCAGCTTCTTGTTCCATGAAGTCAGTTGTAGACTCACCATCATGAACTTCGCCAGTTTTGTGAATTTTACCTGTTAATTTAAGGATACGTTCAGTTGTCGTTGTTTTACCAGCATCAACGTGAGCGAAGATACCAATATTTCTGTATTTAGCTAAATCTGCCATTACTTTACTCTATTTAATTGAATCACTAAAAAAGTGGAATTGTTGAAAATTTGCGCGCGAGTATATCATTACTTAACTAAAATCGACATAAAAAATTATTGAAGTTTACTAATTATCGCTAAACTAGGGTGAAAAATATAATCTTTAGGTAAAATTAGCTTTTACTCGGATCATAAGTTACCAAGCAGAATTAACTTGCTTTGCTTATATATAGGTAAGACGAATTATCATTTAATAAAAAGATCAGGCACGCCATCGTAGACTCAATATTGATAAGTTGCAGTGATAACTATTTACTATCCTAGCTGTTTTACAATAATAGTTGAAATTATAGTCTTTCTCTGTATAATACCGCTCCACGTCGAGCTTATCTCTTCGTATTTATTAGTTAACATATTAGATTTTATATTAAATAGTTAACAACACAGCAGCTCCGATTTGGAGTTGAATGTTATAGCGATACTCCCCCCTTTACATAAAAAAGGTGATGGGCAGTATTTTGTTGTTCTTTAAAATGGGGATTTGTCTTAATGTCAAATCAAAGAATTCGCATTCGTTTGAAAGCGTTCGATCATCGTTTGATTGATCAATCAACAGCTGAAATCGTTGATACTGCTAAACGTACTGGCGCACAGGTTCGTGGTCCAATTCCACTTCCTACTCGCAAGGAACGTTTCACTATCTTGACTTCACCACACGTAAACAAAGATGCTCGTGATCAGTACGAAATTCGTACTCACAAACGCATGATTGATATCGTAGAACCAACTGAAAAGACTGTAGACGCATTAATGCGTTTAGACCTTGCAGCTGGTGTTGACGTTCAAATCAGCTTGGGTTAATAGGAGTTTTAACATGACTATAGGTCTAGTTGGACGTAAAGTGGGTATGACTCGCATCTTCTCTGAAGATGGCGTATCTACTCCTGTAACCGTCCTAGAAGTTGAAGCGAACCGTATTGCTCAGGTTAAAACTGTTGACAATGATGGTTATTCAGCGCTTCAAGTTACTACGGGTAGCAAAAAAGCTAATCGTACTAACAAGCCAACAGCCGGACATTTCGCTAAAGCTGGTATCGAAGCAGGTCGTGGCCTGTGGGAATTCCGCTTAAACGAAAACGAAGGTGAAGGTCTTGAAACTGGCAGTGAAATTACTGTTGAGTTATTCAATGACACGAAATTAGTAGACGTAACCGGTACATCGAAAGGTAAAGGTTTCCAAGGTGGTATTAAGCGTTGGAATTTCTCAATGCAAGATGCAACTCACGGTAACTCTATCTCTCACCGTTCAAACGGTTCAATCGGCCAGTGTCAAACACCAGGTCGTGTTTTCAAAGGCAAAAAAATGTCTGGTCATATGGGTGCTGCGAAAGTTACAACGCAAAACCTTGAATTGGTTCGTGTCGATGCAGAACGTAACTTGCTCCTTATTAAAGGTGCGGTTCCGGGTGCTATCAACGGCAACGTAATCATCAAGCCAGCTGTTAAAGCCTAGTCCAAGGAGATTTGTGATGGAATTAGCATTAAAAGACGCTTCAGGCGCTCTTGAAGTTTCTGAAGCAACCTTTGGACTTGAGTTTAATGAAGCTTTAGTACACCAAGTAGTAGTTGCTTACGCAGCTGGTGCTCGTGCAGGTACTCGTGCTCAAAAAACTCGTTCAGAAGTTAGCGGCGGTGGCGCAAAACCATGGCGTCAAAAAGGTACTGGCCGTGCTCGTGCTGGTACAACTCGTGGTCCAATCTGGCGTACAGGTGGCGTAACATTCGCTGCTAAGCCGCAAGATCACAGCCAAAAAGTTAACCGTAAAATGTACCGTGGTGCAATTAAAAGCATCCTTTCTGAGTTAGTTCGTCAAGAACGCTTAGTTGTGGTAGAAAATTTTACAGTTGAAACACCAAAAACTAAAGAGTTAGTAGCTAAGCTAAACGGTTTGGAGTTAAAAGACGTATTAATCGTTACTCCAGAGCTTGATGAGAACTTGTTCTTATCAGCACGTAACTTATACAAAGTTGACGTTCGTGATGTAGACGGTATTGACCCAGTTAGCTTGGTTGGTTTCGAAAAAGTTTTGATGACTGCGTCTGCAGTTAAACAACTTGAGGAGATGTTAGGATGATAAACGAAGAACGTTTACTGAAAGTGCTTTTGGCACCAAACATTTCTGAGAAAAGCACAATGGCTGCTGAAGCAAACAACACAGTTGTTTTCAAAGTTGCTACTACTGCTACTAAAGCTGAAATCAAAGCTGCTGTTGAGAAACTTTTTGAAGTTTCAGTTGATGGTGTTCGCACATTAAATGTTAAAGGTAAAGTGAAACGTACTGGTGCTCGTTTTGGTCGCAGAAGCGACTGGAAAAAAGCATACGTTACTCTTGCTGAAGGCAGCGACATCGACTTCGTCGGCGCGGAATCATAGGAGTTTACGAAAATGGCTATAGTTAAATGTAAACCTACTTCTCCGGGTCGTCGCCACGTTGTTAAAGTGGTAAACACGGAGTTGCATAAAGGTAAGCCTTACGCACCATTATTAGACACTAAGTCTAAGTCTGGTGGTCGTAACAATACTGGTCGTATTACAGTACGTCACGTTGGTGGTGGTCACAAGCAACATTACCGCATGATCGACTTTAAACGTACTAAAGATGGTATCCCTGCAAAAGTTGAACGTTTGGAATATGATCCAAACCGTAGTGCAAACATCGCACTAGTGCTTTACGCAGATGGTGAACGTCGTTACATCTTAGCCCCTAAAGGCTTAAAAGCTGGTGATTCAATCCAGTCTGGTGTAGATGCTCCTATTAAAGCGGGTAACACTTTACCACTTCGCAACACACCATTAGGTAGTGTTGTTCACGCAATCGAACTTAAACCAGGTAAAGGTGCTCAAATTGCACGTGCTGCTGGTACTTATGCTCAACTTGTAGCGAAAGACGGTGCTTATGTCACATTACGTCTTCGTTCAGGCGAAATGCGTAAAATTGAGTCAGATTGTCGTGCTACTTTAGGTGAAATCGGCAACGCTGAACACATGCTTCGCTCTTTGGGTAAAGCTGGTGCATCACGCTGGCGTGGTGTTCGCCCAACTGTTCGTGGTGTTGCCATGAACCCAGTTGATCACCCACATGGTGGTGGTGAAGGTAAAACATCAGGCGGTCGTCACCCGGTATCACCTTGGGGTGTACCAACTAAAGGTTACAAGACTCGTTCTAACAAGCGTACCGATAAATTTATCGTACGTCGTCGTACTAAATAATAGTACTTATAATTAAAGAGGAATCACCATGCCACGTTCTCTCAAGAAAGGTCCATTTATAGACCTACACTTGTTGACGAAGGTAGAGACAGCGGTGGAAAGCGGGAATAAAAAGCCAATTAAAACTTGGTCCCGTCGTTCAATGATCATACCAAACATGATCGGATTGACCATTGCCGTCCATAATGGCCGTCAACACGTACCTGTATTTGTAACTGATGAAATGATCGGACACAAATTAGGTGAATTTGCACCAACTCGTACTTACCGTGGCCATGTCGCGGACAAGAAAGCGAAGAGATAGGGGAAATAAGATGGAAGCTATTGCTAAACATAAATTTGCCCGTGGTTCAGCGCAAAAAGCACGTTTAGTTGTGGATCAAATCCGCGGCTTACACGTTGAAAAAGCACTTGAAATCTTAACATTCAGCAACAAATCAGCTGCTGTTTTGGTTAAAAAAGTACTTGATTCAGCTATTGCTAACGCAGAACACAATGAAGGTGCAGACATTGACGAACTTATCGTAAAAACTATTATGGTTGACGATGGTCCAACAATGAAACGTATTAAGCCTCGTGCGAAAGGTCGCGCGGATCGTATCCTTAAGCGTACAAGTCACATTACTGTGATTGTATCTGATAGCTAGGAGATATTAGAATGGGTCAAAAAGTCCATCCAAATGGTATACGCCTAGGTATCACGAAACCTTTCGCGTCTACTTGGTTTGCAAGTACTAAAGATTTCGCAGCTAATTTACACGGTGACCATTTGGTTCGTGAATATTTAACTGAAAAGCTTAAGCGTGCATCATTATCAAAAATCGTAATTGAGCGTCCTGCTAAATCTATCCGCGTTACAATTCACACGGCTCGTCCGGGTGTTGTAATCGGTAAGAAAGGCGAAGATGTAGAGAAATTACGTTTAGCGGTTTCTAAAATTGCTGGTGTTCCTGCTCAAATCAACATCGCTGAAGTTCGTAAGCCAGAAATGGATTCGCAGCTTGTTGCTGACAGCATCGCTAGTCAATTAGAACGTCGTGTAATGTTCCGTCGTGCGATGAAACGTGCAGTACAAAACGCAATGCGTTTAGGTGCTAAGGGTATTAAAGTTGAAGTTAGTGGTCGTTTAGGCGGTGCAGATATTGCACGTTCTGAATGGTACCGTGAAGGTCGTGTTCCATTACACACTTTACGTGCTGACATTGATTACTCAATTGCGCGTGCTGATACCACTTACGGTGTTATCGGTATTAAAGTGTGGATCTTTAAAGGTGAAGTAATTGGTAATATGCCATTACAAGCTGAGCAACCAGCAGCTAAGCCTAAAAGAAAACCTAACCGCAAGACCAGTAAGTAGAGGAATAAGTTATGTTACAACCAAAACGTACTAAATTCCGTAAGCAATTTAAACTGCGTAACCGTGGTCTTGCACACACTGGTAGCTCAGTTAGCTTCGGTACTTTCGGGTTAAAATCAATGGAACGTGGTCGTATGACTGCGCGTCAAATTGAAGCGGCTCGTCGAGCAATGACTCGTCACGTGAAGCGTCAAGGTAAAATCTGGATCCGTGTATTCCCTGATAAGCCAATTACTAAAAAACCTCTTGAGGTTCGTATGGGTAAGGGTAAAGGTTCAGTGGAATATTGGGTATGCCAAATTCTACCTGGTCGTGTTCTTTATGAAATGGAAGGTGTTTCGGAAGAGATTGCTCGTGAAGCATTTGCTTTAGCAGCAGCCAAACTTCCTTTCAAAACGACTTTCGTAACTAGAACGGTGATGTAATGAAAGCAAGCGAATTGAAAGAAAAAAGCATTGAAGAGCTAAACGCTGAATTGCTTGAATTGCTACGCGAACAGTTTAACTATCGCATGCAAGCAAGCACAGGCCAATTAGCACAAACTCATTTGCTAAGAAATGTACGCCGTAATATCGCGCGTGTTAAGACTATCATAACTGAAAAGGCAGGTAAGTAATGAGCGAAGCAAAAATTCGTACACTACAAGGTCGTGTCATCAGTGACAAAATGGAAAAGTCTATCACTGTCCTGATTGAACGTCGTGTTAAGCACCCTATATACGGTAAGTTCATGACGCGTTCAACTAAGTTGAAAGCACATGATGAAACTAACCAATGTGTAACTGGTGATTTAGTAACTATTCGTGAATGTGCACCTATTTCTAAGAGCAAATCTTGGACTTTAGTTGACGTTTTAGAAAAAGCTTAATCGCTTAATCTAATTCACAATAACTACTTTAATAAGGCTCTGCTTCGGCAGGGCCTTTTTATTTGCCTGAATAAATAATATGTGTGTTGATTCAAAAAATAGCAATTTCGCTTATCAGCTAGATATTTAGGCTACTTTGTAGGTGTTAAAATTGTTATGACAGGTATTTTTGAAGATTTACTACCGTCATATTTTGTAGTTTAAATTCAGATTATGCGTTGCAAAGTTATTTTAGTGTTCATTTTTTAGCTAAATTTAGTATCACTTTTGAATAACCGGTGTTATAATCTCGCGCCCGCTCGTTATGGGTAGGTGGTAAAAGGCAGTGACGGGTCGAATTTTTGGCCTTAAATTTCTATCTTTTCATATGTGTAAAAGATAATTAGCGGAGCAATATAAATGATCCAAATGCAATCACAATTGAACGTGGCTGATAACAGTGGCGCTCGTCGTGTACAATGTATAAAGGTTCTTGGTGGCTCGCACCGTCGCTACGCACGCATTGGTGACATCATCAAAATTGCAGTGAAGGAAGCAAATCCTCGCGGCAAGGTTAAAAAAGGTGATGTATTAACTGCGGTAGTGGTGCGCACAAAGAAAGGTGTTCGTCGTACAGATGGTTCAACTATCCGTTTTGATGAAAACGCGGCTGTAATGTTAAATGCTAACTTACAACCAATTGGTACTCGTATTTTCGGGCCTGTGACACGTGAACTTCGTAATGAGAAATTTATGAAGATCGTATCATTAGCACCAGAAGTACTATAAGGAGTCACGATAATGGCATCTAAGATTCGTCGTGATGATGAAGTAATCGTACTTGCAGGTAAAGACAAGGGCAAAACTGGTAAAGTGACCAAAGTTCTTGTTGAAGAAAGCAAAGTATTTGTTGAAGGTATCAACTTAATCAAGAAGCACACTAAGCCTGTACCTCAGTTACAGCAGCCTGGTGGAATTGTTGAAAAAGAAGCACCTTTAAATGTATCCAACGTTGCGATTGTTAACCCAAAAACTGGGAAAGCAGATCGTGTTGGTTTTAGAGATGAAAACGGCAAAAAAGTTCGTTTTTTCAAATCTAATAACGAATTAATTTAATTGGAGTAAACGATGGCGAAACTGCATGATTTTTACAAAGATACAATTGTTGCAGAGCTTCAAAAGAAGTTTGAATACAAAAGTGTCATGCAAGTCCCTCGGATTGAAAAGATCACCCTTAACATGGGTGTTGGTGAAGCTATTGCTGATAAAAAAGTACTAGAACATGCCACAAATGATCTTACTGCAATCTCAGGTCAAAAGCCGGTCACGACAGTTGCACGCAAATCAGTTGCGGGCTTCAAAATTCGTGAAGGCTATCCTATTGGCACAAAAGTAACTCTACGTGGCGAACGTATGTGGGAATTTTTAGAGCGCTTAATCTCTATTTCTATTCCTCGTATCCGCGATTTCCGTGGCTTGAATCCTAAGTCATTCGATGGTCGTGGTAACTACAGCATGGGCGTACGTGAGCAAATCATTTTCCCTGAAATCGATTACGATAAAATCGATAAAATTCGCGGAATGGATATCACTATCACTACAAGTGCGAAGAACAATGAAGAAGGTCATGCATTATTGACTGCT
>TARA_R110002049_G_scaffold2846_11_pt1 | contig 14884 bp, 9 predicted proteins | sample TARA_R110002049 | Tara Oceans TARA_R110002049 (sample SAMEA4396941) | marine metagenome | biome: Polar Biome; feature: [SRF] surface water layer (ENVO:00010504); material: water (ENVO:00002006), including particulate matter (ENVO:01000060) such as... | depth 5 m | reverse complement strand
TCGTCACCATTGTAGAAATCTACATTGTTTAATCCAAAACCTACAGCCCATGGATTGTTTTCATCTTGTGCATTTACAGTAGCAACAGTTGCTAGTGTAAATAAAGCTATCACAGCTATTTTTAATCGTTTCATTATCAAATTTTTAAATTAAAAGTTCGTTATTATAATACGCAAAAGTAAACCCTTAAAACGTATTTACAAAGACAAATCTACAAAATATTCGCGAAATTTCAAGTTTTAACTATTCTAAATAACTTTCAATTCTTTACCAACTTCAATAAAAGCAGTTATAGCTTTGTCTAAATGTTCTTTTGTATGTGCTGCAGATAACTGCACTCTTATTCTAGCTTTCTCTTTAGGAACCACAGGAAAGAAGAATCCAATAACGTAAATTCCCTTTTCTAGCAACTTATTTGCCATAATTTGAGATAATTTTGCGTCATATAGCATAACAGGTACAATTGCTGCATCTGCACCAACCAAATCAAAACCTGCTTTTTCCATTTCTGTTCTAAAGTAATTTGTATTCCATTCTAATTTATCTCTCAGCGAAGTATCATTAGAAATTAAATCGAAAACCTTTAGAGAGGCACCTACAATTGTTGGCGCTAAAGAGTTAGAAAACAAATAAGGTCTAGAACGTTGACGTAACAATTCTATAATTTCTTTTTTACCAGTAGTATAACCTCCCATTGCACCTCCTAAAGCCTTACCTAAAGTACCAGTTACAATATCTACTCTATCCATTACATTTTTTAACTCTACTGTTCCACGACCAGTTTTACCAATAAAACCTGTTGCATGACACTCATCTACCATAACCATAGCATCGTACTTATCTGCTAAATCGCAAATTTCATCTAGCTTGGCTACAATTCCATCCATAGAAAAAACACCATCTGTTACAATAATCTTAAACCTGTGATTTTGTTTATTTGCTTCAATTAACTGCTCTTCTAAAGAAGCCATATCATTATTATTATAACGATAACGGCCTGCTTTACACAAACGAACACCATCTATAATAGAAGCATGATTTAAACTATCTGAAATAATTGCATCTTCTTTGGTTAATAACGGTTCGAAAACACCTCCATTTGCATCAAAAGCTGCTGCATATAAAATAGTATCTTCAGTTGTATAAAAGTCAGCTATAGTTTTTTCTAACTCTTTATGTATATCTTGTGTACCACAAATAAAACGAACAGAAGACATACCAAAACCATGACTATCTAATGTGTCTTTTGCAGCTTGAATTACTTCTGGATTATTTGACAATCCTAAATAATTATTAGCACAGAAATTAACTACTTCTTCTCCTGTAGAAATTTTAATAACTGCATCTTGTGAAGAGGTGATAATTCTTTCTGATTTATATAAACCAGAATCTTTTATCTCTTGAATCTCTTTCTCTAAAGTATCTTTAATTTTACCGTACATTTTTTATAGATTTAAAAAAAACAAAGTTACAAAGTTTATTTTTTTTGATTATACTTCAACAACATCAATTTTATCATTTATGTAAATAAGTAGTTTTTTATCAACTTTAAAATTCATAGATTTTAAAACTCTTTCGTATTTTAATAATTGTTGATGATGATCGTCTGAAGCATTTCCTGTCTTATAATCTATAATTACAACTTCATTTTGTTCATTAAAAACCAATCTATCTGGTATAACAACTTGGTTATCATAATCTACAATTTCTCTTTCATTAAAAACAGTAACTTTATCTGTAAAATACGTTGCTAATTCTGAATGTTCTACAATAGAATAAATTGTGCTTTTTATTATTTTTAACTGAACATCATCTATTAAACCTTTTTGATGGTATTGGTTTACAATGGTTTCAATATTTTTATTTGTAATAATTTTTGATAAAATTTCATGAAACAAATTACCAAAATCTATTGCTTTTCCTTGCTCTGTATTCCATAATTTAGAAGCACTTGCCAACAAAACAATATTATGTTCTTGCCAAGGTGTAGAAATAAATTTCTGATGAATTTCTGTTAAAGAAGCTTCTTTTTGCCTCTCTTTTGTTCTAGAAATATTTCCGAAGTTATATTCTAAAACATCTTCTTGCCACAAATTTTGCTCTTTTAAGTAATTAATAAAAACGCCAGAATAATGATTTAGATTTTCTGCACCTTTTGCCGAAATTTTTCTATCTGTAATTACATGCAACTGCTCTACAGCTCTAGTTAAAGAAACATATAATAGATTAAAATTATCTAACTCTAATTCTTCTCTTTGCTGATTGTAAATTTCTAAACCTCTGTTATTTATTAAGCTTAAATCTTTCTTATAATCTATTAAAAGTTCTTTAAAATTATAATCTTCAGGTAAATCGTCGAACCAAATTTTAGGATTAATTTGCCTATAAATATCTACATCACAAGGAAAAATTACCACAGGAAACTCTAACCCTTTAGATTTGTGAATCGTCATTACTTGCACAGCATCTGCATTTTCTGAAGCTACAATGCTTAATTTATCTTTTTTAAGATCCCAAAACTCAAGAAAATCGCCAATATCTGTAGCTTTTCTTTGTTGCTCTAAAACAACATCTAAGAAAAATTGCACATAAGCATTAGAAGAATCTACTAGATTAAAACCTCTAATAATCTCTTCAATTTTCTCATAAAAAGGCACTTGCTGAAATATTGAAAAGTTAAATGTAACTCCGTAAGATTTTAAATCTTCAAAAATTATTGCATTAGAAGACTTTATATGCTTTTTAAAAAACTCATGTTTTGCAATTTTTACTTCTAAATGTTCGTACAAGAAATACAAAAACTCAAATCTTCTTTCTTCATCATTTGCATTCTGAATAATATGCAAAACATCAATAATAAAATTAATTAACGAGTTGTTTTGAAGTAATAATGTTTCAGACGAAATAATAGAAATACCATTTTCCGATAGGTAATCTGCAACTGCAATTCCGTCTTTTTTTGTTCGTGTTAAAACACAAATTTCATTTAGATAAAAATCTTCTTTTAATAAATTTATTTTCTCTAAAACTTTCTTCGGATACTTAACTTTCTCATCTTCTTTTTCTTCCTCTTTCCCTAAAAAAGATAACGACACAAAACCACCTTTTTTAGCATTTTCTAATTGTGTATTTCCATCGAAAAATAATTTCTTGTATGATTCATTTTGAAGAAACTTAGAAGTATGCTGAAAAAAAGAATTATTAAATTGAATTACCTCAGAATAACTTCTAAAATTGGTTTCTAAATTCTTTATATTTTTCTGAATATGAAACGGATTTTCTTCATTTGATCCTAAATCTATAAATTGTTCTGCTTTACCTCCACGCCATCTGTAAATTGCCTGTTTTCCATCTCCAACCAATAACAAATTGCTGTTTTCTTGCGCTAAAGCATTATCTATTAAAGGTATTAAATTTTGCCATTGCAACATAGAAGTATCTTGCATTTCATCTATAAAATAATGCTGAAAACGCTGCCCAATTCTTTCATAAATAAAAGGCGCAGGTTGGTCTTTTATATTATCTGAAATTAACTGATTAAACTCTGCATTTAATCTTATATTATTATCTTCTTTTATGGTGTTTAATTCTGAATTTATATTGTTTAAAACCGCTAAAGGAATAATGCTTTTTAACGTAATTTTATTTAACAAATAATTAGAAAAAGTACTGTTATACAAATCTTTAGATTGGTAATAATACATTCTTAATTGTTCAGAAATCCCTTCTATTGTTTCTTTTACTACTGCAGAAGCTTTACCTGCAAAAAGATTTTTAGAATCTTCTATTGTGGTATTTAATCTACCATCAAACTTTAGATCTTCACTTTTAAGAAATCTTAATTTTGTTAGCTTCTGAAAATGTTTTACAAACTCACCAGCATAAGCAAAATCTGTAATTGAAACTCCATTATTTTCTATAAAACCTAAAACCTCTTCGCCAAAGATTTTATAATCTTTCTCTATTTGCTTATTGGCTTTTTGAAGCTTGTTTTTTAACTCAAAAAAATCGTCTAATTCTTTATCTGCTAATTTTCTAAAATGTTTTACATCATCTTCATTCAATAAAACTCTAGCAAAATCATTTAAATCTTTAGAAATATCCCAAGATTTATCATCGTCTGTTTTATCTAAAGAATAATCTATTAAAAGATTGGTTAATTTTTTATCTGTACCAATTTTAGAAATTAGAACATCTACAGCTTCATTTAAAAGAGAAATTGCATCCATTTCTACTTCAAAATTTAAAGACAAACCTAAATCGTAAGCAAAACTTTTAATTATTTTGTGTGTAAAACTATCTATTGTAGTAATAGAAAAAGCTGAATAGTTCTGTAAAATTGCATCTAGAATTTTCTTACTTCGTTCTTTAACAACCGTTTTATCTAAATTGGTTTCTGCTAGAATAATTTTTAATAAATCGTTCTCTTTGCCTTCAGAAAAATCTTCTAAACTAGACAAAACACGTTCTTTCATTTCACCTGCAGCTTTGTTTGTAAAAGTAATAGCCAATACTTTTTGAAACATAAAAAGATCTTCTGTACTTAATAGCACTTTTATGTATTGCTTTACTAAAGTAAATGTTTTACCACTTCCTGCAGAAGCGTTGTAAACCTGAAAAGTAGATGGTTGTTGCACAGAAATATTTTTATTGCAAATTAGTTTTTTTTGAATAGAGAAACAAGATAATAGAAAAAAGAAAAATCCCGCAAAAGCGAGATTTTTTATACAACTGAACTAAATTTAATTTTAACCTAAACCAACGTCTAAAGACATCATTACAATAAAACCACCAATAAAACCTAATGTTGCAATATCTGTGTATTTATCTCTTTGTGTTTCTGGTATTACTTCTTCTACAACTACAAAAATCATTGCTCCTGCAGCAAAAGCCAATGCATAAGGCAAAATTGGTACAAAAAACGAAACTGCTAAAGCTCCTAAAACCGCAGCAACAGGTTCTACAACTGCAGACAATTGTCCGTACCAAAAACTTTTTAATCTACTTACCCCTTGTCTTCTTAATGGCATTGCAACTGCAAAACCTTCTGGGAAATTCTGAATTCCAATACCAATTGCTAGAGAAATAGCTGCAATAATCATTTCTGTTTGCTCTACACCAACCAAAGTAGATGCAGCACCAAATAAAACTCCAACTGCTAAACCTTCAGGAATATTATGCAACGTAATTGCTAAAACTAATAATGTAGTTTTATGCCATTCTGTTTTAACTCCTTCAGCTTCACTTTCTTTAAAATTGATATGTAAATGTGGTAGAATTTTATCCATTCCAAAAAGCGACAAAGCTCCTAAAGCAAAACCAATTGCAGCAGGAAATACTTTCATAAAACCTTCTCCAGGACTATTTTCTATTGCTGGCGCCAATAAACTCCAAAAACTTGCAGCAACCATAACACCTCCCGTAAAACCTAACATTCCGTCTAAAACAGCTCTGTTTAATTTCTTAAAAAAGAAAACCAATGCTGCTCCTAGAGCTGTTAAACCCCAAGTAAAAAGAGAGGCATATAATGCCGCTAAAATTGGGTGTTCTTTTCCAAATTCAACTAATTGATCAAATGTGCTCATAATTAAAAATCTACTTATTTTATTTGCTCATTCTGAGCTTTAATATATAAATTGTTTGCAATCTTATTTGAAATAGATAATTTCTTACCACCTATTAATATAGATAAAGAATCATCAAAATCTTCTCTATCTAAAATGGTTATTTTTTTTCCTAAAGTAATGCCTTTTTTATCTAAAAATTGTAAAAATTCTGAAGAGGAATCATCTACACCAACACAAATTCCGCTTTCATTTTTAGCTAAAGTAGAAAGCAAATTCTTTTCAATTGTTTTTAAATTTCCAAATTTATCTGGTATTGGATCTCCATGAGGATCATGTGTAGGAAAACCTAAAAAAACATCTAACTGATTAATTAATTTGGCCGACTTTATATGTTCCAACTGTTCTGCAACATCATGTACTTCATCCCAAGAAAAATTTAACTTCTGTACTAAAAAAACTTCCCAAAGCCTGTGTTTTCTTACAACATTAGCAGCAGTTTTTCTTCCTAATTCAGTTAAAGTTACACCTTTATATTTCTTGTAAATAACAACTTTTTTTTCAGATAATTTTTTAATCATATCTGTTACAGAAGATGCTTTTGTTGCTAATTTTTCTGCGATAGCATTTGTACTAATACCTTTATTAGTATCTAATTCTAGATGATAAATTGCCTTTAAATAATTTTCTTCAGAAAGGGTAAACATTTTCACTTATTTAGACTACAAATATATACTTTTTATTTTTATCAAAATATATTTTTAGACAAGTCTAAAAATAATATTATATTTGTTGAAAAATATATTTAATCAAATGAAAATTGCCGTAAGATTAATTTGCTTTTTATTATTAGGAATAGCATCAACACAAGGACAAACAAGTACTATTAAAGGAAAAGTTACTTCTAAAGGAGAAGTTTTGCCATTTGTAAATATTTATATTAAAAACACCAAACTAGGAACTTCTACAAACGAAAATGGTTTTTTCGAATTGAAAAACATTAAAAACGGAAGTTATATAATTGTTGCTAGTAGCGTTGGTTTCAAGCGTAAAACTGCTAAAATTACAGTTTTTGGAAATCAGAATATAAACCAAAATTTTAATTTGGATGAAAATAATTCTCTAGAAGAAATTGTAATTTCTGGAACTTTAAGACCCGTTACAAAATCTAACAGTCCTGTTCCTGTAGAAGTGTATAGTAAGAGTTTTTTCAAAAAAAATCCAACTCCTTCTATTTTCGAATCGATGCAAAATGTAAACGGAGTTAGACCTCAATTGAATTGCAACGTTTGTAATACTGGTGATATACATATTAACGGCTTAGAAGGACCTTATACTTTTGTTTTAATTGATGGAATGCCAATTGTTAGTGGACTTTCTACTGTTTATGGATTAACAGGTATTCCACAAGCTTTAATAGAAAGAGTAGAAGTTGTAAAAGGGCCAGCATCTACATTGTATGGATCAGAAGCTGTTGGGGGAATTATAAATATAATTACTAAAAAACCTACAAACGCACCTGCTTTATCTACAGATGTTTTTAGTAGTTCTTGGGGAGAAATAAACGCAGATATTGGTTTACGTTACAAAGTATCTGAAAAAACACAAGGTTTATTGGGTGTGAATTATTTCAATTATCAGAATAGAATAGACAACAATAACGATGGTTTTACGGACTTAACACTTCAAAATAGAATTTCAGTTTTTAATAAAGTTAATATTGAAAGAAAGAGTAATAAAGTATTTACCATTGCTGGTAGGTACGTTTATGAAGATAGATGGGGTGGAGAAATGGATTGGGAACGTGAATTTAGAGGTTCTAATGTAAAATATGGTGAAAGTATTTACACAAACAGATGGGAAACTTTTGGTACTTACCAACTACCAACTTCAGAAAACATTACGTTTCAATTTAGTGCAAATGGTCATTATCAAAATTCATTTTATGGTACAGACTCTTACAATGCAGAACAACTTATTGGTTTTGGGCAATTTATATACAACAAACAAATTGCAAAAAAACACGATTTACTTTTAGGTTTGGCCTACAGATATACTTTCTATGAAGATAACACGTTTGCTACTTTAGAAAAAGACGGAATTACAAACAAGCCTTCTGTAACACATTTACCTGGTTTTTTTATGCAAGATGAAATTGCTTTAAACTCACAAAATAAACTGCTTTTGGGAGCAAGGTGGGATTATAATAGTTTACACGGAAGCATCTTATCGCCAAGAATAAATTATAAATGGAACTCTAAAGACAACTCGAATATTTTTAGAGCAAGTGTTGGTAATGGTTTTAGAGTTGCTAATGTTTTTACAGAAGATCATGCAGCATTAACTGGCGCTAGAGAAGTAGAATTTGATGGTGAATTAGATCCTGAAACTTCTTGGAATGCAAACCTTAACTACGTAAAAAAAATTAATACAGAAAATGCATTTATAACTTTAGACGGTAGTGTTTTTTACACTTATTTTAACAATAGAATTCTACCAGATTACGAAACTGACCCTAGTAAAATTATTTACGCAAATTTAGAAGGTCACTCTGTTTCTAAAGGAATTTCTATAAATACAGACATTACTTTTACAAATGGACTATCGATAAACGCTGGCGCAACATTAATGGACGTTTCTATTACTGAAAACAATATTAAAACAAGACAATTACTAACCGAAAGTTTTAGCGGAGTTTGGTCTATATCTTATAAGTTTAACAATAATTTCTCTTTAGATTATACTGGTAATTTATACGGACCAATGCGTTTACCTTTATTAGGAGAAAAAGACACAAGAGCAGCAAATTCGCCTTGGTTCAGTATTCAGAATATACAGGCAACAAAGAAATTTACAAATAGTTGGGAAGTTTATGCAGGCATAAAAAACTTATTAAACTTTACACCAGCAGCAAATAGTATAAACAACGCTGATAATCCTTTTGATGTAGGTATAGACACTGAACAAAACCCAGAATTAGCTTTCGACCCAAGTTATGTTTACGCCTCTAACCAAGGAATAAGAATGTTTTTAGGAGTACGCTACACTATTTTTTAAACTTAAAAAATGAAAAAAATCTTTCTAATATTTATCTTCTACGGAAGCTTAGCAGCATACTCTCAACAAGAAAGCCTTTCTTTAAAAGTCTTTACTTTTTCTGAAGTAGAGAAAATGAATCAAGAAAAACCAAAACCTATTGTTGTTTTTATTTATACAGATTGGTGTAAAATTTGCCACGGGATGAAAAAGACAACCTTAGAAAATAAAGAGGTAATTCAACTTTTAAATAAGAAATTTTACTTCGTAAAATTAAACGGAGAGGAAAAAGAAAACATAACTTTCTTAGGAAAGACTTTTACTTATAAACCTACAGGAATTAATACTGGCATACATGAATTAACCAACGAATTGGCGGCAATAAAGAAAAGAATTGCATACCCAACTACAACAATTTTAAATTCTAATTTTGAAATTGATGCACAATTGGTAGGTTTTTACAACAGTAAAAAGATGAAGAAAATTTTAACAAAATACAAGCAAACAAATTAATCTTGCCAAATTCTTTGATTATAAGACCTATTACTAAAACTATAAACTAAACCAACAGACGGATACAAGTGTGATCTTTGACTTTCGAATTCAGACTGAGAAAATTTATACATTACTTGTAAGTTTAAACCGTATTTTGAATTAAACCAAAAAGTAGTTCCACCACCAAAATTTGCAGTTGGCGTTACTTTTGCTGCACTAATAAAACTTCCGCCAATTAACAAATAAGGCACAACATTCTCTCTAGATTTCCCAAAATCATAACGCAAAGTTCCATCGAAAGTTGTGTAATCTTGCTTATCTCCAATAGCAGTTGCAAAACCCGCATCTAAAATTAAACCTTTATAAATATGTCTAGAAATGTTAAGTCTAGGAGATTGATTTGCCAATTGCCCACCAACTACTAAGCCACCATCTAAAGAATACTTAGCACCAGCAATACTAACCCCTGCAGTCCATTTTTGTTGCTCATTTTGTGCATTTAATTGATTTGCAAAAACAGTTAAAAATAATAAAGTTACTATTATAGTTTTCATATTTTGAGGCAGTTAGTTTAATTTTAAAATGTGAATACAAGCAAATATATTGCAATCTTTAAGAAAATAAAACAGTTAATGGGTTTTTATTAATTTAGGTCTTACATTTGCACAAAACTTAGTACGTTGAGCAAGCAGAACATTGTAAATCAATATCAAACATCTGCGAACGTTTCGCAGATTATAAAAGAGCTACAACAAGACAAAAACCATTTTCAAATATCGAATTTGGTGGGTTCTTCGTTGTCTTTTGTTATTTCAGAAACTTTTAAAAAAGCAGACAAACCGTATCTTTTAATCTTTAATGATAAGGAAGAGGCTGCTTATTATCTAAATGACTTAGAGCAACTTTTAGGAGAAAAAAATGTACTTTTTTATCCCGGTTCTTACAGAAGGCCCTATCAAATAGAAGAAACCGACAATGCAAATGTTTTGTTACGTTCTGAGGTTTTAAACAGAATAAACTCAAGAAAAAAACCTGCAGTAATAGTAACCTACCCTACTGCTTTATTTGAAAAAGTAGTTACCAAAAAAGAACTTGAAAAAAACACTTTAAAAGTTACTGTTGGCGAAAGTTTATCTTTAGATTTTGTAAACGAAGTTTTATTTGAATACAAATTTAAACGAGTAGATTTTGTAACAGAACCTGGAGATTTCTCTGTACGTGGAGGAATTATAGATGTTTTTTCTTTTTCTAATGACGAACCTTATAGAATAGAATTTTTTGGAGACGAAATAGACAGTATTCGTTCTTTTGATGTAGAAACCCAACTTTCTAAAGAAAAGTTGAAGAAAGTTTCTATAATGCCAAATGTAGAAAACAAAACATTACAAGAAAACAGAGAAAGTTTCTTAAAATATATTTCTTCTAAAACTGTTATTTTCACAAAAAACAGAAGTTTATTAGTTGGTAATTTAAATAAGTTTTTTGAAAAAGCTGAAGAAGCATTTAACGATTTATCTAAAGAAATAAACCATGCAAAACCTAGTGAATTATTTTGTGATGGTGCATTTATAGAAAACCAATTACAAGATTTTTCTTTAGTAGATTTTGGTAATGAAAAGAAAGAAGATTCTAAAATCAGTTTCAATACAATACCCCAACCTTCATTTAATAAACAATTTAATTTATTAATTGATAATCTGGAAGAATACCACAAAGGTGGTTTTACAAATTACATTTTTTGCGCAAACGAACAACAAGCAAAACGTTTTCATGATATTTTTAACGACTCTGATAAAGAAGTACATTATGAAACTGTAGTATTTCCTTTATACCAAGGTTTTGTAGATGTAGAGAATAGATTGGTTTGCTATACAGATCATCAAATATTTGAGCGTTACCATAAGTTTAGACTTAAAAATGGTTACGCAAAAAAACAAGCAATTACACTTCAAGAATTAAATAAATTAGAAATTGGAGATTATGTAACACATATGGATCATGGAATTGGAAAATTTGGTGGTTTACAAAAAATAGATGTTCAAGGAAAAAAGCAAGAAGCCATAAAGTTAGTTTACGGAGAACGCGATATTCTATATGTAAGTATTCACTCGCTTCATAAAGTTTCTAAATTTAATGGAAAAGACGGTAAAGCACCTAAAATATACAAATTAGGTTCTGGTGCTTGGAAAAAAATTAAACAAAAAACAAAAGCTAGAGTTAAACATGTTGCGTTTAACTTAATTCAATTATACGCCAAAAGAAAACTACAAAAAGGTTTTGCATTTGGACCAGATACACACATACAACATGAATTAGAAGGTAGTTTTATGTATGAAGATACACCAGATCAATTTACAGCTACACAAGATGTGAAAAATGATATGGAAAAAGAACAACCAATGGACAGATTAGTCTGTGGAGATGTTGGTTTTGGTAAAACAGAAGTTGCCGTTAGAGCTGCTTTTAAAGCTGTAGATAATGGTAAACAAGTAGCTATTTTAGTTCCTACAACAATCTTAGCTTTTCAGCATTTTAAAACATTTTCTGAAAGATTAAAAGATTTTCCTGTAAGAATAGATTACTTAAATCGTTTTAGAACAGCAAAACAAAAAACAGAGGCTATTAATGGGGTAAATGATGGTTCTGTAGATATTATTATTGGTACGCATCAACTAACAAACCAACGAATAAAATTTAAAAACTTAGGTCTTTTAATTATCGATGAAGAGCAAAAATTTGGTGTTGCTGTAAAAGATAAATTAAAAACTTTAAAAGAAAATGTAGATACACTTACACTAACGGCAACGCCAATTCCTAGAACTTTACAGTTTAGCCTAATGGCTGCAAGAGATTTATCTGTAATTAAAACGCCACCACCAAACAGGCATCCAATAGAAAGTAATGTTATTCGTTTTTCTGAAGAAACAATAAGAGATGCTATTTCTTATGAAATTTCTAGAGGAGGACAAGTTTTCTTTATTCATAATAGAATAGAAAACATAAAAGAAGTTGCTGGCTTAATACAAAGGTTAGTTCCTACTGCAAAGGTTGGCATTGGCCATGGACAAATGGAGGGTAAAAAGCTAGAAGGTTTAATGCTAGGTTTTATGAATAATGATTTTGACGTTTTAGTGTCTACCACAATTATAGAAAGTGGTTTAGATGTTCCAAATGCAAATACCATTTTTATAAACAATGCCAATAACTTTGGCCTTTCAGATTTACACCAAATGCGTGGTAGAGTTGGTAGATCTAACAAAAAAGCATTTTGTTATTTTATAACGCCACCTTACCACATGATGACAGATGATGCTAGAAAACGTATAGAAGCTTTGGTTTTATTTTCTGATTTAGGAAGTGGAATTAACATTGCAATGAAAGATTTAGAGATTCGTGGTGCTGGAGATTTATTGGGTGGTGAGCAAAGTGGTTTTATGAATGATATTGGTTTTGATACATATCAGAAAATACTACAAGAGGCTATAGAAGAATTAAAAGAAAATGAATTTAAAGAACTATATCCTACAGACAATTCTAAACCAAAAGAGTTTGTAAAAGAAGTTACCATAGATACAGATTTCGAAATTCTTTTTCCTGATGATTATATAAATTCTATAACAGAAAGACTTGCTTTATACAACAAACTAGGAACTTTAGAGAAGGAAGAAGAATTACAAGTTTTTGAATCTGAAATTATTGACCGTTTTGGAGAAATACCAACACAAGCAGAAGATTTATTAGATTCTGTAAGAATAAAATGGTTGGCAAAAGAATTAGGTTTAGAGAAAATTATTCTAAAACAAAAAAGAATGATTGGTTATTTTGTTTCGAATCAGCAAAGCGATTTTTACCAAACCGAAGCTTTTTCTAGAATGCTAAAATATGTGCAACATAATGGCAAAAGTTGTGTAATGAAAGAGAAAGAAACTAAGAATGGTTTACGTTTATTAATTACTTTTATAAGAATAGATTCTGTAAAAACAGCTTTAAATATTCTACAGAAAATATAATGGAAAATTCGCATGTAAAGAATCTATCATTTTTACTTTTAGCAACACTTTTTGTAAGTACTTCTGGTGTTTTAGGTAAATACATAGATCTTTCTGTAGAAACAATTATTTTATGCAGAGCCTTTTTAGCTGCAATTTTTATTTATGGTTTTTGTAGATTTAAAAACATTGGTCTAAAGATAAACTCTAAAAAAGATAAGCTTTCTCTTGTTTTAGTTGGCTTTTTTATGGGCGCACATTGGGTAACTTATTTTTACGCTCTAAAACTTTCTAATGTAGCAATTGGCATGTTATCTATGTACACTTTTCCTGTTATTACTGCTTTTTTAGAACCTTTTTTTACCAAAAAAAAACTAAACCCAATACATATTTTATTAGGAATTTTGGTTTTAGCTGGTATGTTTATTTTAGTTCCAGAGTTTTCTATTGAAAACTCACAGTTACAAGGTGTTCTATTTGGTGTACTTTCTGCTTTCTGTTATTCGTTAAGAAACTTAATCTTAAAAAAACACGTAAAAACATATAATAGCAGCATGTTAATGTTTCATCAAATGATTGTGGTTACCGTTTTATTAACTCCGGTATTGTTTTTTGGAGATTTCTCAAATGTACAGAGTCAATTACCTTTACTGGTTTTAGTTGCTATTTTAACTACTGCAATTGGCCATACAATGATGGTAAATTCTTTTAAACACTTTTCTATTTCAACAGCAAGTATTATTAGTAGTATTCAGCCAATTTTTGGAATTATAATTGCGTATTTCTTTGTTAATGAAATTCCTGATTTTAATACTTTTATTGGCGGAAGCTTAATTTTATTAACAGTTATTATTGAAAGCGTTAGAAGTAAAAAATAGGTTTTATGTAAAATTAAATTTAGCTGGCAAACAAGTTTAGCCCTGATTGAAATGGCATCCTTTTTTATTTTTATAAAAAAGATATAATGGAAAGCAGGAGATTGCTTCTAAAACAACTCTTTATTACTAATATCTAAATAATTACGTTTTACAAAAGCTAGAATAGTTTCTAAAATTTCTCCCATATTTTCGCAATCTTTAAACTTTACATCTCCAACATATTTTATTAAATGTTTTTTTAGAAGTTCTACATTTTCTGGAAACGAAATAGTGTCTGCTTTCATACATTTAATTAAACGTGCAGTTCTTCTTGGCGCAGTAATCATTCTTTTTGCCATAAAAGAACGTTCTTCTATTTTGTACTGTCTTATAGAATCGTTTTCTAGTTTTTTATTTACCATTTCTATCATTTTGAAGTTTTCTTTCATAAACTGCAAATTGTAGACTTTAAGGTTTCCTTCAAAAGATTGTTGATCGAAATCTATGGCTCTAAATTTATAGATTATATGATCAAAATCGTGTGTTGGTGTAATTACGTAATTATAAGAACGCATATCGCCTAACAAACGGACTAAACAACGTTCTTTAAACTTTACAAATTCTTTAGCTATTTGTGCTTTTTGAGATTCTGTACAACTTGGTAAAAAATCTCTTATAAAATCATCTCCAGGAATTCCTGCAATATGCTCTTCTATTAAAGTGTCTTTAAAAACAAGAAAATTCATGTTATGAGGGGACAAAATATGTTCTAATTCCAAACCATAAATACGAGATGCATCTGCTTTTTTTACATAGAAATAAGAAAAGTTATCATTTAAAATATTTCTTATTTTTATTCTAAAAGGTTTAGAATTACCAAATGTACAGTAGTCTATTGCATCTACGTTTAAAAACGGAATACCATCATCATTACCATCTGAAT
>TARA_R110002049_G_scaffold71941_4_pt1 | contig 14917 bp, 13 predicted proteins | sample TARA_R110002049 | Tara Oceans TARA_R110002049 (sample SAMEA4396941) | marine metagenome | biome: Polar Biome; feature: [SRF] surface water layer (ENVO:00010504); material: water (ENVO:00002006), including particulate matter (ENVO:01000060) such as... | depth 5 m | reverse complement strand
GCGAACGTGGAAGCGGGCTACGGCCCGCTTTTCTGTTTCTGGCGCCGCAGATAGCATCCTGTCATCACTCTGAACACGCCGCCGATCCGGTATTTGCCGCTAGCGGGTGGGGTGCGCCTCGTGATCACGCCCGGTAGATAGCCATTCCCATGACATCTTCAGCGGGGCCGGACTATATGCTCGGGAAGCGGCCTCGACATTGCAATGTTTGGCCGCCTGCGCCAATGTCAGACTCTGCTCTTCGACAGACCGGGGCGATTCAGTTTGACAAGAGGAATGTAGACTTTCCATGAGTACTCTGAGCGTTGGGCTGGCAATGACGTTGACGATGCTCGCGCCCGAAGCCGCGCTACTGGAAGATCCAGCGGGTTCGCTGGATGTGGAGACCGTGCAGGCGCTGGACGCCACATCGTTCAAGGCTGCTGATGAAGGATCGCTCAATCTTGGACTGACCGACTCAACCTGGTGGCTGCGTATCGCGCCCCCGGCCGGTACCGGCTTCGCGACAAACTCAGCGGTTCTGCTGGTTATTCCCTACCCGCAGAACGATGAACTGACATTGTATCAGCGCACCGGGAGCGAGTGGACTGTCATGCGTGCGGGCGACTTGATTGCCCGCTCGGAATGGCCCCTGGACCACCCCTGGCCGGTGTTTCCCATCACTGCGGCCACCGAAGGGCCAATGTATCTGCGCGCCGCGTCCTCCGGTTCGCTGAACCTGCCTCTGCAGTTCTGGCAGGAGCGCAAATTTTGGCAGGAAGACCTCCTCGCCCAGACCGGTTACGGCCTGTACTACGCCGTGTTGCTGTCGCTGGCCCTGTACAATCTATTTTTGTGGGCGGTGGTGCGGGATCGCGCCTACCTCTACTACGTGTTGTATCTCTCGGGCCTCCTGTTGTTTCAGGCGAGTTTCAGCGGGCATGCCACCTGGTTGCTGTGGCCGGAGTCACCAGCCTGGGGGAGTGCGGCGACCGCAGTGGGTCTCGGGGCGGCTATCGGCTTCGGCTGCTTCTTTGTCATCAACATGGGTCGTACCGCGGTTGCCGCGCCGCGCTGGCACCGCGGCCTCCTGGGACTTGCCGCCATCAGTTTCCTGGCCGTTGCTTGCGTGCCCTGGTCCTATCGGCTTGCACTGGTTGTATTACTGGGCGCCAGTATCGTCGCGGCAGTTCTTTTCCTGGGCGCGGTTCTCACTTCTCTGCTGGCGGGGGTGAGACAGGCGCGTTTTCTGCTGATCGGTTTCATCAGTTTCATGCCGGGCGGCGTGTTGCTGGCTCTGAGAGCACTGGATCAGGTGCCCGACAACTGGTGGACGGCCCACAGCTACCAGCTCGGTTCCGCGCTTGAGGCGCTTTTGCTGTCCTTTGCCCTCGCCGATCGCATCAATTTGCTCAATCGCGAACGGGACGGGGCGCGGGCAGCGCTGGACCGGGAGCGCGACGAGGCTGCGCGGCGCCTGATCGAAGTGCAGGATACAGAGCGACGGCGCATCGCCCGGGACCTGCACGATAGCCTCGGCCAGCACCTGCTGGCCTTGCTGCCCACCATTCGCGGGATACCGGGCGAGGCGGGCGCGCGGACTGACCGCGGGCTTCGTGCGGCGGTGCGGGAGGTGCGGCGCATTGCCCACAGCCTCTACCCTCAGCAGCTCGACCGACTGGGTCTCGCGGCGTCGCTGCGGTCGCTGGTGGAGCACATGGCACCTCCGGCGGGCCTGCAAAGCCACTGCGATATCGAAGCTTGCGAGCCATCACGAGCGCAGGCCCTGGCCGTTTACCGCATCGCCCAGGAGGCACTGAGCAATGTCGTTAAACACAGCGGTGCGCGAGAGGTACGCCTGTCCTGGCGCCGCCGCAACGCCGGCGCCGAACTCGTGATCGAGGACGACGGCCGCGGACCCTCCGCGGCAGGCGCCGCAGATGGCGGCCAGGGGCTGGTGAGCATGCGCGCACGGGCACAGCGCATCGGCGCTTGCTTCTCCATCGAGCCTGCAACCGGCGGCGGCACGCGGTTGCGCATCAGCGGCATTCCCTTGCCCCCGACGCATTCATGAGTACGCGCATCCTGCTGGCGGACGATCATCCGCTCTTTCGCCGTGGTCTGCGCGAGGTGTTGGAGGCTGGTGGCTTTATCGTCGTCGCCGAGGCGGGTGATGGCGAAACTGCCCTGGAAGCCATTCGTGAGCAGCAGCCGGATATTGTAATCGTGGACATCAGCATGCCGCGCCTGGACGGTCTTGAGCTCATCGCGCGGGCCGGGCGAAGCGCCGAACCGCCATTGTTCGTGGTTTTGACCATGTACGATGACCTGGCCTATGTGCGTCACGCCCTCGATCTCGGCGCCAGGGGCTACCTGCTCAAGGAGAGCGCCGATCTGGAGGTAGTCGACTGTCTGCGACGGGTGCTGCTTGACGAGCGCTATGTAACGAAGGATCTCGCCTGGGCAAAAGAGAGTGACGCCGAACCGCGGCTGAGCCCGGCCGAGGAACGCGTGCTTGGGCTGGTAGGTGCTGGACACTCCAGTCGCCATATTGCCGAGCTGCTATGCATCAGCCCACGCACGGTCGACAATCACCGCGCCCGCATCGCCCGCAAGCTCGGACTGCGCGGTAGCCACGCGCTGCTGCGCTACGCGGTGGCCCGAAACAAGAAGAACCTGGACGGGGATTAGTATTGCGCGATGCGGGCCAGAAACTACCCTTCATCCGTGCGACCGGCGGAGCCGGCCCAGAAGCCCCTACCGCTCCTATCAACCGGTATGGGGCAGATTGAGTAGTAACACTCATGGTGGTCCCCGCCTGGCTCCCTTAGCGTGATCGCTGTATACCGAAGGGAGGCGGGCTCATGACACGCAAAAACGGCACAAAAAAAGTGGATGGCTGGCGATGGCTACTGCCCGGGCTGCTCGCGGCTGCGCTCGCCGCGGGATGTGGCGGCGGTGGCGGTGGCGATGACGACAGTGAACCCGTTGCGGATGATGATCCCCCTCTCACAGATACCGCCTTTCCCGACATCGCGGCGAGAACCGTCTTCGTCAATCCAAACGACAGTTTTCTGTACGAACTCGGGCTGCAGGACGGCAGCCAGCTGCGCTATCTGGGCCAGCGCGACGAATCCGGGCTCCCCACGGCACTGACGGACATTGCATTTACCGATGCGCAGGGCGAGGTTTTCAATGTCTCGCTGAATAACCTCGGGCTACCGACGCGGATCGCGGACGAGCAGGGCAACGTGTTGATTCTGGAGTTCCTGGATATGGCTGGGCAGCCCGTCGGTGCGCTTCCGGCCAACGCCAATCTACTGGTAACTGAGGGCAATCTACGAACAGCTGAAGGCAAGGCCCGCCTGCAGGACACCAGTCTGCTGCCACTGGAGGACGGTAACACCACGACGGTCCCCACCATCCGGGCGCGCCTGTTAAGGCCTGCGGACGACGGCAGTGGCAGGCTGGTTGAAGTTACCGACTACATAACGCTGGATGAGCCCGTGCAGTTTGCTCGTGATTCCAGCCTGGTCCAGAACCGGGCCTCGAGCCCCGAGGGCAATATCGTCGTTGAGGTTGAAAAATGCGATATCCCGATCGACCCGGCCGGCTCGGTGGTGGTGGATTTTCAGCGCAGAAACTCCTCCCTGAGCGGGCGCTACCCCGCCTGGCCCGCTGGCCAGGGTCAGACGGGCAAGTTCATTGCCCGCCTGCCCACCCGCCCTTCCTCCAGCGACCTGCTGCAGACCGCGGACGCGATTTGCACGGCTGCGGCGGACTCGCTGGATAAGGTCTGCAAGGTGTTCAACCCCGTTGCATCGAGCCCGGGTGTTGCCAATGCCCTGCAGAATCCCGGTGTACAGGCGGCATTCTGCGCCCAACTCACCCAGGCGGTAGCGCTGTCGCCGCTGGCCCCCAAGGCGCCGCTGGTGGGTTCGCTGTGTGTCGGCGGGCTCGTTGCCACGACAGCGGCCTGCAACAGCATTGGCATATCCGGGGCTAACCCCGACGCTCCGAACGTCCTGAACGCCATGTGCGGCGTGTTTGACTCGGCGGAACGCGGCCTGCAGGCCCTGGATTCAGCCGAAGGGCTGGATGTCGCGCGGCTGCAGGCGATCGTCGACTTTCGCGGCGGGGACGGCATCGCGTCACCGGGCACGACGCCCGGGGGCATCGCCGCGTCTCCCCCGGAGGAAGCAGACGCGTCGGGTCCATTCCCAAGATTGTTGGTCAACGACCTGAGCCCCTCCGTAGACAGGATAAGGCTCGCGCCCGGACAGCCCGAAGCGGGTGAGCCCTATAATGCCGAGGCCGATCTCTCCTGCGTGCAGGGCGCAGACATTGCGATTGAAGCGCAGCGCGACGGTGCGGTCATCGCCGGAGATTTTCGCGGCAGCAGCAGTTTGGACCGCACGTCGATCGGCCTGCAGGTACCTGCGGCCCCGTCCGCGGGCGCCCAGGACATCATCCGCGTCTCCGCCAACAACCCGGCGCTGGCGCAGTCGACGCTGAAAACCCTGGCGGTTTCCATCCCCCCGGTCGAGACCCCGCCGCCCCAACCACCGGGCCCGGGAGCCTTCGATTTTGACAGCGTCAGCGAGGCACGCTTCCGCACGCAGCTGATTTACGATGGCGAGGTGTTCAACCGTGAGACGGTCACCCGCACGAACGACCGCAGGGAGCTGACGTTCAGCGGTTCGGCAAACGAGAGCATCGTCCAGGGGGGCTTCCGTGCATGCGGTGTCATCAACGCCACCGCCGCCGCTTTCAGTTTTCGCCGGGAATTCTTCTCCGGAGCGAACAATGCCCTGCGTGACAGAACACAGATCGCTGGCGCCCTCGACGCCAGTGATTGCCTGACACTCGTCGATGGCAGCATCGTCATCGATATCGAAGACACGGCCATGGATGCCACGAGCCTCGCTTATGAACTGCGCCTGCGCGACCTGCAGGGCACCATCGTCAACGCCGGGTTGGTGCGCTATCGCGCGAGTGGCCAGGCTGCTTGCGACGCGGTTGTACCCGGCGAGGTAGACCTGTATGACCCCAGTGACAACGGCAGCCTGGAATTCAGCGCGGACAGCATCGATTGCGACGCCAACAGTGTGATCGAGGTTGAACTTCTGATTCGCTGAGCGCAACGCGATGCAGCGGAACAGCCTCCGGGCGATTCCGTGAATTGCTCTCGATGCGGGCTACGGCCCGCTTTTCTGTTTCTGGCGCAAGCGCGCCTCCACCAGAGGCAAGCGATCATTCCCGAAGTACATATCATCGCCATCGATGAAAATTGTGGGTGAGCCGAAGCCACCGCGTTCGATAAGCTCATCGGTATTGGCGCGCAGGCGATCCTTGTAGGCCTGATCATGAATCGCCGCAAAGAACCCCTGCGTATCCAGGCCAATGCTGGCGCAGATGTCGGTGAGTACCGCGTCGTCGGAGATATCCGGGTTGTCGCTGCACCAGTAGGTGGCGAAGACAGCGCGCGAATACGCTGCCAGCAGGTCCAGTTCCTGCGCATACAGCGCGCCGCGCATGGCCTTGACACTGTTCAGCGGGTGACCCGCCGGCATGCGTAGCTCGAGGCCGCAGAGGTTTGCCCAGTCCTGCATATCCTTAAGGTAGTAGTTAAGGCGCCTTGGGTTTTCCCCCTGGAACATTGCTTCCCGCGCCGCGTACAGCTCCTGGTTTACGGCGTTGAATACGCCGCCCACGAGAATCGGGCGCCAGCGGATCGGCACGCCAAACTCGGCGGCCATCGGCTGAATGCGGGTAAAGGCAAAATAGCTCCAGGGGCTGGAGCAGTCGTAAAAAAACTCGAGATCGGGCGTGTCGGGCATGTGCATCTTCAGCGCAATAACGGAGCCTGAAGCGTAGCACACGGCTCGGGACGATCGGTTATAATCGCCGCTTTGCGCATCCGGGACGCGACTTCAATGGATCTGGACCAGTACATGCAAGAGGTGGGCGCGGCGGCCAGGCAGGCAGCCCGCGAGTTGGCCGCCTCTGCCACGGATGTCCGCAACAGGGCGTTGCTGGCGGCACACGAGGCGCTGGACGGCGCCCGCGCGCGCCTGATTGAGGCGAATGGCGAGGATCTGGAGCGCGGCGCGGCCGGCGGGCTGGATGCACCGCTGATGGATCGCCTCGCGCTGACGCCGTCGCGTATTGACGCGATGCTTGAGGGTTTGCGCCAGGTGGCCGCGCTGCCTGACCCTGTCGGCAGCATCTCGGACATGCGCCGGATGTCCAGCGGCATTCAGGTAGGACGTATGCGCGTGCCGCTTGGCGTGGTGGGCATTATTTATGAATCGCGGCCGAATGTGACAGTTGAGGCGGCGAGCCTCTGCCTGAAATCGGCCAATGCGACGATACTGCGCGGCGGTTCGGAAGCGCTGGCATCCAATTGCGCGATTGCCGAGTGTCTGGTCGAGGGCATCCGCGCGGCGGGATTGCCGGCGGCCAGCGTACAGGTTATCCAGACGGCGGATCGCGCGGCGGTGGGTCGCCTCATCACGATGCCCGAGTACGTGGATGTCATCATTCCGCGCGGAGGCAAAAGCCTGATCGAGCGAATCAGCGGGGAGGCCCGGGTGCCCGTGATCAAGCACCTCGACGGCGTATGCCACGTGTACGTCGACGAGAGCGCGGATCACGAGATGGCGCTGGCCATCGCGCTGAACGCCAAGACCCAGCGTTACGGTACCTGTAATACGATGGAAACCCTGCTGGTAGCCGCCGCCGAAGCGCCGGTTCTGTTGCCATGCCTGGGCGGAGCATTCGCCGCTGCCGGCGTCGAGCTGCGGGGTTGCGAGCGCAGCAGACAGTGGATTCCCGATGCGCGCGAGGCGAGCGAACACGACTGGTACGAAGAGTACCTCGGGCCGGTGCTGGCGCTGAGGGTGGTCGACGATATCGATGCGGCGATGGCGCACATAGAGACCTACGGCTCGCGCCACACCGACAGCATCGTGACCCGTGACCATGCCCGCGCAATGCGCTTTCTGCGTGAAGTGGATTCCAGTTCCGTGATGGTGAACGCCTCTACCCGGTTCGCCGACGGTTTCGAGTATGGCCTGGGCGCTGAGATCGGCATTTCGACCGACAAATTGCACGCCCGCGGACCGGTGGGCCTCGAGGGCCTGACCTCGCAAAAATACGTGGTGCTGGGCGAGGGGCAGATTCGCTCTTGAGTAGCGAACCACAGGCGCCGATCGGCGTGTTTGGCGGCACCTTCAACCCTGTGCACTACGGCCACCTGCGCTCCGCGCTGGAGCTGGCGGAACGCCTTGAGCTGGAGCATGTCAGACTGATGCCGAGTGCCGAGCCCCCGCACCGGGCGGCCCCGCGCTGCTCTGCGGAGCACCGCGCTGCGATGGTGGAGCTCGCGGTAGCCGGGGAGCCGCGCCTGCTGTGCGACACGCGCGAGCTGCGCCGGCCCGGGCCGTCCTACACCGTGGACAGCCTGATCGAACTGCGCGAGGAATTCGGCTCCGGGCGCAGCCTCTGCATGGTGCTGGGCTGCGATGCGCTGCTGGGGATTGATCGCTGGCAGCGTTGGCAGGAGCTGCTGTCGCTGGCCCATATCGTGGTGATTGCCCGGCCTGGCTGGAGCCTGCCCGAGCGGGGTGTGGTGGCAGACTGGCTGCACCAGCACCGTCTGCCCGCTGCGCAGGAGCTGCGCAGTGCTCCCTGTGGCGGCATTCTGGTGGAGGAACTGAGGCCGCTGGCCATTTCCTCCACCGAAATCCGTGAACTGCTGGCATCGCGGCGGTCGGCACGCTACCTTATGCCCCAAACCGTGATCGATTACATTGAATCCCGACACCTTTATCAGTGAGTAGCGAATTAGCGCATGCAACCACAACCAAGCCCCGCCAATGAATGCCGATGAACTTGTCGCCCTGGTGGCGACATCCCTGGACGATATGAAAGCAGTCAACACGGTCACCCTCGATGTCAGGGCGCTGACGGATGTGATGGAGTATCTGGTAGTGACCAGCGGCACCTCCAGCCGGCACGTGAAATCGCTGGCGGTGAACCTTGCGGTGGAGACCAAGAAGCAGGGCGTGCGACCCATGGGCGTGGAAGGGGAGGACGCAGGCGAGTGGGTGCTGGTGGATTATGGCGATGTGGTGGTGCATGTCATGTTACCTGCAACCCGCGATTTCTATGATCTCGAGCGTCTCTGGACGGATCACGAAATCGAGACCTGATGCGCGTTACCGTGATCGCTGTCGGCACCCGCATGCCCGCATGGATTGCACAGGGGGTGCAGGAGTATCAGAAGCGGCTGCCGCGCGAATTGAAGCTTGGCTGGCGGGAGATTCCGGTCGCCCGGCGCGTCGGCGATGCGGGTGCCGGTGAATTGTGCGCGCGCGAGGGCACGCAGATACTCAAGGCCCTGCCCGCCGGAGATCGCGTTATAGCGCTGGATGTCGGGGGTCGAAGGCTGTCTACCGAAGCGCTCGCTGATGAGCTCAGGAACTGGCTGATGTCAGGTGAAAACTACAGTTTCCTTGTCGGCGGTCCGGATGGTTTGTCCCGCGCGTGCATTGATCGGGCCGATGAGCGCTGGTCCCTGAGTGACCTCACCCTGCCGCACCCGCTGGTGCGCGTGGTCCTGGCTGAACAGCTTTACCGGGCTTGGACAATCGTCGCCCGGCATCCTTATCATCGATCCTAGTCATAACGCCCTGACGGCCAGGCGGCGCACGCAATGTCCACCAAGATCACGCTGAAGGACCAACACCGGGAATCGCGGATTTACAGCGCGCGCACGGTGACGGCGCTGGGTTTCGTGGCCTTGTTGATGGGGCTGCTGCTGGCGCGTTATCACACGCTGCAGATCAGCGAATATGAAATCTACCAGACCCAGTCGGAACGCAACCGGGTGCAGTTGCAGCCCCTGCCGCCGAAGCGTGGCCTGATCTACGACCGCAACGGTATTCTGCTGGCGGACAATCGCCCCAGCTTCATCCTGTCCATCGTGCGCGAGCGCGTGGAAGGGCTGGAAGAGACCCTGGCGGACTTGACCGCGCTGGTGCCGGTTTCGGACGACGACATCCGCAATTTCCGCAAGAAGCTCGCCCGCAGCCGTCCCTATGAGGCGGTGCCGCTGCGTTTCCGGTTGAGCGAAGAGGAGCGTGCGCTGCTCGCGGTGAACCAGCACCGGCTGCCGGGCATCGTGGTGGACGCGCAGCTATTGCGCCACTACCCGCACGGGGAGCTGTTCTCGCACGCGGTGGGCTATGTGGGCCGTATTAATGAAAGCGAAGCGCTGGAGCTCGATGAGACCAACTATCGCGGCACCTTCCATGTCGGCAAGGTGGGGATAGAAAAGTATTACGAGGACACCCTGCACGGCACTGTGGGGTATCAGAACGTGGAATCCAACGCGCATGGTCGTGTGCTGCGGGTACTGGAGCGGATTGCGCCTGTACCCGGCAATGATCTCACGCTGCACCTCGATTATTATTTGCAGAAAGCCGCTACGGAGGCGCTCGGCGAACAGCGCGGCGCGGTGGTCGCCATAGACCCGCACACCGGCGGCGTGCTGGCGCTGGTCTCCACCCCGGGCTTCGATACCAATCTTTTTGTCAATGGCATCAGCACGCGCGAATATTCAGCCCTCAGGGATTCTCTGGATGTGCCGCTGTTCAATCGGGCCGTGCAGGGTTCCTACCCGCCCGGCTCGACCGTGAAGCCTTTTATGGCCATGGCGGGGCTGGAATCCGGCCTGGTCACTCCGGAAACCACCGTTGCCGACCCCGGCTGGTACAAGCTGCCCGGCGATTCCCGTCGCTACCGCGACTGGATTCTGCGCATACGCGGTACCGGCCACGCGCCGCAGGTGGACATGAATATGGCCATTGCCGAGTCCTGCGACGTCTATTTTTATGATCTGGCACGCCGGCTGACCATCGATCGCATGCACGAGTACCTGTCACCCTACGGCTTTGGTGATCGCACTGGCGTGGATACGACCAACGAGCGCAGCGGCGTACTGCCCTCTACCGCCTGGAAACGCAGCGCGATGGCACAGGCGTGGTACCCGGGTGAAACCATCAGTGCCGGAATAGGGCAGGGCTACTGGCTGTCCACCCCCATGCAGCTCGCGGCCGCCACCGGCGTGCTGGCCAGCCGCGGTGAGCGTCATACGCCGCGCCTGCTGAAGGCCGTGAACGGCAAGCCGGTGGCGGTGCCGAGCCAACCGCGGCTGGCGGCTGACAGCGACCACTGGGATGCGGTTTTCGATGGCATGCGCGCTGTGGTGCACGGCGAGCGCGGTACCGCCAAATACCTCGCCGATGACATTGCCTACGAGATGGCGGGCAAGACCGGCACGGCACAGGTGATCGGCATCGCACAAAACGCGGTCTACAAAGAAGAAGAAGTGGCGGAACGGCATCGGCATCACGGCCTGTTCATCGCGTTCGCGCCGCTCGACGCGCCAACCATCGCGGTGGCTGTTATTGTCGAGAATGGCGGCGGCAGCTCCGCCGCTACGCCGATTGCCCGCGCTGTGATCGATACCTGGCTGCTGGGGGATACCGGCTGATGAGCAGCGACCGATGAGTGACTACGTCCGACAGATGCCCCATCAGGGCAGCGGCAGCATGTCGCGAGCGCCGAGCACTGCAATGCGCCTGCACGTGGATGTGCCCCTGCTGGTGCTGCTGCTGTGCCTGACAGCCTATGGCCTCTTCGTGCTCTACAGCGCATCGGGACAGAGTATCGATGCGGTGATCCGACAGGGGCGCTACTTTGCGCTCGCCTACGTGGTGATGCTGCTCGGCGCACAGGTCGGTTTGCAGCGCTACGCACGCTGGGCGCCGTGGCTGTATGTGGCGGGGGTGGCGCTGCTCGTTGCCGTCATGTTTTTTGGCGTGGGCGCCAAGGGTGCGCAGCGCTGGCTGCAGATTGGCGGATTTCGTTTTCAGCCCTCGGAAATCATGAAGCTTGCGGTGCCACTGGCTCTTGCCTGGTACCTGGCCGACCGGATTCTGCCTCCCCGGCTGCAGTATGTGGGCGGCGCCCTGTGCCTGCTGGCGCTGCCCGCGGGTCTCATTCTCGTGCAGCCTGATCTGGGTACCGCGCTGCTGATTGCGGCCAGCGGTTTGTTTGTATTGTTCATGGCCGGCATAGGTTGGCGCTACATCTTCGGGGCGCTGCTGCTCGCCATCGCATCGGCCTGGCCGGCGTGGGTATTCCTGCTCAAGGATTACCAGAGGCAGCGCATCCTCACCCTGCTCAACCCGGAGAGTGACAAGCTCGGCGCCGGTTGGAACATTATCCAGTCCAAGACCGCGATCGGTTCTGGTGGCTGGCAGGGAAAGGGCTGGACACAGGGTACCCAGTCACAGCTCGATTTCCTGCCGGAGGGCCACACGGACTTTATCATCGCCGTGCTGGCGGAGGAGTTCGGCCTGCGCGGGGTGCTCCTGCTGATGAGCCTGTACCTGCTCATATTGCTGCGCGGATTCTGGATCGGCGTGCACGCGCAAACCAGTTTTGGTCGCATGATGGCGGGGAGCCTGACTTTGACGTTTTTCGTGTATATCTTTGTTAATATGGGGATGGTGGCTGGCCTGCTGCCAGTGGTAGGCGTACCGCTGCCCCTGGTCAGTGCCGGCGGCACTTCCGTGGTTACCCTGATGGCGGGTTTCGGTATCCTCATGGCAATTGGCACGGAGCAGCGACTGGTCTCGCGCTGAACGCGATACGCTGCCGCCGGTCTATTCAGGTTCCCTGACAACAGAGCGATCTTATATGTGTCAACCGCTTAGGTTTCTGCTGATATTCACCTTCCTCTGGCCAACGCTTTCCTGCGCTGCGGATAATTACGGCGACAGCCCGGCCGCGCTCGCGGTGATCGATGAACTGGTCGCCGAGGAGGGCTTTGAGCGCGAGGAACTGTTGCGTGTGTTCTCCCAGGCGCAGCGCAAGGACAGCATTCTGGAAGCCATCTCCCGGCCGGCGGAAAAAATCAAGCCCTGGCATGAATACCGCGAGATCTTTCTCACCCGGGAGCGAGAGGAGGCGGGCGTTGAATTCTATCGCGAGCACAAGGCAGCCTTTGAGCGTGCGGAACGGGAACTCGGCGTGCCGGCGGAGATGATTGTTGCCATTATCGGCGTCGAAACCTATTACGGGCGTATCAGCGGCAAGTTTCGTGTGCTCGATGCCCTGTCGACCCTGGCTTTCGACTTCCCGCGGCGTTCTGAATTCTTCACCAGCGAGCTCAAAAACTACCTGATGCTCACCCGCGATCAGGGTTTTGACCCTGCGGCACTGATGGGCTCTTACGCCGGTGCGATGGGCTATGGACAGTTCATGCCCAGCAGCTATCGGCATTACGCGATCGATTTCGACGATGACGGCGTGATCGATATCTGGAACAACCCCGTGGACGCTATCGGCAGCGTCGCCAACTATTTTCGCGAGCACGGCTGGCGTCCCGGGCAGGCCGTGGTGTTTGCAGCGGACGCGCGCGCGGACGCCCCCGAGGAGCTGTTTGTGAGTGGCCGCAGCGGCCTGAAGCCGGAGATGACCGTGGCGGAGTTCGCAGCGCATGGCATAAAGGCGCGGGAAAAACTGGATCCGGATGCGCTGGCGACCGCCATGAAGTTCGAACTGCCCGATGGTTATGAATACTGGCTTGGGCTGCATAACTTTTATGTGATCACCCGTTACAACCACAGCGCCATGTACGCCATGAGCGTGTACCAGTTGAGCCAGCGATTGGCCGCGAGGCTTGCGGGGTGAGACGCATGCTCCGCGCGCTCGGCTGCCTGGCGGTAGCGGGCGTGGTCGCCTGTTCGGTGCCGCCGCCCGACGATACGCCCACCACGGATACCGCCCAGTCGGAGCGCTATGCGCACGCGCGTGATTTTGCGCCGTTGCGGACGATCAGCGCCAGTGATGTGCGCGACGCGACACCAAAGCCCGATCCGATCTTGTCTGTCGGCAATTTCAGTCCATACAGTGTCAACGGCGAAACCTACACGATCCTGCCGGATCACAGCGGTTACCGGGAGCGTGGCATCGCCTCGTGGTATGGCGCGAAGTTCGACGGTCACGCCACCTCGAACGGCGAGATTTTTGATCTGTACAAGGCCACGGCGGCGCACAAGACCCTGCCGATCCCCAGCTATGCGAAAGTCACCAACCTGGGGAACGGGCGCACGGTGGTGGTGCGCATCAATGACCGGGGGCCCTTTCATGCCGACCGCCTGATTGATCTCTCCTATGCCGCCGCGGTGAAACTGGGCTTTGCGCACGAGGGTACCGCGCAGGTGGAGGTCGAGGTGCTCGACATCGCAGGCGTGGATGATCGCCGTGGTACGGTTCTGGGGCAGTATCGCTATCTGCAGTTGGGCGCCTTCGGGTCAGAATCCAGCGCCCTGCGGCTGCAGGGCGAACTGCAACCTTTGCTCCCGGCGCCGGTGATGGTGAGCCAGGTGGAAACCGGTGGGGGTTTTCTGTATCGCGTGCGCGTCGGGCCGGTGGATGATCCCGAACACCTGCAGCGTGTACAGCGTCTGTTGAAAGAGAGCGGCTATGACGTGGGCCAGCCCTTGCCCTGAGCCGGTTTGCACCGATCTGCAGACGCAAACCTCGCTGGCCCGCCCGGCCTGAAGTTCGGTTAAACCCGGTGATTTCTTTCGCTACAGGCGCGCTTGGGTTACCATCGCGGCGAACTCTCATCCCCATGGTTTTTTGTTTTCATGTCCCGATTCGGTCTCTGTCTCGTTCTCATCCTCGCTGTTTTCTCCCCACAGGTGGCGGCAGCAGTGCCTTCGCCGCCCCAGGTAAACGCGGTTGCCTGGTTGCTGGTGGACGCCGACAGCGGCGCGGTACTGGCTGAACACAACGCGGACATGCCGCTGCCGCCGGCCAGCCTGACCAAGATGATGACCAGCTACATTCTGGCGCGTGAGATCAACGAGGGCCGGGTGTCCGAGGACGATATGGTGTCGATCAGCGAGAATGCCTGGTCGCAGAACCCTGTCTTCCAGGGGTCGTCGCTGATGTGGATAGAACCGGGCAAGGATGTGTCCGTTGCCGATCTGCAGCGCGGCATCATTATTTCCTCGGGCAATGATTCGACCGTGGCGATTGCGGAGCACATTGCAGGCAGCGAGGCAGTGTTCGCGGAGATGATGAATGCGACCGCCGAGAAACTCGGCATGGATGACACCTACTACGTGAATTCGCATGGCCTGCCGCATCCCGATCATCTGACCACCGCGCGCGATCTCGCCATTCTGGCGCGCGCAATGATCAAGCACCACCCCGAGCAGTACGCGATCTACCAGGAGAAGGAGTTCACCTACAACAATATCAGGCAGTACAACCGCAATACGCTGATGTCGGAAGATCCCTCTGTCGACGGTCTCAAAACCGGCCATACGGAAGAGGCGGGCTACTGCCTGGTGACGTCCGCCGAGCGCCGCGGTATGCGCCTGATCTCGGTGGTGATGGGAGCGGACAGCAAGCGCGCACGCAAGAACGAGACGCGCAGCCTGCTCAATTACGGTTTCCGCTTTTTTGAAACAGACACGGTGTTCGAGGCCATGACCGAGCTCGACAGCGCGCGTGTCTGGAAAGGAACAGCCGATGCGGTTCCGGTTGGGGTGCTCGAGGCCACTGTATTGACGCTGCCGCGCGGCAAAAGCAAGCATGTGGTTACGACTGTTGAGGTGGACGATCCGCTGCTCGCGCCGCTCGCTGTAGGCGATGCGGTGGGCACAGTGACGCTGACGCTGGATGGTGAGACGGTTCATCACGCTCCGCTGATGGCACTGGCGGAGGTGGAGCAGGGTGGCCTGTTCAAACGCCTCTGGGACAGTCTGCTGATGTGGATTGCGAGCCTCTTCCGCGCCTGACGCCGGCGCGGGGCCTTTCGTTGGAGCAGAGTCGGAGTTTGCATGAC